>Ga0209550_10004103_pt1 | contig 13806 bp, 4 predicted proteins | sample LauGreSuBDMM15SN_2_FD_187567 | JGI IMG/M metagenome (GOLD analysis project Ga0209550, IMG submission 187567) | Freshwater lake microbial communities from Lake Michigan, USA - Su13.BD.MM15.SN (SPAdes) (version 5) | ecosystem: Environmental > Aquatic > Freshwater > Lake | place: Lake Michigan, USA... | reverse complement strand
TGGAAACATTGGAAAGGATCGTTTTGATAATCCTGAGCGGAAAATTGCAGATCTGGGGCCTACGTTCCGAGATCTGTCGATTGGTACCCTTAGATTATGTGGATTATTTGACCGCCTTACTGCCGCCTAGTTCGTAATCAAGTTGCCCCACGAGGGAACGCGAACGCGCCCCCCCGTCGGTCCGCGACTAGTTCACTAGTAGTGCCTACCCATTGGTACACTCCGAAGCGCGAAGCCGGCACCCAGCCGGTGCAGGCGCGCGTCCCGACAGATCCGCTACCTCTTACTACCTCGGCTCCTTTCGCCGGCTATTTGCCATGGGCACTATCGGAGCCCGCGCGGTACGTCGTCCAAATCACCAAATGCTGAGGTGCCGACCACTGCCGAGCTTTTGACATTTTCACAGCCAATGTTTATAATTCGACACCCGACACCGGACCGGTGTACATACGGATTGCCCAAAATGGCGCTTTGAAATGGCCAAAATGGAAGACATGCCCCCACCGCGTGTGCAGCGGATCGCTGGCGAGGGTCGAGGGCCCCAGGACAAGGGCGATCACCGCCTGCGGAAGTCGAAAGGCAGCGGCGGCCGCAGCTCAAAGGCGCTGGCGTCCCTGCCTCGCGGCGTGGCCGGTGAGCAAGCGGCCGAGTCCAGCGCGACGGCCCATCCGCTGCCAGTCCCGCCATCGAGCGGCGAAAACGACGAGCCGCTGCAGCCGCTGCTGCGAACGCACGACTCCGTCGGAACGACGGGCTGCTGCGGCCGGCTGCGGCACACGTGCCACCGGCTGGTGACGTGGCCGCCGTTCGACTTCTTCATCCTCGCAGTCATCATCGCCTCGTGCATCACGATGGCGACGCAGAGCCCGCTCGACGCGGCGGCCAGCGTTGGCACGCCCAAGGCGGCGCTGTACGCGCTTGTCGAGGACGTGTACACGTACATCTTTACAGCGGAGGTGGTGGCGAAGCTGATCGCGTTCGGTCCATCCGATTACTTTGGCGATGGTTGGAACGTCTTCGATTTCATCGTCGTGTCGACTGCGTGGCTGCAGCGCCTGCCCGGCTTCGGCAACTACACGGTGCTGCGTGCCGTGCGCGTGCTGCGCGCCCTCCGCATGGTGAACCGCGTCAAGTCGCTCAAGCTCATCGTCGAATCTCTCCTCGGCTCGCTGAGCGATCTCGGCAACGTGTCGGCTCTGTTCGCCCTCTTCCTCTTCCTGATGAGCATCGTAGGCGTCAACCTCTTCGCGGGCAAGATGCACTTCCGGTGCACAGTACCGGGCGCGGACGCGCCGGTCGCCGACACGGCGCTCTGCGTCGAGGATGCCGACTGCTCCGCGCCGGAGGCGTGCGTATACTGGCCGGTCGGCCCTTGCTTTGGCGCGCTCTCGTACGACAACGTCATCTCAGCGTTCGCGTCCATCTTCCAGGCAGTGACGCTCGAGGGATGGGTGGACCAAATGTACATGCTGCGGAAGACGGCTGGCGAGGCGTCCGCCGTCATCTTCTTCCTAGTCCTCGTCCTGGTCGGCTCCCACTTCATCGTCAACCTCTTCCTCGCCGTCCTTTTCGAGTCGTTCAACAAGGCGCAGGAGGAAAGGTCGAAGAGCGGTGACGATTCCGACGAGAGCGCATCGGCCGCGGCGCCGGGCACGGAGCCGCCGCATCTGGGCCGCCGCGCATCGATGTGGACTATGAGTGCGGGCAGCTGGGACAGCCTCGTCTACCTGATGATCACGCTCAACACGATCGTCATGTGCTCCAACTTCCACGGCGAGCCTGCCTGGTATGCGCACCTGCTCAACTACGCCAACGACTTCTTCGTCGCCGCGTTCACCCTTGAGATGGTCCTCAAGCTGTGCACCTCGGGCCGAGCGTACTTCACCTCGTACTGGAACCGTTTCGACTTTGTCGTCACCTTGTGCTCGCTGCTCGATATGGCGCTCGAGTTCTATGGACACGACACAGACTTCCTGCGCGCCTTACGCGTCGCGCGTGTGCTGCGCCTGCTCCGGCTCAACCCGCAGATGAAGCGCTTCGAGGGGACGCTCGCCGCGGTCTCATCCCTCGTCCTCAACCTGACGGCGATCCTCGTGCTGATCATGTGTGTCTTCGCGCTGCTCGGGATGGAGCTCTTCGGTGGCGAGATGGGATCCCCTCCCCCACGAACCCACTTTGATGACTTCGCCTCCGCGTTCGTGACCGTGTTCACGCTCACGTCGGGCGAGGACTGGAACGCCGTCTTCGCATCCACGCTCGAGGGCGGCGCGCCGTGGTCGCTCGCGGCGCTCTACTTCGTCCCCATGTTCCTGATCCAGAACTACGTCCTGGTCAACCTGTTCGTGGCCATCATATGCTGGGGGTGGGACTCAGTTGGCGACCCGACGGCGGAGGACCGCAAATCGCCCTCGCCAGCGGAGCAGCTCGAGCACTCGGACAGCCACCTTCCTAGTTCGGACAGCCACCTTCGCGCCGGCGGATACTCCGCGCTCGCGCGCGATGCCGACGTGCTCCAAGCAGAGCTTCAGCAGCTTCGTGCGCACCACCTACGGCTCTCCGAGCTGGTGCGCAAGCTGAGCGCCCAGAGGCATTTCGGTCTGACGAGCTCCGACGCCGACGTCATCACGTTGCGGCTGCAGGACAAGCTCGGGGCTTTTGTGCATGCATGTGCCTCAGTGCCCGAGGACCGCAAGGGCCATGTGGCCGGCGTCGCGCGCGGCTTTGGCTCGCTATGTGAAGGGCAGCGCCTACTGCTTGGTGCACTCTCGGGGCTCCCGGGCTCGTCGGGTGCGCTGCCGGCGACCGACCAATTCGATGCGGTCTGGCCTGAGCCGTCGACGCGTCTGTTATTCGAATACTGGGACTGCATGCACGCGCGTGAGGGGCTCGCGCTTGAGGCAGCCGCCACGCGAAAGGACGCAGTCAACGAGGGAGTTGCCCTCCCTCCCGCTGCGCTGCCGCCGCCCAGACCTACGGCGCCTCTCTCGCTGCCGCTCGCGGATAAGGCCTCGGTTGCCGGCGCTGCCCGGCACGCCATGGGACCGGCGGCGACTGACCAGGAGCTGACGGCCATGATGCGCTCGCACGTGCTCACACTGATGCTCTACCCGGAGCTCATGGCGGACTTGAAGGACATTCGGATCGCCGAACGCGAGCGCCGAGTCGCCGAGCGAGCCGCGTCCGCCGCTCGCGCCAAGCGCGGCTGGTGTGCGAGCAAGTCGGCGGCGCTGGAAGAGTTTTCACAGGGTCGAGGGGATCCTAATATGGGTCGAGGGGATCCGGGCGAGAAGAGTCTTGGTCGGCACTCGCTGCCACTCGATGAGGACACGGGAGGATCCCTCGGTGTGATGATGCGTCTATTCAAGCGCCTGGTGAGCGCGCCCGCGTTTGAGGCGTTCATCATCGTGTGCATCGCGCTCTCGTCCGTAGCGCTCGCCTTCGACGTGCCGAGCGTCGTGCCGGGCTCGCCGCTCGCCACGACGCTCTTCCGCGCGGACGTGACGTTCACCGCGATCTTCACGCTCGAGATGGCGCTCAAGATGCTCGTCTTCGGGCTCTGGGCCTCGGAAGAGTCGTACTTCCGATCGGGCTGGAACGTCCTTGACTGTGCCATCGTGAGCACCTCCGTCATCTCCCTCTTGTTCCGCGACGTGGAGGAGCTGGGCGGACTTCGCGCGCTACGTGCGCTGCGTGCGCTGCGCCCGCTGCGCGTCATCCGACGGTTCAATGGGCTGCGCCGCGTGGTCAAATCGCTCCTGCGCGCGGTGCCGCTCGTCGGCAGCGTCGTGCAGGTCTGCGCGCTCGTATTCATCGTCTACGGCCTGTTTGGCATGCAATTCCTCATGGGCCGAATGGCAGCCTGCACCGACCGCACGATCACGACCAAACGTGCCTGCGTTGGTGAGTACGTAGATCCCGAGAGCGGCGAGATGCTCGCACGCTGGTGGGGCAACGACGACCTGGGCCACTTTGACAACATCGGGATGGCGACCTTGACGCTCTTCGAGCTCTCGTCGCTCGAGATGTGGCCAGATGTGCTCTGGCGCGCCATGGATTCGGATCCGGTGCACCACGATCACGGGCCCGAGCTCAATGCAAACCCGTGGATGGCGAGCTTCGTCATCACGTGGATCGTCGTCTCCAACTTCATCCTGCTCAATCTCTTTGTCGGCGTTGTCCTTGAGAACTTTAACGCCATCCGTAAGCAAGAGGACGGCTCTGTCTTCATGTCGGACGCGCAGCTCGAGTGGGCCAATGCGATGCGCTCCATCTTCTCAGTCAAGCCGACGATGAAACTCAAGGAGCCATCGGGCAAGGGTTGGCTTGCAAAGCAGCGCCGGAAGGCATTCAAGCTCATCTACGAGGATGTGCAGCTCGCGGCCTCGTTTGAGCGTTTCGTCGCGTGCCTCGTGCTGCTTAACGTGCTCTCGATGGCGGTGACGTGGTACGACCAGCCACCTGCGATCGACGTCTTCGCGGACATTGTCGACTGGTTCTTCACGGCGGCGTTCACACTCGAGATGCTCCTCAAGCTCTTCGGGCTTGGATTCGCTCAATACTTTGGCGACGGGTGGAACGTGCTCGACATGACGCTCGTCTCCCTCTCCCTCCTCGACCACGCCCTCACGCTGCTCGCTGCCGGCGGCCTCTTCCTCTCGCCGACCACGCTGCGTTTTCTGCGCTTCTTTCGGATTGTGCGCCTCCTCAAGCTCATCAAGGTGGCGCCCGGCATTAAGCGGCTGCTCAGCACGGTCGTCGCATCGGCACCCGCGCTCGCCAACGTCGGCGTCCTCGTCCTACTCGTGCTCTACATCTATGCCGTCCTGGGCATCGAGCTGTTTGGCCACGTCGCCCATGGTGAGTTCATCAACGACGACGCCAATTTCGAGACCTTTGGCGCGGCGATGCTCACAATGGTGCGGTGCATCACTGGCGAGAGCTACAACGGCATCATGCACGATGCCATGGTGACCGAGGCGCGACAGCCGGGCCGCTGCTCGGCAGCGGAGGGCACGTGCGGCGACCCTCTCGCCGCCATTGCCTTCTTCATCTCCTTTGTCGTCATCGGCTCGTACGTGATGCTCAACGTCTTCGTCGCCGTCGTCATTGACGCATTTGCCGACGACCAGGCGCAGGAGCAGGCCCCCTGGTCCCAGGTGCATGTGGACGACTTTGTCGACGTGTGGCAGCGATTCGATCCCGACGGCAACCATCTGGTGCCCACCAAGGACCTGACGCGCTTGCTGCGCTCGCTCGGCCCACCCGTCGGCTTTCGTACGGCTGATGATGCTGTGGGGAAGTCGCCCAATCTGCTCGTGGGCGCGGCCGAGGTGATGGGGAGATTACGCGAGCTCAAGGTGCAGGACCGCGCAGGCCAGGTCGCCTTCCATGACCTCCTCGAGGCCTGTGGGAAATGGGCGATGATCAAGCGGCACAGCTATACGCCCGAGTTGCCACTTGCAAGCGAGGCGGTCGCCGAGCTCGAGCAAGTGCGAAGGCAGACGGTCGAGAGCATCCCCGTGTACCGCGCGACGTCCAAATCGTACACGCCTCGTGGACGTAACGAGGTCTCGTCAGAGCAGATGCTCGCGATCCTCAAGATGCAAAAGTCCTTCCGAGCAGCCCGCTCACGCCGAGGACAGCCTGTCTCGGAAGCGACCAACTTCACCGTCGGAACCTTCAATGAGGCAGCTGCTTTGGCGTCTGCGCGAAAGCGCGAAGAGATTTTGGCGGGCTCAAGGCAGCTTGGGGAGAGCGTGCTCCCGAGCGCAGAGGCTTCTCGCATGCAACCCAAAGCGACCAAGGGTGGAATCGGCGGTGGAGACAAAAAGCAGGGCGCGTCGCTCGGCGCCAAGGCCCCCGGCGCACCCGCACCTGGCGCGCGGCGGCCGTCGCCGCCGCCGGCGTGCTCGCGGCCGCTGCGCATTGTTCCGAATAGCGGTAGCATCGAGCGGCCCAGTGCGGCATCACAGCGCGTGGCCGGCAGCGTGCCCGTGGGCGCTCCGCATCCAATCCCGGCGGCCGCGACCGACCGCAACCAGGAGAGGCGGCGCAGCAGTGCGAGTCGCCCCGCTGGTGCGATTCCAGGGGCAGATCACCCTCCGGCGTGGCGCAAGCCGTCGGCGCTGAAGGAGGTGACGATATGAGCGCCCGGGAACGTACGTGGGTAGTCAGGTAGACCTGTGCTAGGACCCGTGCGGGCGTACGAGAGTGTGAACCGCGACTTACAGAAGTAGAGTACAGCATGTTTATTGACCGATGTAGAAAGTCATCTACATCTTCGAAGGAATCCCGACCATTTTTCGCCACCATCGGAATCCCGCCAAAGTGACTGGAAAGAAATCTTTCCCCGGATCTCGACCGCAAAATCAGCGGCGAGTGTTCACAGCCAATTCACAGCCCCACGCGGGGCCCAGCCCCTTGCCCCATGAGAGGCCGACTCGTCTGTGTATCGATGGCGATCATCTTCGTACATGTGGCCTCCGCCTTTGCGCTCTGTCAAAGCAGTCGGTGCGCGCATCTCCATCGCGTATCGAGAGTGACGTGCTCACTTGCAGGTGCTGGCACTTGGAGCCGACACTGCACCGAGGACAACGAAGAATACTTCTACCAAGCGAGCTCCGGCACGTCGAGCTGGGAGCTCCCTGAGGGTGCCGTCTTGGAAAAGGATGGCGCCGCAGGCTTGGGCGCGTATGCCGCGCAGGGTGCTGCCTCCGCTGGCACATGGCAGTCGTATGAATCCGAAGACGGGGAGTACTTCCACAACGCAGAGACGGGAGCGACGAGCTGGGAGCTTCCACCGGACGCTCAGCTGGTCGCGGACGCGGACGTGGCAGCAGCGGCAGCGGACACGGCGGCGGACACGGCGACCGCGGCGGCGGACTATTATCAGGAGGGGACGACGGTCCTGCGGGGCCTCAACGCGCAAGCAGGCGACCCACAGCAGAGTCCGCTCTCGGCGGTCTTGAGCTCCGTGAACGAGGTGTGGCTGAGCTCGCGCGAGATTGATGTCGAGATCGAGGGCGAGGCGCCGCCAGCCCTTGGGGAGAGCGTCGCCGCCGGCGAGGTGGTGCTGTGCCTGCCTTACGTCGTGGAGGAGGAGGAGGTGCAGTGGCTGCTCCGGGCGGCGCTCGAGGCATGTGGCGAGGCGCCTCCGAGCACCGGCCGCCGGCGATTCTGCGTCTCGGATCCGGAAGCGTTCCTCTCGACGGAGGTGATGCTCCGGTGCGAGGAGGTGCTGCTCCGTGTGCTCGATCGTCTCGACGACGAGTGCCCGTCTATCTATTCCACACTGTTCGCACCGGGCGAGGGATGGGCAGCGCGTCAGCCGCTGAACGCGCGCGGGGTGCAACCGAAGTCTGCCGACGGCCCTCCCGCGCACCTGGCCGTGACGTGCCCGACCTTACGAGATCTCTACCTCGCGGGCGAGCTCGAGTGGTCCGAGGGCGAGCCCGCCATAAATGTGTACGGCGCGGGCGGCCAGTTCGGATGCCACAAGGACCACCTGGCGCTCACAGTGCTGATTCCTCTGACGGCTCCGGGCACCGATTTTGCGGGTGGCGGCACGGGCTTTTGGGCGGGCAATCGCGAGACGAGTGAGGACCCGCAGAGCAACCCGACGGCTGTGCTCACACCGGCGCTTGGGACGGCGCTCGTCTTCGGCGGCGACGTGACGCACGCGGGGATGCCGGTGCAGGCGGGGCTCCGCGCCGTCTTCGTCGCCTCGTTCAGCACTCGAACTCCCGCCTCGCGCGTAGAGCGCTGTCGTGGGCTCCAGTCGCGCGAGGTGCGCGTGTCCGAGGCCTTCCGCAGTGCTCGCTGACCGAGAGGCGTGCGCGTACGGTCGGAGGCCAGAGCCGACTGCCGAGCACAGTGCAGCTCCAGAGATCAACAGCGAGAAGTCGGCGCGAGCGCGCGACGGCGCCAGGTCCTGGCCATCGTTCCCGCGCGGACGACGGCGATCTTGCCATACCCCATAACCAACGATGATATTGCTGATCCCCATTGCATTAGATCCCCATTCGAGATTGGATTGCTCGATTCGTTTCGAAGGCCCGGTTTTAGCATTTAAACGTGCCCCCCGTGCCCCCGACGGTTCTATAACCGTTCCGCTACGGTAGCACTGACCGAATGTGAGATTCATTGAGGGTGAGATTCATTGAGGCCCCCCACGGTGGTACCCCTGAACGCTGAAGGCGAGGGTAGAGCTGTACGAACCGTTCGGATACGCGAGGCACGACCGGCCGCGAAGCGCGATGCCGCTTGCCGGACCGGTAGAGACGAGACGAGAGACTCCGCTCCACGCACTCTCTTCGTACTGTAGCTCTGTGGTACTACAGTGTACTCACTTGTCGCGTGCGAGAAGGACCTCATGCAGCGGGAACCGCGTGGCCTTGAGGGCGTCCTCGCGCACCACCTGCTGCCAGTAGGCATACTCGAGGACGTCGCGCGGTCGCACCTCGCCCACATTGCGCGTCACGTTGGCGAAGGCGTTGAGCTCCGCGGCCACAGTCTGCGCGAGCATCGCCGCGTGGCCAAAGGCGCGCTGGCGCACGCGCGACGCGTTGCCGCGGGCGAGGATGACGGTGGCGACGGCGCTGTACCGGCTCGCGAGCGTCAGGGTTCGGAACTCGACTGCGCGCCTCGCCTGGAAGCGGACTGCCTCGAGGATGGTGAGGCGCGTGATGACGGTCCTCATCAGCGCCTCCTCGAATTCGGCCGGTAGCTCGAGCCGCAGCAGCTGCAGGCTGTCGAGGCGCACGTACGGAGCGAAGGCGGCGCGCACGGCGGCGGTGAGGTTGGCGGAGATAGCACGCTTGCTCGTGAAGAAGCTATGCACGGGGAAATGCGCGACCATGTCGCAGATGGCCGACGTGGCGAGCCTTCGGAGCAGTCCCGCGGCGGGCATGTAGGTGCGGCTCGGGGTCGAGCGGCCGGCGGCACGGGCGGCGACAGCACTCTTGCTCTCATCGAGAAGCCGAGGCGACTCGACGTGTGGGAAGAGGTGTGCGAGCGTGGGCCCGTCGTAGGACCAGAGCACGGAGAGCTCCAGACCGATCGGGAGGCCTGAGGCCGCACGCGCTGAGATGAGCGGATGGCGCTCCGCCGTGCTGGGCACCCACAGGCCGGGGACGGAAGCACCACTCGCGCTTGCGGCGCTCGCAGTGGCAGCAGGGCCGTTGGCGGCAGCAGCGAACTCATCGCGTAAAGAAAAGTAGGCGGCGTCCGGAACGTTCCGGCCTTGTTCTCGAAGGCGCTCCAAGGCAGTGGCGTAGGCCGAGGCGGCGGCGGCAGCAGCAGCGCCGTCGGCCGAGAAGGTGAGCGTCTGAACGGTCGAAGGGACGAGGTAGAGCGTCGCGAAGGGACCGACCCAATACATGCCTGGCGCAGAGAGTGTGGCGGGCTCGAGGGTGCGAGTGAGCCAGCTGTACACGACGGCATGGTGCAGCGGCGGAAGGAAGTCGATGGAGCATGAGGCGAAGACGCCGACGCAGAGGAGGACGAGGCAGGTGGGGAGAATGTACTGCCGGAAGATGGCCAGGCGGCGCTCGCCGCGGTCCCGTCGCTGCTGCCGCGTCAGCGAATCGTCGTGGTCAGATTCGTCCGTGCTCAGACGGTCATAGCCTAGACGAGTGATACCCCCGAGGGTGCCGGCGGCCTCCTCCGTGCGCGGCGTCGCATATGGCGAGTCCTCCTCCGCCCGCGGCGAGGGGCCCACACTGCCGCTGCGAAGCTCGCGCGCTATCTCGCCGAGATCGATGCCAGCTTGCACGAGATAGAGGACGGATTCGGTCAGCGAGCCGGGCACTGGCTCGGCGGCGACGAGCTCCTCGAGGACCGAGTCGCTGGTGGCGAAGGGTGCCTCGAGCACCGTCAGCACGTACACTTCTTCGTCCTCCTCCTCGTGGTCGTCGTCGTCGTCGTCGTCGTCGTCCACCGCCCAGCCGTCGTCCCCGTCCCCGCCCCCGTCGCCGTCGCCGCCGCGCCGCTCGCCATCGGGGCCGGCCGTGCTCGACGGCGGCGGCGTGAGTGGGCGTGACGGTGGTGCGGTCGAGGGGCCGACCGTGCCCGACGGCGGCGGCTGCGGCGGCGTGAGTGGGCGTGACGGTGGTGCGGTCGAGGGACCGGCCGTGCCCGACGGCGGCGGCTGCGGCGGCGTGAGTGGGCGTGACGGTGGTGTGTTCGAGGGACCGGCCGTGCCGGACGGCGGCGGATGCGGCGGCGTGAGTGGGCGTGACGGTGGTGCGGTCGAGGGACCGGCCGTGCCGGACGGCGGCGGATGCGGCGGCGAGCGTGGGCGTGATGGTGGTGCGGTCGAGGGGGCGGGGATGACGACGACGTTCCTGGCCGGGTAGCTTGGACTGGCCGAGGATCCCGGATTTGAGCTCGGGTAGCTCGGGTAGCTCGGACTGGCAGATCGACCGGGTAGCGGAGAGGCCAGAGGCAGCTCGCGACGCTCGGGCAGGCCGAGGGATACCAGCGCCTGGTCGAGATCGTAATCCACAGCTGCGAGCGCCGCGCGGGCCTCGTCCGTCGAGATGTGCTCGTCCTCGCGGTTCGCCGAGTAGATGTTTTGCAGTTCCTCCACCTTGCGGCGCTGCGAGAGCTCACGGTCATCAGCCAGGCGCTCTTCGTCGTCGAGGTCGACCATCGAAGGTACAGGCGCGTACGTCCCGGCCATTAGGGTGAAGGCGCCCACGGCCCGACCGAGGCGTGTGGCAAGGGTGCGAGGAATGGCACTCAATATCCGTAATTAGTCGAACAATCAAGAGTGCAACTTGGTCGCGCGGATCTTTGCAAAGATCGAGTATAAAGTGTGAAGAGATCGGATTTGGCGTGACCGCGATGTGTAGGGGGTTGGACTGGTCTTCGAGTTGTTGAGGAGGCGCACCTGGTCACGCTGGCGCCGCTGCATAGCCAGCCTGCCAACAAGCGCTGCATGCAAGCCATCATCGATCCCCGCATGTTCCCATTGCATCGCGTGCCAAGCGAAGCGGCGCCACCTGCACCGCCGCAATGCGAAGCCAAGCAGACCAGTGGGTGGGACTACCATATGAATTCGACGCTGCTCACGCTCTGTAAGGGCCACTCGAAGATCACGTGCGCCATGAGGGCTCGGCGCGAACACCCGGCCGCCACACTCAGCCTCGAGCACCGCCAAGGCTTCTTCTGCTGGATCCACCGCGCTTACAAGGTGACGGTTCGAAAGGCAGTTGCCAACGAGCCCGCAGTCCGTGAGTGGCATGCGTTCTGCGACCCGACCCGATACTGGAGCGGCAGACCAGACGATCCGCTGCTGCTGAACACCTTTTCGAGAGCACACAACCACTTTGCGCAGACGCATGAGGACGTGCGGCGCTACCTCTTCGTGCACCGTCTCGCCAGGCTGCCACCAAGCCTCAGGAGGAATGCTACAGGAGGGCCGTCGCTGGGGCCGCGGCGCGGCCGAAGCGTGGCGTACCTGCTTCATGGGGACCAGGTGCACCGGCCTGCATTCAATCCATACCACGGTAGCGCGGACATCCAAAACTTCTTCACCGTGCAGCGGGTGCTCGCACGACACCGAGTGCTCGGTGTGAACAGCTCAGACCTCGCTGCGTCTATGGATGTCTATCCGATGGCCGGCGCGAACGGCATGGCGGAGCCCCCTTGGGAAGGCAACGCGCACCTGTGGCGGGCTCTCACCTCGGGCGTCGTCCACCGCGCGGCGAGGACTCTCCCTAAGGGGAATCAGGCACATCGGCGCTCGCATAGGGAGGCGTGGAACGACCTCGGTTCGTCTTCTGCGGTCGAGCCCGTCGACACTTTGGTGCTCTCGCCGCAGCCCGGGGTGGGGATCATCTGGGCAGCGGGCAGCGGGGAGCAGAACAAGTGCCCACACAACAGCGCGATCCTGTGGTCCCTGCGCCGGCATCTCGCCTCCCAGCTCGACCCCATCTTGCCGTCCCTCGCCCAACTCGTCGGACGCCATGCGCCGGATGGGCGGCCGATCGTCCAGCTCTTCTCGCACGCTCGCCACGCGTCGGAGGTGCTGAGTACGGCGCGCGCGCGGCGGCGGCTTGTTTATGTCGTCACGCGCGCCCCCCCCGGCATCAACACCCTCCTCAAGTGCCATCGCTGTTTATGGAATGTGGAAGCACTCGCCGATGCGATCGCACACGCACTACCCGGATCCACTGTGCTGCTCGCCAACCCTGGCGAGCTGCCGTTCCTCGAGCAGCTCTTACTCTTCCGAACCGCGGATGTGCTCGTCGGTGTGCACGGCTCGGCGTTTGGATGGGGCTTCTTCCTCACACCGACACAGGCGGTACTTGAGCTTCCCCTTCCCGGCTCCCCAGGGTTGAACGATTGGCTCTTTGCCTCCATGGGCAGTCGCACATCGACTATCATGGCGTGCGTGCCACAGGCGCACTATGGGCGCGGCTGCAGTGAAGAGGGGGGTGACGCGCACATCCCGGTGGTCACGAGCAGCCTACTCGAGCTCGTCGAGGAGCTCGACACGACGCAGGACCAGCCGCTCGTTTGGCACAAGCTCGGATGGAAGCCCGACTCGGTGTACACTGGCTGGATGGAAGCCGCCACAGGCCAAAGCCGTCCTGGAGGCGGACACGGAGGCGAACAAGGAGGGGGAGCTCAAGCTTCAAACACCCCGTGGCTGCGCAAGGTGATGCGAAAGGCTGGACACCGCCGTCGCTAAGCGATCGTCGCGTGGCTAGAGACGTGAAGGCCAGCAGCCACTGCACGCAATTCCAAACGCGCCAATTCCAAGTGAGCGCGGGTGTGGCCGATATCACTGATGGACTGAGTCTGAATTCTATTTCCGGAACGATATAATTGAATGCGCCGCGTATTCTATTTTGGGTAACCGCCACAGCGCTCCGAGTTTCGGAAGTGCGTGCACAGACCTCGCTGGGACGGAATTGCATTGACGCTGCTGTCGGCTGCTATCGACACGCGCAGTGCGCCCATGCTGATCGGGCGGTCGGGGATCCTCAGAGAACCAACGATTGAGGAGGCCTCGGTGCGGCCGGGCGCGCTCATGACCAGCGTTGTTGCCGCGCACGCGGTGCGTCGCAAGGGGGAGGACGGCCTGCGCGTCGAGCGCCGCCTAATTGGTGGAGATGTCGTGCTCTGCGCAGTCGTCGTGGACGGGCATGCAGGCCATCAAGCGGCCTTGTTCGTCGTTGACCACATCATCGAGTTCATCTGCGAGGAGAGCCATGACGATGCGAGCGGTAGCGCGGTCTCGAAGGCCCTGGAGCGCGCCTTCCTACGGCTGAGCGCGTTGGTGTGCGAGGACAGTCTGCACACATCGGGCACTTCGGCGACCGTTTGCCTCATCAACGAGACGCGCGGTGAGCTGACGACGGGGCACGTGGGCACCTCGGCCGCTTTTCTCTTGCCCGCCAGTCCCGCCGCGGAAACGTTGCCCTCGGTTCCCCTCACCCAGGAGCACCGCCTCGCCGAAAGCAAGGCCGAGCGTACACGCGTCCTGGCGTTGGGCGCCAAGCTCGGGCATGCCATCAAAGACGGGCAGCCGACCGGGCCGCTGCGCGCCTTCCCATGCGGAGTGACCTGCGCGCGCGCGCTCGGCGACCGCGATTGCGCGCCGTTCGTGAGCCCCATGCCGGACATGATCGTCATGCCTTTCCCAGAGGGGGATGCGTACGTGCTGATCGCGAGTGCAGGGGTGTGGGACGCCATCTCGCGTGAAACGGTCTTCAAGACGGTTCTCAAGGCAAGGGACGCGCGCGAGGCCGCAGAAGCGATCGTCTCCAAGGCGCTGCGCGCGAAAGGGTCACGCGA
>Ga0209550_10004102_pt1 | contig 13807 bp, 10 predicted proteins | sample LauGreSuBDMM15SN_2_FD_187567 | JGI IMG/M metagenome (GOLD analysis project Ga0209550, IMG submission 187567) | Freshwater lake microbial communities from Lake Michigan, USA - Su13.BD.MM15.SN (SPAdes) (version 5) | ecosystem: Environmental > Aquatic > Freshwater > Lake | place: Lake Michigan... | reverse complement strand
AAATACTTATACAAATTTAATAGAGAAGATTATACATCAGTTGATACACTAAAGATAAGATATACTGAATTAACTCAAATGATTCTAAAAATATCATATATACTATTTATAGTTGATATGTTTACAATGGATTTTTATACAATGTTGCGTCTATTTAAAACATATGATAGAAGTACGCTTCCATTTACAGGGGCTGTTCAAGGAGATCAACCAGAAAAATCACATAACATAATCATATATGCAGGAGAATATCATTGTATTCATTATCGTAATATCTTAAGAAAATTAAAATTTAAAAAAATAGAATCAACAGGAAGCGGCATAGAATCAGTAAAAACTTGTATATCAACAGAAAAAATAACAAATCCATTTTTTCAAAAAAATAAATTATTAAGGGAGTCGTTCCGCGCAGACACAAATATAAGAAATCCAATAAATCCAGAAGAGTCGTTTGATGAATCCTTATTAAAGATGGACGCAGAGACGGTAACCAAGTATATGCTAGACTACAAAAGCAAAGAAGATTTAGAAAAAGAAAGGAAGAAAATAAAGGAAGAAAGAAATGGTGATGAAGATTCTGAAGAAGATGAAGAAGATGTATATGATGATATGAAGGGTACGTATTATGATAATATTACTAAGTCGCTTAATAATACTTTAAATATTGAACAAATATTTGCCAAACTACAACTAGTTTAATCAAAATTTTATTTTTTCTTCAAAAAGAGCACCAAGAGGTACAAATTTTGGTATTGTTTTAGTATTTCCATGACATTCATATTCTATCTTATTAAATCCTTCTCTGAATTTTATAATATTCAAATGACCTCCATATTGTTCTAAAATTCTCCAATGAGGAGCTGGACTAATAACTACCATTTTTGTTCCCATTATAGCATTATACATTTTAATTAACAAAGTGCTAGACAAATCGTATAATCGGTCATGTTTATTATCATTTATCCATGACTGACAACAATTAAAAGAACAAAAAACACCATCTGTTTCATAATATTCTGCAGTTTTTAAAGAAAGATGTTCATTATGTTTTAAAAGTTCAGAACGTTTTTGAGTAATATTTTCTTTAATTGTATATGTATCTCTGCTAATATGAGAATAATATTTTTTTTCTGCTTGACTTGGATTGTATTTAATTGGACATCCTAATGGTCGTGATTCAAAAGGATGGCTACACCAAAAACAATGGTATCTTAATAAATTTACGTCCATTCTAGATTTAAAATCAATCATAGATACGTGACACATATGTAATTTTTTGGATTCATCTAAAAAAGAAATAACTTCTGGAGTACCTTTATCTGTATTTAATTCACTAAGTTTTGTTGTATGCTTTGGTGATTTATCATCATTTGATATATTAGGACTGTTTTCAATACCATATCTTATATTTATACGATTTGTGTTTACACCTACAAGAGTAAATGAGTATTTACTTTTTTTTAAAACTAGTTTTGCATTCATTTCTTATTTAAATATTTTCTTATTTAATTTTGGTTTATCATTTTTATTTTTACGGTTTTACAATAATTTATTATTAATAAGTAAATGATGAAGTGTAAAAAAAATAAACTCTGGCTTGAAAATATTTCAAATCTTTTTTGTACTTCTAATCTTATTCCTTTGAATGGTATGAGTTTAGCCGAACAAATGAATTCTTTAAGCAGATTGGTTATTATTATTTTCTTTGTGTTGTTTTTATTCAAGTTTCGTTTTAGCGGATTATTTTTACTTCTTTCACTCTTATTTATAATTATTCTTTACTACATACAAAAGAATAACATGGAACAATTTCGCGCAGAATATTATACTCCTAAAAAACAAACAAATTGTGGGTCTAATAATTTTCAAAATATTTGTGATAATGCAGTTGTTTTAGACGGTCCTAATGGTGCTTTTAACAATCCTAATTGGACATCAGCTAGTCAAAAACTTGCAGGAGGTCCTAATCCAAAAACGAATATACCACCTGTTATAGTAGCTCCTATAGCAGATCTTAGTTATTGGAGAAGTAATAATTTAGTTAATTACAGTCAAATTAATGAACAAAATCATGGAGATTTATATAGATCAGGATATTACACTTCTCCTGATTTTACAGAAAATTATAGAGGAGGACAAAGAAGAGAACGCCCGTCTGGTATAACAAATAATTCAAAATCTCAAAGTGAAAATATTCCTTACATTATTTCCGAAAAAATAGTTAACCCGGAAAGATTAAAAATATCTAGTTTATCTGATAATATTTCTTTGTCTCAATGGTCTCGTGATCCTAAATCAAAAGAATACAACGAAAAATTATACACTCAAACTATTCAACCTGGAATATACACACGAAGTGAAATTAACGAACCTATTAATTCTAATATAGGAATTTCTTTTACACAGCAATTTCCACAAATTTCACAAAAAATAAACCCAATATCAGGAGATGTAAATTATACAGAACATGGTTCTATTATTATTGAACCAATAAATTCGGAACCAAATTTTTTTGAAAGAGCAACAGAAACAGATATATATGACCCCCGTTTCACTGGTTATGGAACATCTTATCGCGCATATACTGATGATTTAGCAGGTCAGACTAAGTTTTATTATGACGATGTAAATGCAATTAGAATGCCTAATTATATTAGCAGAAGTAATATTGACCATCAACCTTTTGCAGATCAATATGGACCTATACCTGTTGGATTTGAAAATGGCAATCCATATACAGGAAATATTCATTCTATGGCTGAATCTGCTTTTCTTAACGGAGCTCTTCAACACCGAACTGAATTATCAGAGAGATTAATGCGAAAAGTTAATTCTGAACATTGGCAACGACGTGCAGCTCCTATTAATAAAAATTCTTCTCGTATGATGGGTAATTTTGGAAATTAAAGTTCTTATTTTAAAAAATAACTTTTTTTAAAAATTGTAATAAAAAATATTTTATTGCCATCTACTTTCCCATCTTTGTTCGTTATGCTTACGCATTTGTTTTGAAATAAGATCTTCCCGATGTTCTTGACTATCTTCAATCCATGATAAACAAGAACAACTAGTAGAATTTATTGGATCTTTTCTTAAAGAATGTCTTTCATATTGCGGTTTGAATGAGTCCATTGGATCTTTATAAAGTTCTCCTGTTGCATGAGATGGAATTGTAAAAATTGGTTCAAAAAAAGGATCTTGAATAGATTTATCAATATAATATGTAATATGACCAGCGTTTATATCAGAATATGTGCGATATTTTTTACCATAATTGTCTAAACTTTTATGAGATGAAATTTGATCAAGAGGAATACTACCATCAATTGGTGGTCTATCTAAAGTTAAAACTTGATCTCCACGAGCAGCAGAAATTAATCTAGGGTCTTGACCAACATACTGATCATTAATAAATCTAAAATCGGTTGCATATTTACTTAACAAAGCGTTTGGATTTAAAAAGGTATAACCTTCATTTTTTTCTGGTTGATTTTTTGATAAAAATAATATACGTTCTCTTTCATTTAATTGGTATGGAATTTTACAATTCTCAATTGACATGTTAGTAGTCATTTTTTAATATCAAGATTAAAACAAAAAATAATATAATTTATTTTAATTGTTTTTATTACAATTAAAATTAATTTTTTACTTCTTTACACAACGTCTCGTCTTTTGGCTACGTTTTTCACCAAGCTTGCACTTCTTTCGGCAATAACCAGTTTTGGTGCTTCGGCTCTTACCCGGCTTGCACTTCTTTGAACTCCTCTTCTTTGAACTCCTCTTCTTTGAACTCCTCTTCTTTGAACGAGATCGCGACTTACGCTTAGAAGACTTACGCTTAGACGACTTACGCTTGGGCGACTTACGCTTAGACGACTTACGCTTAGACGACTTACGCTTGGGCGACTTACGCTTAGACGACTTACGCGACGAAGATTTACGCGACGAGCTACTCGAACGGCTCTTCTTCTTAGGAGTCTTACGGCAATAACCTGTCTTACGGCTTCGGCTCTTGCCCGGCTTGCACTTGCGAGATTTACGCTTGGGAGATGCACGCTTAGGCGATGCATGCTTAACTTTATGTAAAGTAAGTCTTGCTTTTAGGCTAGACTTTTTTAGACCTGAGTATTTAATTCCATGTAATTTTGCTAATTTTTGAAGCTGAACTAAAGTAGCTCCCTTTTTAGATCGTGATTTTTTTGACGAACTCTTACGTGACTTTGCCATTTCTTTATTATACACCGAGAAAAATTTAAAAATAAATTTCAAATTTAAACATTTGAATATTTAAATAACTAAAAAAAAATTGTTCATAATTTTTAATTATGAACAATTAAATTTATTTTTAACTAAATACCATTTTTTGATCATATTTTAATAAACTATCAATAAGTTCTACATGACCCATCAACATTCTTCTACAACACATTTTTTTTAAAAGTAATTTATCAAAAACGTCTTTTCTATCTATTCCTTCTTTTAACATATTTTGGTAAGGTTCCCATTTGCCACCTATTATTTTTCCGCATGTATAACATCTGACAGGTAAAATACACATTGTTTCTTAAATGTTTTAAAAACATTTCTTAAAATTTCAGTTTTAATTTTAGGCTATATATCCTGTCCTATCAGACCAAGTTTCTCCTAAACGCAAATATCCTCCTCGGCTTTGAGGACACATTTTTATAAAGTGTACCGGATGAACTGGAGTCCTACCCGAACCGGTTCCCGAACCGGTACCCGATCCCGAACCGTCGTATGTACCCGATCCTGAACCGTCGTATGTACCCGATCCTGAACCGTCGTATGTACCCGATCCCGAACCGTCGTATGTACCCATAGCTGAACCATAATACATGTTTGAATTTGTAGTAGGATTAGAATATTTAAGAGTTTGAAAAAGTTTATCCCTGCTTCCAGGCCATCCTAAAGAAACCATTCCGTTATCTGAATTAAAAAAGAAAGGAAATCCTCTCACATTTTTGTGATGAAGATGAACTTCATCTGCGTCTTTTAAAATTATTGTCTTTCCAAGATCATTTTTTAATTCATGTTCAGCAGTCATACAATGACCGCAACTATTATGCATTGAATAAAAGTATATCATTTATTCATAAGCAAAGAAAAGAAAAATTTATAAATTCTTATTTAGCTGTAATTTTTGTTTTTATCATCATTGCATTTAATTCTTGAATAACTAATTTTCCAACATATGGTAATTTTACTAAAGAAACTTGATCAGTTTCACAAGATTGGCATTCTGTTTTACTTGTAGCAAAATTACCACACTTATTACAAATAGACACTTGATACTTATCTGAAACTAAAAACAGTCTCTCTTGTAAAAATTTTGATACGCCATGACCTATCATACAATTGTGCGCTACAATTCCATTTGCCAAGAAAGTATGTGTATCATCTACTTGAATATCATACACTGGATGAACTCCGGCTGGACGAATATCAATAACCCTTAAATTCATTGTTGGTAACCCTTCACATTTACGATTCACTCCATATGATATACTTAGATTAGTTAAACCTTCTAGAAGAGTATCTTCTTCAGATGGAGGTGAATCACCAGGTTCTGGCTTGACAGGTTCATCTTGTAAAAACCAATCCAAAGCACCTATATCTTTCAAATACTCTTCAGCGTTCGGAAACCCTTTTCCTCTGAAATTTCCAAACTTTGTTCCTTTTACTAAATGGTCGGTAATATCATGTGTACTGGGAATAGCATATTCGTGAAGAAGTGCTTCTTTTTCAGTCAGTTCTTTCACTGCTCTTTCTATCGCTTTTTTTGTAGGTACTATCTTATTTGGGAATTCTTTCTTAATTTTGCTAAACTGAGTTATTTCATCAACTCTCTCAACTATCCAATTATGTTGACGAGTTACTCCATCTCTTAGACGTTTATAAGATGCACCTGCTTCTAGTCTCTGAGATTTATGACAGCAATACCTAAAACCAATTTTTTCGTGGAAACGAGGCAATTCATCTATACACAAGTGTAGAGTGAGTTGATAACTTTTATTTTCTTGTACAGAATCTACCTTTTTCTTTGATGATGTTGTCTCTTTTGCTTTTTGTATAGTAACATTATGAATATCAAATCGAGCTAAGAGAGCCTGAAGTTGCTTCATCATTTCTTCTAACGAATCAAGATGAGATCCTATTCTAGATTTTGAAAAACTGACAGAAGTTAACAAATCTCTTTTTCCTCTATGAAGAGCGAGAACACATGTATGTCCGTCCGCTCCAAATAATCCACCCAAAAATTCTCTAACTATTGGTAATGGACAAGAAGGATCTGTAATAAAGTTTGGTAAAGTTGCAGGTTGATTAACTTTTGTACCAATAATCATTCCTTTTACAGTCATAAGGTCTTCTACAAAATTTTGTGGAATTCTTATAGAATAATATTTTTTACTGGTAAATACTTGTTGTTTTATTATAGAAAACTTTTCTAAATCATCCAGTGCAGAAGTTAGGTCTATTTTATGACCAAGATTTATTAATCCTGTATACGTTTTAGTTCTATTAATGTAGTAAATACCTCCATCAGCACAAATATACCCAACTAAACGAGCAAATGAAAGTGAACGAAAATATGATTCTTCATCTGTAATTTCCAAATTTGTATTTCCTGCTTGAAACTTCCAATTTACAGACTTTTCTATTTCTTCTTTTACATGAATCAATGGGTTTGTAATACTAGTTTTAATTTGCGTAACTCCTTTTACCATTTCACTAATAGGTGTCCACGTATTCTCACTTGTAAGTATTTTATGATTGTCTGTACCACGAATTGTACGTCCATCTTGAAAAACGACATCTACACATTCACGTTCACCTTTATACAAGAAATTACTTTGCTTAGAAGGGATTACTTGTTGTTTTTCTTCGTGATAACTTAGTACTGAATAGTCTTTATTTTCCATAGTTTCAATTTTAACGCTCAATCCACAATTCAAGGGAATTGGAACGGAACAAAAACAATCTCTTTCCATTTCTCCAAATCTCTGTCCTCCATCTCTGGATCTACCCTCTAGAGGTTGACGAGTAAGAGTTGTTATTGGACCTGTTGCTCTTGCATGCATTTTATCAGAAACAAGGTGTTTCAATCTTTGATAATATACTGGACCGATAAAAAACATACCCATTGGTTCTCCAGTCATTCCGTTCATTAATATTTCTTTACCTGTACTTTCGTATCCATGCATACCAAGAGACTTACATGCTTCTTCTGCTATATTTTTACTTTCATCTGTGAAAGGAGTTGCGTCTCCATAATTTCCATTTAAAACACATGATTTTCCCATGACTGATTCTATTAATTGATTGATAGTCATTCTAGAAGGAATACATTGCCCTGTAATAATCGGTCTGGATGCTTCTATAACAATATTGTTACTATCGCGTTTTGATCTACGAGTAATAATAAATCCATGTGGCATTGTCACACACCAAGTTAAACCAGTATATTGTACTTTCTTTACATCATTATTAGAATGTAAGACAGGTTCGCTTTTAGAAACAATATTTGTATAATATATTTTCCAAGTTAGAACATCACTGTCACGATGCATTTCAAAATATGCAGAATAACCAGAATGGAAAGCAAGACGCATTATTTCATCTCTGAATTGTTCACAAGATGTCATAATTATATTACAATCATCTTGCGTACCAAGACCTACAAGGACAGAATATGCAAGATCAGCAGAAAGATTCCAAACCCACGGTTCCATTGATTTTTTTCTGTAATTAGAGCAAAATATATTTATCCAATTTGTATTTATAATTGACCAGTTAGAACACCAATTTTTATTGGTATTTGACGAACGAGAAGTATCATAATTATAATCAATAAACAAAACAAGTTCAAGAATATTAAATCTTTTTCTCAACCATTCATCATCTGATACTTTTACAGATGTTATATATAAAGAGTTTTTACAAAAACCTAGATAACCTCCTTTTCCAAGCCAGTAACCATATAATTCACAAAATGCGATAAGTTTTTCATTTGTGTCAAGATAATGATTCACAAACGGAATATTTGTTATATCCCCTTTAATACCTGAACGAGCTTTTCCAATAAATTTAAATTCATTAGAAGATATTAGTTCATTTGCTTTAATCTTTTTCCAAAAACCTGTTGAACAATTATCAACAAACATATCATGATCGGTAGTAACGAGTAGGGATAAGTTAGAACATGTCTGTGTAAATTCAATCATTTCCTGTTTTTTTGTTTCATTTAATATAAAAGCTGTAGGGAGTTCATATATAAGATGACCTGTTTGATGATCATAACCAGCCATTCTAAGTGTACCTTTATCGTATGCTTGTTTTGCTTCTTTCCAATTCATAAATCCATGTTCTGTAAGAATCTCATGATCTTCAGCTAGACAATGTGGATTAATTATAATGTCTGGAGAAATACCATCTTTGGTAAAAGGCATGTCTTCTTGTCTATAAATCATTCCAACTGTTCCTTTTTGTGCCGCACGTGAAGCAAATTTATCACCAACTTCTGGAATACGAAGAGATCTAATAACAATTTTTACTAATTTGTAACCATTAGGAGTTGTAGATAAAAATATTCTATCAATATAACCTTCTTCTCCTTTACCAATAATAACTGAACAATCACTCATTACTTCAATTCCAGATTTGTCTGATTGTATAGACATTTTTCCAATAATTACATCACCTTTTTGTACAAAAAGAGAACCACCTCCCCTTGTTTTTCCTTTTTCGTCAATCCATTTAGGATGTCGCAAATGAACAATTCCATTTTTATCTAAAAGTCCGTAATTAGCATCATGTTTTTGTTTATTTAGAGGAGGGATTCCTATTTTTTCTGAATTATATCCTTGCTTTTTTTCTTCATCAACATGAGTTTTGTAAGTTGTTGCCCAAAACAATCCTCTTTGAACGGCACTATGATTAAGCATAACTGAATCTTCTTGGTTAAATCCAGTATAACAAGCTATTGCAACAATACAATTTACACCTGATGGCATATCATTAAAGCCCATCATATCTGCTGCTTTTGTTCCAACAAGTGGACGGTGAGGATTATTAAGGACATGTACGACAGTGTCTGCTCTAATTAAATGTGAAAGTGCAAACATACTCATTGCCTGTTTTCCCATCGATGATTGGTAGCAATTTCGAGGTGAATTATGTACACAAAATGTATCACCGCATAAAAAGCTTTGATTTGTTGATTCAGTTGTAATATCTGATATCATATTTTCTAAACTTTCTATTTTACTTTCAAGTGGTATGAAAAGAGTAGTGCTCTTCCATTTTACAAGATTTTGCCATTCTAATAATCCAATTTTATTATCTTCTAATTTATTCTCTAAATATTTAAGATACTCTACATAAATACCACTCTCAATATTTTTATTTACGTTATATCGATATCCAACTATATTGAAATACCCGATCAAATTATTCGACAAAACAGAAATCTGATAAGACACGGTTTTTCTATTATTGTCGCATTTAGCATTACTTGTCTCAATTTTAAAATATCGTAAAAGTTCAACTATATCATTCATAAACTCTATTACACTATCTGTCTTATGCATAAGAGTACTTGTAGGAGACATATCTAGATGAGACATAATTTTTGAACCACATCCACCTTGAAATCCAGCTAAAAATTCTCTTTTAACCAAATCCGAACCATTTTTAATCCAATTTGGCAAAGGTTTGTATTTCTCCTCTTGAATAGTGTTGTTACATCCAAGTGCAATAAACAATGAAGGAAATGATCCAGAATATTCTATTGTGGAATGATAAGTAGATTCGTGTAAGTCTACAAATTTTGCCACATCAGAAATGTATTTATACTTAAATCCTAACCTTTGAGCATCTTCATTAAATAAAGTAGCACTATGTTCATTTGTAAAGTATACATTTAGTATTACATCACCTTGATCTGAAAAGCCAAGATAACACAATTCTGTAGATATAAATCCAAAAAGGCGACTTACAATATATAAATTATTATCGTTACTTTTTATCGGAAAAGATATTTCAGATGCGTATTTTTTTACAAAACTTTCTTTTATTTGAGCATTCAAACATATTTCAATAAATTGCTGTTTGGTGAGAACTACATACTCATCAACTAAATTAGAAACAGGTTTAGGTTCTGTTGATACACCTACCAATGTTTTTCCAACTTCAATTTCTTCTATACGTTTCCATCCATCAAAGGTCATAAAACGATGATCAAAAGTTGCTGTTATTTTTCGTCCGCTTAATGTAGTGATTTCAAATAATTTTTTATCTGTTTTATTTGTATATGTATGTGAAACTTTTGTGATACTTTGTTGTTGTGTTTCAGGGTGAAATGTGATAACTTCATCTCCAACTTGTACGTCGCATATTTTTTTCACAGTTCCATTAGCCATATACACTGGTTCATCTTTAAAGATGCATTGACTATGATCTGGAAAAGGAATAATAGATGCCATTACTCCTAACATCATAGCAGCCGAAATTTCACAATAAGAGCTTTTATATTTTGAAAGTTCTTTTTGGTTAAAAGCAATTACAGCTCCATTTGCTTCCATATTATCAATGTACATAATAAGCCCTTTTTCAACCAAATAGTCCCAATTTGTACCATCTGTTTCTTTTGCAATAATAGAATCTCCTTTTACTGTAAATACTGGACGTAAAAGTCTTCCTTCATCTGAACAAATGTTAACTTCATCATCAACTTCATCATAAGAAATAGATACATCCCATGGAAGCATTTTTATTCGTCTTAGTTCTTTTAATTCTTCTACAAGTTCATTAGGATCTTCTGTTACACCTGTAAGTATTCCGTTCAAAAATACTTTTGTTTGTTCGTTTAGAATGCTAAAATCAGAAACAAGATACATATTTTCACATGATTCTAATACTTCTTTTACTAAAACAGTTGGTGTTCTATCAGAAATTCTTGTAAGCAATGCTAGATTTAATACAATTCCAACTGGTGCACCTTCTGGAGTTTCAACCGGGCATATATACATAATTTGCGATGGATTAATTTGTCTAATAGCAGTATTTTTAGATTCCTTTCCAACAGGAATAGAAACTCGGCGCAAGTTAGATAAAGTTGCTCCATAAGATAAACGCGAAAGTATTTGTGCAACACCTTGACGAACATAGCTATTTTTTGGAACGCCCCAGTTACCAGTGCCAAAACAATGAATAAAACCTTTAGTAATATCAGTTAATCTTGGAATAATAGACATTGCGTCAGGAAGTTGTTTTTTCTTTTCAATAATAGCTATTATTGATCCAATATATTTTTTAAATAATTGTCTAAAAAGTTCATGACACAAAATACCAGGTGATTCTATTCTTTTATTAATATAATTGTCTCTATCATCTGGTTTTCGCATACCAAGACGGGTTGCTAATAGTTTGTGAACCATATGACCCAATAAATAAACTTTTTCTTTATTTGTAGAAGTGACACCCATGTGAGGAAAAATTTCGCATTCTACTACTTGTTCTGCGTAATCTTTGCGTTCATGTTCTTTAATCGGATGATTTGTATGTTGTCCAATATATTTAAGAGCATTAATTTTTGTTGATTTAAATTTCCAATCATCAGCATTTTCTTTTGCCCAAAGTTCTTTTATTTTATCATTTACACGTCTTTTTCCTTCACCGGATGTTTCATCTACTCCTAACGACTCAGCTACTTTTTTTTGATTTTCTAATACAAACAAATTAAAACCATCTTCTTTTTCTTCAACAAAAAATGAATCATTTATTATAAGCCGAATATATTTTTCTGTTTTTTCACACGTCAAACCTATCAAATCAGCAAATTGTTCAGAACTATAACCCATTGCTTTGAAAACAACTCCCATTGGAATATAATCCTTAATGTAAGGAAGAGAAAAAGATAAAGTTCGGTCGTCAACTCCTATTACTGCGCTGATAAGAACTGAATGTCCTGTTTCTTCTGACATACTACGCATTTCACAAGAAAAACTATATTTTTCTCCTGGTCGTTGTTCTAATACTAAAGGTGTATTATACACACCTCGTAATTGTGAGACTAAAACTCGTTCTTTTCCTCTAATTAAAAAATATCCTCCTTGGTCATATTCACATTCACCTGCTTTAATTCTTTCCTCTGGTGTCATATTTGTAAGATAACATTTACTACTTCGTAACATTATAGGAATACGACCTAATACAACTCTAACATACTGATTTGTTTCTGGTTCTTTTCCATCAATTTCAAGAGTTTCCGTAACAGTTGCATATATTGGTGAATCATAAGTTAAATCTCTTTGTCTTGCCTCTGCAGGCAAAAAACCTCTAAGAACACGAGTGTCTTCAGTTACTGTTGGATTAGGAACATGTACATTACTAAAAGAAACTTTGTAAGAAGTATAAGAACCTGGATTTTTTCCATTTTTTGAATTTAAAATAATTTCTGGTTCTTCTGTAATAATTTTATGAATTCCAACGTTTATAAATTGATCAAATGATTCGGTTTGATGATGAACAAAACCTTTTTTTTTAAAATGATCACCTAAAATATTCCACGAATGTTCTTCTGCCATAGTTTTGATTTTAAAACTAAAAGTTGTTTTAAAAAATCAAAATGATTTTTTAAATTTATAAATTAAAATTAATTTTGATTTATGAATTTACCACAAATTTACACAGATGGTTCTTGTTTAAAAAACCCAGGAGGGGTTGGAGGATGGGCTTTTACTGTTTTAGAAAATAAAGAGCAATGGACTATGTCAGGTGGAGAACCTTGTACTACTAATAATCGTATGGAACTGCAAGCTGTTATTGAAGCTTTAGAATTTGTTCAAGGAAATGAATATATTATTTATACCGACAGTGAATTAACAATAAAGTGTGCTACAGGAATATATAAACGAAAAGCAAATAAAGACTTGTGGAGTAAGTATGATGAAGCTTTAGGTTGTCGTAAACTAAATTGGGTTTGGGTCAAAGCTCATAACGGAAATTTTTTGAATGAATATGTTGATAAATTAGCTCGACAAGAAGCAGAATTATTGAAAAAATAAAATAAAAATCTTGTTTAGTTAATAAATGTCTTCTACACATTACGAAGGTAGCACTTCTTCTGTCGGCGGAAATGCCTGTTCTTATGCAAATTTAAATAATTACAATAACGGCTTTAAAGGTATGCGTCCGCCCATGCCAAATCTTCCTCCAGGTTCGGTAGCAAATACTTATAGTGTACCGGTTTATGGTTCAAATGGTTATAGCACTCTTGTTCATGGTAGCAGTGGTTGTTGTTCAGGATATCCGGACATTCGTTCCGCTTATCGTTCAAATGATGGATCTTGTAGTCCACAATATACCATTTCTCATTGTGGAAGGTAGAATAAAAATTGATTATTTTATATTTTTAAATATAAAATGCTTTTAAGATTGTATGCAAAATTTTGTCATTTTTTGACCTACTGTTATCCAAAGAATAATACAAAAGACGACTGATAAACAAAAACCAGCCGTTAAACCAAGTATTATCGTATTGTTTTTTTGTCCTTCAGTATATCCTAATATTGTAGAAAGAATAATAATAACTGCATAAAAACTAAAAACCACAATCATAGAAACTGTATCTGGTTTTTTTTCTTTTTTCTGATGTTTACTCATTTTATCATATGACAAGATTATAAAATGTAATTTTCAAAATCACATTTTAATTAAATATTAAAAAAGGTTTACTTTTTGTATTTTGATTTAATTTATAATTAAAAAATAAACCAATTGAAGT
>Ga0209550_10004101_pt1 | contig 13808 bp, 8 predicted proteins | sample LauGreSuBDMM15SN_2_FD_187567 | JGI IMG/M metagenome (GOLD analysis project Ga0209550, IMG submission 187567) | Freshwater lake microbial communities from Lake Michigan, USA - Su13.BD.MM15.SN (SPAdes) (version 5) | ecosystem: Environmental > Aquatic > Freshwater > Lake | place: Lake Michigan, USA... | reverse complement strand
GTCGATGATGCGGTGTGCGTGAGCTGTTGGTGCTTTGCCTGCTGGCGAGACTTCGCGGATGATGCCATCTTCAAACATGACGTCAGCTGTTGTTTGTGGAGCGCCACTGCCGTCGACCAGCTGTGCGTTACGAATGACGGTTTTCTTGCCGGTCTGCTCGGTGAGGCTCATGGGGTCAGTGTAGTTGGGATACTTTTTTGTTTTACAGAGCTATGTATTGGTGTGAAATTGAGGACTATCTCAATTGTCGGGGAGTGAAAATCCAACCACCTCCTGGGACGTAATTATGCCCCAGAATGCGATCGGCGTTGAAGAGCCACGGATGTTGAGAAAGGAAAGGCTCACCAGGCTTATTGAAGGAATCATTGCTGACGACGACTCCGTTGAAATCACTTGCAATCTGCAGGAGTAATGCATCTGCTCTACCAATAGCCCCAGATGGAGGTTGCATGAATTCGTTCTGGTTAAGGGCTTCGTTGGTGGCCTCTCTCTCAGATTCATGTACACGGTGTCGGAATGTGGCATCGACGATCACTATGACGTTCTCGGTGGCGAAGCGAGTCTTTATTGCGTCTCGTGCTTCTCGAAGCAGGGCAAGACTGCAGACTCGGTCTCCGTACAATGCGCGCCCACCTTCAGTTGCGACGTTTGAACCGTCGAGAATGTAAGCCTTACCAATTGGAGCATCAATCGCATTGGTCCCTAGAGGCGCGATGGGGGGAGTTACTTCTTTCGGTTCTTCGGTGGGTGAATCTAAATCAGATAAATGCTCTGGCCCAGTTGGAGGAGCGATAACTACGTTTGGTTCAGATTTTTCTTCAATTGTTGGCAGTAGCTCAATTTCTTCAAGTGGTTCAAGACCCATTGCCAGCCGAATATCGTTTACCGACATGTTTTCAAGTTGTTCTCTTGTGGGTGCAGTTATGGCTGAAAGTCTGCGCGCATGAATACGAATTGCATCATCTAATAACGTACGAGCCGCTCTTGCTTGGCCTGAGTTGTCCCTTTCAAGAAGAGCAGTGAAGAAAGCCTTCATGTCGGCGTTAACAGTGGGGGGTATGACATATCCAGACGTGCGAGAAAATGAAATGAATATCTGGCAAAGATCATCAGGGGAGTACGACGTGAATAGCAGAATTTCACCGATTCTGTTGCGCAACCCAGGATTGCTCTCCAAAAACGTAGACATTTCATTTTCGTATCCGGCAAAGATCACTGCGAGACGGGTTCGGTTATTTTCCATCTGCGTGAGTAATTCTTGAATCGCCTCCGCACCGAAATCATTTCCAGAATTAGCTCCTTGTGGGGTCAGTGCATACGCCTCATCAACAAAAAGCACTCCATCTAGGGCGCGCCCTACTTGTTCTCTTGTCTTGATAGCAGTTTGACCTATATATCCAGCCACAAGATCTGCGCGTGAAGTGACTATTGTTTGCCCACGACGCAGAAGGCCAAGGTTGAGGAAAATTTTTCCTAGTAAATTTGCAACCGTTGTTTTTCCCGTGCCCGAAGGTCCTGCAAAAACAAATGTAAGTGTAGGTGGCTGGTTTTTTAGCCCTGCATCACGACGACGAATCTGCCCTCGTGCCAAATCAACGAACGATTTAATTCGATCTTTCACATCATTAAGTCCAATGAGTGCGTCAAGTTCGGCTATAGATTGCGCAAGTCCTTGTTCGTCGATAAGAGCGGCCGACGTATTTCCGTCGAGAGTCGCAACGTCCTCTGCAAGGAGAGTTTGAAGTTCTTCTACGGACAAGGTGGCCATAAGTCCGGCTACACGATTTGCCTGGCGAATAATCGAGTCTTCGATTAGTTGGCGCACTGCTCGTGCGTTACCAAACTGTTCGTGAGCACGGGCTCGAGTGAAGTGCTCGTCCACCTTCTCGGCGACTCCCTCTCCGAGAGTGAGACCTTTGCTCGAGGTAATGCGTCGAAAAATTTCAACTAACTCATCTGATGAATAGTCAGGGAAATAAAAAGTACGACTAAAACGGCTTCGAAGACCAGGGTTAGACGATAGAAACTGTTCCATCTTGTCTTGATACCCGGCAGCAATGACGCACAGATTGTCGCGATTGTTTTCCATCTCAGCTAGAAGCGTTTCAATTGCTTCACCCCCGAAGTCATTACCCTCTTTGCTGGTGAGAGAGTACGCCTCGTCTATAAAGAGAACTCCTCCCAGAGCTGAGTCGATGACCTCTTTGGTTTTGATCGCAGTTTGGCCAACAAATCCAGCGACAAGGTCAGATCGGAGAACTTCTTTAGTTTCATAGTTCGCGAGCATTCCAAGGCCATACAGAATCTTTCCAATCAATCGAGCAACGGTCGTCTTGCCCGTACCAGGACTGCCGGTAAATACGAAGTGGGTTGATATCTCTTCTTGTTCGTTACCATTTTGGCGCCGTTGCTGCGCAACTTTGACGTAGTTGGTGAAATCTATAACTGCCTTTTTAACGTCTGTTAAACCAACTAAGTTTTCTAGTTCCTGCATCGCTTCTTGGAGTGCCTCTTCGCGAGTGAGAACTTTTTCGGCTTCAGACTCTTCGGGGGATGTGGTGGTTTCTAATTCGCCTCGCCGGTAAGTATTGATGGCATTTATAAATCGTTCAAAGTCCTGACTGTCAATCAGCATTTGTACTGCTGCGTCACTGTTCTCACTGAGATTTCTCAGAGTTGCAAAACGCCTCTCTTCGATTGGAACATTTGCAGCGTCAACCTCGTGTACAGAGATTTCAATTTCTGTATCGCGAGAGACCGTTATTGAATATTGCCAAACCCATTCTTCGTTTTCGACAATGGTTCCAAAATGAAGTACGAGTTCAGTCGGATTCGAGCCGGTCGATGTAAGAAACATCGCTGCAGTTGGGTTTCCCAGAATCCAAGCAGGACGGACTACATCAATCAAGGAAATAGAGATGCCCTGGTTTTCTTTCTGTATCCTCATTTCGTCGTACTTTGACAGAAGAAATCCTGCAACGTAATCGTCCCGGCTTGAGTTAATGTTTCTTCGAAGCAAGCGACCGGCATCTGTTGAGATGCTTTCGAGAACTGTGTCGAACCATTCAGAAGCTTCACGTGCGCGAATCGCGAGCGCAATCAACTGCACTTCGTAGTCACTACGTGGACCTTTGAAAATGAGAAATTCATCTTGGGGAGTAGCCATCGAGATGATCGGGGTTGAAACATTTGATATTGAATCTGGAGAATCCATCGCCAGTTCTACGATTTCAATTTCAACTGATGGGTCAACCGCTGATAGTGCCGTACGTAAACGCTGCGCATGGTCGGTCAGTTTGTTTCCTGGGGGGCCTTCAATTCTGACTTTGCAGACTGGAGGATTTGAGTTGGATGTCATGTACGGCCTTGTTGAGAGTTAGAGGTCGTTTCGCGACCCATAATAGGTTTCACCGTTACTGGACCAATTCCCCTCAGCGAGTGACTCTGGAAAATCCATTGATTTGGCCTCTTCGATTTCGTTCTCGGCAGCCTTAGCAATTTGCTCTTTGATGTCATCAACACTGATGTTTGCTGTAGACATGGGTGAATCAGGAAGGTCACCGCAGACATTGCATTCTGGCTTCCGGGGTACGCCTAGCCAAATAGATCGGTATCCGTATTGACCAGGCGTCTCACTCATAACGCTGTCAATGAGTTCGTTTTTTGGATCCACAGACATCAACATAAATTGTTTAGATCCGAGACCTTCAACAAACTGGGCAAGAGAAGACTCCTGATCTTTTACCAGCCTTGAAAGGACGATGCGAACACCGGCGGCCGTAATTGATTGAATATCGATCCCCAAGGCAACTTCGGCAACAAGTTGACCCGTGCCGTAATCGGTTTGCCTTGGTCCCTCTTGCGGTATTTCGTTTCTGAATTGGGTGGCGCAGCTATAACAAGTGAGCGGTGGTTCAGTTACGAATACTTCTCCTGCCTTGGCGCCCCCATAAATACCTACAAATACGCTGGGTTTTTTATGGTGGTATGACCAGTGATTGATGAGCAATTGTGCTCGACGGTCGTCGACTGCACACACCACAAAATCTACCGAGGTAAAAATCTTCTCTAAATCATCGTGGGAGATGTCATGCAAATTGACAGGCAATGCTTGAGTTCGGACTGATGGAGAAATTGACATTAGTCTGCGACAAAGAGCATCGACCTTGAGTGAGCCGACATCTGAAGCGGTAAAGACAGTGCGAGATAGATTCGCAAATTCGACAGTGTCTGGGTCAATCAATATGACTGAACCAACTCCGGAACGAATAAGTTGTTCGGCGATATAGGAACCGACTGAACCTGCACCGTTGATGAGGACTGTACGAGAGCGAAGAGTCTCGGAGAGTAAACCCTTAGAGCGAGCAAATAGTCCTGCCTCGGTGGCCGCGGCCCTTGTGATGAAGTCATCGCCAATCAAAATTGGTTCGAGGTCAAGCTCTGATGCGCGCTTTTGATCCGTGGTTAGGACTTTTCCGTCGTGCCCGAATGCAATTGCCACTGGATGTTGTTCTGTATCACTTTCACGATCCATTAATGCATGTAAGAGCCTTCTGTTCGGGTCAACTGTGGCCGCCCATCGAAGATGTAATTGAGTTGTTTTGTCTTTTGAAAAGCGATGAAGTATTGCAAGAGGAGCTTTTTCAGGGTACGAACCGTCTGCAGTCAACATCAATTCCAGATCTGCATTAAGGATGATGCGTGCAGTCACAGTTGAGTGATCCCCGTTATCAGCATCCACAAATACTGGATCTGGAAGGCCCAGGGGATTAGTTATTGCACGACAGTCGCGGCCAAAGTGAATAATGTCTGGCATCGTTCGCTCAATTCGAACGTCATTTCGTCCTTCACGCATTGCAACATAGAAACTGATCCAACCACCGCCTGGGAGAGCGATTTTGTTATCTCGCGATTCGCCTTCTTGGAAAGTAACGATTGGAGCGAGGTAACGAGAAAGTTCTGGGTTTTCTTTTAATCCTTCGAAGAAAGAATTCGCATCAGGGCCTGACGGTATATCGAAACTTCCGGGATGCGAATGGAGAACTCCCTTGAATTGAAGGCGACCTTCGGCTTCGGCGATATTCACTCTGTCGTTGAGTCGCCGTGATGGGATATACGAAACCGCGGTCGTTTCTGCATCCTCATCAAAAATAAAGCGAGTGACTACCCCTGAGGTGTAGTCACCAAGTAGTGCTCCTCCAGTTTCAACTGGGTGAATTCCTACTGTGCGCGATACCTGATCAAGAACAGTATCGAATACTAAAAAGCCGCCATCATGCAGTTGCCGTTGACGTCGAAAGCGCATTTAGTGGTTCAAACTAAATGGGAATGTCCCCGTCATTTCAAATGCGGAGAATCCATTTGCCCATAAGACAGATTTTGCATAGGCGTATTCGATAGTTGGTGCGCCCTGTGATGTTGGGTCAAGACACAGACGCCCATCGCCAAAAAGATGATGCTCGTGAATGTTGTAGAACTTTCCTTCTACTTCGGGGAACACACACTTCACTTGATACCGGGACCCATCAAAATAAAGGTACAACGTATACTTGTTTTTAAATTCGCAGGTAATTTCGAAACTCCAACCAGTCACTCCGTTGACTTTTAATTCTCGAGAATTCTTTGGCATTGAAGTTTCGACAAACTTCCTGTCAGTCTGAAGGCGTGAGTATGTCATCGGACTGATGCAAAAATCGTTGGCGGAAGTTTTGTCGGGGTTCGGCCACCACGATTAGTTGTTGAACCACCTGGAACTTGGTTTCCAACTTGGACCGTTCCTTCTGGCGTTATGAAAACTGCTTCATCGTCGCTCGGTGGTTGAGATGGGCCGCGAGATTGATTGTTCAACACTGTTTGTCGAAGTTGATTAAGGTCAATATCAGGCATGGAATCCCCCAAATTTGTGCTGAAACTAGTGTGAGGATATCACCAAAAAGTTGTGAGATTAAAAGTGAATGTTCACTAAGAGCAATGATTCGTTGCTTAAAGTCTTACGGTTAGAACGAAAGAGGAATCATGGAACTGTTTTTGGCTCTTGGTGCAGGTTTTATTTGCAGTTCAATGGCACGCAAGCGTGGGCGTGGGCCAGTGAAATGGTTCTTTCTCGGTCTGTTTTTTAGTGTCTTTGCGATTGCGATTTTGTATTTCAAAGGACCGGTAGATAGTGGATTTGTAGTTCAGCCTGCTCAGCAAGTCATTGAGACCTCAGTTCGCCATAATCCGCCCGTCTCCCGACCTGCAGAGACCCAACATGGTGTAGTCGACTTGAATTCTTTACGTGCCGCAGTTCTTCGTCAATCGAGTGAAGATTCTTCATCTCGAACTACTGCCAGTGATGCCAACGCCACTTTGGAACCAGTCCGACAGGCTTTCATGGACTCACTTGGGACAACATTGCCCACTATTAATTTTGGACCGGTCTCTGCTGAAATTGCTCAGGCGTTGTCGCAAGTTTGGATGCAGTTAGGTAAGACACTGGTCTTTAGCGATTTAGCGGGGGGATTGAGTGAAAACAATGAGTTTTATCAGTGCCACGATGAGGATTCTTCAAGTGCTGTCTGGTTCTACCCAGTGAGCCCCAATGGATCTAGTACGTCCGTTTTGGTCGAGTTTGCCGTACCAATCAAGAGGTTCGCTTCAGAGTCAGTTGCGTTACAGCGATGGGTCAATAGCCAGTCCGGAAGTGGATTCACCAAAGTTGTACTTCAAAAAATTGATTCCGAGAACGAATCAATATTGATCGCATACGGACAATGCAGCCCGAATTTGGTTACCGCAGATTCGCTTGGCGGATTATGTGAAGAAGTCAGAGGCGTAGCGGATCAATTGCGTGAAACAATTCCAGCTCGCTTTGGCGGAATCTGGATTTAAGAACTTCAATGCACCAATTGCTGGCGTCGCTAGAGGCACGTTGCGTAAGAGTTCAATGTAAGAGGTCAGTTTAACGGCGCCTATAGTCGGAGCAATGAGTAACGTGCAGCCACCGCGACCCAGTGGAATGGGTGGTCCCCCGAGATCAGGAGGGGCCAATGGCACCGGAGCATTTCCACCCAAAATTGGTGGAGGAGTTGGTGGTCCTAAGCCACCGACACCGAAGGTAAAGGCCCCGACGGCTCGCACTTTGCTGCTGGTTTTTCTTGGGCTCGTTTTACTTGCCGCTATCTCGGTGTACCTTACGCCGTCTCCTCTTTCTCATCCTGCGATCTCAGTTGGGTCCGTAATAGGCGGATTAACCGGTTTGTTTGGATGCACAATAACTATTGGTCTGTATCGATTCATGGTGGATCAACAATTTGCTGCGAATTCATTTTCTGAATGGAATTTTCCGATCTCTCGTGGTCGGCTTGCACAGATTGCAACAATTGTTGGCTGGTTAGCCGGTGCTATTAATTGCTACCTCATCTCATATGAAGTAGCTAGAGAATTTGTTGAAAAAATCTCATGAAAAATCTGCGATTAGTTTTTTGCGTTCTCGGATTGTTGGGCGTTGCAATGTCAGCAATTGGAATTTCTCCGGCCAAGGCGACGCTGGCCGAGTCGACTGCCTCATCTAAGCCTCTGACTGTCTGTCGGGATGCTGATGGGAATACAAAAACTGGTGAACTGGATGTTCTTCTGTTGCTAGATAACAGCAAGTCCTTGAACTCCACGCGTAATGATCGAATACCTAGCGATCCCAAGAATGAGCGTTACAAGGCAATTGGTGAAATGTTGAAGTCTTTAGGAGAAGTTTCAGGCAAAGATGATGATCGCAAGGGTGTGCTGATTAATTTCGGTGTTGTTGCATTTGGAGATAACGCAAATACAGCAATCGCTCTTCAATCGCTGACACCCTCTAATTCTCAGAAGATAAGTGAACGAGTGGAAGAAAAGGTCCCCGGCAAAGTTGGGTCGCAATCCAGTTCAACTAATTACATCAGGGCTCTAGACGCAGCGGTAAAAGTCCTAAGCGAGCGGCCAGACGAGAATTGTAAATTTTTAGTTTGGTTCACTGACGGACAATTCGAGGCACAGGAAACTAACGAATCAGCTGAACAAATTGAACAAGCTGGAATGCTTAAAAGGAGCGTTTGCAAGTCGGGCGGCTTCGCTGATCAATTTAAGAAATTGAGAATCAATACTTTCGTGTTGATTCTCAAGCCCACCCAATTCGATAAAAGTCGCCTTGGAGTTTCCTATGGCGCCATGGAAGCAATTACAGGGGCGACTGATCTCCCGCCTGAAGTGAAAACTGGAATCGGTACTTCTGCAGATATGTGTGGAAATTTGTCAACTTCTGACCACTTGGGAGAAGTTCTCATTGCTAGTGATGCAAAGGAAATAGCACGAAAGATTCCAACAATCGCAAACCTCTTAACAAAGTGGGTGGAGATTACTGATTGCCCAGCTGGATCAGATGGTGGGGGTCTCTCTTCTATGCCGGCAGCAAGACATATTGAACGATTGTCGTTTACCGCTTATGAAAAGGGACGCGAACTTGTCCAATTGAAGGATTCACAAATAATTGATAACTCTGGAAAGTCTCATCCATTTAGTGACTTTTTCGTGGAGGATTCAGGTTCTCGATTCGAACAGAAATATCGAATGAAATCTGGGGCCGAACAGTCACTAGACCAAGGTTGGTCAATTGACATCAAGGATGGACAAAGTGGCTGGTGCGTCCAGATGCTGGCTCATAAATTTGAAGTTGCATTCCAAGGAACTCCTTCATCGGTTGTAATGACATCAAAAGGTGGGCAGTTAACAACTGCCGATCTGAATAACTTGACCTATGTTGAAAAGAATAATGAGAAGGACTCCTTTTCATTGAGTGAAGCCTCTTCATTCACAGGTGAAATAGCAGCATCTCTGGTGATTGACCCAACGCAAAAAATTTATGACAAACCAATACCTGTGGGTGTGATGCAACAATTCACTCCTTACTTGTCATGTGAATCATTTACATTAAAACAAGTTGCTGATATTCCGAATCCGGCACGAATCTCAACTGATTGCGAGATTGATACTGTCAACACGAGGCTGAATGATGTGACAGTTGAGATATTTTCTGAAGACGTACTGGGAAATCCAAAGTGTGATGCGGTTCTTGGATTAACAGAAGTGAAAATCGATGAAACTTTGGGGAAGAACTATGACATTGCCCCAGAACTTGTTCACCCTAAAGGTGCTTCAAAGCTGTACCTCACTCTTGAAGCAAAGGGTAAATCTGCGAAATGTCTTTCAAATGAGTCGAAGGTAGTTTTCAAGTTTAAAGGTGAGGATGGAAAAATTCAATCTCTTGAGCGAGAAATCAAGGTAGATATTGAATGGAAGATGCGTCCACCAATGTGGATTGTGTGGGCAATCGTTGCCTTGGCACTCCTGATTGTCGCACTTTTGAATCTTCTTCTTTTGCGAGAAATTAAGAAACGTACATCAAGAATGAGTTCAGGACTTTTCGCTTTCGAAGTTCCTGTCAAGTTGACACGATTAAAAACGGGTCAGATAACTGTGACAACATCTGAAGGAAATCCCCTTTCGTCAGTGGTGTTTAACATAGATGAGCAATTCCCGCTCCGTGTAGAAGATGACCGCCGCCATGCGAAATTCGTGGGGGGGAGCAGGGCTGATTTACGTGTCAAACTGCCGTCACTTTTCAGACCATTTAGTGCGCCTATATTGGTGCTTGATTCAAAGAAGCCGGTATGTTACGCGCCCAGCATTGAAAATGGATCTGGGCTGTCACCATTAGTTCGCCAAGCTGTCATTGTCCATAGTCCTATTCCGGACGGTGAATCATGCAATGCGACAGCGAGCCTTTTGATTCCCAATACAGGCTTTGGAAGGAATCAGATCATCCGCGATTTGTTGGGCTCAAAACTGACAAATGCATTGAAACCAGTAGTAAATGACAAGGGGTGGTTCACGAGTTCCAATACGCAACCGAGTAGAGAAACTGCACCTGCGAACGCACCCTCTGACTCTGTTGCACCAAGGCCTGATAACGGTGGATTGCAACCGCCAAGACCTGGGCCCCGTTGATGGACGTTGAGGCGTCCTGGGTTACATTAAAAAATACGCTTTGAAGTTGTGAAGGCGTACAGTTGCTAATAATTACGACGAAAAGGGGCCCTTGTGTCAGATATTTATAGAAAAATGATTTTCGTAGGTTTGGGTGGTTCAGGCGGGAAAACCCTGCGGTTCTTAAAGCGTGACATCAATCGATGGTTTGACGAGATTGGCTGGACGAAGGGCATGCCAAAGGGGTGGCAGTTTCTTCAGATAGATACTCCAACCATTGCGGACGGTGTCATTCCGACTGCTCCGATGCTCCCCGACTCTGAGTATTTGGGACTGGTAGGTCCAGGAGTTCAGTTTGGAGACATTGATGAAGCATTGCTCAGTTCAAAACAAAACAATTCCGAACTTGCCACCTGGCGAGTTAACCCAAATGCGCTACATGTGCCAGTTCACACTGGCGCTGGACAGTTTCGGGCAGTTGGACGAACTGTAGCTCTCGGATACCTCCCAACTATTCGAAACAAACTGTCTCAAAAATTTGACTTATTAAATCAGCCTGATTCCCAATCAAGTTTGTCAGAACTTTTTCACTTCGTTCATGACGCGCCCCCAACAGCTAACACGGCTGGACCAATTGTGATTGTTGTTTCTTCACTTGCCGGTGGTACGGGTGCAGGTCTCATTAACGATGTATGTGATGTCATTCGAGAACTAGATCCAGTTAATGGAGACGGTTCATTTGGTCTTTTGTACACTCCAGAAGTTTTCGAAGGAGTTGTTCCGAAAGGTGGCGGAATTCAGCCAAATAGTTTGGCCGCAATAAGCGAAGTAATGAATGGATATTGGTGGAATGGCAATAGTGGCATGGGGCTTGACAAAATTCCATTAAAGAATTCAGCCCCAATGTCATCAGCCGGAGCAGTAACGCCACTGAAAAGAACTGGACCAGCATTCCCATTTTTAATCGGTTCAAGAAACTCCTCTGGAGTTTCTTACGAAAATGCTGATCAGTTGTTTGAAGTTGTTGGTGCTGCCCTCACAAGTTGGGCCACAGATGTGAATGTTCAGACTGAGTTGTTAGGTTTTACTTTTGCTAACTGGGCCCAACGAGCTGAAGAGGCAAGCGTGATTACAAAAAACGTGATTGTGAACCAAGGCGATACGAACAATAACGAACCTGGACTGAACCCATTCAGTGCCTTAGGTTTTGCTCGCGTCAGCGTGGGTAATCGATATTTCGGTATATATTCAAGTGAGCGAATTGCTCGAGATGCCATTGAATTTGTTAGAGACAATTATCGATACGGAGATGTTGCAAAATCTCTTCGTCAAGGGCAGCCAAACATCACGCCAATGGAACTTATTGAGCGCCAATCTGAAATGCAGTTCGCTGCGTTCTTGAATCGCTGCTTGCTGAACGAAAAGGGGCCAACCAGTAACCAAGTGCAAGACTCGCTGAAGCCTACTCAAGGTGAGTGGGAGGCGATTTTTTTCGATTCAGTGGCGCTTGCAAGTTCGTTCGTAACAATGCAGGGAAACCATTCGGCCAAGGAATGGATGGAAGAAATTCGACCTGCTGTGGAGAATGCTGCAATGTATTTTGATGAGAAGTGTCAACCAATCATTGAGACGAATATTGCTACTTGGATTGCAAAGCATCCTCAGGTCATTACAAATGCAGTCAGTGAAGCCATCGGAGAATACGGCCTTCATATCGCTGAGGCACTGATTAAGAGATTGATTCAAGAAATCAAGGACCCAACAGAGGGGATCATTAGCGATCTGAGAGATGAGATTAGTCAGTTTACGACTTGGATTAATCCTCGTAGTTGGGGAGACAAGGCAGAAGGTGCGTTTACAAACCCCACTAAGAGAGTTCCACGCGGTGACGTAGTGGAGTTAGCTATTAGCGAAGGACTCGCTGATGCGATCTGCACAACCTGGATCCGAGTCAAAAATTCTGCAATTGAATTACTCGGCGCATTTGCTGACGGTTTCTTAGAACCTTTGCGTTTGAAGTTGGCTAATGGAATGTATGAAATTGATAACAACAGTACTGGCTCAGCCGAATGGCCATCTTGGCCGGCAGACGGATCGTCCGGATCAATTTCATCAAATTCAACTCCTCCGCAGAGCGAGTACACGATAATCAAAAAAGAAGAATTCCATTCCTTGTTCGAGGATTTATTAGCAAAGGTGGTCGGCGGTCCAAACGTGATGAGAGTTGCCCATCGACAGACAGTGCGCAATGATGTGGTAATCGCGGGGTTCATCAATGCAAGTATTGAAGCGAACCCACTGCTTGAAGCAACGTACGGACGTTTACGGATGTTGAACATCACGAGTGAGTGGTGGCCAGGAATGTCTGTTGTTCCGAGTAGTCATATCGGACCAAAGACAGCAACTTTTGATTTGAACCTAAAGTCCGAGGATTTATTAGAACGGTCGCGCCTTTGGTTGAATCAATCTGGTAGTGCTTTCAAGATGATTCTGGATGATGGTTTGAAGTCATTTACGCAACCTTCCGAAGCGACCAATGGTATGGGTCTCGAAGATGTTTTTAAAGAGCGTCAGACGGCGTTTCTTAGTGCGTTGGAATCTGCAATCAATGCGTCCAAACCGCTTATTAATCTAGATAACCAATTGATGGCGGTCTTGCTAGGTGCTGATCATCCGAAACTAGCTTTGGAAATGAGCACCCTTCCGTTTGGTTCTGGGCATCCGTTAGAAGAAGCTGTCACGAATCGGTTGCAGGTGGAATTGAATAAGATGCCGATTAAGAAGCAAGCAAGTAGATATCTGGCCGACGATTCATCGGTAAAGCATGTGGACATAGTTTCTAGTTTGTACGGTGCGTATCCGGTGTTGGTCATTCAATCGATTTTGCAGCCGATTGCTGAGGCCTGGCAAGCAGCAAAGGGATCACAAGTAGCTAGGGGGCAATTCTGGAATAAACGTCGCGCGCGCCGACTACAAGAGTTCATTCCTGCTCCACAAGAACATATTCGTTGCATGGTTCGTGGCTGGTTTTCAGGGCTTGTTATGGGTCTTGTAAGTCAAAATCAGGATAAGTGGGTCGTGGCCTCGCGTTTTGAGAGTCAGCCCGCGGCTGCTCAGGCATTGCCAAATGTATTTTTAACAGAATCCTCGGAATATGGGGACAATATTGCGAAAATACTTGAAGCTCTTGGTCTCGCTTACGTAGAGGTGGGGGTTCTAAATGATGTTGGACCTCTCGGTGGATATGTAAACCTTCTAGATCTCGGTCGATCTGGTAACGGGGAGGGAGCAGGTGTAAACGCCTACCGCCCGTTAGCTGACTATATGGAGCATTGGGTACGAGAGGGGACACTGCCAACTGCAGTTGGGTCAACGAAGAGGGTTCTAAAACCAATATCACCAATAATGATAAAAGGGGTAGATGACAATTCGTCAGATATCGAACGGCAGGGGGCATTGGCGCTTGAGTTCGAGACTCTCAAATCTAGATATGCAAATCGCTATCAGGAATATTTGACCGAGTTAGACCTTTCAAAAAATGTGCTGAGTTCTCCGCCACTGTGGATCTCTATGTATGAGATGATTGATACTTCCTTGGATCAATTGATAGGCGCAGTCAATGCGATCGAATTAGCCGGTTCTCAAATCTCGTCAGCTAATGCCAAAGACAATGGAGATTACAATCCTTAACGTCTTAGTAGTTCATGAGTTCGACTCGGCTTGGCCGGGGGTAAAGACTCGACTTGAAACCCTTCTTCGTGAGGGTTTCCTTCACCCACTGATGATTGTCACAGTGAAATCTGGAGAAC
>Ga0209550_10004097_pt1 | contig 13823 bp, 12 predicted proteins | sample LauGreSuBDMM15SN_2_FD_187567 | JGI IMG/M metagenome (GOLD analysis project Ga0209550, IMG submission 187567) | Freshwater lake microbial communities from Lake Michigan, USA - Su13.BD.MM15.SN (SPAdes) (version 5) | ecosystem: Environmental > Aquatic > Freshwater > Lake | place: Lake Michigan... | reverse complement strand
ATAGGCGCTTCTTTGATGGGCAAATTGATGAGGGCCGCCAAGGCAGACAAACCAATGTCTGCCCACCACATCCACTGGTAGTCATTGTTGGCCTCGAACACCAGACCACCCATGTAAGCACCTAAAAATCCGCCAATTTGGTGTGACAGCAATGTGAGGCCAAACAAAGTGGCCAAGTATCGAATGCCAAAAAGTTTACCAACCAATGCAGCCGTTGGGGGCACCGTGGCCAGCCAAGTTAAGCCTAGACCCACTGCAAAAGCATAGAAAGTCCATTCTGTTTTGGGTGCCACCAAATAGAGGGCAATGAGCACAGCGCGCGAGCCGTACATGAAAGCCAGCACGTATTTGCTTCGGTACAAATTGACGCACGAACCTGCCAACAAGCTGCCCACAATGTTGGCTAGACCAATGAGGGCCAACGACCAACTGGCCACGCTAGGGGAGAGCCCACACAAGCCAACTTCAGTGGGCAAATGCGTGACCAAAAAAGCAATGTGAAAGCCGCAGGTAAAAAATCCGAGGTGCAACAGCAAGTAACTGGGGTTGCGCATGGCATCCGAGACGGCTCTTTTCAAGCCACCCTCGGGATCGGGCGCTTTGCTGGGGGCGTGGGTGTCATTGGTGAGTTTGTTCAATAGAGGAATGGCCAATAAAGCCACCGCTGCCATGGTCCACATAGTGCTCATCCAGCCCACCCATTGAATGAGTTTGCCAATGATGGGCGCAAAGACAAATTGTCCAAAAGAACCACCAGCATTGATGATGCCCGATGCCGTACCACGTGATGTTGCCGGCATGCGCTGTGCTGCAGCGCCAAGCAAAACGGAAAAGCTACATGCTCCTGAACCTATGGCAGTTAGTAGACCCATGGTGAGAATGAGGCCCATTTGGCTGGTCACAAAAGGTGTGACGGCGGTGCCCACCACCAAGATGAGCAAGCCATACAACAAGACAGGCCGTGGCCCGTATTTATCGGCAAAGGCACCGGCAACAGGTTGAACCGCTCCCCACACAAATTGACCAATGGCCATAGCCAAGCTGATACTCACAATGCCCAAGCCAGTATCGGTGTTGAGGGGGCCGACATAGAGGCCCATAGATTGGCGCGTGCCCATGGTAATCATGAGAATGGCAGAGGCCATGAGCGTCGTCATCCAAACACCTGGATGATTCATGCTGGAAAAGAGTTTCATGTTTTGTTTAAAAATTGAAGCAGGTCTATTGAAAATTGATCAGGCATTTCAAAGTAGGGCAGAGCACCACTTTCATAGACGGTGAAGCACCAGTTTTGTGAATTGGCATAGCGTTGTTTGCCACGGTAATCGACAAAATCACCACGCGTCCCATGGCTCATCCAAACTTTTTGCGTTAATTTATCGTAGATGTTGGTAATGTCTGCGCTGAAGAGTTGGGCCGACAAAAAGCTCAGGGGTGCATGTTGCGCGCCAGGTTGTCGCGTGGTCCAAACGGCATAGCGATACATTTCTTCGTCAATGTTGTCTGAACCCCAAGTTTTCTTTAAAAAATACCGAATCACTTTGGGCCGAGTGAGTAAATTGAAAATTGACAGGCCCCAGCCTGGACCCTGAAGCAATTTCCAAAGCCAGTTGAGCCCATAAGTTTTTCCTTCTTGAGCTTGTCTGAGTTTTAAGCCAGTGAAACCTGTTGGACTGACCAAAGAGAGGGTTTGAAAATGTGTGGGTTGCTCAGCTGCCGCGCGTGCTAAGAACTCGCATGACAAAGAAACAGCTAACGCATCGATGGCTTGGGGGCCGTGAACGGCTTGGATGTGTTTAACCAAGTCGTGAATGGCGTCGGTCATGAGGCGCGGTGTGTACAAGCGATCGGCGCGATCTGAATTGCCATAACCTGGAAGGTCGATGGCATAGATCGTTCTGTGCTGGCTTAAAGATTCGAAAACAGGCCTGACCTCAGCAGCGCTGGCGGCGGCATTGATGGTGTGTACCAAAATGAGAGGGCGACCTTGCCCTTTAACGTAAGCGCAAAGATGACCAGTGCCACTGGCAATGGTTTGGAGTTGCCCATTTAAAGCAAGATTCAATGCGTACTTTCATGACCCAATAAAAACTCATTTTCGCACATTGAATGCAAATGCTGGCGGCTAGCTTATGAAGCACTCATTCGAGCTTTGTTAGGCCGCCAAAGAAAATAGCGTCAGCACAAGCAATTGCGCTGACGCCATGGAAGCAAAGATTACTTTTTAGCGCCGTCTTTGGCCGCTTCTTTGGCTACTTTTTCAGCCTTCTTGGCATCGGTCTTGGCCTCTGGTTTGACTTCTGTTTTTGCCACAGCTTTGGCGTCGGCTTTGGCTTCAGCTTTGACAGGTGCAGCAGCTGTAGCTACTGCAGGTGTGGTGGCTGGAGTGGAGGCAAATGCAGCTGCTGAGAAAGCGCCAATGATCAAGGTAGCGAGAAGTTTAGTCATGATGTTTCCTTCATGTTGTTTGAAAACTCCACCGATCGGGAGTGATCATTCAACGGCAGGGGAGACACACTTGTTGACCGAAATATTTAATTATTTATGTCAACTTTAGGGCAACACTGGCGTTAATGTTGCCCTATGTAACTGCTCAATTTAGTCCAGTTTAACGCCAGCACTTTTCACAAGTTTGACCCAAAATTTAGAGTCTTCATTTAAAAAACTTGCGAATTGTTCTGGTGATTTTGATACATCTACATCAGTGCCTTCGCGCGCCAATGCCGCTTTCACGCTGGGTTGTGCCATGGCGAATTGAGCAGCATCAAAAATCTTTTTCACAACGGCTGGGGGTGTTCCATTGGGCAAGAAAATGCCATACCAAAACTCAATGGCATAGTCGGGAAAACCTGCTTCAGCAGAACCTGGTATGCCAGGAACCAAACCAGACCTTTCTTTGGTGCTCACACCCAAACCCTTGAGTCGACCAGCCTGAATCATGGGCAACACAGAGGGTGGCGTGCCAAAAGTTATTTGTGTATCGCCAGCCACCACCGATTGAACGGCAGGTGCACCACCTCGAAATGGAATGTGCGTCATTTCAATGCCTGCGATTTGAGCAAACAAGGCGGCACCCAAATGGGGTGCTGAACCGTTGCCTGAGGTGGCGTAATTGATGGTGCCGGGTGCCTTCTTCGCTTTGGCCACCAGCTCAGTCAAGCTGTTTAAACCCGCATTGGGGTTGGCTGCAACGACCAAGGGCGAAGTAGTGATTTTCGTAACAGGAAATAAGTCTTTGGGTGTATATCCCAGCTTGGCGTTGAGGGCAGGATTGACTGAAATGCTGCTAGGACTTGCAATCAAGATGGTGTAACCATCGGGCGTTGCTTTTGAAACTGCTTCAGCTGCAATGCTGGAGCCAGCGCCTGCTTTGTTCTCCACAATAATGGATTGACCCAGTGACTTGCCCATGGCATCGCTGATGTTGCGAGCCACATAGTCAGCGGCACCGCCAGGCGCAAAACCCACCACCATCTTGACTGGTTTGTTGGGGTAGTTTGCAGGCGTTTGGGCATGGGCCAACGAGCCAATGCTCAAAGCAGAAGAGCACAAAATAGACAAAAGGTATTGAGTTTTCATGAGATCACTTTCAAAACAATTTTTCCAACGTGAGAGTTACTTTCCATTCGAGCTTTGGCGCCTTCCAAGTCTTTGAATTCAAAGACTGAATCGATGCACGCGTGAATTTTGCCTTCTGCAAATGCAGGCAGGATGTCTTTGATGAATCCTTGCACAGGTTCAGCTCGCTGATCGGGCGAGCGCATTTTGTTGGAGACACCAAACAGGGTGAGTCTCTTGGCATGGAGAGCTTCAATGTCCAAAGGCGCATGCAAGACACCGTCAACATACCCGACTGTGCCTAATCGCCCTTGAAAAGAAAGACACTTGAAGCTTTCTTCAAAAACAGAGCCACCGACTGTGTTCACAACCAATTGAACGCCTTTGCCCTCAGTGGTGCTCATGACAGTTGCGTAAAAGTCGGCAGATCGTGAGCAAATGCCCAAGTTCAAACCAAGTGGCATCAATTGATTGAGTTTGGTTTGCGAACCTGAAGTACCAATGACTTTGGCACCAAGTACTTTGCCCATTTGCAATGAGGCAACGCCCACGCCAGAAGATACGCCATTGATGAGCAGCCAATCGTTCGATTTGAGTTTGCCTTGTTGCACCAACAGGTCATAGGTGACCAAAAATGTAATGGGAATGCTGGCGGCTTGTTCCCACGAAAGCGAATCTGGTACAGCCATCATTTCTTGGACGTTCATGAGTGCGTATTCGGAGAAGCTTGCACCGCAACGAGCCATGACCCGATCGCCCACTTTGAAGGAGGACATTGAATTGACTTTGTCGCCTACAGCCACGATTTCGCCCGCAGCTTCCATGCCGATGGCCTTGGCCCCTTGGCTGCCATGAAGACCGTGGCCTTTGATGAACTCACCTCGGTTCAAGCCTGCAGCATGAACTTTGACCAAGGCTTGAGTAGGCCCCGCAACAGGCATGGGAACGTCGCGCAATTCGATGGGGTTTGGCACATCGTCGATGTGCATCCAGTAGGATTTCATTTTCAGATGCCTTTGAAAATAGGTTTGCGTTTTTCCATGAAGGCTTTTCGACCCTCGGCGTAATCGGCAGATTCAAAACAATTGCGAATGAGTTGTTGACAAAGCGCCATGTCCAATTCTGGAGAAGGTTTCAGAATTTCTTTGGTAATGGCTTTGGCGGCTGCGATGGTGATTGGCGCATTGGCAGCCAAGGCCGAGGTGTATTCGGACAACAACTCTGGCAATTTTTCTGTTTCACACACGCGACTGATCAAGCCCAATTGAAGAGCTTCTTGGGCGTCTAAGCGCCTTGCCGTGAAAAACAGATCTTTGGCCGCGCCCGGGCCGATTAAATCCACCAAATTCTTCATGGCGGAATAGCGATAGCCTAGGCCAAGTTTGGCCGCTGGCACTGAAAAAACAGCATCACTGGCTGCAATGCGCATATCGCAACTGATGGCCACATTGACACCTCCGCCAATGCAATATCCCCGGATACAAGCTAGAGTGGGTTTTGGAAAATTGTAAATACTCATTAGGGCTGTTTCGGCCATCTGCTCGTAGCGGGTGACGGCTTCTTTGGCCGCTCTCATGTCTTCAAACTGAGAAATGTCTGCGCCTGAAACAAAGGCTTTTTCGCCTGCTCCTGAAAAAACAACCAAGCGCACACGCATGTCTTGTTCAGCCTGCGATAAAAGCACTGGAACAGCCTCCCACATGTCTACCGACAAAGCGTTGTGCCGCGCCACATTGTTGAATCGAATGTGCAGGGTGGTTTGATCTAACCATGTTTCAACACGGTCGGTGGGGGAAAGATAGACAAAGTCGCTCATCAATAAACTCCAGTCGATTTGAGGCGCGGTAAGTCCTCAGCTTGCACGCCAATTTCTTTGAGTATTTCTTCTGTGTGCTCACCACGTCGTGGTGCGGCGCGTGCAATGCTGCTGGGTGTTCGTTCAAGCTGCACCGGCTGCCCAACCATACGCTGTGGTCCTTGGTGGACTGACACCACATCTTTGACCATGTTCAGATGTTTAATTTGAGGTTCTTCAAAGACTTGGTCCATGCTGTTGATCAAACCGCAAGCCACGCCTCCTTCGTTCAGCTTTTCGATCCAATAGGAACAATCTTTTTTCGCCAAGCGCTCATTGATTTCTTGATTCAATGCATCTCGGTTCACGGAACGACTGGGCTTGTCGTGATAACGCGGATCTGTGACCCACTGAGGCGCTTCCAAGATGTCGCAAAAACGTTCCCAAATTTTTGAGCCAAAGACTGCGATGTTCATGTAGCCGTCGCGCGCTTTGTAGACGCCAGTGGGAATGCTGGTGGGATGAAAGTTGCCGGCTTGGGTGGCTACTTCTTGGTCAATGAGCCACCTAGAAGTTTGAAAGTCCATCATGTAAACCATGGACTCCAACAAAGATGTGTGAAGCCACTGTCCTTGGCCTGACTTTTCTCGCTCAAGCAAAGCGACCAAAATGCCTTGGGCTGCAAAGATACCTGCACACAAGTCAGCAATGGGGATGCCAACGCGCATAGGGCCTTGCTCTGACATTCCTGTGACAGACATCAAGCCGCCCATGCCTTGAGCAATCTGATCGAACCCTGGCCTGTTGGCCAAAGGACCAGTTTGTCCAAAGCCCGAAATGCTGGCATAGACCAATCCAGGATTGCTGACTTTCAAACTCTCATAGTCAATGCCCAAACGAAACTTCACATCGGGCCTGAAGTTTTCAACCACCACATCGGCTTGGTCGATGAGCTTTTTCAGCAGTTGAATACCTTCTGGCTCTTTCAAGTTGAGGGTGATCGAGCGCTTGTTTCTGTGGGTGTATTGGTAGTCAGAACCCTCTTGGCCGCCCAAAGTATCGTCGCCGCGCATGTGCTCTGGCATTTGAACTTGAACGACATCGGCGCCCCAGTCGGCCAATTGGCGGCATGCTGTGGGGCCAGCTCTGACTTGTGTGAGGTCAATCACTCGAAATCTGGACAGAGCAGAGGAGGCTGGTTGGTGTGGCATTTTGAAGAATTTTCAATGAATCAGGCGAGATTATCCGAAGAAATGCTTGAGAAAATCTCTCGCCTACTTGTTAGGAGAAATGCCGATAGCTTGAATTTGCTGGTGCATGGAACAGGTCATGAACCAAGAATTTCTTGCGCCATCAAAGTAAGGCATTCATGTGTTCTGTTTTTTGCATGAAGTGTTTGAGCACTTTGTATGTGTTCAAAGTTTCGCTTCATCGAAGCAAAATAGCTTGGATCGTAGTGCAGTGTGAGAAGATCTTTGACCACCAAATCAATTTGATCATTTTGAATTTGATTTTGCCAAGCCTCAACAACTTGCTTGCCGCGAATAGGCACCAGTGCATCTAGACGCCTAGAGAAAAGCTCAGGATCTTTGACAAAAAAATCGTAGTCTTCTAGCAAGAGCTTAACCCGTTCCTCGTCCGAGAGCTCAAGTTGATAGCACTTTCCAGAACGGATAGCCAAGATCAAAGACTCAGGGATGGCCAAATTTCCTACTTTCCGACTTTCCGATTCGACATAAACAGGCTTTGAGCTGTCCATTTGTCGCAAGGCGTCCCATAGGAGCGTGTCAAAGTTTTTCTGGCTAGGCTGGGGCTCACCTGGAATGAATCCAAGCACTGAACTGCGGTGATTGGCAAGGCCCTCTAAATCCAAAACCTGCGCTCCTTGAGCTTTCAAGCAATGTAAGAGCCTTGTTTTTCCAGAGCCTGTGGGGCCGCAAATGACGCGCCATTGAAGGCGCTCAGCCAGGGGCGGGATGGCATTGATCAACTCACTCCGAAAGGCTTTGTAGCCGCCTTCGATGAGGGTTACCTTGAAGCCAATTTGTCCCAAGATGAGTGCCAAAGAGCCGCTGCGTTTTCCACCGCGCCAGCAGTAGACCAAGGGTTGCCAGTCTTTGGGCATTTCAATGACATGCTTTTGAATGTGCTTTGCAATATTGGCGGCCACCAAGCCTGCGCCTTTTTTCTTGGCCTCGAAAGGGCCTACTTGTTTGTAAAGTGTGCCAATGACAATGCGTTCTTCGTTGTTCAAAGAAGGCCAATTGACTGACCCTGGCAAATGATCTAGGGCATATTCATCTTCACTTCTGGCGTCAATGATGGCGCTGTAGCCACCAGATTGGCCCATGGGAATGGACATCCGCTCCATGGCTTCCTTGGCGCTCACTGGATTCACACTCACAAAAGACCCTTCGTGCTGATTTTCAGGCCTTGCAAAAGGTTGGTGAGTTGGGGAATGATGGGCAATGGCGTGGTCATGTAGTGGTCAGCGCTCTTTGCGCGAAAGATCTCATAGAAAGTGTTGTCTGGCTTGATTATGGCAAACCCGACTTGGAGAAGTTTTGATTTCTAGGAACAATGTGAATGTTTTAATTTTTTAAAGGTTGGCCATGACTGATCGCAGATCCGCAATTTTGAAAATGACGCTATTGAGTTTGGGTATGTCTTTCTCAGCACAAGCCATTGCGCAAGACAAATTTCCTTCTAGACCGGTCACTGTAGTGGTGCCTCAAGCGGCTGGTGGTGCCAATGACGCCATTGCTCGCGTCATAGCGCAAAAGCTATCGGAACTATGGGGTCAAACGGTGCTGGTTGAAAATCGGCCAGGTGCAGGCGGCAATGTTGGCACAGCATTTGCCGCCAAAGCCAAAAATGACGGTTACACCCTGTTGGTGAACGCAGACAGCGCGCAAGTGATCAACCCTTCTTTGTATGCCAAAACTGGATTCGATCCCATTAAAGATTTTGACCCCATTGCACCCTTGGCCAAAGCAGGTTATGTTTTGGTGGCCAACCCTAGCGTGCCAGCCAACAATGTGGCTGAGCTCATTGCCTTGGCCAAATCGAAGCCTGGTTCTTTGTCCATCGCCTCTGCAGGCAACGGCACATTGAACCATCTGATTGGTGAAATGCTCCAAAAGGCTACCGATATTCAGCTGCAGCACATTCCTTACAAAGCCGCCGCCGCAGCCGCCACCGATGTTGCGGGTGGGCAGGTTCCTTTGTCGGTTCAAAGCATGCCATCCTCCATTGCCTTGATTCGATCTGGCAAGCTCAAAGTATTGGGTGTTGTGAATGAAAAACGCCTTGCGGCCTTGCCAGATTCGCCCACCATTGGAGAGACCGTGCCTGGTTTTGGTGCAACCCCTTGGTATGGCATGTTTGCCCCAACTGGCACACCCAAAAACATTTTGGTTCAAATTCAGAATGATTTGGCCAAGGTGCTAGATGCCAAGGAAGTTCAAGATCGTTTGGCGACCTTAGGTTGCGAGCCCTTCAAAGGCACATCCGATCAGCTTGCACAAATTGTGAGAACTGATTTGGTGCGTTGGGCCAAAATTGTGAAAGATTCTGGCGCCAAGATCGACTGATTTTGATTAAACCCCGCCGTGTGGATGGGTGGGGTCAATCCACAGCACCTGCTCAGGTTTTTCGATGGGCTCAATGTCGAGGTTGACCGAGACTGCCTGTCCGTCACTCCTGCACAGCACGCATTCCAATACTTCTGTAGGGCTGGCGTTGATTTCTTGATGAGGCACAAAGGGTGGCACATAAATGAAATCGCCGGGGCCTGCTTCGGCAGTGAACTCCAAACGATCACCCCATCGCATGCGGGCGCGTCCCTTGATCACATAAATCACGCTTTCTAGTGGGCCATGATGGTGAGCACCCGTTTTGGCATTGGCATGAATGGTGACGGTGCCAGCCCAGAGCTTTTCTGCGCCAACCCTGGCAAAGTTGATTGCCGCTTTTCTGTCCATGCCTGGGGTAGAGGGAACATTCCCGTCCAATTGATTGCCAGGCACCACACGTACGCCGTCGTGTTTCCATGCAGCTGTTTGTGCTTTGTCTGAGTCTGAATGATGATGGTTTGTCATGGTAACTACCTGTTATTAAACATATTGTTTGTCAACTATAGGTTTTTAAACAATATGTTATAAAAAATGAAATGGTTTTGGTGTGAAATCTGTGCCTATTTTGCTTCAGCCATTGCGTGTTTGTACAGTTTTATCGCACCAAGATAGGCATTTTGCGTTAGTCTGACATTTTCTAAAAACATCTTGAAAATGACCAGACAAGCTGCCATCGATCGAGCGTCCGAAGAATTTGACAATGGTTCCTTTCGTTCAACTCTTCAGAAAAGAATTTCTAGGCCCACGGAGAGCCAAAATCCAGCCAGATCTGCCGAACTTCTGGCTTATTTAACTGAGGAACTCCAGCCCGCTTTGCTAGACATGGGTTTTGAGTGTCGCCTCATTGAACACCCAAAAGCAAAAGCGCCATTTTTGTATGCCGAGCGCTTGGAAGACCAAGCTTTGCCAACCGTTTTGGGCTATGGCCATGGTGATGTCATTCGCGGGCTAGAGTCTGAATGGCGAGAAGGTGTTTCACCTTGGACCTTGACTGATTTAGAAGGGCGCTGGTATGGCCGTGGCATTGCAGATAACAAGGGCCAGCATTCTGTTAATTTAAAGGCGATGGCCTGCGTGCTGGCTGAGCGCGGTTGCTTGGGCTTCAATGCCAAATTCATCATTGAAATGGGCGAAGAAACAGGTTCTCCCGGTTTGAGAGACGTCTGCGCGGAGTATGCAGATTTACTTAAAGCAGACTTGTTGGTGGCGTCCGATGGGCCTCGGCTGAGAGCAGACCGACCCACCATCTTCTTGGGATCGCGCGGTTGTATCAATTTTGACCTCAGCATCGATGCCAGATCGGGCGCACATCACTCGGGCAATTGGGGCGGTCTGATCTCCAACCCAGGCATTCAACTGGCCCATGCCATAGCCTGTTTGGTCACAGACCATGGTGAGATCTTGGTGCCCGAATGGAAGCCAAAGTCATTGCCCGATGCGGTGAGGCGCGTATTGGCTGACTGCGAAGTCGATGGCGGCGCCAATGGCCCTCAAATTGAGCCTGATTGGGGGCAACCAGGCCTGAGTCCAGCCGAGCGCGTTTTTGGCTGGTGTTCGTTCGAAGTGTTGGCCTTCAAAACGGGCAACCCTGACAATCCTGTGAACGCCATTCCGCCCAGAGCCAAAGCCACGTGCCAGTTGCGGTTTGTGGTGGGCATCGACAGCACAGACATATTGGACGCTTTGCGCAGGCATTTAGACCAGCATGGTTTTTCTTATGTGCAAATTACGGCAGCGCGCGATGAAATTTTCAAAGCAACACGCATTGACCCAGACGATGCTTGGGTGACATGGGCCGCCAATTCATTGCAACAGACCACCCACAAAACGCCTGCCATTTTGCCTAATTTAGGGGGCTCCTTGCCAAACGATATCTTTACAGAGGTGTTGGGCTTGAAGACCATTTGGGTGCCCCATTCGTATCCTGGTTGCTCTCAACATGCCCCCAATGAGCACCTTCCTCCGGAGCTTTTGAAAGAAGCTCTCCAGGTCATGACTGGTCTTTATTGGGATTTGGGTGCAGGCAACACCCCTCATGCCAATTAAACTGGTGGAATGGTTTCAAACTAGAGATTCAAAGGACACACCATGAACGCTCGTTACGATTGTTTTTGTAAATTGACAGATCTGCTTGATGCCCAAGAGTCCTTGAGTGAAGCCAGGCGCCATTTGCACAGATACCCTGAACTCTCATTTCAAGAAAAATCAACGGCACAGTGGGTGGCTGACAAGCTCCAGGCTTGGGGTTATGACGTCACTCGCAATGTTGGCGGCCATGGCTTGGTGGCCACTTTAAAAAATGGTGAGGGCAAAGGGATTGCATTGCGTGCAGACATGGACGCGCTCCCCATACAGGAGGAGACCCAAAAGCCCTATGCCAGTGAACACACCGGCACCATGCATGCTTGTGGTCACGATGGCCACACGACCATGTTGTTGGGCGCTGCTCAGCAATTGGCCAAAACGCGTCAATTCAAGGGCACCGTGCACTTGGTTTTTCAACCGGCAGAAGAGGCCGGTAAAAACAGTGGCGCACAACAAATGATTGCCGACGGCTTGTTTGAACGTTTCCCTTGTGATGCTATTTTTGGCCTTCACAACCATCCAGGCGTAGACGTTGGCACTTTCATGTTTGGCACAGGCCCTTTCATGTCTGCCTCCGATACCTGCAAAATCAAAGTCAAGGGCAAGGGTGGGCATGCCGCCCGTCCGCACCAGACGGTCGACCCTGTTGTCATCATGGGCAGCTTGATCATGGCCTTGCAATCCGTGGTGTCTCGCAACATTGATCCCCTGCAAACCGCCGTGGTCACCATTGGCACCGCCCATGCGGGCAGTGTGTCCAATGTCATTCCCGATTCAGCCAGTTTGTCACTCAGCATTCGCTCTTTCAGTCCCGAGGTGCGTGAATTGTTAGAGCAGAGAATTACAAGCTTGGTGCGCTCGCAGGTGGAGTCCTATGGCGGTGACGTTGAAATCATTTATGAGCGCGGTTATCCAGTTGTGATTAACTCGGTTCCAGAAACTGAATTTGCGCGTCAAGTGGCCATTGAATTGGTTGGGGAAGAGAAGGTGGTTTTCCCATTTGGACCCGTTACGGGCAGCGAAGATTTTGCTTATTACTTGATGCACAAACCAGGTTGTTTTTTAAGGCTAGGCAATGGTCGCGACAGCGCTTTGTTGCACAACCCCAAATACGATTTCAACGATCAAAACTTGTCCTACGGCGCTGCCTACTGGACTCGGCTTGTAGAGCGCTTTTTAGAAGAAGCTTGAAAAAAATTTCATTTATCACTGACCCATCGGAGACCCCATGACCCTGTCTATGTTCCAAGCAAGCGTGCCCCGCTTGATCAATGGATTGACCAACTTATCTAACATTTTGGGCAAGGCCCAAGCGCATGCAGAAGCCAAAAAAATTGACCCCACCGTCTTTGCTTCGATGCGTCTTTACCCTGATATGTTTCCCTTGAGCCGTCAGGTTCAAATTGCGTGTGATGTGAGCAAGGGTCTGGTGGCCAGGCTTGCGGGGGTTGAGATTCCTAACCACGAAGACACTGAAAAAGACTTGAAAGACCTGCAAGCTCGAATTGCCAAAACCATTGCTTTCTTGGAAACCTTTAAGCCTGAGCAAATTGATGGCACCGAAGACAAGGACATTGTGGTGAAGCGCGGCGATAAAGAAGCCCATTACAAAGGCATGCAGTATTTACTGGGCCATGGCTTGCCCAATTTGCATTTCCACACCACCACCACTTACAGCATGCTAAGGGCGAGTGGCGTAGAACTGGGCAAGTCCGATTACTTGGGAAAAATCTAAGGCTTCCTTAATCAGCGCTTTGGCATAAACGATTCAGTCGTCTAAGCCCGACATGCCAATTCGGTGTGCCAAGGGCTTGGGGCCTGCAATGCGGTACATCACTTGTCCTGGCCAAGACAAATAGCCGTCGAGCCTGCGAGAGAACAAGACGCCATCGGTTTGGCTTTTGTAGGTGGTTCGTGCTTTGGGTCCATTGGGGTTGGCTGGGTCGATGACGTCGCATATGGCTTGTCCTTTTTTGACCTTGGCACCAGGTTTGACATGAAACACGAGAAAACCTGTACCGCTGCTGTATCCCACGTCCATGCCGCTAATAGGGGAGGCAGGCGTTTTCATTTTGGACAGTGGTGCGGCTTTGCCTTCCAGTACCCCTTGCCTTACCAGCCAGCGATAGAGATTTTTAGCATCAGATTGGCCAAGTGCATCACTCACATCGTGCTGACTGCGCATTTCCAAGGTAACCGACATGCAAGCTTGGGGAATTTGGGCGTGTGGAAACTTGTTTTGGAGTCGGGCCCACAACGCGCTATTGACACCTGAAAAGGTGAGGGTGCTGGGGTAGGGGTCGTTGTAAAGGGTGGCCTCAACGCCCAAATCGGCTGCCAAAGCAGCCAAAGCGCCTTGATTGCCCAGGGGGCCTGTGGGGCCCTTCAGCCAGTCGTTCTTCGCTGTGAACAAGTGCAGCGCCGCATAAATGTCGCAATGCAAGTCGAGAACATAGTCGGCATCTGTGCTGAGCTTTTGCATTTCAACACGCAGGGTCTGAAGCTCATTCACAGGCTTCATCTCGTTCAGGGCTTGCAATGCGGCCTTTCGAATCATCTTCACATTGGTTTCAGGATGGGTGCCAATTTTTTTCCATACTTTTTCTGCAACAGGTTCTGACAAATCAATCCAGTTTCGATTGAAGTTTTCAAGACTGAGGTGGTTGTATCTACCGGCATGCGAGTTGCCGACCAACTGGGACTGGCCAATGGGGTTGACGGTGGGCACCAAAACAATTTCACCCTTGATC
>Ga0209550_10004096_pt1 | contig 13827 bp, 11 predicted proteins | sample LauGreSuBDMM15SN_2_FD_187567 | JGI IMG/M metagenome (GOLD analysis project Ga0209550, IMG submission 187567) | Freshwater lake microbial communities from Lake Michigan, USA - Su13.BD.MM15.SN (SPAdes) (version 5) | ecosystem: Environmental > Aquatic > Freshwater > Lake | place: Lake Michigan... | reverse complement strand
GCGAGTGAGCAACACCAACAGACACCTACACAACACGTGTCACGGCGACGGACGTCAGACGGCTGTCAAGAGTGGAGACTCTCGTCACGTCGAGGGCCCAGGCCGGCTTCCGTCGCCTGCGCGGAACCCGCGCGTCGCCGACTTCGCTCCTCGGTCGGCGTAGCTACGCGAGCGGTCGTGGGCGGTGGTGGATGCGGGCGTGCAGCGCGGCCGCCGCGGGTGCGCGTAAGGCGTGCCGCGTACGCACCTATGCGGCAGCTAAACGCACAACACGGGGCCGTAACCCCCCAGTGAGCACGCTCAGCGTGTAACGTCAGCAGCGGCGACACGCAGATGCATGCCCAAGTGTGTCTGCAACGAGTGATGGTGCCTTAGGTTCTCTCGAGCTTCGAGCGTTTGTACGAACCCTGAGGGGCTGGTCCAGACTGTCACAACGGCCACCGCCCCGGAGGGCAGGAGAGAAGGTTCGGCTCTCAGACGACACCGCCAGCTGAAGCGATCGCACGGCGAAGGTCTGCCGTCTGAGAGACTATCGACTCGTATTGGTGCTGCAGCTTTGCCATCGCTTCCTTCTTGTTTATCACGGCCCGCCGTCGGGTCTCGTAGTCGATGAGCAGTTCCTCGGAGGAGACGAGGCCTTTTGCTTGGCGCCGCCCAGCGTTCTCGGCGCGCAGGGCATCGCGCTCATGCTTAACCTGGGTGAGCACGTCACGCTTCGCCGTCAACTCGACCTCAAAGTCACTCAGCTCCTGCTTGCGTACCTGATTCTCCGCCTGCACAAACTGCAACTTCTCCTTGAGATGCGTGAGCACCTGCACGGTCGTCGTCGTTTTCTTGCGCAGCTTTAGTAGCTCCTCATTGCGCTCCTCGATTTTCTCGTTGAGCGTCTGATTCTCGATCTTGAGCTGCTCGAAGTCGATGAGGTGCAAGCCGTCCGCGAGCTTCTCCTTTTGGCGCAGCGTGTTCTCGAGCTTGCGCAGGAAGTTGCGCCGATTGATGTTGCTCAGGCGCACGCGCTCCACCTCCTCGTCCTTCTCAGACTCCTGGTTCTCGAAGGCGGCAATTAGCTTTGGCGGAATCGGCTTCGAGGTGCGCGAATTCTCGGCACCTTTGAGGATCTCTCGCTTGAACTCGACGAAAGCAGCCTTTATCTCCTCGGCTTTGCCCTGCTTGTCGTCGAGGCGCCGCTTCATCTCCATGGCCGTCTTGTCATGCTGCTGCTGCAGGCGCTTGAGCTCATCGCGCAGCTCGTTCACTTGCGCGAGGAATTTGTAGTAGCGCTGCTCCTGGTCCGTAACGGACTTCTCGATGTCCTTACTCTCATCCATCTTCTTCGCACTGGTGCGGAGGTGCTCAGCAAGCTTCTTTTGCAAAACTTGATTGAGATCGAGGAACGTGGCTTTTTCCTCCTGCGCCTGCTTGAAGAGCTCAGCCAGGTTCGCCTTGTCTTCCTCGACCTGCTCTTCGTCCGCGTCTACCTCCGCCGCCTCAAGCATGTCAAAGTCACCGTACCCTTCGCCTCCCTCGTAGCCATCATCCTCGTCGCCAAGGTCGTCCGGCTCGACGGCCTCGTCCTCCTCATACTCCTCCTCTGCCGGCTCCGGATCCCCGTCAGCCGGCGCCAGGGTTCCCTCGTCCGCATCCTCGCCATCCTCTCCGGTGGCGGCTGCAGGCTCGTCGTCGCCACCGCCGAGCTCTGGCGTTTGCTCCCCCTCAGCGGTGTCCACAGCTGCGCCTTCGACGGCCTCCGCCCCGCCAGACGCCGCAACCTCATCTGGCGCCACGTCTCCCCCTTCCTTTGGCGGCGCTGCCTCTTCCAACGGCTCAGCAGCTGCTGCTGGCTCCTCGTCCGCCATTGTGCAAACCTCTCTCTTTGTGCAACTGCCCGCCCAGCGCGGCGCGTCGCAACATTGCCAATTTCCTGCGGAGAAGCTCAGCTACGTTCAAAGTACCTCCTAAACGGAACTAAGCCGGTCACCGAAAACGCCTCTTCGGAGCTCAGCCATGGATCCTGCCTTCTACCACCCAAACCGAAGAACGCACCAGGCGACATGGAACATCGAGAAGGAGGAGGTATGCGATGATTTCGATGGCGTTGAGATGTCCGCGCCCGCGAGCACCGGCTTCGAAGGCGTTGAGATGCACGCGCCCGCCGCCGTCAGGCGTAGCACTCGCGCGCAGAATAAGGACGACGACGACGAGCTGCCGTCGCTCAAGCTCCTGGACGAGTCAGGGCGGCGCCTGAGCGGCAGCAACGCGAGCCGTTACTACGCGGCCAAGCGGGCCGAGCGGGAGAAGGAGCGCGAGAAGCTGCGCATAGAGCAGAGCACGCCCAAGGCGATTGAGAATATGCTTAAGACCGCGCGGCAGCAGCGGCAGTCTCGTCGCAAAGGACCAGTGGGAAACCTACCCAACCCAGTCGCCGCGGCACGCAGCTTCGTCGCCAACCCGGTCACTCGCTTCTGGCTCGCGTGCAACCTTTGCCTGCTTCTTGTCCTCTTCGCCGGGTCTGTGCTATTCATGAGTCTCGTGTATCCAGTGGCACTTCGTCCTGCCGTCAAATATTGACAGTGCGTTACAGTGCGTAGTATTATTACACTATGAATTTTGTTATCCATGGACAACTCTCTCTCTGAAGCTTTTCAATTTTCTTGAAACTCACAGCTCCCTTTCAAGATGGTAAGTCTGACCCCAGAACCTGTCTTGAGTCGCCACCGGCCGCAGCCTCCGCACTCCGGCTCGCTTGCAGCGGCGTCTCATCGGAATGACCTGCTTCATCATCAGCGTGCAATTTCTGTATGGCCTTCTTGCCAAAGCTTCGCTCCGCTCGCAGCCGCTTTCGTTCCTCGCGCAGTGCCTGGATGCGGCCCATGTCTTCGTGGCTCTGCCCGAGAGCCTCACGCCGCTCCGAGCGCGCTGGAGAATCGCGCACGGAAACGCACTCAATACCGAGCGCACGGGCACTTGCAACGCAGTCGGGCGAGTCGAGAGGCTGCGGGGCGACGATACGGCCAACGCCAGCGCTAGCGAGCAACTTGTAGCACGCCACGCACGGTGCCCTTGTCACATAGCAGCTCCTGCCCCGCAGCACCACGCCACGCGCAGCACTCTCGGCAACCGCGTTGGCCTCAGCGTGGCAATCGGAACGGTACGCCCCGAAGAGTGAGGAATTTATCGTGCACAGTTCCACCTCGCCCGTCTGCGCCCCGGGCAGCTCGCGCCCTTGGCCACGCGGCACGTCAGCGACAACAACGCAGCCCATGTGGCCGTCCTTGCATGTCGAGTTGCGGGCGATTAGGTAGGCGAGGTCGAGATAGTTCTCGTCCACTGAGGTGGCGGCATCCCACGTCCATCCGTATCTGTTGAGAGCGGTGAAGTCAGGTGGCTCCGCCCACGTCATGTCGCCACATTCACGTCTCGTCAAGTCAAGCGTCCGTACGGGTATCTGTTACTCGTTACATGTACCGCTATACCTTGACTTGAGATTAAGGGTGAAGGCCTCCTTGCTCGTAACGTCGGCGACAAACAACTGTAACCAACGGCCGGAACTTCATGAATCGCAACACCGCAGGCCAACAACGGCACGGAATATCGTCGGAGAGCTTCTTATGTCAGAGCATCATGTTGAGGGCGAGTCCTCATTCACTTTTACGCCGCTCGACAAGCCATTCGCATCAATGCAGTCGCAGTCGGCCAAAGATTACCTGAGGAAGTGGAATTTGGAGCCCTCGTGTCAGCTCAAAAGCTTTCGCTTCGACAAACCTTTTTCTCCGGACGCGGTGAACGAATTCTTGCTCGACTTCTTCAACTCATCCGCCGTGCAGGAGATGGCGCCCGTGTGTGTCGGCTCGAATCAGTGGTCCACCCTGGGCACCGTCAAGCCGGGTGCTGTCAAGCATACGAGGATTCCGACCACTGTGCTGCGGCTAGACTTCTTCGACCGTTTTCGGGATGCGGGCATCATCCGCGGCGATGGTGGGGACGTTGCGAAGTGCTTGGACGAGCAGGTGGGCGAGATTCTCGTATCGGATAAGCTGCGCAAGATGTTCCTAGATGAATCGAGCGAGGAGTGGGAGCTCTTCGATGAGCTCGAGCGCTCCGAGCTGATCTTCCGAATCATGAAGGCGTTCGCAGTCGGCGGCGGCATGAATCAGTATGAGGATCAGATTGAGCCTTACCTGAACTTGACGAAGGCGTTGTATAAGGATCTCGTTTCCGTCCATAAGACGGCTGCTGGCACGTTGCAAATAGGCTCTCTCACGTTCGAAATCTCTGCAGTCGCCGGAAGCAGCGCCAGCCTCTTCCCACGGCCTTCGACCAACAACTTTTGTTATGTCACTGTCGATCCTGCGGCCCGTCATGCCAAGATCTTTTACGGAGCCTTCCTCCCGATGATGTGAGCGCACGATCGGGGTTGCCAGTGGGGCGCCACATGCTCGGGCGTCGGCATGGTGGAGTCGAGAGATGATCTTGTGATGCCAACGGCACAACCGGCTTTCTTTCGACTGATGATCGGCAACTGTTTTTCAGCAGCAAGCGCCGTGGCACTCCTGAGGTCTTGAATCTGTCTCTGGAATGATGGGGTCAGTCGTGTTGCGGAGGTGGTCAAAAATGTCGCGCGCCACCGCGCCGGGATCATCGTGTGCGTTCGTTGTCACGTGCTCACGTCACAGGAGGCGTCGTCTCACGGGAGAACCTTGTGAGCCCGTGAGCGTGCGAGCGCACAAAGTTACCCAGACGGCAGCGCGAAAGGGTGCGGCGACGGCAGGGTTTACCGGCACAGGTTTAGAACCGGTCGCATGCAAGGAGCGGCCCTTGTGGACGGGTGTGAGGAGCCCGCACCCCCCGGGCGCGGCGAGGCCCGCGGGTCGCGGGCCCGCGGGCGTCTGCCGCGAGCCCGGCGGCCCTCGTGCCGGCGGGGGCCGGCCGCGAGGGAGCCGAGCTGTGCGGCGCTTACGTTAAGGCGGCGCCGCGGCGCCGGCGGGCGGCGGCGCGGGGCGCCGCGACCCGCACCCGGCGGTGCTCAAATGCGTCTACGCGCGGCCCGCTACGTTGTACGTATACGTACTGTTAAGATTTTATATTACCACTGTGGCGATCTCTCGTGGACGGACTCTATCGTGGCGTTCGATCGACTTGTGCCCGTGCCGACGGCAGCCCACGCGGAAGTGCGGCAGCCACAAGCGGAAGCCGCGACAACCCTGTGCCCGCCGCGACGGGGCGGACGCTCCACCGTGCACGCCCCCCATCGCCTTTCCCGCCGGCGCCGCCGCCGCCCCACGTGTGCGCGTGTGCTGTGCTTCGTGAGCCGCAGCCGTGACGGCATGCGCACATCAGATCCCGGGAGCAGCACCCATTAGCACTGCAAAGGACACCCCCGCTGCGGCGCCGACGACAGTCATGATGAAGTTGACGACTTCGTTGGTTAGCAGCTTGTAACGATTCTGAGCGCTAGCTCCGATGACGCTTTCTGCAGTCGTGGCGATGATGGCTGCCAGGATGCATGGCACGAGCGCCGAGGGAGCCACGAGGCCACACGCCACTGCGTACGCTGAGAGCACAAGTGAGCCCACTATTCCTGCTGCTGTGCCCTCAGCGCTCACAGCACCTTCAGTACCGGCCGGTACGCGCTTCAGCGTGGTGATGAGGTAAGTTGTCTTGCCATAAGCCTTGCCAATCTCGCTCTGACAAGTGTCTGAGAGCTTTGAGACGAGTGCGGCGACAAAGCCAATCTTCAAAAGGGCGACCCGAGCGGGCCAGCGAGTCGTGGCAAGTGCGCACAGTGCGGCAGTGGCGGCTGATCCCCACACATTTTCCGGGCCGCGCGTGCCGCCCCGACCCTCCGCGATGCCGAGCGCCTCCTTCTTGGCCTTCTTGACCTTCGTAACCGCTGAGCCGCCGATGAGATATACTACGCATGTGCTCCATCCACGCCAACCGAGCGAGCCCCAGAGCATCACACCGAGAGCCCACGCGTGCGCAAGCCCAGACGGTGTGAGCACCTTTTGTCCTTTAGCAGTACCCAAGCATGCAAGGCCGCTGTTGAGCGCCAGTCCTTGGAGCACTTGTGGTGAAGGAGTCAAAAGAAGTACAGGCGAAATGGAAGGCTGCACAGCTGCGTACCGCCAGCGATGTGTAGTCGTTGGTGCCATCAGCAATGCCCGGCACTCACTCATAGAACCTACGAGGATCATGAGCGTAGCCACAAGAAACCTCATCGCGTCGTGCTCCCACTCATCCCGGATTACGTCAAGACAAGTCAAGTCAAGTCAAGTCAAGTCACGTCAAGAGGGATGAGGGGCGAAGTCCACGTGTGTATTTGTACCGTGACTACCTGCTTTCTCGAGAAAAGGCTACGGGACACAAGGTCCCCGAACGCCGAAGTCCGACAAGACTGAGTTTATTATAATTAGACCTGCAATGTGCAAACAAGACTGCATCACTTCAAAGCGATCTATCCCGCGCGCCCGGCAATTCGATTGAAAGCGAATTCGCGCTTTGCAAAGCCCTGCAGCGTGCGCCCGTGAAGCCGTGTATGGTGTATCCCGTGACGATCTTTTACATCTTACAACTTCCTTCATCGCTATTTACGCATTACCCTAATCATTACGGATCTTAAGTTCTTTCATCTTAACCCCAACGTCCCCAAACCCGCAAGCGACCCGCGCGCGCGGTCCGGGCTCCGGGGCGGCGGTGGACACCGCCACCGGCGACCGGGGCCGGGGCTTTTCATATTTTTTATAAAGAGAGCACGCTACAAGCGTCAAGGCGACGAAGCGCGCGCACAACTTCCGACGGCTCTCGCCGCGGCCCGGACCAAATCTTTCCGGGAACGCCGGCCGCCACGCGACCCCGCTCGCCGCTCCCACTGGGCTACCATGTTGAGGCGTAAGCGGGCATGCACATGCGCGATCCAGACTGTGATTCATGTTCTATGATCCCCTTCGCACTTTGCGGCAGAGAGGCCACAGCCACGAGTCCACGACCGCCGCACATGCAAGGGCCTGGCGAATCTTATCCGAGCGTTGCAGCTTCAGCACTCCTTGGCGCGTGGGCATCCAGCGGTGCGTCGGTCGGTGGTGCGGGGCGCGACCCTATGGGTGGCATAGGGGCTAGCGCGCCGGGCCCGGCCAAGCCCACGCTGCCCGCGTATACGTCGTCGAGGTTGAGCGCAGCCGGCGCGCCTGACGAGCCTGGCATACGCTTCCTTGGCACGGGCATCGACTGCGGCCGGTCAGTGTACGAAGACACGCCCGCGGCAGACTTGCTCAAACGCGCAACGCTCGTGGAACCGTTCGCCCTTCGCGCCGGCGGCGGCAAAACGGGCGGCAACGAGCCTTTGGTAGACGCACCAAGTAGATCGGATGAGTGCTGCACGTTACGGTTGCGGGCACTCGTGTATGCCTGCTCCATGAAGCTTGCCATCGGCTGCGACTTGGCCCCACCCTTGCGTGCGTGAAGCACGGCGGCTCGATAGGAGCGCACATGTCCTTTGCTGTGGCCGAGACGCTCTTGCTGCACGGCGAGGTTATGGTATGCCGCAGAGAGCAGCGATGGGTCCGCGGGCCTGCCCGCTCGCTCAGCGCGAGTGAGCATGCGCACAGCCTCTTGCGCTTTCTCGAGCGCCTCGGCATGGCGACCGAGATCCGCGAGGACCGTTGTCATGTTGAGGGTCACGTGCACCGACACGTCGTCCTCCACGACCATGCCGCCCTGCTTGCCGACACGCTCAAGGCACCGAAGCGCTGCTGTTGGGTTGTTTGTGCGTGCGTAGTAGATGGCCGCATTGTTGAGTGTAACCGCGCGCAGAGCGGGACTCGCGTGCGGCGCTTTGAGCGCCCACTTTAGGTACGAGTACGCCGACTCGAGCTGGTCCGGCGACGCGGCATCGCGCATGCAGCTAAGGGAGAGCTCATTGCAGAGGCGCACGGCGACAGCTGCGACCTGTACGGCGTCGACGCTCACAGGCGCCTTCTCGAATGGTGCGAGAAACTGAGCTATATGCTCGAGCGCGGCGGCATGCTGCCCGCCGCGCGCTAACTCAGCGGCTCGCGCGAGCTGCGCCTCCGTCATGTCCGGCATGTGGATCGCTTCAGCGAACCGGAGTTACTCCGGAGGACAGGCACACAAAGTGTAACCGCTGTTGTCTACCGTTTGGCGCTACATGTACATGAACATGTGAGCTTGGGGACAGCTAACGTTCACGTGCACGTTCACGTGCACGTTCACGACGGCGCCGTTTTCACACTAACGTCCTGCAGCGCGCGGGACCTGACCGACGGTCCGTCACAGTACTCAAATGGCCGATTGCGACGTGAACCTGCCGCCCAACTGGCGCACAGCGCGCGACTCGGACGGTAAGGAGTACTATTTCAACGAGCTCACAGGTGAGACTTCATGGAATCTTCCAGAGGCCGAGCCGCCAGCTCAGGCAGATGACGACGAAAGCAAAGAAATGGAGCTCACCGATCAGCCGGGCATCGTGGCAATTCCGGACTATGGTACGGCGCGGCGGAAATCGTCTGGCAAGTATGCCGAGCTGGAGAGTTTGATTGGCGAGCGCGTGCTCCCGCGGCTGTTGATCATCGTTGTGTGCTCGGTCATCGTGATGCTCCAGTCCGCTGTCGGGCTCGGGCTCAGCAGCACCTTGCCGAATGCGGGATACGGCCTGACCGTGGGCCTGATCTCGCTTCTCCTCGCGATGTTCTTGATCGTATTCGCCAAGCTAAAACCTGCGATGTTTTCGAACTTCGTGATCCCCAAGGTCCCAGGCGAGCTCTCGATCATGAAAGCCTCTACAATCCTCTTCGTCCTCTGGTGGACGCCCGGCACGCTCATCCTTACCTTCTTCAACCCGTACACGACGACGGGGGACTCTTACTTTGCCGCGTGGGCCGCGCTGATCGCGTCGCTTCTCATCCTCGTAGATAGCTTCACGCGCATCGGCGAAAAGTTCAAACAAGTAACCTCCATGCGCACCCGTCAGGAGCCCCAAAACCAGTCGCTCGCTGGCCTCGCCATTGCCTCTTCAGTCATGACGTTGGCGTCGCTTCAGTACATCGGAGCGGGCTTCAAGGCGGCCGTCTTTGGTCTCATCGTCGGCCTCATCTCAGTTGTCTGCGCTATCATCATGAAAGTGGGTACCGACAGGGGGAGGATCGGTGCGCCCGCGCTCTCACGCCGCCCCCTCACTGCCGCTGTGTGTCGCCTTCAGACTGCTGCTGCGCCCGCATCCCATGTGCTCTCACTTCGGCCGGCGCGCCTGCCGTTCCTGTAGGCCTGCTCGTCAAGAAGGTCTATGCGATCACCTTTGTCCTTCTGTGGTTCATCGCCACATGTATCCTCACCCTTGGCGGCCCCTTCAACGAGACGGGCAATGGCTTCTTCTCCACGTGGGCATCCATGTACTTCATCGCCTCGTACACATTCCAGATTTATGGCGGTGGCGACTTTGAGGTGACCCGAGTTCTCCGGCGCTCACTCACAATGGAAGAAGTGGAGGACGGTCGAGCCAAATGAAAAGGACTCTCGCGTCTGTGTCCGCCCAAGTAGCTTCTAGATCATCTGGCTCGAACGTCGCGCGATCGTGAAGGAGATAGAACGACAACGCGGAGCAGAACCGGCTGCCGCAGAAGCGTCACTGCCGAACGATGCGTTCATCCCTCATGGAGGGCCCCACATCATTCGGGCGCGTGTATTGCGGGGCTAGTGTTGGTGCGGAGGTCCCCTTTCTCTGGGTCTTCTTGGAGGGCCCAGGCCATGCAGTGGCGACACGGCGACCCAATAGGCGTGCCGCTTATAGGGTCCCTGGTGCAGCGGATTTGGTCCTCTTTGCATGTCTCCGAGCTGACAGCTGTCAGTGGCGAGTGGGGGAGCGGGAGCTGAATGCTGCTGCCGTAGGTCTAGCCTCTAGCGCTCTACTATGCGAGCGGCAGAGGCGGTCCCGGGGAACAAGGTTATCTCGAAACGCCCGAGAGCCACTGTTGTTGTGGAACCTCAGGAAAAACTGACCTGCCGCTCGACAGGACGCCAGTCGTGTCGCCTCGGGGTGCCGACGAGGTGCCCGTCCGACGATACCCGTCCGGGACGGAACGCCGCCTCCTGCGGGTATTTGTGGCGCTCTCGCACGGGCCTGATGCCGCGCTCGTTCTCCAACTGGAACGAGCATCGCCGCCAGGGCGTCCACCTCTTCCAAGTCCCCAACCTGCCCTGTGATGCTTTGCACACATTGGCAGAGAACGACAGCTGTCACCAGGACGACCAGCAGCTAAGCTCGTCGTTCAACGACCTTGAAGAGCTCGTTGATCAGCTTCTGGAAGGCAGCAGTCCGCCGGAAGGCTTTCTCAGCTTTCCGACTTCCTCATCAGCGTCAACAGCTGCAGCCTCCCGCTCACAACCATTCACGCCTCTGGCATTCGCTCCTTACCAAGGACCCTCGACATCCATAGCAGGATTTGATCCGCGCGTCGATCATGTAGGCCAAGACAGCAATGCGTCGATGCTACAAACGCGAATGCAGGCATCAATGCCGCTGCCGACAACGACAACGACGCAGCCGGCACACCTACCACGTTACGCGACGCTTCAAGCGCACGCTGCAACATCAAATCTGCAGTTACCTCAATGTTTAGGGCAGCCAGCCGATCAGCCTGCGGCATTTCCGAGCGCCGCGTTCACTTGGCAAGAGCGGCAAGAGTGCCTCGTAGAGAGCGACTTCAACCGCACCCCCATAGAGTATTGCCAGCTCCCTGCGGCTGGGACAAACCCTGTTCAAGTCAGTCTCGACTTCTCGCCGCCTCTGCTGTACTGGCAAGATCGCCGTCAGTGGATGTGGCACAAGAAGTGGGCGCTGCCAACGCTGACGGTGCGAGTCTGTCGCAGCGATCATCCAGTCGGCGAACGGCTCTACGCTTTCATCACAGCCGGCACGCTGCGCGACGACGAACCAGGGCTACACGATAAGGGCCTTGGCGGGGAGTGCCAGCGGCTTCTCGAGGTCAGCCCGCAGGGCACCGCAGAGGTGAGTTTTTCGCGGCTTTTCTTCCAGCAGACCTCATTCAACTGCGGCAACCGCCCATTCCGCATTGTCGTCATGGTTCTCTCCGCTCCACCGCGCCTCGCCATGCCGGGCTCTTACACACCATCTGAGCCTTCCTCAATGCACTCTCTCAGGCCTCTTGTGTGCCTTTGCTCGTGCCCTGTGCACGTGGACGCACGTAAGCGTAGTAAGGGCGAACGGCCCGAGGCTCGAGACGACGATGTGCGCCTAGTGCAGCGTCAACGGCCCACAACGCAGCAGCAAGGCCAACAGAGTGACCACCAGCACCAGCACCAGCAGCAACAGCAGCAGCAGGGCGGCTTCGCCGGCTGGCTCGGCAGTCTGACTTCGGGCATTACCGGACAGAGTCACCAGCACACTGCGATGCCACCGACGATACCTACAGCGCTCATGGACGCCGCTGGCGACTCGTTCATCGAGGTTTGCGCGGATGGTGTCGTGGTACGCATGCTGACCAGTTCCGCATTCGGATACACGCCACCGCAGCTGATCGGTCGTTCGCTGCTCAACATCGTGCATCCAGATGACCACACAGGGCTCATGCAGACTCTTAAGGCACTTTTAATGATGGCAAGCACGCATGTGGCAAGCACGAATGTGGATGGGCGCTATGGCGCGCGCGGTAGAAGCAGTGGAGGCGGTGGCGGTGGCGGTGGCGGTGGAAGCAATAGCGCGCCCTCGCCCAAGTCCCTGCGCGTGCTGCATCGCGTACTCCTTGGTCTCGGCAGCGCGCAGACGCCCGAGCCCGTCGCTGTCGACTCGATCGTCTCGGTGTCCACGTCCAACGCGACTGCACCGCCAAACACCCTGTGGTTATGCTCCCGCATCGCGCTCCCGATCGCAGCAGACCCTGTCACAGCCTTCTCCTTCACAGTCATGCCAGCAGCAGGAGGTCAATTAGCCGCAGGGCCTATGCGGTGATTATTATGTGTCGCAATTATGCACCTACGTCGAGCGGGGGACGGCGTGCGCGCGCGCGCTGCGGTGGGCCGGCCGCCGCGCCGCCGCGCCGCTGTGCGCGCCTATGATAATTGATATGTCGATCCCGATACATCTCCGGCGGGCGCCGGGCGTGCGTGCCGCGTGGGTGGGTCCAACGTAGACGGTAGAGCGCGGCGGATCGAAATTCGAATGCCCGGTAAATGCCGTCCCGCACGGACGCACAACGCAACAAGTCGGTGACGCGCGCGCGACACCGCACTCGCGTCGAGCACAGCGTGACACTATTAAATAGATACCTATAGTGCGTGCCGGGCGGCGACAGCGCCGCACCGCGCCCGGGCGCGACGTCCACCGCACAGGGCACAGGATTCAATTCGATTCAGTTTCAGGAACAGCGACGGATGTGGAACGCGCATCATCACGTGGCAACTTTTTGCTGCTGCAGGAAGCGCTCAAACTTGCTACGGAGCCATTCTGCTGTTGGACGATATTCTGGCGAGCTCGCGAGTTGCGCATGATCAGACTTGGGGTTGGTTGCCATGGCCAGTGCTGCCTTCTGCATTGATGCAAAGATGTTGGCCATACCTTGGTGGAGGATTGTCTGCACGGCCCACCGAGGGAGAAACTGAGGGATTTTTTGCGACAGCTGGAAGGCGAAGCGTACAGAATTTTCAGAGAGCGGCTCGACGAGAATGTCAATAACAGCAATAGCACGCGCTGGAGGAAAGAGTACAGTCCTGTGCGTCTTGCTGGGATGTAACGGCAATTCGACCAAGGGCAGCTCACTTTGGCGTGCGGGTCGCACGCACATGAGGAAGAAGCCATTTCGAAGCTCGTCGACGCCCCAGCCGTGCAGCAACAGGTCTGGGGTGGCGAGATTCAAAGGCGCCGTCAGCGAGGGAGCAACCGTGATATGCATGGCCGCACGTGGAACTACGTATTCGAGTCGTGCACTCACCGCAGTGCATGAAATTCAATGCAGCGATTAGATGGATGACGACCTCACAGTGACTGAACTCTTTGATTTTGAAGCCCGAAGAGATCATTGGAAACCATCTGCCGTAGAGCTGTGCTTCCCGCCAGACGATGATCGTGTCGGCTGTTCGGACAGGCGGGTCTGGGCCTAGCACGGCCTCGATTTTCACCTGCAGCTCGTTGCCTTCACGCCAGCGCTGAAACATTCGCATTTCCTTCTTGTTGTTGACGAGTTCCCAGCCCTCAGTGTCGCTAAGGGCTGCGAGCGCGTCCTTGCACGTCCGAATACGTGCCTCGATTTGAGGGAGCGCATCGCTCAACAGAAGCGCTTCAAGCTTCTCCTTCGCATCCACAGTCGCTTGATTGCCGTGCTTGCAAGAAGTGATATCAGCACGAATGGCATCAAGCAATTCCCCCAACTCGATGTACTTGTACTCGTCATAAAGAGTCTTCAAGGAGTCGATCGCGCATCGCAAGTCCACGGCCGATTTGAGCTCTGGAGTCGCCTTGCTGACTATCCGGACAGATCGCTGCGTAGCCTTCTCTTCGGCCTGGTCCAAGGCATCATCTGCCTCAATCCGATTCGTTGTTCGATGCACGGAGAAGAGCAGCGGAGCTAGTATTAATCCGAACAGAAGTAGCGCCAAAGTCGTAGCTGTCGCGTCTGATACTGCTAAGAGCAGCATTTTTTTGCCTCGAGCCACGCAAGCCGACGGCCTCCGCCCGCCTCTGCTTCTGCGTTCCGTTCCGTTCAAGGGCCCTCACGGCCAACTCCCGCGTGCCCGGCGAGGAAAGCGTGTGGGTGTGGCGAAACACAAGCCTCCACACCCATCGCTTTTGCGGAATCCGGG
>Ga0209550_10004094_pt1 | contig 13832 bp, 13 predicted proteins | sample LauGreSuBDMM15SN_2_FD_187567 | JGI IMG/M metagenome (GOLD analysis project Ga0209550, IMG submission 187567) | Freshwater lake microbial communities from Lake Michigan, USA - Su13.BD.MM15.SN (SPAdes) (version 5) | ecosystem: Environmental > Aquatic > Freshwater > Lake | place: Lake Michigan... | reverse complement strand
AAAACGTGAACGTTCTCACCTTCACTTGTTAGCAAGTGTGAGGTAAGCTCATAAAAATGGTGGTGTGCGAAAAGGGATAGCCCAAGCGATAGCGCCAGCAGGCTTTGGACGAGCACGGTAAAAGCACGTTCAAAAGCGACTGCTTATTGCCAGCGTTAGCGGACGCTGCCCGGATCGCGTTGATCGCTTTCACCAGCTTGGTTCCGTGGTTTCCACGCTTTTTTGAAGGAGCAATTTGAATGAAGACCTATCAGCATTTCATCGACGGCCAGTATGTCGATCCCATAGGTGGTCAGTGGTTCGACACCATCGACCCCTACCAGGGCAAGCCTTGGGCCCGCATTCCCAAAGGCTGCGCCAAAGATGTGGACTTGGCGGTGGCCGCAGCCTCTCGCGCTCTGCGCGAAGGTCCCTGGGCTAGCATGACGGCCACACAACGCGGCAAGCTGATGCTGAGTCTGTCAGAGCTGGTAGAGCAAAACATCGAACGCCTGGCCGAACTCGAAGTGCGCGACAACGGTAAGCTCATTGCCGAAATGCGCGGGCAGGTGAAGTACCACTGCGAATGGTGGCGCTACTTCGGCGGCTTGGCTGACAAGATCGAGGGCAGGGTGATGCCGATCGACAAGCCTGATGTGTTTGCCTTCTCGCGCCAAGAGCCGATTGGCGTGGTCGGGGCCTTGACAGCCTGGAATTCGCCGCTGCTTTTTATCGCATTTAAATGCGCTCCTGCCATTGCCGCTGGTTGCACCGTGGTTATCAAGCCTTCGGAGTTTACCTCCGCCTCCACCTTGGAATACGCTGCGCTGGTCAAGGAAGCCGGCTTTCCCGATGGCGTGTTCAACGTGGTCACCGGCTTTGGTCAAGATGCCGGTTCAGCGCTGGTGGACCACCCGGATGTCGCCAAGATCACGTTCACGGGCTCGGACACGACCGGCGCAAAAATCTACGCGCAGGCCGCACGAACGATGAAGCGCGTCACGCTCGAGCTGGGCGGCAAGTCACCCAATATTATTTTTGACGACTGCGACTTCGATCAGGCTGCAGCCGGCGTCGTCTCTGGCATCTTTGCCGCCGCTGGACAAACCTGTATTGCAGGATCGCGCTTGCTAGTACAAAACTCCATCAAGGACAAGCTTGTCCAACGCGTGGCCGAAATCGGTGCCACAGCTCGCAAAGGCAACCCCATGCTGGCAGAGACCAACATCGGCCCAATCACCACACAAGCGCAATACCAAAAAATTCTCGACTACATCGAGATTGCCAAAAAAGAAGGCGCGCGCTGCATCCTTGGCGGCGGACCAGCCACCGAAGAGGGGCTGACAGGCGGCCAGTTTGTGCAGCCCACCATTTTTGTGGATGTCACGCCGCAAATGCGAATTGCCCGAGAGGAAGTTTTCGGACCTGTGCTCTCCGTAATTGGCTTTGAGGACGAGGACGAGGCAGTTCGGATTGCCAATGACACGATTTATGGTCTGGCTGCCGGCGTTTGGACGAGCGACATGGGCCGCGCCATGCGACTGTCAGCATCGCTCAAGGCCGGCACGGTGTGGATCAATACCTACCGTGCAGTGAGCTACATGATGCCGTTCGGCGGGATGAAACATTCTGGCATAGGCCGCGAAAGCGGTATTGCCTCCATCGAGCAGTATCTGGAGACCAAAAGCACATGGATCTCTTACGCCAAAGGGGCGCCCGCCAATCCCTTCATCATGCGCTGAGGTGATCATGCAAGGCATTGTTTTTTCAGGCAACAGGCAGGTTGAAATACGTGAGTTTGCAGACCCATCGCCAGGACCAGGGGAGGTGGTACTGGAGATCAAGGCCTCCGGCATGTGCGGCAGCGACCTGAAGTTTTACAGGTCGGCGCCCGGCGAGGCGCAACGCGCCATGGGGCTCAAGGCTGACGCAGTGAGCATCGCAGGGCATGAGCCTTGCGGCGTGGTGGTAGCCGTCGGTGACAACGTGAATCCCAAGCAGGCCTGGATTGGCCAGCGCGCCATGGTGCACCACTACCGCGGCTGCGGTTCTTGCCCACACTGCATCACGGGCTGGCAACAGCTGTGCGTAGAAGGTGTGGCAGAGGTCTACGGCGTCACCAGCCACGGCTCACATGCAAGGTTCATGAAATGTCCTGCTAACACCCTGGTGACACTGCGCGAGGAACTCTCTTATTCCACGGGCGCAGCGATTGCCTGCGGCACCGGCACCGCCTGGGGCGCTTTGCACAGGCTCACCTTAGCTGGTGACCACACCGTTGCCGTGTTCGGTCAGGGGCCGGTCGGTCTGTCAGCCACGCAACTGGCCACAGCTCTTGGCGCGCGCGTGATTGCACTAGACGTGAGCGACGAGCGCCTGGCACGAGCCAAAGAGCTTGGCGCAGCGCATGTGATCAATCCTCAGCGCGACGACCCGGTAGCCGCCATACGCGCGCTCACTGCCGGACTGGGTTCACACAGTGCCCTGGAGGCAGCGTCGTCGCCAACGGCGCGCCAACAAGCTGTGCAGTGTGTACGCACCTGGGGCAAGGTGTGCTTTGTAGGCGAAGGTGGCCAGGTCACGATGGATGTCAGCCCCGACCTGCTGCGTCGGCAGGTGACCTTGATGGGCTCTTGGACTTTCTCGACCGTGGGACAAAAAGAGTGCGCTGACTTTATTGCTGAGCGTGGCGTCAACGTGGAGGCGCTTTTCACGCACCGCTGGCGCATGCACCAAGCGCAAGAAGCCTACCAACTGTTTGACGCACAGACCAGCGGCAAGGGTGTGTTCTTGTTTTAAAAAATGCAGGGGTGGCTTGCCATCCTTGCAACCCTCTCCACCCTTGAAGATTAGCGACACAGCCCGACTGGGCAGGACCAACGAATGCGGCGAGCACGCGAGGGATCATCCGCTCGCGCAAAATGCCACTTTGCCCGAACCGACCAATGGAGTTGAAAGCCAGGCCCACCACGGGTCGGCCGGCACGCACCGCGTCGGTGATCAAGGTGACCAGGGAAACGGTGTGGCTACTAAAGTTCACCACCGCGTTAGCCACAGCCCCGTCTAAGGGAACAGTCAGCTCAAAGATATCAACAATGCGAACCGCGGCCACCCACTTGTAGCGATGTCATTTACACGATGCCTTGGGCTTAAGCAGCGGTCACTGCGGCCCTGGCGTTTGTCGGGTAAGTGCCGCGGCCTACGCGGGCGTCCTCGCGAATCATGTCCGCCGCTTTTTCAGCCACCATCACCGCTGGCGCACTGGTGTTGCCAGATGGCACCACGGGCATCACAGAAGCATCCACCACCCGCAAGCCCGTCACGCCATGAACGCGCAAGCGCGCGTCCACCACCGCACCATCGGCAGCAGACGGACCCATGCGGCAGGTGCCTACCGGGTGATACATGGACTGTGCGTTATCGCGCAAAAAGGCCACGATGTCCTCGTCAGACGAAACCGCCTGGCCGGGCAAATCCTCGCCTCGGTAAAAGTCAGCGAACGGGCGGCTGGCAAAAACGCGGCGAATCAAACGAATGCCAGCGACCAGCGTTGGAATGTCACGGGAATCGGTCAGGTAATTGGCCACCATGCGAGGGGCCTCGCGCGGATCGGCGCTGCGTAGCGTGAGTTCACCGCGCGAGTGTGGCTGCAAGATCGCGCAAGATGCAGTCACTGCCGGCGTGGGCTCAGCCGAGTACATGCCGCCCTTGCTGATCATGCTGAAGGGGCGCATCTGAAGCTGCATGTCCGGGGTTTTTAAGCCCTCGTGCGTGCGCACAAACATGCCGACCTGCGCCGCTGCCGAGGTCAGCAGGCCCGTGCGCTTCAAAGCGTATTCGAGCACGTCCGGGATCATGCGCAAGTTGCTGGAGATCCTGGGGTTGAGCGAATAGCCAGCGTCCACACGCGCCAAGCAATGAACATACACATGGTCATGCAAGTTGCGCCCCACGCCGCTCAGGTCATGTGCCACGTTGATTCCCAACTCCGACAGCGCTTTAGCAGGGCCAATGCCTGACAGCATCAGCAACTGCGGAGAGTTGATCGTGCCACCGCACAAAATCACCTCGCCAGCGCCCACCCGCTGGCTACGACCGCTGAGGTTGAATTGCACACCTCGGGCATGTCTACCTTCAAGAATGACGCGCTCAACCAGTGCACCAGTTCGCACCTCCAGATTCGAGCGTCCCATGACCGGGCGCAGAAATGCCACAGCGGTCGATGAGCGCTTACCGTCGCGCACCATCAGGTCCAGGTAACCAACACCCTCTTGCAAAGGGCCGTTGAAGTCATCGGTGCGAGGAATGCCCAGACTCATGGCCGCCTGAATGAACGCTTCAGAGGCTGGATGAGGGTTGTGCACCGGCGAGATGCCAAGCTCGCCCGATCCGCCATGCAAATCGCTGTCACCTCGGTAATGGCCCTCGCCGCGCTTGAAAAAAGGCAACACGTCCTCCCATCCCCAGCCGGGATTGCCAAGATCGCGCCAACCGTCGTAATCCTGCCAGGTGCCACGCATGTACACATGACCGTTGATCGAACTGCTCCCCCCCAGCGTGCGACCGCGGGGCCAAGCCAGCCGGCGTCCGTTGAGCCCCGGCTCTGGCTCAGTGTTGTAGCCCCATGTGATGTCAGGGTTGTTCACGACCTTGGGAACGCCCGCTGGTATGTGCAACCAAAGGTTGCTGTCAGGCGGGCCCGCTTCGAGCAGCAATACCCGAATGGTTGGATCCTGAGACAGGCGGTTGGCCAGCACGCAGCCGGAAGAACCTGCCCCCACGATGACGTAGTCGTATTGCGCTTCGAATTCCATCAGTTCACCTTCTATTGGCCACAAGCGGACCCAGCTAGACATTCACTCAATTATCACAGCCATCGCCCCAGAAAATTCCCAGTCCCATGGGCGAGCCGGACGGCTATTTACGGACCCGACTCCACGCCACCCATGAGGTACAGGTGCGCCCTGGCAGAGTCGAAACGCCAGCCAATGACGTCCTGGTAATCCTTGGAGTAGTAAAAGTCACTAGCTTTTTTGGGACTTTCAAACTCAATAAAGACAATCCGCTGTACCTTTCGGTCGCCCTCGATCACTTGGGGTGCATCCGTGGCAATCAAAAATTTGGCTTGCCACTTGTCAAGCACTGGGCGAACACGCGGCATGTAGTCATCGTAAAACATCTTTTCATTGGTGATTTCCAGCTCCGCGAAAATATAGCCTTTTTGTGCGTTCATCGTTGTTAATCCTTAGGTGGTAATGAGATGCGAGCTAGGTGTCGCTCAGTGAATGTGCAAGCCACCATTGACATCAAGAATGATCCCGGTGACGTACGAGGACATGTCGCTGCCCAAGTAAAGACAGGCGTTGGCAATGTCAGCCGGAACAGCCACGCGACCAAGTACGGTCGACTCGGCAACACGCCGCTTGCCGGCCTCGTCTAGCTTGCCGAACAGCAGCGCGGTGTCGCACAAGCCTGGGGCAATCGCGTTGACGCGAATGCCATCGAGCCCCAACTCACGCGCCAAGGCTTTGGCCATAGCCTGAACGGCCCCCTTGGCTGCCGTGTAATGCGGTCCTCCCAAAATGCCGCCGCCCCGCTGAGCGGCCACTGAGCCAATGCAAACAATAGAGCCGTAACGACGCGAGCGCATGTGCGGCACGACGGCGCGTGTCATGTTGTAGGTGCCGCGTACGCTCGAGTCCATGACCAGGTCGTAATCGTCCTGCGTACTGTCCATGATCCGGTGCGACTGGCTCACACCGGCGTTATTGACCAGCACATCTATCGAGCCCATGTCCGCAAGAATCTGGCCGATAACTTCCTTGCAAACAGCTTCATTGCGCACATCGCAGGCGTAGCCTCGATGCACAGCGCCAATCTGAGCGGCTGCCTTTTGTGCGTCCTGTGCATTCAGGTCAAGAATCGCCACGCGCGCGCCCTCGGCGGCCATGTGACCCGCGGTTGCAAAACCTATGCCCAAAGGCGAAGCGCCCCCGGTGACGATCACGATCTTGTCTTTCATTAGCATTTTGTGTCTCCTGTTGAGTGATTGGTTGTGTGGGGTGTATTTAATTTTGCTGTGCCCACGAACAGCGCATGAGGCATAACGGCATCATCCAGTAGCCGGTTTTAGACCAGCGTGTTTCTGCGTGCGGACGCGTGTTTGTGATGAAAGCTGATGGACCATTTCACTGCGCCGTCCAGCCACCGTCGACCTTCAAACAGGTACCGGTGACCATGGCGGCCGCTGGTGAGGCCAAATACAGTGCGGCAGCCGCAATGTCCTGCACATTCGCCATTCGGCCAGCGGGTATATTGGCCATCACGAAACGTAATTTTTCGGGGGTGTCGACAATTCGCCTGACCAAGGGCGTGTCTACAAAGGTAGGGGCAATGCCGTTAACGCGGATACCCTGTCCCGACAGTTCCACAGCCATCGCTTTGGTCAGTCCCTCAACCGCGTGTTTGGTCATGCAATACACCGTGCGGTTGGGCGACCCGACGTGACCCATCTGCGATGAGATATTGATCACCACCCCGCCCCTTGCAGCACGGTCAGGCAGTTTCAACATTTTGCGCACAGCGGCCTGTGCCACAACAAATACGGCCCTGGTGTTGAGGTCCAGCATGGCGTCAAGATGCTCATCGCTGACTTGCAACAGCGGCTCAGGGAAATTGGTCCCTGCATTGTTGATGACGATGTCCAGCGTGGGCAGTCCATCTATCAGCGCACGAATTGCAGCCGAGTCAGTCACATCGCACGAGGACACGCGAGCCTGGCCGCCGGAAGCCCTGATGTCAGCCGCGACCGCTTCCAACTCGCTCTGCGTTCGCGCCACCAAAACAACTTCTGCGCCGGCTGCGGCCAGGAACTTGGCGATCCCTTCGCCCAATCCGCGACCAGCGCCAGTGACCAAGGCCACGCGTCCGTCCAGTCGCAGTAGTTGCTGCATGTTCATCCCGGCTTCATCCGTCATAAGTGCCTCTTCATTGTTAAATTGGTAGGGTGAGTACGTGAAGGTCTGAGGATCAAATCACCCCTGAGGCTTTCAAGGCCTCCAGGCGAGATTGGTCCAGGCCGAGAAAGTCACCATAAATTTGGGCGTTGTCAGCGCCCAAAGCACGCCCGGTGTGGCGAAAGGTCGGCGGTGTCCGCGACATGCGAGGCACGGCAGCGGGAATAACCAACTCGCCGACGCGGGGATCCTGCACGCGCATTAAGTTTCCGCGAGCGGCGTAATGCGGGTCTTCAAAGATGTCTTGAATAGAGTAAATTTGCGCGCACGGCACCCCAGCTTCGCGGGTTTGCTCAATCACCTCTTGGAGGCTGCGACTGCCCACCCAGTCAGCCACGATGGCGTTGACTTCATGGCGATGTTGAACACGGTCAGCACTGGTGGGATAACGTTTAGCAATATCGAGTTGACCGACAAGGACAGCAAAACGCTGAAACATCTTGTCCGACGTGCAGGCCAACGCCACCCACTCCCCGCTACCGGTGAGGTAGTGACTGTGTGGCACCACGTTGATGGTGTCGGCTCCCATGCGGGTGCGTACGGTGCCGTTTCGGGCATAAGCTGGTGCCATCTCATCGAGCAAGCGAAAGACGGATTCATATAGCCCCAAATCTATGAACTGGCCAAGACCTGTTAGGTCCCGGTAGCGCAGTGCTGAAAGCACACCAATAGCGCCCCACATGCCAGAGGTGTAATCGGCCATAGACGTAGAGCCTGGCACCACAGGCGGGCCGTCTGCTTCGCCGGCCAAAAAGGACAGCCCTGAAAAAGCGTGTGCAATGCGGGCAAATCCGGGTTCGCCGCTTTTCGGGCCGGTTTGTCCAAAAGCGCTGATACGCAGCATGACAAGCCCGGGGTTGATCTTGGCGAGTTCTTCATAGCCAAGGCCCCATTTTTCAAGGGTGCCAGGGCGAAAGTTTTCCAGAAGAACGTCTGAACGAGCTATTAAATCGCGCAGCAACTGGGCGCCCTCTGGCTTGCGAAGGTCCAGTGTGACGGTCTTTTTGTTACGGGCCTCGCTGAGCCACACCAATGTGTCACCGCACTCGGTGGCTGTACCAAACTTGCGCAACGCATCGCCGGCGCTGGGCTCTTCTATCTTTATGACCTCGGCTCCAAAGTCCGCCAAAATGGTTCCGCAAAACGGAGCCGCCACAAAAGTGGCAATGTCTAAGACCCGAATGCCTTCAAGCGCGCCACCGTTTGGTGATCTCGCCTGACCATCAGCTTTGTCTTGAAAATTCATAGTTGGGCACACTCCATCCAGTAAATGTAAAAGCCCAACCAACATCCTTCTATCGCATTTATCTCATGGATTGTGCAGATCAACCGAACAATGAACCTATTTAACAAAAGTTTTGGCGCAATGAGGTGGTTAAAAAATACTTGTGCAATAGACTATATTGTCCCGAGAAACTAAACAATCCAGTGCTTCAATCAGGCAACAACTGACTTGGTAACACCCATGAAATCAGCCTTTAAAAATACTCATAACGTCAACCTCAAACTGCTGCAAGCTTTTTTGCTGGTGGGAGAAACCCGCAGCTTTCGGAACGCCGCAGAAATGTCATTTCGCTCGACATCGGCCGTTAGCGCCCAGATTCGCCAGCTTGAAGAGCAGCTCGGTGTTGTTTTGTTTTACAGAACCACTCGCAATGTGCGCTTGACCTCTGAGGGCGAGCAATTACTCGACTGTGCCAAGCGCGCTTTGATGGAAGTGGAGGAGGGGCTACGCAAGATCCAGGAATCAGCCGACATTCGCCGTGGCCGCGTCTCTCTGGCTTGCTCCCCCACCATTGCAGCCACACGACTAGCGCGCGTACTGGCCGCGTTTGAGACCGACTATCCCAGCATTGAAGTTTTTGTGCGCGAACTCAGTTCCGAGGCGCTGATGGACAGTGTACTAAAACGCGAGGTGGATTTCGGTATCGGCCCCATCGTCGCTCATCACGAATTCACATTTGAACGATTGCTGGAGGACCCTCTTTATGCGGTGGTACCAAAGCGTTTCATCACGACCAGCAAAGACACCATCACGCTTGCGACACTGACCAAAATGCCGCTGCTGCTGCTCAACCAATCAAACGCGCTGCGCGATTACCTGGACAACGTCCTGGCGGAACGCAACCTCACCATGACAACTCGCTACGAATTCACGCAGGCCCAAACGCTGATTTCTATGGCCAGCGCTGGCTTGGGCGCAGCCATTCTTCCGAAGGTTGTGCTACCCGCAGTCATTGACCCGAGCACTTATGCGCTGCGCATTGTCAGCCCGTCTTTATCGCGTGAAATAGCCATCATCACCGTGCGCGGCCAGACGCTTTCACCGGCATCGCTCCGGCTGCTGAACCTGATGAAAGAGCTAATCGGCAAAACCCCGGAAGTCCCGCACGCAACCCGCAAGACCAGCCGCAGCAGACCCCAGAAGGTTTGACTAGCAGTAACCGTACCGTTCAAGACCTAGCGGCCACTACCGTGCTGCAGCGAAAGCAGGCAAGCACAGCATTTCACGCGTGTCGTCCGGCGTCGCGACTTCTCGTCCGGCCAATCGAGCCACTTCAGCGACACGGCGAACCAGTTCTTCATTCGTTGGACTACCCAGTTCACGGTAGGGGTAGTCGCCGATACCAGGCGACACATGACCGCCCAAGCTGGCAGCCAAGCCTGCCAAACGCAGCAGGTCGCCGCCCACCACGTTGGCCGACCATTCCAGCTTGCGGTCTGGCGGCAAAAAACGCAGGTGCGCCTCAAGGCCTTCAGGTGTACCAGGATGACCGGTCAGGCAATCCCCATCGGTCATGTTGATCAGAAAATAAGCGGGCTCATTCACCAGCCCCTGGTCCATCAAGGCTGCGGCGCGCCGTGTGAAGCCAACAGACCATGTGACCAGCTGAGGTTTGATGCCGCTGGCAACAAAATCCCGGGCATAGCGTTGCAGCGTGTCAGTGCGGTTGATGTACACGCGCTCAGGGTGAGTGAAGGTCTGAGTGGCCGAGTTATAAGACTCGAGGTTGACCGAGCCCGTGTCGATAGGCGCGATGTCCGGACGAGTAGCCGGATCTTTGGCCAGAGTCGTCACGCAATTGATACGCCCCGCAGGATCACTGTCATTGGAGAACCAGCCCAGTGTTGGGTAGACCAAGATGTCACTTTTTGCTCGAATCTTGCGAATGATTTCGGCATAAGCCTCGACGGTGTGCAGGGGCGATCCGTCGGGGTTGCGCGCATGAAAATGCACAATGCTTGCCCCCGCCTCCCGGCAGCGCGTCGCTGTCTCAGCGATCTCGTCGGGCGTCCAGGGCACATTGGGGTTGTCGTGGCGCATCGCGTACTCATTGATACGCGCCTCAATGATCAATTTTTTCTTCAGCATCAAATACATCCTCTAAATTGTGTAGGTCGAGTTTAGGCGTGACCTTTCAAGGCATTACACATTTTTTCTTGAGGACTGTGCGAACAAAGCCCAGGGCCTGCAGACATACCCGCCGCCATGGATGCGGCAGCAAGTACCTTAAACAGCGTACGTTTGTTCGTTTTCAACATCCTATGAGTATCCTAAGTGGTGTGAGTGATTTCTCGGCAGTCATCGTGTTTTTTCCGCGCTCCCATTATTTGACAACACCCGAAACCTTCATGCTCAAAAGTGAAAACCCTAAAGGTCCTGCCTACCATTGCGGCAGCAGTTACCTGCGTGACACGCCGACACCTAAAAATAACTTGCCAATGCGATAAATGCCCGGTGAAAATACTTGCGCCCAAGTGAAGGGCAAGTATCATAAAGAAGTTATAAACATTTAAAGGCATTGTGAATGAGTAGTTTATATGGAGCGCTTTCAATTGCCGATTTACGACAAATGGCACGACGTCGCTTGCCTGCGTCGGTTTTTGATTTCATCGATGGTGGGGCTGAGGATGAACGCACCCTTGCAGACAACCGTCATGCGCTTACCCGACATCGCATCAGTTCACGTGTACTGGTGGACGTTTCACGTCCCAATCTCGAGACTTCTATTTTTGGCAATACATGGGCCGCTCCATTCGTGGTTTGCCCTATGGGCTCTTGTGCACTTGGATGGCCCGAGGCAGATATTGCAATCGCTAAAGCAGCTGCATCCCACGGCATTGCGTACACCTTATCCACCATGTCAACTACTAGCATCGAACGGATGGCTAGTGCGGTACAAGGGCGCTTGTGGTTCCAACTCTATGTTCTAAAAAACTCGGCTTTTAATGACGATTTAATTGACCGAGCTCATGCTGCTGGCTACGAAGCATTAGTCGTCACAGTTGATTTGCCTGTTGGTGGCAAACGCGAACGTGATCTACGTAACGGGATTTCAATGCCATTGAAATTTAATACGAAGCACCTCTGGGAAGGTATCACTCACCCAAGATGGGCTTTGCGGATGATCAGCTCAAAATTTCCTGAATTTGAAAATGTCCGCGGTTTTATGGGAGAAGAAGGATCTGGTCTGACTATTGCAGCGAGAGTTGGCGAAAGCCTGAACGCAAGCTACCAATGGTCTGACCTAGTCCAATTGCGAGACAAATGGAAAGGTAAATTATTGGTTAAAGGTGTGCAACACCCAGAAGATGCACTGCGTATGTTGGAGATCGGTGTTGACGGCCTATGGATATCAAATCACGGGGGGCGACAGCTTGACGGGGCGATTGCATCTGCTGACGCACTTCCCGCAATTCATGAAGCAACCCAAGGACGTGCCACATTGATAATGGACTCAGGGGTAAGACGAGGTGTAGACGCTTTAGTAGCAAAAGCGCTTGGAGCCAACGCCGTCGGCATTGGACGAGCACCATTGCTAGGAGCCTGCGTGGGTGGTCAGAAAGGCGCTCACAAAGCAATAGAAATTTTGATAGACGAGCTACGTCGATCAATGCAACTAAGTGGTGTTGCAGATTTTTCTTCCGCAAAAGTTGAGCTATCCTGATCCCTGTCAATTCAACCTACAGTATTTGATAAATTACAGGGGCAGCAAGGGTGGTGGGCCATGTGCCAGCAGATCGGTGTTGAGTAACTATGACTGGCCCGCGTTGCACTGCCAAGCGATTATATTTTCTGGTGCAGTGATTTAAAATCACCTCATGAGTAGTACGCCCCGTCCTTCGTTCAATGCCCTGCGCGCCTTCGAGGCAACCGCGCGCCTGCGCAGCATGGCTGCAGCGGCCGCCGAACTCTGTGTTACTCACGGTGCGATCAGCCGTCACGTGCGCGGTCTGGAGGATACCCTGGGCCTGCAACTGCTCACGCGCGGCCCCCTGTCCACAGACCCCACCCCCGAGGGCCTGCGACTGGCCGAAGGTGTGGCCTCGGCGCTGAGCCTTATTCAGGCGACGCTGGATCAAGTCAAGCCCGGACCGCTAACGCTTTCGTGCTCTGCGTCCATCCTTACGCACTGGCTAATTCCCCGTGTCGGCCGTTTCCACCAGGAGCACCCGGGTATGGAGTTGCATTTCAACCTGAACTACGGGTCGGTAGACGTGGTGCGCGAGAACATCAGTGTGGCGATCCGCAACACCATCGTGGCGCCGCCTGATGACGTGGTGGTGCGCGAGCTGGTGACCGAGTGGGTGGGCCCCGTGTGCTCGCCCGAGTACCTGCGCAGCGCCCGGATCCGCAAGCATGCCGATCTGGCAGGCGCTCGCTTGCTTGCCAGCAAGACCCGCCTGCAGGCTTGGGACGAATGGGCGCTGGCGGCGGGCTCGTCGGACCTGTCGCTGCCCGTGCGCGAATCGTTCGAGCACTTTTACGTCTTGATCCAGGCGGCGGCCTGCGGGCTGGGAATTGCGCCCGTGCCGCGCATGCTGGTGCTCGATGACCTGCAGTCCGGTAGGTTGGTCGCGCCGTTCGGCTTCGTGCCCGGCCCGCACAAGCTGACCCTCTGGATAGCGCCTCACCTGCGCTTCAGGCCCGAGACCCAGGCCCTAGCCCAGTGGCTCACGGAAGAGCTCAGGGAGACTGCAGGTCCCATGGCCAGGCCCCTAGCATGAAGCGCTTAAGCCAGTGATTGACCCAGCCGCCCGGCGCCGATGAAGCCAATGGGCATGTTCACGTTGTGCATGCCTTGTTCCCTTTCGGACTACGCCGAGGTGATGGCGCCCTGCGAGGCGTCGCGCACCAGACGGGCATATTTGGCCAGCACGCCCGTGGCGCATGCCGCCACCGGGCCTGGCCGCCAAGCGTCTAGGCGCTCTTGCATTTGCGCCTGAGGTATCTCGAGGTCGAGGCGGCGACTGGGCACGTCGATCAGCAAGGTGTCGCCCTCACGCACCACCGCGATAGGGCCACCATCAGCCGCCTCGGGTACTACGTGGCCAATGACGAATCCCCGGCTGGCGCCGGAGAACCGGCCGTCGGTGACCAGGGCCACGGTGTCGCCCAGGCCGGCACCTTGCAGGGCGCCGGTGACCAGCTGCATCTCGCGCATGCCGGGGCCGCCGCGTGGCCCTTCGTTGCGCAAGACCATGACGTCGCCCGGTTGGATGACACCGGCCTTGATCGCATCGAAGGCGTCTTCCTCGCGCTCGAACACGCGGGCTGGGCCGCGGTGCGTGTCCTTGGTCTGGCCCGACAGCTTGATGACGCAGCCGCCCGGCGCAAGGTTGCCACGTAGGATTGCCAGTCCGCCCTGCGGCTTGAGAGGTTGTGCCAGCGGCCGAATCACCTGCTGGCCGGCCGGCTCGTGGGCGCGGTTGATTTCCTCGCCTAGGGTACGGCCTGTGACCGTGCGCTCCAGGGGGTGCAGCAGGCCAGCCTGCAGAAGCCGCTTGCCTACCACCGGCATGCCGCCTGCGGCGTGCATTTCGGGTGCGTTGTAG
>Ga0209550_10004093_pt1 | contig 13834 bp, 13 predicted proteins | sample LauGreSuBDMM15SN_2_FD_187567 | JGI IMG/M metagenome (GOLD analysis project Ga0209550, IMG submission 187567) | Freshwater lake microbial communities from Lake Michigan, USA - Su13.BD.MM15.SN (SPAdes) (version 5) | ecosystem: Environmental > Aquatic > Freshwater > Lake | place: Lake Michigan... | reverse complement strand
CATCTCCACGCCCGGTCAATCACCATCCCGCTCTATAAAAACAAACCCCCAATCACCGTCGAGGCCCCGCCTCCCGCTCACATGCTCGCGCGGTTGCATACGTGCGGGTTAATTGGAGATATCTGACGTCATATTCTTACGCGGCAATTTTTCGATTGAATCCCCCGCCTTTTTCATCGCGAGACGTAATTCATAAGTCTTCTGTAGATTGAGCCAGAAATCCGGGCTCATTCCGAACCAATGACCTAGCCGCAAAGCTGTATCCGCTGTTACCGCGCGTTGCCCGTTCAAGATCGCAGTAATTCGGTTTACCGGTACGGCGATCTGCCTTGCAAAAGCGGCCGCAGAGAGACCGAGTTCGGATAATTCATCGGCAAGATGAACACCAGGGTGGATCGGGGATCGGCTCATGTGAATTCCTCAGTGATAATCGACAATTTCAACATTCAGAGGCCCGGGCGATTGAGCGGGCCATTCAAAACAGATCCGCCATTGATCATTAATTCTGATACTATAGAAACTCAGCCGATCTCCCTTCAGCGCTTCAAGTCGGTTCCCCGAAAGAGCGGCAAGGTCCCCCAGATTTGTGGCTGCGTCGAGCCTATCAAGCCTCACCTCGGCTTGACGCGCAAACCCTGAAAACTCCCGAACATGCTCACCCCTGGCAAATCTCTCTGTCCGCTTGTCTTTGTAGCTCACAATCATAAGAAAATCCAGCAATCGTTACGCCTAACGTAACGCATAATTTCAATCCTTTAAATCATCAGCTCTCGATGATTATGGGATATAATTCTGACACTTGTCATCACCGTCCCCGCAATCTGCCCGTCACCCACCCTCACAGGGGTAAAGCACGGCGTGCGGCCAATTCCCCCGCGCTCAACCAGAATTTCCTGTTCGCTACCGATCAGGCGATCAAGATGGCGCGACAACGCCTCTGCACCCTTCTCACGCAGCCGTCGCGCGCGATCCTTGATCTGGTCCGCAGGAACGGGCGGCATTTTCGCCGCAGGCGTTCCCGGTCGTGCCGAATAGGGAAACACATGCAAGCTCGATAATCCGCACGCATCAACAAGCTCGATGGAGCGCTGGAACATCTCCTCCGTCTCGGTCGGAAATCCGGCAATAATATCGGCACCAAAGGCGATATCAGGACGAAGCCCCCGAACCGTCTCGCAAAACCGGATTGCATCATCCCGCAAATGCCGCCGCTTCATACGCTTCAAAATCAGATCATCGCCTGCCTGCAGCGACAAATGCAGATGCGGCATCAATCTCTTGTCGGTCGCAATCGCATCAAGCAACTCATCATCCGCCTCAACCGAGTCAATCGATGACAGGCGCAATCGCCTCAACCCGGGTACATCCCGCAAAATCGCTTTGACCAAGGTGCCCAGTCGCGGTGCCCCCGGAAGATCCGGCCCGTAACTCGTGAGATCAACACCCGTCAGCACCGCTTCCGCATAACCCTGATCAACCAGCCGGGCGATCTGATCCGTCACCTGCCCCACCGGTGTTGACCGCGAATTGCCGCGCCCGAACGGAATCACACAAAATGTGCACCGATGGTCGCACCCGTTCTGCACCTCGACAAAAGCCCGCGTATGGCCCTCGAACCTGTCCGGAACCTGCCGCGCCGTTTGCGTGACAGCCATAATATCCGACACCTGAATCCGTGCCTCGCCCGCGCTGTTCTTGGCCAAAGCGGCCCAGGTCGCGGATTTCGTCTTCTCCGCATTCCCGATAATTGTTGAAACTTCGGTGAGGCTCGCGAATTTTTCCGGCTCGATTTGTGCCGCACATCCCGTCACCACAATCCGCGTGTCGGGTCGCTCGCGCTTCAGCCGCCGGATTGTTTGCCGCGCTTGACGCACCGCCTCGGCAGTCACAGCACAACTATTCACAATGACGAGATTATCATGCCCCGCCTCGAGCGCTGCCTGTTTCATCGCCTCCGACTCAACCACATTGAGCCGACAGCCAAATGTGACAAGATCAACACCCATCACGGAACCGTTTCAAAAAGCGACGCACCCAGCGTGCCACGATGCTCGAGTTCCACAGGGCCGGTCATCAGCACATGATCATCGCTGGTGCGCCACGCAATCATCAAATCGCCACCGGGCAAGGTCACCCGCACTTTTCGGCCCGTCAGCCCGTTCCGTGCCGCTGCTACAGCGGCAGCACACGCGCCCGAACCGCACGCACGCGTCAATCCGGCCCCGCGCTCCCAAACTTTCTGGATCACATGATCGCTGCTCACAACCTGAACAAGCGAGATATTGGCGCGCTCGGGAAACAACCGATCATGCTCCAGAACAGGGCCATTTACCGCCAAATCATACCCCTCGACATCATCAACCCAGAAAATCACATGCGGATTGCCCATATTGACGCAAGCGGGCTTTTCCAACGTCCTGCCATTCGACGTGACAAACGAAAAATCAATAGCACGTGTATCCGCCATCGGGCGGCTTAACGGAATCTCGGACCATCCGAACCGCGGAACCCCCATATCGACAGTGAACGACAAAGGCCCTTCCCGCGAGCAGACCAGCAATCCCGCAGCCGTTTCCAGCGTCAATGCCATGCGCGCATCATGCTCGAGCAACGCCCAGGTCACGCAGCGCGTCCCGTTGCCGCACGCGGACGACTCGCTGCCATCCGTATTGAAAATCCGCATAAACGCATCCGTGCCGGGTGTTTTCGGGTCAAACAACACCATAAGCTGGTCAAAGGCAGTCGCCGCATCAGCCGCAATCGCGCGCGCATCTTCCGGCCGCACCCCGAGACCGGTCTTGCGGAGGTCAAGAATCGTGATCTCGTTGCCCAACCCGTTCATTTTCAGATAGGGCCTTCCAGAAAGCGGTTGCGTCATCATCTGTTCCACCATGGCGGCGACATATCATAATTGAGGGCCACTAGGCCAGTAAGACGTGCCTCGACCACACGCCCGAACGGCTCTATAGTGCATGAGCTTGGCGGTTCATGCGAGTCGCTGTTGCAGGAGGCCTTTTCCGAATGAAGCCGATGAAGATGCTGCTTTGGATGCCACTTTTAGCTGCAACTCTTTTGCTCGCGCCTGCACATGCTCAAACCACACCCTCGGAACCACCGGCGACCTCGACACCCGCGACTGAACCTGCTCCGCTCCCGACAGGGCCGAAAGCCATGGCCGAGCGGCCGACGCAATCAAGCCTTCCCGATACGGTCAGCATCACCGGCCGCCCCGCATTGATCGTTTCCGGTGACGGGCTTTGGGAAGGTGGCTATGATATACTTCGTACCATTTTTCAGCGTCTTGATGCGGCAGCGACAAAAGCGGGCCTCAAAAAAACCGGCTATCCCATCGCGATTTTTCGCGAGACAACCGATACCGGCTTTGTCTTCGATGCCATGCTCCCGATCGAAACAACCCCGACCGCGACACCCGCGGATTTTCCACCCGAGCTCAAATTCGGCACCACCCCCTCGGGATCAGCCTTTCGCTTCGTCTATCAGGCATCCTATGACGAAATCGATGGCGCATACGAGCAAATCACTGCCTATCTCGATGCGAAAGACATTGCCGTCGAAGATACATTCATCGAGGAGTTCCTCACAATGGGTGCCCAGAGCGATGATCCGGCAACCGACATCAACATCTATGTGAAGCCGAAACAATAGCCCCTTTGGCGCCGGTCACAGCTCGAACACCTCGCCGGGTCTCAATGCCTTGAACCTGCTCTTCTCGACGCCGTGGTGCTCAAGCGCCGCCTTCAAAGCCTCGAGCGGTCGCGACAGACCTTCATTCGTCAGCTGGAACGTTCCCCAATGGTGGGCAATCGCCTGCTCGGCACCGCACGCAATAAACGCGCGCACCGCCTCGTCCGGATTCATATGCTGCTCTGCCATGAACCAACGCGGCTCATAGGCACCGATGGGCAGGATAGCGAGACGGACCGGCCCGTGCTTGTCCGCCACGTGCTTGAAAATCCTCCCGTCATGATACCCCGTATCGCCAACATGGTAGATCAACCCGGCAGGTGTTTTCAGCACAAACGCTGCCCATAACGCTCTCAGCCGGTCCCGTAGCCCCCGTGCCGACCAATGATAAGCCTCCTCGAAATGAAGCATCACCTCGTTGCCGAGGCTGACATGCTGATGCCAGTCATAGGTCTCGACCCGCGCATTCGGAACCGCTTGTTTGATAATCGTGTCATTGCCGAGCGGCGTGATCATGCGCGGCGTGTGCCCGAGCGTACAAAGCCGCTTCAACGTCGCAAGATCGAGATGATCATAATGATTATGAGAAATCAGCACGATATCGATCATCGGGAGATCGTCAAAGGCGATGCCCGGGCTGTTCACCCGCTTCGGTCCCGCAAACCTGACAGGCGAAACTCTATCCGACCACACCGGATCAAGCAGAATATTCAATCCCGCCGTTTGAACCAGAAAACTCGCATGACCAACAAAAGAAACCCGGATTACCTGCTCGGACACCCGCTCCGGCGGCTTGTCACTGAAGGGGCTCGGGTGAGCGTCTGGCCATTTCTCGCGTCCGCCTTCAAATCCCCAGCGCAACAGATCAAGCGGTGATTTTTTCCACCTCCGGCCCGGGTTGAAAAAATGCTCCCCGTCAAAATGGTCCGTCACAGGCCCCTGATAATACGGATTTTTGCTGCGATGCTTGCTTTTCTCGGTCACGAAATCGGTTTTCCATTGATAAGAAACTTTAGGCGTAATTATGCCCGTTCTGACACGCGTCAGCTATGTCTTTTTCGTGAGCAGTCCGTGACCGGATCACATGGCGGTCAACGCAGTATTCATGCTAGAAAAGCTTGAACACACATCACCAACCCGTCGGGATCACCTCTTTCATGACCTTGTTTGATGGCCTGCTCGTCCTTGTAGCCAGCCTTGCGGGCGGCACCATCAACGGCATTGCGGGCGGTGGCACATTCTTCACCTTCTCCGCCCTGATCGGCACCGGCCTGCCACCCATCATCGCCAACGCAACCAGCGCCATGATCCTGACGCCAGCCAGTTTTGCGTCTACCTTCGCTTATCTGCCCGAAATCCGGCGCTATGGTCGCCGCTATGTGCCCCTTGCCATCGCAAGCATGATCGGCGGTCTCTCTGGTGCGCTCTTGCTCCTCTTCACGCCCTCATCCTCGTTCCGCACATTGATCCCCTTCTTCCTCGGCTTTGCCACGCTCCTCTTCGCCACAAGTCCCTTACTTCTGAAATGGATCAACCGCGTTGCCTCGGGGCCCGGCTCCGGCAAACGCCGCTTGGCCGGTATCGGCATGCAGTTTGTTGTATCCATCTATGGTGGCTATTTCGGTGCAGGTATGGGCATCATCATGCTCGCCGCCCTCGCTTTGGCCGAAGGGGATGATTATCACTTCATCAACGCCGCCAAAAACCTTTGCTCGCTCTTCATTCAGGGCTTTGCGCTGATTGCTCTCATTACCGCCGGAATTGTCGCTTGGCCCCATGCCATTATCGGCCTGATTGGCGGTGTTTGCGGCGGCTATATCGGTGTCAAACTCGCCCGGCGCGTGCCGACAAAATTCATCCGGTGGATTGTCGTCTCTTTTGGCACGATCCTGACACTTCGTTTTGCGCTTGCCTGAGCGAAACGCTCAAAGTCTTTTGCCCTGAAGGCCATTTCGCGCTACTCACCTATCCATCGAGTCGCATCACCCGCAACTGATTCGCGGAGAGTCTCACGGCATGCCTCACCCATTTCCTTTGACAAAGCCTTTCGCCATGCGGTTATTTTCTCAAGCATCTATTCGTGCCTTTTTTGCTGCTTTCATTTTCGTTCTTTTCCTGCCCCTCGGCGCTGGTGCACAAGAGCAAAACAGCACAAAATCGAAAATCGAAGCCATCCGCCTTGAGCTGAACCAGATCGAAGCGGGCATTACCGTTCGAACCGTTTCCGACAAAGCCCTTCAGGAAAATCGAAAGCGCGTCGAGGAATTGGCACGCGACCTGAAATCCGTCTCGGACGAGCTGGCACCCAAAGCGGAAGCCATGCGCTCGCGCCTCAAAGAACTTGGCCCCAAGCCTGATGAGAAGGCCGAACCTGAAAGCACCGACATTACAAAAGAGCGGGACGAGCGGGACCGTCTATTGAAAGAGCTTGACGAAAGCGTGAAGCTCGCGCGCGCGCTGGCTGTCCAAGCCGACCAGATCATGACCGCCATTGCAGATCAACGGCGAAGCATTTTTACGAATAAATTGTTCGAGCGGTCAGAGAGCCTTTTGGCTCCGCAACTCTGGCTCGATGTCGCCGGCAATATCGGCCATGATCTTCGGGCACTGGGCGTCGTTTCACGCGATACTTTAAACCGGATCATCGAGTCCGCCGGAGCATTCGGCACCTTGGTTCTCACAATAGCGATCGGCATTGTGATCATCTTCGCCGCAAGGATGCGTCGGCGCGCATTGACATTTATGGCCCGTGATGCGGTTTTTGGAGAACCTACACCGTTCCGTGTCGCAAGCCGCGCTGCTTTACTCACGCTCATCAGTTTACTCGTTCCAGTCACCGCCGTCGCCGTGATCGTGACCACTGTCGATGCGCTCAATATTCTTCCAAACCGCGTTGAACCCGTGTTCAGCGTCATCCTGTGGGGTCTCGTCTATATCAGTTTTGTGCGCGGACTGGCAGAAGCCGTTCTATCGCCTGATCGCGCTGAATGGCGGGCAATTCCTCTGTCAAATGAATCGGCAGCCCGTATTGTCTGGATCGCCACGAATATCAGCATCCTCATTTTGGCCGACTCAACCTTTGAGACGGTAAGTCAGGCAATTGCCGCCGGCCTGAGCCTCACAGTTCTCACAAAGGCGATCTTTTCAATTCTGATCGTCTGGACGCTGGTCAGGGGTTTGAAATCAATCGTTCCCGCACCAAGAACCGAGGGAGCAGAAGCATCCATCCCCGAAGCAGGCTCGTCCCTGACGGCACTTCTGCGGATCATCGGCTGGAGCCTCGTGATCGTCATTCTTGGATCCGTCCTGTTGGGGTTCAGCGCTTTTGCTGCTTTTGTTGCCGATCAAATTTCGTGGATCGGAATTATCGTCACCCTGATCTATCTTTTGGCGCGCCTGAGTTCGCTCGCAATCGAAGGTTTTCTCCTCGAAGATACACGTTTTTCGACAATGATCAGAACGGCAAGCGGCCTGTCCCGCCGCTCGCTGGAGCAACTCGGCGTTTTACTCTCGGGCGCGGCGCAGGTTCTGATCATCGGTCTCGGCCTGTTGCTCGCTTTGGCGCCATGGGGCGTCGAGTCGGGCGATGTGCTTTACTCTCTGAAAGCAGCGATTTTCGGCTTCACCATTGGCGACGTCACCTTTTCCTTTGCGGCGGCCTTTTCGGCAATCGTGTTTTTCGGCATCGCCATTCTGGTCACCCGCGCGGTCCAGCGCTGGCTGACAGCCAAATATCTGCCGCATACACAGCTTGATTCAGGTCTCCGCAACTCGATAACGACCGGTATCGGCTATCTCGGCTTTTTGATCGCGATAACGCTCTCGCTCAGCACATTGGGGCTTAGTCTCGATAAAATCACCATCGTCGCCGGTGCGCTCTCGGTCGGTATCGGTTTTGGTCTGCAATCCATCGTCAATAATTTCGTATCCGGTCTCATTCTACTCTGGGAACGCGGCATTCGCGTCGGTGACTGGATTGTCGTCGGGGACGAGCAGGGAATCGTCAAACGCATCAATGTTCGGGCAACTGAAATCGAGACATTCGACAAGGCCGTCATGATTGTACCCAATTCGAGCCTCATCTCGGGTACCGTCAAAAACCGCGTCCATTCCAACCGGATGGGGCGGATCGTGATCCCCGTTCCGGTCAATCGTGACGCAGATTCGGCAAAAGTAGCAGAAATCCTTTCATCCGTGGCCGTCACAAACCGCACTGTCCTGAAACGGCCCGAACCCGTGGTCAATTTCAAACGTATCGGCGATACCATCAAGGAGTTCGAACTTGTCTGCTTCATCGCCGAAGTTGATGACGGAGCGAAGGTCACAAGCGATCTCATTTTCAAGATTGATCACCAATTAATGGAGATCGGCATTGGTGACACCAAACCGCGAACCGTTCTGACCATCGAAGGACTTGGCGCACTCGAAGATCGTATCAGCAGGATCGAAAGGGCGGCTACACCAGAGCAAGAACGAGCCAGCCCCGCCGCTCGGAAAAGGACAAAGAAGTAATGGCCGCTGCAATCCGGGGCAAATCTGCCCTCATCCTGATGTCAACGCTAATGGTCGGTCTGGCACTTGGCTCATGCGGATCAAACCGCACCGGCTCGACGCCCGGGCTCTACACGCGCCTTGACCAAGCCGGTCAGGCCTTCGATCCGGCGATATCGGTCTCCATGATCAATGGCTATCGACGGGATCGCAACCTTCCACCCCTGATCTTCGATGCCACCCTTGCACGCGAAGCGGAAGTGAGGGCCGCAAACGCCGCCGAAGCGGACCGTTCAACCCCGGGCGAAGTCCCTGCCCTCAAAAACGAAGAAACACCCGACGGCAAGACAATCCGTTTGTCCGCAGGCTACCGCACAGCGGCCGAAGCTTTTTCAGGCTGGCGAGATGTCCCCGCACACAATGCAGCGCTTTTATCTCGGCAGGCGACCCGGATTGGCATCGCCGCTTATTATGTGCCGTCATCCCGCTACAGGATGTATTGGGCGCTCGTTACGAGTATCCGGTAGCCCCGTCAAAATTTTTGTTGTTGCGGCATGGGCGGCGCTTCCTTGATCAAAAAAACATCAATCCGGCGATTCGACGGAAGCTGCGGATTGTCTGGAAAAAGCGGTTCTGTATCGGCCTTGCCGGTCACGGATGCGAAGCGATCCGGCAAAATGCCCGCTTCAGAAAATATTTTTCGAACGGCACTCGCCCGTCCGACCGAAAGGTCCCACGCCATCGCATCAGTCGAGAGACCATAAGATTGGGTTGCCGTGTGCCCCGTGATCGCGATCCGGTTGGAAAGTTTGAGGAGCAAGGGTGCAAGCTTCACGAGCGCCTCCCGAACCCTCTCAAACGGTTCCGTTGATCCCTCGGGAAACATGGATAGCCCTGTCTGATCGGTGAGTGCCACGTTGATACCATTCGCACGTTCTTCGACGATGATATTCTTCGACAGTTCCGCCAATTCCGGCATTTCATTGATTGCTTGTCTCAGGCTCGAAGCCGCCAATGCAACGCCTTGATCTCGCGCAATCAGGTTACGCCCTTGCTCTGACGCCTCTTTCGAAGATGGAGCAGTTTCCGCGGAAGCATCTTCCGGTGAGCCATCGACTGCATTTTTTAATCTCGGCCTCACCGGAATACCCATTATTTCGATAATTCCGGCGTAGTAACTATCTCGGGTCGTCCCGAATGCGTCACGCATGGAACCCGCCACCAGTTGCAATTTCTGTTTGTCTTGCGTCGAAAACGCGACGAGCATCACGAAGAAGCTCAAGAGCAACGCCATTAAGTCGGCAAATGTCACGAACCAACCATGTCCGCCAGCGTGTTCGCCCTTCTTTTTACGCATGCGCTTCGTCCCTTACGCGGCGGCCAGTTCATCGCGATGATGCTGTGGCAGATAGGCCATGAGCATTTCACGCACGACAGCAGGACTGCGCGCATCTCTCACCTGCATGATGCCGTCAATCACGAGCGCCCTTGCAAGATCCTCTTCCTCCAGTTTCAGATGCAGTTTATCAGCCAGAGGGAGACAAAAGAGATTGCCGATGAGCGCACCGTAAAGTGTCGCGAGCAAAGCAACCGCCATGAAAGGCCCCAATTTCGACGGATCACTCATGTTCGAGAACATCTGCACCATACCAAGCAACGTTCCTACCATCCCCCACGCAGGGGCGGCATCACCGATTGAGCGATAAAGCTTTTCGCTCTCTTGCAGTCTTTGGAGATAGACATCCGTATCACGTTGTAGTGTGTCGCGGATAAAGTCCTTGTCATAGCCGTCAGCAATGTATCGGACACCCTGAGCCAGAAATGAATTCGTTACCGCGACGCGCTCAAGCGCGGTAGGCCCTTGACGACGCGCCGTATCCGCGACTTTGGTAATCTCTTCAATTAATTGGCGCGGATCGCTGCCTTGCATCGTAAAGACATATTTGAAACCCATCGGAAACCCGTGCGCAATCACGGAAAAGGGAAACCGGATCATGGTTGCTGCCGCACAACCGCCAAAAATGACAATAAAAGCATGCTTATCAACAAAATTTCTTGGTGACCCGTCCATGACGATCAGCACCATAACGACCACGACCCCTAAAACATATCCGATGATCGTTGCGAGATCCATTTATCCGGTCCTAAAGTTAGCATTCGAGCAAAATCAAACGTAACGTAATTCAAAATTGTGAAAGAAAGGTTTTTATATCAAACCCGGTTATGCCGATTATGCTGATATAGTGACATATTATTCACGCTTTCACATAACATCAGTTAGGTAAGCAATCAAATAATGTTTTTTACAACGTTTAAACGTGCATTTCGTCAGATTGGATCAGAAAAAAAACTGGCCCTGACTCTTGTCGCTGCAAATTCTATGCTGGCCTTCAGCCAGTTTGCCGAACCGATCCTGTTCGGACGTGTAATTGACCATCTGTCAACCCCGGGCATTCCTGGTGCTCCGGTCTGGGATCCGGCGCTTGTCAAAATCATCGCCGCTTGGATCGGCTTCGGCCTTTTTACAATCGTCGCCAGTGTCCTTGTCGCACTTCATGCCGACCGCCTGTCCCATCGCAGCCGGCTAGCAATGATTTCGGCATTTTTCGAACATGCGCTGACACTCCCGCTCGCTTTTCATAACCGCAATCATTCCGGGCAACTGCTGAAAGTAGCGCTCGAAGGCGCGAATGGCGCAGCATGGATTTGGCTCAATATCCTGCGCGAACATTGCGCTTCCGTCATCCTGTTGGGCTTGATGCTTCCGGCAACACTCTTCATCAACTGGCGTCTGGCACTCATGCTCCTGCTCTTGCTCGCCCTTTTTTCGGGCCTCACCGCTTTCGTCATGTACCGGACAGAAAAACTTCAGGGCGATGTCGAACAATTTCATACCAATCTTGCCGCTCACGCCTCCGACGCGTTCGGCAATCTTCCGGTGATCCAGAGCTTTACCCGCATCGAGCGCGAAACTGCGGCACTCCGGGACATCATCAACAATTTGCTGAGAGCCCAAACACCGGTTCTGGTCTGGTGGGCCTTCGCACAAATGATCGCGCGAGCCTCCGCAACCCTCACAATGCTCGGAATTCTCATCGTCGGCATCACATTGAACCGCGCCGGTCTGGCGACTGTCGGCGAGATTGTGTCCTTCATCAGCCTCTCGATCATGCTGATCGGCCGCATGGAAACCTTGGTTGGCTTCATCAATCATATGATGAGCCAAGCCCCAAAATTGCGGGCTTTCTTCGATGTGCTCGCTCTCGAACCCGCCGTCCGCGATCAACCCGGCGCAAAATCCTTGACATCCATCGCAGGCGACGTCGTCTTCGACAATGTCACCTTCTCCTATGGCGGCAAAAGTCCCGCCGTTCGCAATATCAGTTTCACCGTCAAAGCCGGCCAGTGCGTCGCCCTTGTCGGTGCCACAGGATCCGGCAAATCAACAACATTGAGCCTTCTCTACCGTGCCTTCGAACCTCAATCCGGCCAAATTCTCATTGACGGCCACGATATCCGCACGCTCACGCTCCATTCACTTCGCCGCCATATCGGCGTCGTCTTTCAGGAATCCATGCTGTTTGCACGCTCGATTGCCGATAATATCCGCGTCGGTCGCCCGGATGCCTCCGATGACGACGTCCTCGCAGCACTTGAAAAAGCGCAAGGCTCGGCGATCATCGCGCGCGAACCGGAAGGCCTTAACACCCTGATCGGAGAACGCGGGCGCACCCTGTCGGGCGGCGAACGTCAACGCCTTGCCATTGCGCGCGCCCTCTTGAAAAATCCCCCGATTCTCATCCTCGATGAAGCCACGTCCGCGCTCGACGCCGCAACCGAACACGCTGTCCGCCTTGCACTCGATGTCGTGATGCAAAGCCGGACGACATTCGTAATCGCCCATCGCTTTTCAACCATCCGCAAAGCGGATCTCATCCTCGTCTTCGAGAACGGCCAAATCATCGAGCACGGCACATATTCGGTGCTCATGGCGCAAAAAGGCAAGTTTGCTGCCTTAGCCGAGGCACAAATCCTCGACTCAGACCCGAGCGATCAAACCGCAAGCCCTACACAACCGGCTGTTTCCGGTTCAGCGCCGTAATCTTCAATACGGTGATCCGGTTGCGTGATTTGCGCAAAACCTGAAAACGGTAGCCGTAAAAGGTGAAAACCTGCCCCGTATCCGGGATCGTCTGCGCCTCGTGGATCACGAGCCCCGCAATCGTCGTGGCCTCGTCGTCCGGCAACGCCCAATCCATCGCGCGATTCAGATCGCGGATCGGCACCGAGCCCTCGACACTTACCGAACCATCCGGCAATGGCCGCAGACCTTGCACCAGAATATCATGCTCGTCGCGGATATCGCCGACAATCTCCTCGAGAATATCCTCGAGCGTGACAATGCCCATCACCTCGCCATATTCATCAACAACGAACGCAAAATGCATCTTTTTGGTCAAAAACGCCCGTAGCTGATCCTTCAGCGAGGTTGTATCCGGCACAAACCAGGGCGAAAGCGCGATCTCCCGCACATCGAGCTTCGTGGTGTCACCCTTCACCGCATCATAGGCCCGCAGCAAATCCTTGGCGTGGAGCAGACCAACAATATTCTCCGGTGATCCCGACCAGAGCGGCAGCCGTGTATGGGGAGACGCCAAAACTTCACGCACCACCTCCTCGGACGGCAAATCCGCCGACACCGAAACCATTTTCGTCCGGTGAACCATAATGTCGGACACTTCCAGATCAACCAGATCCAAGAGGCCGCCAAACATTTTATGCGCCTCTTTCTCGACGCCGCCTTCGCTGTGCAGCAGATCAACCGCGCCGCGCAGCTCTTCCTGCGCCGACAAAATCGCCTGATTTTCGCCGATATGAATCCCGAACGGTCGCAGCAAAATCTTGACGAGAAATTCGATCGTGATCGTAACTGGCCCGAGAATCGCCACGATCACCGAAACCGGTCTCGCAAGCAGCAAAGCCGCCCGGTCCGGCGCATTGATCGCCAACGTCTTCGGCATCACTTCCGCAAAAATGATCACAGCAATCGACATGACAACGGTCGCATAAATCACGCCCTCCGGGCCAAACAACTGCACCAGAACAACCGTTGAAAACGCCGATGCGCTGATATTGACCACATTATTGCCGATCAGAAGCGCTCCGATCAGTCTTTCCCGCGACAGGAGCAACCGGTTCACGACACCGGCGCGTGCTTCACCGCTGCCCTCAAGCGCGTGCATCCTGACCCGCGATGCGGCCGTCAACGCCGTTTCGGCACTCGAGAAAAATGCCGACAGCGCAAGACACAGAATCACCACCGCCAAGGCAACCCAGGGGTCCGCATGAAATTCAATGTTTTCCATTCATTCAACCCGTTTTTCGTGCAAAATCTTCATCCAGAAACGCACGCACATCATCAACCGCCACATCCGGTGCAATAAAGCTCTCGCCGATCGCCCGCGCCAAAATAAAGGTCAGCTTGCCGCGCTTCACCTTTTTATCCTGCGCCATCGCCTCGAGGATCATCTCGGCAGTCGCATTCCAACCCGGAATCTGGCTCATATGGGTAGGCAGACCGACAGAATGAAGATGCTGTGCCACCCGCTCCGCATCCTGTCCGCGGCACAGACCGAGC
>Ga0209550_10004091_pt1 | contig 13837 bp, 8 predicted proteins | sample LauGreSuBDMM15SN_2_FD_187567 | JGI IMG/M metagenome (GOLD analysis project Ga0209550, IMG submission 187567) | Freshwater lake microbial communities from Lake Michigan, USA - Su13.BD.MM15.SN (SPAdes) (version 5) | ecosystem: Environmental > Aquatic > Freshwater > Lake | place: Lake Michigan, USA... | reverse complement strand
GCATGAGGAGTATGGAAATGGAGGAACAATGCTCTGCGCGAATCACTTGGGACGTGCTTGTGAGCAGCCTGCACTTTGGATGCAGGGGCTGTATCCTGGATGAGGGTTGGGCCGCTTTGGATTCTGCTCGTCACCGAGGCGACCAACGCGAGAGCGATCGTGGCAGCGAACATCGTCTGGAGTCGCGATCGATCGCAGAAGGTCGACAGAAGGACGCGAGGCGCAAGGCAAGAGAACCCGTCCTCTGCTGGGGGCAGACGTGGAGCTCCTTTGGGGAAACAGGAATCCTCGTGCATCATTAGAAAATTGCAAAATTTGGGGTGACGAAACACAGATTTACATTTCGGCGACGCGCATCGCATGCGGGCGACTCTTGGCGACGTCACCCCTGTGTACCCACAAGCGAGCCGAGCGCGCGCAGGAGAGAATTCTGAATCGGAGGTGAACTCGAATTACGGCGCCCCGTACTATTGTACGGCTGATGCCCGTATTGCGTATGTAACGCCCATCGCGACCATCGAGCATCGGTACGCGGCGGTCGGACGCACCCCACCGTATTCGAAAGAAACGTTCGGCGGCCACCGACGCACACGTCGAATGCAAGCACCAGGTAAGCACCAGGTTAGCACCGTCCGGCACGGCACACGGCCTTTTTCTTCAGCCGTTGCTTGCAATTGTGACGCCCGTGCGCAACCCGTCGCGCTCGCAACGGCGCTCGAGCGTCGAGTAAGTTTGGAGCACCCAGCGCTCGGAGGGCGTGAGGTTCGTCAATAGGGCCGCGTCGGCGGCGAGGGCGGCGGTGGTGGGTAGCTTCGCCCCGGTAGGGGGTTCGTCGATAGGCCGAGCGGCGAGGGCGGCGGTGGTGGGGAGCTTCGCCCCGGCGGCTGGCAGCACGCGCGCAAGCCATGCGTGCGCAGCAGCCGCGTGCGCCCAGTTGGTTGGGAGCAACAAGGCAAGGTGCGCCTCGACAACGCGCGGGCTGCGGTCCTCGCCGGTGACATAGTGGATCCCGAAGTGTACCGAGCGCACCGACTGCGGGTTCGGGCGCTGCTTCTCCCCAACGCCCTTGATGATGAGGAGCAGCAGCGGCTCGTGCAGCAGCGAGGCAAGCAGGGCGAAGAAGCTCTGTCGCTCGTCAGGATCGAGGTAATGGAGGGAGAACGAGGCGAGCAGCAGGTGCGGCTGGCGCTCAGTACGGCGCTCCAGTTGTCCAAAGAGCTCACGTACGAGTGCGCTCACGCCCGGCGCGGCGCTCGTCAGGTACTGGTCGGCGGCCTGCTCAGGCATGAGTGCGGGCCGGCCGTTGAGCGAGGGTTTCGTCATCGCCTCGAAGGCGCGGCGGAAGCGCCCGCTCGAGGAGGCGACGTCGATCGGCCACAGCCTGCAGTCCTGCTCTTCCCCCGCATGCTCGTGAAGGGCAATCTGCGCTCCAAGGCAGGCCGCGCACGTGCCCGCGCCGAGGTCGCTGATCGAGAGCGGCGCGTCGCTAGGTACGCCCGGGGCGCACTCGAGCATCCAAAGGACAGCCTGACGCGCGGCCGCGACACGTGGTACGTGCAGCCGCTGCGCATACAGCGCCGCAAACCCGGGCATCGCGTACTGCTCAAGCGTCCAGCACGCGGCGGGCTTGGCGCGCCTCTCGAGCGGCGTGCGCGGGTCGAGCCAACTGGAGGCAGACCAGCTCTTGAAGGCGGCCTGCGCGGCCTCAAGCTCGAGGGGGCTCGCCTGCGGAGGGCAAGGTCATCCGTGGTCATCCGTGGTCATCCGAGGTCATCCGAGGTCATCCGAGGTCATCCGAGGTCATCCGAGGTCATCCGTGGTCATCCGAGGTCATCCGAGGTCATCCGTGGTCATCCGAGGTCAACAGAGGTCATCCGTGGTCATCAGTGGTCAGCTGTGGTCAGCTGTGGTCATCCGTGGTCATCAGGAGTGGCTCTCAGTGTGGCACTCAGTGGGACTCAGAGGCACTCTGGGCTCGAGCTCGATGGGAGCTCGCCTCGAGATGCAGCTTGTGGGTGAGAGCGTTGAGGACGAGCTTGAGGGAGGCGCGCATCTTGTCCATAATCTCGGGGGGCACCGGTAGGACAGGTGGCATGCCGCCCTTGGCCAACGAGACGGCAAAGTCGCTCGACACGCCCAGTCGCTGACTCAAGCTCGCAAGGTCTGCTTGCATCAGCGAGGCAAGAGCCCCAAGCCCGCTGTGCCCACCAAGGGCGCACCGCCTGAGCACGATGGCGGTCGCATTGTGCTTCGACTGCGCCGCGTCATCCGCCGGCTGGCCGGGACGCGCGTCAGAGGCGTTCAGGAGGCGGAGGCTGCTGCTGCCCGAGACGGCGCTTATAGATGCGCGGGCAGCGTGGGCGGCGCGAAAGCCGAAAGAGGACAGGGCATCTGGAGGCTTCGACACGGCCGTGCCGGGCTCGGACGTGTTCGGTCGAGCGTCTGCGTTTGCTATGGAAGGCACATGCTCGGCGGCTGCAGCCTTCGCCTCGGCGGCCACAGGTTCGGCGGTCCGCAAGGCGTTCGCGCGGCTCAGAGCGGCCGCACGCGCTTGGGTGCGGGTGGCCTCGTTTGCGGCGACGCGTGCGGCGGCGCGTGCGGCAGCTGCGCGCGCGGCCGCGTCGTTATCCGCCTTGATCGAGCGAACGGCAGCGAATGCTCTGGTAGCCTGGGCAGTAGAAGCTGCTGCAGGAGTTGGAGCAGAAGCTGCAGCAGGTGTTGCAGTAGAAGATGCAGCAGGGGTTGCAGCAGGGACGGTGGGCACGGCCTCGAGTACCTCCACGTCATTCACAACCTCACCTCCATCGTGGCCTTCCCTCATTCCAACCTCGGTAGCGTTCTCCGTCTCCCATCTGGTAATCAAGCGGGCATTCTTCTCCCTCGCTGCCGCCTTTCGACTAGCAACGGTATACGCCGCCTGCGCGAGCTGCAGAGCGTCGGTGGCCTTGACGCGGCGTGCCTCGCCCACGAGCACGCGCAGCTTACTCACGAGCGAGCTCTCCGTACTCGTGAGCGCCTCCTCGTGAGCGAGCTGGCATCGCTCCATCAGCTTGACGGCCGCCTCAGCCCTCGCGGCCGCCTCCGCCGCGTTGGCCAGCCTGGCCGCTGCCACGGCTTCCCGCATGCTGATGATTGCGGATGAGGTCGCTTGCGCCGGACGCAATCTGTTCATCGCTGCCGCTTCGGCAGCCTTTCTGATCTGCTCCGCCGCCTTGACAGCGGCCGTGTTCTGTGCTCTTGTGAAGATGGCCGCCTTTGCGACGACAGATGCCTCCCTCGAAGAGTCTTTGTCAAACGGGCGGTCCTCGACGGTTTTGCAAGCGATGGCCGCTGTGGCGAGCCTCTCAAACACCGAACGGGCCCCAGCTCTCCCCAACAGCTCGTGCGCCTTTCCTTGTCCAGGTGATGTGCCAATGCTGCTCTCGGCGCAAGTAAGACCTCGCCCAGGTGGGGGCTCAACCGCCTCGAGCTTCGGCTCGCCCATGTGGGCGATCTCCCAGCCCGTTCGCGTGGACTGGCGGGGCCTTTGAGGGATCGCTCGGGCAGAGTGGCCGGAAACGTCGGCGGGGCTTCTTGAAGGGGCTTCTTTATTTCTCAAGACGACGCGTTTTTGCACTCATGACCTTCCCGCCGTCGCGCACATCCCCCTCGCCGGCACCTCGCGGAAGTGGCTCGCCTTGGAAAGCGCCTTCACGTCGGCGTCCACGTAGCTGCTGCCGAGCACGTCGCTGATGAAGATGTGATCCTCATCAGGCTTGACGCCCTTGAGGTTGATCTCCTCGCCGCTGGGCGTGGCGTACGAGGCGACGGTCTCGACGAGCGCGCCGCCATCGGAGAGTCCAAAGACGCCCTGGATCACGCCCTTGCCGTACGTCGTGCCTCCGAGCACCTGGGCGCGGCAGTTATCCTTGAGCGCTGCGGCGAGCACCTCGGCCGACGACGCGGTGCGCGCGTCGACCCAAATTTGGAGTGGCAGCCCTCCTCCTGCGAGGGGTGCGCCGCCACCCGGCTCGCGCGAGTAGAGCGGCTGCTGCGCATGGTTCGCGTCCGTCACGTACAGCACGAGCGGCTTGTCCAAGAACAGGCCAGCGATCCCGAGCGCACCATCGAGCACGCCGCCGCCGTTGCCACGAAGGTCGAGGATGACGCGCGTGGCGCCTTGTAGCTGCATATCGGCGAGGGCCTCGCGCATGGCGCGTTTGCACTGCGCGTTGAACTCGTTCAGCTTCACGTAGCCCACCCGCAGCCCGCCCTCGCCCTCGACGAGGTGGTACGTGACAGGGTTGCGCTGCTGAAATGCCTTCTTGAGCACCACCTCCCGGCTCGGCCCCCCTGCCGCCGGCTTGAGCGTGAGAGAGACGCTGTCGCCGTCGGACTGGATGGCCTCGAGCGCGTCGAAGGACGTCATGCCCTCGGCCGCCCGCCCGTTGATCGCCGTCACCACGTCACCGAAGGTCACGCCGAGCTTCGCCGCGTCCGAATCGGCGGGAGGCACGGCGCCGACCGTCACAGCGCCCGAGTCGGCGATGACCAGGTTGATGCCGACTCCGGTGACATCGTACTTGCCCAGCTTGGACGCCTGCTCCGGCGCGAGCACGCGCGTGTACCGGTCGCCGAGCGAGCTGACGAGGCGCGTCGACTCGTCGAGCGCCTGCTGCTCCGTCAAGTCGCTCGCCTCGAGCCGCGTGAGCGTCGCCTTGAGGTCGACACCGTTAAACGAGCGGTCGAGAAAGTACTTGTCGACGAGCGCGGCCACCTCACGCGCGACCGGGCTGCCTCTCGGCTCGGCGGCAAGCGACGCGCGAGGCGGGCCGGCAAGCGACAGGCAGAGCAGCGAGGCGGCGGCCACGCGTGCAGCGGCGGCCACCGCGTGGGCAAATGGCGGCTTCGTCATTCGCGGCGGCGTCCACGCGCGTGGCGAGGACTCGGCGGTGGATGGCAACGGGCGGCGCAGTGCCGCGGAAGCAGATCCAGGCGCTGCGGCAGCGGACTGGGCGCCGAATAGGACTCGCATCGTCGGTATGTTCGTTCACGGGTGACCCGCATTTAGTAACCTTTCACGGTTGAGGAATCGCCACTGGTAGCCTTCTGCCCTGTCGCGCTGCAGTTGACGAGATGTTTTCTCGTTGGTTTCGAGGAGCGAGGTCGTGGGGAGCTCTTTCCTGGACTGTCTCTCCCCTCAGTGCTGTCGCCATGCCTCGCCTCATCGCTGGTCTGCTGCTGCTGGCGACGTGCTCGCATGCGCTCGTCACGCTGCTGCCTGCCGTCGCGCGCTCTAGCCGCGCCGGCACCGTCGAGATGAAGCACCCTGACTATTTCCAGCGCATCGCTCGCTCGGAGGCGGGCCGGCCACGCCTCTGCGTCTTCCGGTGCGTGCCCTATCCGCCGCGAGGCGCGCAACGCCTGACTGTAGCTCGAGGAGCAGCCTCATGTGCGGAGGACGCAGAAAGGCTGCTGGGCATCCAGCGGGGTCCACCTGGACCTCTATTGGAGGCCGGCATGACCTGCGTCGCCCTCCTTCCAGTTGGCTGCATTGCCTGCGCGCGCGCCTAGTTGATGAAGGCACGCCTCTCACGTGCTCTGGTCGCGTATTGCCGCGCACAGCTCCAACAACCACATCTACGGCCAGGTGATCGACGACAGCAAGGACGCCGTTCTCGTTGCGGCCTCGACGACTGAGGCAGAGATGCGCGAGGGCAACACGGCCAATCAGGAAGCGGCCACAGCGGTGGGCAAGCTGCTTGCAGCGCGCGCGCTTGCCAAGGGCATCGACAAGGTCTACTTTGACCGCAATGGCAAAAAATACCACGGGCGCATCATGGCGCTCGCCGATGGCGCGCGCGAGGGCGGCCTCAGCTTCTGAGCGCGAGGCTCCCGCTCTGCGGGCGGACGCTGGTGTAATAGCTGACTATGCGGAGCTGTGAGGCCGCGGGCGCCGCTGCGATCGGGGCAGGCGCACGCGCGCGCGCTCCGAGCGTGCACCATGCCACGCGCACACTCACAATTGGCTGCGCTTCCCCCTAGTACTCCTCCCGTTCCCATTACGGATTACACTCTGCGGTCTGTCCTCTATGCGTCCGAAAGCGCGATGGCGCCCATCGTACGGTAGCGACAGCGTGAGAGATGTTCAGCATATCAGTACGCTCGATATTTCACACTCGGATGACACCGAACAGCGAACACACGAGATTATAGCACCCGAATTCGATTCGGTGCACATGCGCTCAGGTAACGCTCAGGCTCACACAACGACACATGAGTCATGACTCGCCACGACGTGCACCTCACAGCTCTCTCTAACGACAGTAACTGACCGGACGTGTGACGACATGACGACGGGATTCGGGTGACGCCGGGATGCCGTCGTACGGTAGGCTGTGCTTATAGCTGTGCTCATCGCGCGTCAGCATGGCACTTCCACACAGCGGCATCGTCGCCGCCGCCGCTGCTGCTGCCCGCACGTGCGCGCTCGTAACGGCGCTCGTAACGGCGCTCGAAATGGCCCTGAGTGCCTTGAGCCAACATGGCCAGCCATCACCTGATGAGGGAGGCAATCAGTGCCACGAGCCCACGTGGCCAGCCATCTTGCGAGTAGCATCGACCTTGCTCAGGTCCGGCACGGTAAAGCATGCCTTGTACGTCGACGTGTCGCACAGGCCCGCCGCCACGATCTCGGGCGGGCTCTTGGTCCATGTGTTGCGGTAACTCTCGACCGTGTAAGTGTTCTGTTTGCCTTTGACTGGGCGACCGATGATCTGCGTGGAGTTGTACACGGGGTCGTCGCACGCAAACTCGTTCGACTTGACCGTGCAGAGCATCTTGCTCTTGCCATCACGTCCAGGGTCACGGATCTGGAACGGCGGCTTGTATTTCAGATCGCACCGGACGGTGCAGTTTGGCAAGACCTTCTCCGCCGGGTCTTGGTAGCCGGCCATCGTTGTACTTTCGTAGAACGGAAGCTCGTTGATCTTGCCGCCCACCGCCGCGATCAGGTGCTGCCGGCCCGCCTGGTAGCTGACATAGTTGCCCGGCCGCCGCGAGGCCGACCGGTGGTCGCCCTTGAGGTAGTCGTCAACCTCGGGCACGCACGGCTCCGCATTGGAAGATTTAGACTCCTCCTTGACCCCCGTGGCGAAGGCGGAGCCCTTCTGCGTGTACATCGTGTCCGAGTTGGAACCCTTGGGTGGGCGCACCAAGTGCGAGCGGTTCTTGGTCATCTCACCGTACGTCGTCTCCATCCACCAGTCGTTGCCCGTGCTCGCCTTGAGATCTGAAGGGTTGTAGCTCTTGTCAGAGCGCTCCTCCGCCCAGTTGCCGCAGAGCACGCGCGCATCGTACGAGTTGACGCCGAACACGTGGCCGGGGCACATGACATGCTCCGTGCGCTCCTGCCGCAGCCCGTTGACCTGGATCGCTGTCGGGTGGTCGGGCACGTTGGTCGGCAGCGATCGCTCAAGCCCGCTCGTCTCGTTGTAATGCTGCACCTTCACCGGCGGCGGCAGCACGGTAGGCTTCGCGGGGCGCGCCATCGAGTTGGCAAATGCCTTGGATTCGTTGTTGATCGCCTCGCCAAACAGCTTGCCCTGAATGTTAGGGTTGGTCATCGCCGCCTTGGTGTCGGCGACCGTCTGGCCGGAAATCCACGAGGCACGATAGTCGAGCGACGCAGTCGTGTAGGGCGTGATCGGGTTAATGCCGGGACTGCTGCCCACGCCGTTGCCCGACCGATTCGTACGAAAGATCGGCGACGGCGTGCTGTTTCCAGCCCAATAGCACGGCATCTTCGCTGCGCTGCGCTGCTCGGCTGCGCTTGGTCCCACTGCTCGCGCTTGGAACGACAAGAGGTCGAACGAAAGAACGGCGCGGCGCGTGGGCGCTTGGAACGGCGTTTTGAATTGGGGATTTCCGAATTGGTCCGCGCAATACGCCTCCCCGACTCCCCTTGTCCGGAGATCTGAGCCGGACCTTGTCTCTTTGACTGAGTGACTCTGTCCATGAAATTAAGATGTGATAGCCGCACGCTTGGAGGGTGGTATACTGTATTCCGTGATAGCCGCACGCGTGGGGTATAACCCCCTTTCAAAACATTGCGGTAGCGCCCCCCCGGAGTCCCCGCGATGCGCTTCGCATTCGTCGGAGGGCTCGACGTGTGCGCGCTCTGCATGGTCGGCACGCAGCATGTGTGCTGTGGTGAGCTCTGCTGAGCTTGTGCGGCACGTCTCGGCGTGGAGGGCTGCGCCAGGATGTCAGTCAGTCTTCTCGTGGCCGACTCGATCCACGGCCGTAAGACCCCATCCTAGCGCCACCCCTGGTGGCGCCAGGCGAGCAGTGGAGCGTGCAGGGTCGGGCAGCGTGACCTCGCCCAAGTGACCCGCCATGCGCCAGTCATGCAGGACAAAAGGCTTGAGCTCAGGGTGCGCGTCGAGGAACCGACCACTGGCGAGCGTGTGCGCGGAGCGCTTCGCATGTGCCTTGTGCGCGCGCGCGACGCGAATGTGGGCCTCATCCATGAGCTTCTGCTCAAAGACGGCGAGGATGGCCGCGCGCTCGTCGGCGTTAGCCGCGCGGTATGCGCGCTCGGCCTCGCGCTCGGCACGGCGCGCTCGGTCGACGGAACGGCCGACAACCAGCATGTGCGGCCCTAAGGCCACCAGTCCAAAGGTGCGCAGCCCGTAAAACAAGAGTTTCGGCCAAGGGACGAAGATGTTGGCGAAGGTGACGAAGCCGAGCCCGAGGTAGAACCAGGTCGTCAGCCAGCGGTCATTCCACGTCACGAGCTTGACGAGCCCTCGGAGAGGATGGAGAGCATCAAGCAACTTTGCCTCGAAACTTCCCAGCAGCGGCGCGAGCGGATTGATGAGATTGACCGAGATCGTCTTCACATCCCTTTCGCGCGCTTTTTGCGCCTTGTAGTGGCGCTCTTCGATCGTGTCGTCTGCGAGGTCGATTTGCTGCTCGACTCTCATCAGGATGGCAAGCTGGTCGGTCGCCCGCTTCGAAAGCTCGCGCTCGTACACCTCCTTGCCGTCGAGCGAATACATCGGCGGATTCAACATGCGTTGCCAGTGACGCACGCCCAGCTGGTAGTCGTCCGTAATGAGCGCGGGCGCAACAGTGTCTTCGTAGCGGGTCCCGGTCACAGTTGCCGACACTTTTCCCACCGCCTCGGCCGCCGCCACTTCGGCCAACGGAATCTCGGCCAAACCTGGCCTCACGAGGGAGCCCAGCAGTCGCCAGAACCTTGGCTTATGGATTGGCTTGCGGTATAGCGGGACAATCGCGGTCTCGGCCTCGCCATCCTCACCCGCGGACAGGGTTCTGTCGGCGGCCCTGTAAGTCGCATTCATCCCTTGCAGCCCGAGGCAGCACAGCGCGGCGGGAAGGTAGCGAGGGCGCATGAGAACCAGCTGCCACCCAACGAGCAGCGCGAGAGAGCCCCAGCGCACCCCAGGGCGCCACAGCAAGACGTGCTCAACGGCCGCAATCGCCGTGCCCAGTTGCTTCAAGTACCCGCGAAGCTCGTTGAGGCGCGCCATGAGCACCTGGTAGTCGTAGCCTTCCGAGGCGCGACACACATCACTGGTGGCGAAGAGGCCAAGCTGCCGGTACTCCTCACGAGTGAAAGGGATGACATGCAGCGGTGGCGCGCTCAAGTAGGAGAGCATGCGCGCTCGGCTGGAGGTGATGCGCAGCGTGTAGCGCAGACGAACAAAGCCTTGCTGCCCTGGCTGGTCCGTCAGCCGATTGAATGCGAGCGGGAACCAGGCATCGTACTGCACACCCGACACGAGCGTACTCAGAGGCAGCGTCACGCGACCAACAGGGTCGTCCCCGATCTGGTCTAAGGCGATGGCGCCGAGCGCCTTAGAGGCCGTGTTTGAAATCAGGTTGCTCTCGCCCATGTTCAACAAATCTTCGAACATGCTGGCCTCGTCGAAATCGAACAGGGAGAGGTACAGGCACGAGGAAGCATGCGACACGGGTAGCTGAAACGCACGGCAGCTTGATGCGGCTGCCCAGCGCGGAGAGAGCGAGTCTTGGACTGCGGACGAGCGCGCCGCCACGCCCTCCAGCAGGAGAACGGCGTACGCGTCTGTGCTGCCCATAATGTCCTTGTTCGGCAGGTTCTCGGCCTCGAGCATCTCCACCTCGAGTATGCCGAGCGCCTCTTCGGGCGCGATGGCCGGATAGTCGCGCGGCATCAGCAGTGGTGGCGTCGGCGTTGCCTTTGATTCGCCGGCGCGCAGCACTGGCTTGCATGTCCACCCTGCGGCCGGCGTGAACCATCGGTCAAGCGGCGTCGGTGCATTCACTTCATCATCGCTGACAGGTACAACTGTGTCCCGACCACCCGAGACGATCGTCGTGGCGGTGGAAACTGTCGCGCTCACGGCCGCTTCAGCTGACTTGCCGATTGTGTCCACCGTGGCAACGGCCCTTTGGCTGATTGCCCCCGCGACAGCTTGTGCCGCATTTCTCATAGCATTGAGCATGTCTTCCGCGAAATTGGGTGAACTCACCGCCTCTATCGGATCCTCTGGTGGTTTTGATGCCGACGATGAGGCAAGGCCGGAGTCGCCCATCGTCGGCTCCGTCATCGGAAAGCCGCTAAGGAACCAGCCCAGCACGAGGGGAAGGCGCGCAAACCAAATTTGGAATCGGATTCTTCACGGTTCGATCTTTTTTGCTACGATCATCAGGAGACGCGACGACACGCGCGCATACCATACTGCTCTTCAGACAGGTCAACAAGAGCAAGCGTGCGTACACGACGGGGCCAGCGCCTGACCATTAGTGATTAGACACATGGTCTAAAACGCCCCCGCGCGGCACCTGCCATGGTGTGAATGTGTGTGTGTGAATGTGAATGTGTGTCTGTGTGACTTCTAACACATGATCGTTGGTCCCCGTCCGCCCGCCCCCCTGCGTCCTCGGTCCTGGCTCGTGGTGGTGGAGGCTGATGGCTGGTGTGCCCGCACCGATCCGCACTATACCGCATTGCGCGTTTTAGAGGTTACTGTAGTCTGTGACCTTTCACCCTACCTAGTACTGCAAGTACCTACGTAGTATGTTGAGGTGCGTCTTGGTGCGGTTTGAACGAAGCTCTCTGAGAACTACATGAGCTGCTAGGGCTGCCCGGCAGGTACGCGCCATGCCCCAGAGGCGCGAATAGCGACATATCTAGCGACACATCGTGCACCGGGCCTGTAGGTGTAGCGCCCTGGTGAACTTCATCCGCGACCACCTCGACAGTCGGGTGGAACTCACGCTGCGTGACGCCAAGGAACCTTGGCAAGCAGGTGCCCACCGCCGCAGCTCCCGCCACCGCTGCGCCCATCGCTGCTGTGCCCATCGCCGCTGTGTTCAGGTTGAAGGCTGGCGTAGGGGCGGGCGCGTATGGGACGGCGGGAGTCATATAGCCGTAGCCGAGCTGAGTGGCAGAGGCCTCGTGCTGCTGGCACGCGGCGTACATGGCGGGCATGCCGCGAGCGCCGAGCGACTGGGCCATGTGTCGCACGTACGCCACTGCAGGCGGCGTGCTGAGTGACGAAGCGGCCGGTAGCGGTGCCGCCCCAGTTGGATTGGTCCAGTAGCTCTCGCCGGTGGTCCTGTTGAGGTAGTAGGTTCCTTGTGCGCTCGGAACCGCATCCCATCCGGCCAGCAGCGCGTCGCCGCTCATACCGATCGCCACGGGTCGTACTTCCCCATATGACAGGGCCGGCACGGCCGGCACGGCTGGATGCCAGTATGGCGGGTAGTATGAGCCGTAGTAGTTCTGCGGAGAATGCGCCCCAGCTTGGAGTCCTGCCAAGTATGCCGCTTGGATGGCATACTCGTTGATGGCGTTGTCACGAACGCCAGTAGGCTCCACGCCTCTGGGCTTTGCGCTCTTCGCTCGTTCTTTCGAGCGCTGCATGAGTTGCTCGATGTTGTCTGCCGTGATACGCGGCCGGCCGCGCTTCTTCTCCAGTCGCAGCTTGCACTCAATGCCGCGCTCGGTACATTGTTTGCACTGGACTGTGGACAGCATGATGCACTTCAGACGGTTATCCGAGCATAGACTGCAGGCCTTTGCCAAGCGTCTTGTGTACTTGCCGTCTTCTCCCTCCGTGAACTTGCCGTCTTCTCCCTCCGTGAGATCTTTGGCCTCAATTGCCACCGTATTGCCGGTGGCTGCTGGCGCGCCGCTACTCGTGGTCGCTGGTGCGCTGCTACTCGTAGCCGCGAGCACGCCGCTCCTCGTGGTTGTTGGCACGCCGCTACTCGCCGCTACTGACACGGCGCCGACCATGGACGGCTGGCCGGTAATCGCCGGGCTGATCACCTCGTCGAGCATCTTCAACGCTGGCGGTGCATACGTGGATGTCGCCTCATCCGGGACACTCAAAGAAAGGCCTGCGCCTGGCTGAGAGACGTCTGCATTGTCTAGTACCGACGCAGAATCATCTACAGCCTGTAACCGCTCTTCCGTGTGCTTGCGAAGCGAACGACTAGCTGGTACAGCAGTACCTTCAGACTGCTCTTTCTCCTCCGAGACGGTCGCCTCCTCTTCCTGAACTGCCACGGTTCCATGCATCGACGACTCAGACGAATCCTCCGAACCGCCTGCTGGGGAGGGGTAGCTGGGTTTTTGCGGACGGCGGTAACCGAGTTGGGGTCCACAGGAAAAAGGCCGAGATACGGACGTGTCTTGTTGATTCCGTTGATTCCGGAGTCTTCGATGGCATTTGAGGAAGGTGAAGAATCTCTACTTGGAAATACTACCCATTTGGAAATTATTTAATTGGCGCGTCTCGTCGAGCAAACTTGTAACTGAGCCCGGGCTCGCGCAAGCGTGGTGTGTGGCAAGCAAGCAAGCTTGGTATGTGGGTTCGCCCATCGACGACGTCACCACTCGTCGCGCTCAAGCTCCGCCGGCTCGGGCAGCGTGTTGTCGAGGATGTATGACCGTGGGAATTGGGGATGGAGAACCTCAGCGATCAGATTGGGGAGCGCCGCGTGTGCCGTGACCGTCGTCACATGGAAGGCTTCGCTCAGGCCCTCCTCGGTGTAGTAGCGAGCCTCGGCCGTTGGGATGTTCACGCGCACCACGAGCTGCGGCATGCTCGTCTGCCGCCTGTGAATGGACGGGAGAAGGTGCGCCGACGAGCTGAGCAGCCGACACAGCGCCAGATTGGATGCGTCATCAGGCAGCAGAAAAGCAAGCACGTCGAGGGTTTCGAGGCGCCCGAGGGCCGTCCGAAGCGCTGTGTCGAGCGCGCGCTCCTGCTGGGCGCCGTGTCGGTCGCCCCATTCGAGCCCCGACACGGCCGCCGCGCCTCCCTGCGGACTCGAGAGAAGCGGAGTGCTGAGCGACGTCTCGAGCAACGATCGCCTAGTTTCGAGCGCCGTATCGAGCTCCGAGGCCGTCGTGCGCGCCGAGGCCGTAGCAGACGCGCCCGCGCCGCCGGCTGGTAGCGGCTGCTGCGGCCCGCCTCCGACGACGCTCAGAACGACGCTCAGCTCGGGATCGCAGAGCACGATCGTCCAGCCACGCTGCCGCAGCCGCTGGACTAGCGCCGTCGCGAGCGCATCAGCCCGCTCGGCGACGATGAGGACGGAGCGCGGCGATGGGTGGGCAGACGAGGCGCTGTCGAGGCGGGGCGGCGTCTGGCCAGGGGCGCACTCATGGTGACCTAGCTCATGGTGCGCCTCCCCCACAGCCACGATCGCGGCCTTGAATAGAATGGGGCCAAGTAACTGGTTCAGGAGCACCTCGGCGGTCACTGTCAGGGCGAGGAGAGGCCCAAAGGAGGTGCCGAACTCGGTGGAGGCCTTGGCGGCAAGCCCGAGGGTG
>Ga0209550_10004089_pt1 | contig 13843 bp, 9 predicted proteins | sample LauGreSuBDMM15SN_2_FD_187567 | JGI IMG/M metagenome (GOLD analysis project Ga0209550, IMG submission 187567) | Freshwater lake microbial communities from Lake Michigan, USA - Su13.BD.MM15.SN (SPAdes) (version 5) | ecosystem: Environmental > Aquatic > Freshwater > Lake | place: Lake Michigan, USA... | reverse complement strand
GCCCACCAGGCTGGGCACAAAAAGCTTGCGCCAGACCAGCAGGTTGCGGCGGAACACGGGCATCCAGCGGGCGCTGATGCGCGGGGCGCGCCAGATGGAGGGTGCTGCAGAGGGCTGGGCGGTGGCAGACATCAGGCGTCCTCTCGAATTTGGCGGCCGGTGAGCTTGAGAAACAGGTCCTCCAGATTGGCTGGGCGGTGCAGCGTGCGCAGCTGCGGAAAGTCGTTGAGGGCGGCCAGCAAGGCCTTGGCGTCTTGGGTGTAGAAAAACACGGTCTCGCCGCTGACCTCGGTGCGCTGGGCCAGCGCGCGCAGGGGCGAGTCGGCCAGCGCCAGGGCGCCTGTGCCGTAGACCTCCACCACGTCGGGCTCCAGGTGCTGTGCAATCAACTCGCGCGGCGCGCCCTCGCACATTTTGTGGCCATGGTCCAGCACCAGCAGGCGGTTGCACAGGCGCTCGGCCTCGTCCATGAAGTGGGTGGTCAGCAAGATGGACTTGCCCTGCTGCACCAGGCGCTGCAAGCGCTCCCACATGAGGTGGCGGGCCTGCGGATCCAAACCCGTGGTGGGCTCGTCGAGCAACAACAGGTCAGGATCGTTGACCAGGGCGCGGGCCAGCGACAGCCGCCGCTTCATGCCGCCCGAGAGCTCGCTGAGCTTGGCGTCGGCCTTGCTGGTGAGCGCGGCAAACTCCAGCAGCTTTGGGATGCGCTCCTTGATGAGCGCATCGGGCAGGCCGAAATAGCGGCCAAAGACCAGCAGGTTTTCGGCGCAGGAAAAGTCGGGGTCTAGGCTGTCGAATTGGCTCACGATGCCCAGCCGCGCCTTGATGGCCAGCCCGTCACTGGGCATGGACAGAGGCTGCGCGCCCTGGGGCTTGAACAGCACCTGGCCCGAATCGGGCGTGGTCAGCCCCAAGCACATGCGAATGGTGGTGGTTTTGCCCGCGCCGTTGGGGCCGATCACGCCCAGGCATTCGCCGGGGGCAATGTCAAAGGACAGGTCTTTGACCACCTGAGCCTCGCCAAAGCGCTTGCTGAGCGCGCGAACTGAAAAAATCGGGGCCGGGGCGGCGACTGAAGAAAGCATGTGTCAGATTGTGCCCGCCAGGCCCTGGGTTAAATTCATTGTTTTTCACTTTACCGGTACATCCCATGACCACCATCGGAACTCCTTTGTCGCCCTCAGCCACCAAAGTCATGCTGCTGGGCTCGGGCGAATTGGGCAAGGAGGTGCTGATTGCACTGCAGCGCCTGGGTGTGGAAACCATTGCGGTGGACCGCTACGAGAACGCTCCCGGCCAGCAGGTGGCCCACCATGCGCGCACCATCACCATGAGCGATCCGGCCCAACTCAAGGCCTTGATTGAACAAGAGCGGCCGCACCTGGTGGTGCCCGAGATTGAGGCGATTGCCACGCCCATGCTGGAGGAGTTGGAGGCCGCAGGTGTGGTGCGCGTGATCCCCACGGCCCGCGCCGCCCGCCTGACCATGGACCGCGAAGGCATACGCCGACTGGCTGCCGAAACCCTGGGTCTGCCCACCAGCCCTTATGTGTTTTGCGATTCGCTGGCCGAGCTGCAAGCGGCCATTGACGAGCGCATTGGTTATCCCTGCATCGTCAAGCCGGTGATGAGCTCCTCAGGCAAAGGCCAAAGCAAGATCAGCGGCCCGGCCGACGTGAAAACCGCCTGGGACCATGCCATGGCCGGGGGGCGGGTCAGCCACGGCCGGGTCATCGTCGAAGGATTTATTGATTTTGACTACGAAATCACGCAACTGACGGTGCGCGCCGTGGGTGCTGACGGGCAAGTTCAGACGCATTTTTGCGAGCCCATTGGCCATGTGCAGGTCTCGGGCGACTATGTGGAGAGCTGGCAGCCCCACCCCATGCACCCAGAGGCGCTTGACCAGAGCCGGCGCATTGCCCAGGCCGTGACCGACAACCTGGGCGGCCAGGGTTTGTTTGGTGTGGAGCTCTTCGTCAAGGGCTCGGCGGTTTGGTTCAGTGAGGTCAGCCCGCGGCCGCACGACACCGGCATGGTGACCCTGTGCACGCAGTGGCAAAACGAGTTTGAACTGCACGCCCGCGCCATCTTGGGCCTGCCGGTGAACACCGCGCTCAAGAGCCCGGGCGCCAGTGCGGTGATTTATGGTGGCCTCAACGCCACCGGCATTGCCTTTGACGACGTGGAAAAAGCCTTGCAGGTGCCGCAAACCGACTTGCGCCTGTTTGGCAAGCCCGAGAGTTTTGACAAGCGCCGCATGGGCGTGGCCCTGGCCTTTGATGCGGACGTGGAACTCGCCCGCGAGCGCGCCAAGCTGGCGGCATCGCTTGTCAAGCCGCGCCTGGCCTGAGGCCTTTGAACAGGGCGCCTGGCTTTAAGCGCTAAAGCGCGGTCAAGCGGCGGCTGGCAATTTCCAGCAAGCCGTCAAAAATCAGGTTGTCCACCAGTTCAAAGGGCAGTTGCATGCTGGGCGCCATTTTCCAGCCTGCCCCGCCCGTCATCATGCAAGCCGGCATCTGGCCGCAGTGCTGAACCACGTTTTCCACCATGCGCTCAATCGCGCCGGCAATGGCAAAAGTGCCGCCGCTGGTCAGTGCATCACTGGTGTTGCTCGGAAAATTGGTTACTTCGCCGGTGGGCACATGCAAACCGGCGGTGCCCGATTCAAGCGCGCGCAGCATGATGCCGTGGCCCGGCAAGATCAGGCCGCCCAAAAAGCGGCCGTTGGCGTCCAGGGCTTCAACGGTCACGGCCGTGCCCACCATGGCCAACACAATGGGCCGGCGCTCGCCGCGTGCGAGCAGCCGGTGGTGCGCGCCAATCATGGCCACCCAGCGGTCGGCACCCAAGCGGCTGGGGTGGTCATAACCATTAGACAGGCCCGCCTCAGCGGCGCTGGCCACCACCCAACTGGGCTGGGCGTCCCACAATTCCAATTGGTCCCGCACCCGCCCCTTAACGGGATCACCCGCCACCACGCAGCCCATGATGCGCGAGGGGCTGGGCAAGCCCTGCCATTCTTCGTCGGCCAGTTTTTCGATGTTGTCCAGGAACACCGCCCCTTGAGCGAGCAGCCCGGCCCCTGGGGTGGGCGCCTCGTAAAGGGCCCACTTCAGTCGCGTGTTGCCCACATCGAGCGCAAGAAAAGTCATGGCGAGATTATCTACAGCTTGCGACAAGTCATTTATGGGTTCTTTTAGATTAAATTCAATATGTTTTTTATATATTTTGGAGTCAGTCGATTCGCATGTTGTCTTGATGAATGCTTTCTGAGCGGGGCTGAGCGGCGCATCCTTGGCCGCAGAAAAAGCAAAAATTTCAAGGTCTGCCCATGGCTTCAGACCAAGCCTCATGCCAATATTGAATTTTTTTCATTGCATTACAGGGGGCTATCAGTAAAAACCCTCTGTGTCTCCTCAGTCGCCGTCAGCATGATCCTTAATTCAGCTTTTTTTATAAACAGGAGCCTTTCATGTCCACCACCACTCAAACCCAGCGTCGCGGCCTGCTCAAAGGCGTGGCCGTTGCCGCCGGTGCCCTGACCGCCCCCATGATCGCCAAGGCCCAGACCGGCCCGATCTCCATGCGCTGGCAGAGCACTTGGCCCGCCAAGGACATCTTCCACGAGTACGCCACGGACTACGCCAAGAAGGTCAATGACATGACCGGCGGCGATTTGAAGATTGAAGTGCTGCCCGCTGGCGCCGTGGTGCCTGCCTTCGGTTTGCTCGAAGCGGTCTCCAAAGGCACGCTCGACGGCGGCCACGGCGTGCTCGGCTACCACTACGGCAAGCAAAACGCGCTGGCCCTGTGGAATTCGGGCCCAGCCTTCGGCATGGACGCCAACATGGTGCTGGCCTGGCACAAGTACGGCGGTGGCGCAGCCCTGCTGTCCAAGCTGTATGCCTCCATTGGCGGCAATGTGCAGTCTTTCCTGTACGGCCCCATGTCCACCCAGCCTCTGGGTTGGTTCAAAAAGCCCATCACCAAGTCCAGTGACTTCAAGGGCCTGAAATTCCGCACCAATGGCCTGGCCATTGACCTGTTCACCGCCATGGGCGCGGCCGTGAACGCCTTGCCTGGCGGCGAGATCGTGCCTGCCCTGGACCGCGGCCTGCTCGACGGCGCCGAGTTCAACAACGCCACCTCTGACCGCATCTTGGGCTTTCCCGATGTCTCCAAAGTCTGCATGCTGCAAAGCTACCACCAGAGCGCCGAGACCTTCGAGATCATGTTCAACAAAACCAAATACGACGCGCTGCCCGAAAAAATGAAGGCCGTGATTGCAGGCGCCACCGAGGCCGCCTCTGCCGACATGTCCTGGAAAGCCATTGACCGCTACTCCAAAGACTACATCGAGCTCCAGACCAAAGACAATGTCAAGTTCTACAAAACGCCTGACTCTATCTTGCAAGACCAGCTCAAAATCTGGTCGCAAATTCTCGAGAAGAAGTCGGCCGAGAACCCCTTGTTCAAGGAAATCGTGGCTTCGCAAAAGGCTTTTGCAGAGCGCGCTGTCAAGTGGGACCAAGACACCAACATCAGCCGCCGGATGGCGGTGAACCACTTCTTTGCTGCCAAGGCACCGGCTAAAAAAGCCTAAGTAGTTTTCCAGCGCTCGCCCGTCAGCCACCCGGAGACAATCCGGGTGGCTGATTTTCTTTATGTAGGTCCTAAATGCAAAAATTACTCTTAACCATCGACAAGATCAGCACCTTTGCAGGTCAGTTCTTTTCGTGGCTGATCGTCGCGCTGACGTTCATGATTACTTGGGAAGTCTTCTCGCGCTACGTGCTCGACAATCCGCATGCCTGGGCCTTTGACGTCATGAGCATGATGTACGGCTCGCTGTTCATGATGGCGGGTGCCTACACCCTTTCTAAAAACGGCCATGTGCGCGGCGATGTGCTTTACGGCTTTTTCCCGCCCCGCTTGCAAGCCGGCCTGGACCTGGCCCTGTACATCTTGTTTTTTGTGCCTGGCGTATTTGCCCTTGCTTATGCCGGCTATGGCTACGCCGCCGATTCCTGGGCCATCAACGAGCATTCCAACATCACGGCCAACGGCCCGCCGGTGTACCCCTTTAAAACCATTATCCCGATTGCGGGCGCCATATTGTTTCTCCAGGGTCTGGTTGAAATTGTTCGCTGCATCATTTGCTTGCAATCCGGTCAGTGGCCCTCGCGCGGCCAGGACGTGGAAGAGGTGGATGTCGAAAAACTCAAAGAAATGGTCAACGTGAAAGACGAAGATATTGCCAAGTTGGATACCCTGGTCACCGCCAAGGGAGTTGCCAAATGAAAAAAGAAATCTGGTTTGGCCTGAGCATCATGGCCGCTGTGGTGCTGGCCGCGATTCTCCTGCTGCCGCCCTTCGCCGAAATGACCAACGGTCACCTGGGCCTGTTCATGCTGGCTTTGGTCGTGGTGGCCATCATGTTGGGCTTTCCTACGGCTTTTACCCTGATGGGCATGGGCATGGTGTTTGCCTACATTGCCTACCGAAGTCAAAACCCGTCGCTGGCCGTGGACCAGACGCTGGACCTGATGGTGCAGCGCGCCTACTCGGTCATGTCCAACGACGTGCTGATCTCCATTCCTTTGTTCGTGTTCATGGGTTACCTCATTGAGCGCGCCAATCTGATCGAAAAGCTATTCAAGAGCATGCACTTGGCCACAGCCCGCGTGCCCGGCTCGCTGGCCGTGGCCACCATCATCACCTGCGCCATCTTTGCCACGGCCACGGGCATTGTGGGCGCGGTGGTCACGCTCATGGGCTTGCTCGCGCTGCCCGCCATGCTGCGTGCCGGCTACAGCGTTCAACTCTCGGCAGGCGCGATCACTGCCGGTGGGTGCTTGGGCATCTTGATTCCGCCTTCCGTGATGCTGATTGTTTACGGCGCCACGGCAGGTGTGTCGGTGGTCAAGCTCTATGCAGGTGCGTTTTTCCCCGGCATCATGCTGGCCACCTTGTATGTGGTGTACGTTGTCATCGTGGCCAAGTGGAAGCCGCATTTGGCGCCGCCCATGTCGGCCGAAGACCGCCGTGTGCCGCTGCCGGCCTTTGCGCAAGTGGTGTCCACCACCGTCAGCGACAAGGTGCTGCCAGGCTTGGTGGGCGCCCTCAAAGGCAAGCGCAACGCCAGCGTGCCCATGCGCGAATTGCTCAATCACATGGTCATTGCGCTCTTGCCCCTGGTGTCTGTGGCCCTGATCATGGGGGCGATTTTTCTCAAGGTCACCGCCCCCTTGCCGGTGGAAGAAGTCTCTGGTGTGGTGGCCATGGGTGGCAGCTTGGAGAACAGCAGCGAGGCAGAAAGTGCCGGCGGTTTGGCCGAGCCTGAGGACGAAGGCGGCCTGAAGCCTCCGCCTGCCGAAGAAGCCCCCGTGGCCATGGGGCAGGCGGCGGAGGCCCCACCTGCTGCTGAACCAGTGCCCGCACCCGCCCCCGTGGCGGCTGTGCCAGCGGCCCCGGCCGAGCCCGTGGTGGCTCAAGAGCGTTTGCCTGCACCTGCGAGCTTCTGGGTGGCCCTGGCCAGTGCGGCCGTGGCCTTGGCCATTTTTTACGCTTATTTCAGCTTTGCCCGGCTTGAGATTTTCAAGATGCTGCTGGGCTCCTTCTTCCCGCTGGCGCTCATGATCCTGGCCGTGCTGGGCAGCATTGTGTTTGGCCTGGCCACGCCCACAGAGGCCGCGGCCATGGGCTCCATGGGGGGCCTGCTGCTGGCGGCCGCCTACAGGCGGCTGAACATGGCGGTGCTGCGCGAGTCGGTCTACCTCACGGCCAAAACCAGCGCCATGGTGTGCTGGCTGTTTGTGGGCTCGAGCATCTTCTCGGCGGCCTTTGCGCTGCTGGGCGGGCAAGAGCTCATCAACCAGTGGGTGCTGGGCATGAACTTGACGCCGGTGGAGTTCATGATCTTGGCACAGGTGGTGATTTTCCTGCTGGGCTGGCCGCTGGAGTGGACCGAGATCATAGTGATCTTCATGCCCATCTTCATTCCACTGCTGCCGCACTTTGGCATTGACCCGCTGTTCTTTGGCCTGCTGGTGGCGCTGAACTTGCAAACCGCGTTCTTGAGCCCGCCCGTGGCCATGGCCGCGTTTTACCTCAAGGGCGTGAGCCCGCCGCAAGTGACTCTCAATCAGATTTTTGCCGGCATGCTGCCCTTCATGGCGATCCAGGTGTTTGCCATCTTCTTGCTCTACCAGTTCCCGGCCATTGGCCTGTGGCTGCCGGAGACGCTTTACAAATAAGTGCTTGGGTACACCCCACCTCAAAGGACGCCTTAGGGCGTCCTTTTTCGTTTCAGTCAGGCAGGCGCTTAAGTTTTGCTCTGTAGCCAGAAAATCGCTAAGATTGACGTTTACGTAACGTCAATCATGACGGCCGCCCTCAGGCGGCTTTTTTGTGGAAAGACCTGCCCATGACCGACCTGTCTGCTGAATTTAAAGCCCTGGCCAATTACCGCCCCACCCACAAGGTGCGCTTTGTCACGGCGGCCAGCCTGTTTGACGGGCATGACGCGGCCATCAACATCATGCGCCGAATCCTCCAGGGCATGGGCGCCGAGGTGATTCACCTGGGCCACAACCGCAGCGTCGACGAGGTGGTCACGGCCGCCTTGCAAGAAGACGTGCAAGGCATTGCCATCAGCTCCTACCAGGGCGGCCATGTGGAGTACTTCAAGTACATGGTCGATTTGCTCAAAAGCCGGGGCGGCGAGCACATCCAGGTGTTTGGCGGCGGCGGCGGGGTGATCGTGCCGCCCGAGATCCGCGAGCTGCAGGCCTATGGCGTGACCCGCATTTACAGCCCCGAAGACGGCCAGCGCATGGGCCTGGCCGGCATGATTGGCGAGATGGTCATGCGCTGCGACAAAGACCTGACCCCCTATGCGCCCACCACCATGGCGGCGGTGCAGGGCCACGGCGAGATGAACTGGCGCGCGCTGGCCCAGTTCATCACCGCCCTTGAAAACGGCCAGGCCGACGCGGCCATGCTGGCGGCCGTGCGACTGGCCGCGCAGAGCGCGAAGGTGCCTGTGCTGGGCATCACGGGCACGGGTGGCGCAGGCAAGTCATCGCTGACCGATGAGTTGATTCGCCGCCTGCGCCTGGACCAAAACGACCAGCTGCGCGTGGCTGTCATCTCGATTGATCCTTCGCGCCGCAAGAGTGGCGGCGCGCTCTTGGGTGACCGCATCCGCATGAACGCCATCAGCCCCTGGCAGCAAGGCCAGCGCGTGTTCATGCGCTCCTTGGCCACACGCGACTTTGGCTCAGAGATCAGCCAGGCCCTGCCCGATGTGGTGGCCGCCTGCAAGGTGGCCGGCTTCGACCTCATCGTGGTCGAGACCTCGGGCATTGGCCAGGGTGATGCGGCCATCGTGCCGCATGTGGACGTGCCCATGTACGTGATGACGCCTGAATTTGGCGCGGCCAGCCAGCTCGAAAAAATCGACATGCTGGACTTTGCCGAGTTCGTGGCCATCAACAAGTTCGACCGCAAGGGCTCGCAAGACGCGCTGCGCGACGTGGCCAAGCAGGTACAGCGCAACAAAGAAGCCTGGACCACGCCCACCGAGCAAATGCCGGTGTTTGGCACCATGGCCGCGCGCTTCAATGACGACGGCGTCACAGCCCTCTACCAGGCCCTCAAAATTCGCTTGGCCGAGCTGGGCCTGGCTTTGCAGGCCGCGCGCCTGCCTGCCGTGGCCGTGCGCCACAGCACCAACCAAACGCCCATCGTGCCGGCGGCCCGCACGCGCTACCTGGCCGAAATTTCAGACACCGTGCGCGGCTACAAAAAACGCGCCCGTGCCCAGGCCAAGCTGGCCCGAGAAATTCAGCAGCTGCGCGAAGCCTCGCGCATGCTGGCCGAGTCCAAGCCGGGCAAGGCCCGCGCCTCTGAGGCCGCGCTGGACTTGGCCCACGAGCGCGAGCAGGTGCTTGACGCCGACGCCCGCAAGCTTTTGCAGCAGTGGCCGGACATGCAACAAGCTTACGCAGCCGACGAGTTCGTGGTGAAAATCCGCGACAAAGAAATCCGCACCGCGCTCACCACCAAGAGCTTGTCAGGCACCGTCATTCGCAAGGTGGCCTTGCCGCAGTACGACGACCAAGGCGAGACGCTCAAGTGGCTGATGCTCGACAACGTGCCCGGCAGCTACCCCTACACCGCCGGCACCTTTGCCTTCAAGCGCGAGGGCGAAGACCCCACCCGCATGTTTGCCGGCGAGGGCGACCCCTTTCGCACCAACCGCCGCTTCAAGCTGCTCAGCGAAGGCCTGCCGGCCAAGCGCCTGTCCACCGCGTTTGACTCGGTCACGCTCTACGGCAACGATCCCGACCTGCGGCCCGACATTTACGGCAAGGTCGGCAACTCCGGCGTGAGCGTGGCCACGCTGGACGACATGAAGGTGCTGTACTCGGGCTTTGACCTGTGCCACCCAACCACCTCGGTGTCCATGACCATCAACGGCCCGGCACCGTCCATCTTGGCCATGTTCATGAACACGGCCATTGACCAAAACCTCGATAAGTTCAAGTCGGACAACGGCCGCGAGCCCACAGACACCGAAGCGGCCAAGATCCGCGAATGGGTGCTGGCCAATGTGCGCGGCACGGTGCAGGCCGACATCTTGAAAGAAGACCAAGGCCAAAACACCTGCATTTTTTCCACCGAGTTTTCGCTCAAGGTCATGGGCGACATTGCCCAGTACTTTGTGCACCACGACGTGCGCAACTTTTACTCGGTGTCCATCTCGGGCTACCACATTGCCGAGGCCGGGGCCAACCCCATCTCGCAGCTGGCTTTCACGCTGTCCAACGGTTTTACCTTTGTGGAAGCCTACTTGGCGCGGGGCATGCACATCGACGACTTTGCGCCCAACCTGAGTTTTTTCTTCTCCAATGGCATGGACCCCGAGTACACCGTGATGGGCCGCGTCGCGCGCCGCATTTGGGCCGTGGCCATGAAGGAAAAGTACGGCGCCAACGAGCGCTCGCAAAAGCTCAAGTACCACATCCAAACCTCGGGCCGTTCCTTGCACGCGCAAGAGATCCAGTTCAACGACATCCGCACCACGTTGCAGGCCCTGATTGCCATTTACGACAACTGCAACAGCCTGCACACCAACGCTTTTGACGAGGCGATCACCACGCCCACCGAAGACTCGGTGCGCCGCGCCATGGCTATTCAGCTCATCATCAACCGCGAATGGGGCCTGGCCAAAAACGAAAACCCCAGCCAAGGCGCCTTCATCATTGAAGAGCTCACCGAATTGCTGGAGGAAGCCGTGCTCGCCGAGTTTGAACGCATTGCCGAGCGCGGCGGCGTGCTGGGTGCCATGGAAACCGGCTACCAGCGCGGACGCATCCAAGACGAGAGCATGCACTACGAGATGCTCAAGCACACGGGCGAGCTGCCCATCATTGGCGTGAACACCTTTCGCAACCCGCACGGCGACCAGGTGCAGGACACGCTGGAGTTGGCCCGCTCCACCGAAGATGAAAAGCAAGGCCAGCTCCAGCGCCTGCAGGACTTCCACGCCCTGCACGCCAAAGAAGCGCCTGTGCTGCTGGCGCGCCTGCAAGAGGCGGTGATCCACAACGCCAATGTGTTCGAGGTGCTGATGGACGCGGTGCGCGTGTGCTCGCTGGGCCAAATCACCAGCGCCTTGTTTGAGGTGGGCGGTCAGTACCGGCGCAACATGTGAGTTTGATGCCTCTGGCAAGGGGCAGGTTCAAGGCATGCCAAGTCTGTGGCGGCAGGATGTGGGGCATGGGGCCGGGCCTCATACTGCGTGTACGCACAAATCGGTCCGGCCCCATGCCCCACATCCTGCTCAAGTCGCAGGTAGCTCGGCAGTCATAAAAATGCCAGAGCGCTTGCTAGCGAGTGTGGGCCAAGCCCGGCCGGCGATTTGTGCGTACCCCCGCAGTATGAGCCGGCCGGGCTTGGCCCACACTCGCCACTCAAATTTGCGGCTGCCCACTGCTTCAAGCCTCTTACCGCATAAGAGATCAGCCTCCCTGATGCGCTCGCTTGCCAGAATTCTTTTTGTTGCGCGTGTGGCTGCTCCGCTCTTGGCTGACGCGCTGGCCGCGTCGCATGCCGGGGCTCAAGCCTGGCGGTGGGATTGGCTGGGGGGCGCGGCGGTCGGCTTCGACGCGGATGTGGTGGGCCATGTGATTCCTAGGGTGAAATGAGTTCCGCTATCTTGGCAGCTTGGGCTGCTGGTGCTCGTAGGAATGGGCCTGCAGCTTGTCATGGCCGGGCGTGCATACAGACCTGCCTCTGTAAGAGCTAAGCCTGCCGGCGAATCTGCGCGTGAGTTGATGCACGCAGGCCGGCATCCATCGCTTGCAGGCAAGCCCCCGCAATACGCCATACGCCTCTTTTGTAGGAGCCAGCCTGCTGGCGAATTGATGCGTGAGGCCATGCCAGTGATGTGGCACGAATCGGTTGCAGGCAAGCTCCTGCAAATACACCACACCCCTCTTCTGTAGGAGCCGGCCTGCCGGCGAGTCGTCGCGTGAGGTTGATGCACGCATGCTGGCATCCATCGCTTGCAGGCAAGTTCCTGCAAACACAAAACTCGGCTCACTGTCAGAGCCGCAACCGACTCTCTCACCAAGGCAGCGTTTGGCCTTGGCAGTCCACAAAGCGGCCGTTGTCCTGCGGCCCCAGGCCATTCAGCACCTGCGCGATCTCGGCGGCGGCCACCTCGGGCGGGCGCACGTTCAGGCCGTTTTTGCTGAAAGGCTCAGACAGCGGCGTGGCCACGGTGCCCGGGTGCAGGGCCACGATGGCGGCCTCGCGGTTGCGTCTGGCTTGCTCGATGCTGGCGGTTTTCACCAACTGGTTGAGCGCCGCCTTGGCCGCGCGGTAGCCGTACCAGCCGCCCAGGCCGTTGTCGCCAATGCTGCCCACCTTGGCCGACAAAAAGACCGCCGCGCACGGCCCTTGGCGAGGCAGCAGCGGCAAAAAATGCTTCATCACCAAGGCGGGGCCTATGGCGTTGACCCAAAAAACTTCGCTCAAGTAGGCTGCGTTCAGCTGGGCCCAGCTTCGCTCGGGCTGGCCGGCCTCGCCGTGCAAAAAACCAGTGGCCACCACCAAGAGGCGCAGCGGGGCTTGGGCGCATTGGGCCGAGGTCCAGGCGGCTGCTTCTGCCAAGCTGGCCTCGTTGGCGTAGTCGATGGCCGGGGTGCTGCGTCTGCCCAGGCTGAGCACCTGGCTGTGTTGGGCGCCCAGGACCTGCGCCAGCGCTGAGCCCAGGCCGCCTGTGCCCAGCACCAAAGCGGTTGAGGGCGGCATCAAAACACCTCGTCCGAGCTGTTGAGGTCCAGCAACCGAGCTTTGACGCTCTTGCCCTTCACGCGGCCGCTGGAGAGTTTGCGCAGCGCTTGCTCGGCGATGTCGCGGTTCACGGCCACGTAGGTGGAAAAGTCGTTCACGCTGATCTTGCCAATTTGCTCGCGGGCAAAACCCATGTCGGCAGTCAGTGCACCCAGAACGTCGCCCGCGCGGATTTTGGCCTTGCGCCCGCCTGCGATTTGCAGCGTGCGCATGGGCGGCTGCAAAGCGGTGCCAGCCTCGCTCAGTTCAGCCAAAGGCGTCCACACTGAGGGGGCTTGCTGCAGCAACTCAATGCGGCCCACCGCGCCCATTTCGTCCATGCTGACGAGGTTGACGGCCAGGCCCTGGGCGCCGGCGCGACCGGTGCGGCCTATGCGGTGCACATGCACCTCGGCATCGGGCGTGACATCGACGTTGACGACCATCTCCAACTGCGCAATGTCCAGGCCGCGGGCGGCCACGTCGGTGGCCACCAGCACGCTGGCGCTGCGGTTGGCAAATTGCACCAGCACCTGGTCGCGGTCTCGCTGCTCTAAGTCGCCGTGCAGGGCCAGTGCCACCATGCCCTCGGCCTGGAGCACCTGCACCAGCTCGCGGCATTGGGCTTTGGTGTTGCAAAACGCCATGGTGCTGGCGGGCAAGAAATGCCTGAGCACCTGGCCCACGGCGTGCAGGCGCTGGCGGGAGGTGACCTCAATCCAGCGCTGCTCAATAATGCCCTCGGCGTGCTGGGCCTCGACCGTGATGCGCTGGGGCTCGCGCATGAAGCGGCGGCTGAGCTGGGCAATGTCGTCGCTGAAGGTGGCTGAAAACAGCAGGGTTTGGCGCCCGCTGGGGCACTGGCTGGCCACCTTGACCATGTCGTCATGAAAGCCCATGTCCAGCATGCGGTCGGCCTCGTCGAGCACCAAGGTTTTGAGCGCGCCCAAATCCAGGCTTTGGCGGTCCAGGTGGTCCATCACGCGGCCGGGGGTGCCCACCACAATGTGCGCGCCGTGTTCCAGGCTGGCGAGTTGGGCACGCAGGGGCACGCCGCCGCACAGCGTGATCAGCTTGATGTTGTCTTGTGCGCGCGCCAAGCGCCGAATTTCTCCGGCCACCTGATCGGCCAACTCGCGCGTGGGGCACAGCACCATGGCTTGCACTGCAAACAAGCGGGGGTTCAGGCGGTCCAGCAGGGCCAGGCCAAAGGCGGCGGTTTTGCCGCTGCCGGTTTTGGCCTGGGCGATCACATCTTGGCCCAGCAAGGCCAGAGGGAGAGCCGCCGCCTGAATGGGCGTCATCGCCTTGTAGCCCAACTGCTCCAGGTTGGCCAAGACCTCGGGGGGCAGGCCCAGGCTGGCAAATGTGGCTGTTTGTATCGGGGAAGGGTTCATTGAGGGATTATCGGCGCCGGTGTGGCAACGCTTGCTGCGGTGCCTACACTGAGACTTTGTCACTTGGATGGAGCAGAGCCTGTGCAAGACTTTGA
>Ga0209550_10004088_pt1 | contig 13844 bp, 10 predicted proteins | sample LauGreSuBDMM15SN_2_FD_187567 | JGI IMG/M metagenome (GOLD analysis project Ga0209550, IMG submission 187567) | Freshwater lake microbial communities from Lake Michigan, USA - Su13.BD.MM15.SN (SPAdes) (version 5) | ecosystem: Environmental > Aquatic > Freshwater > Lake | place: Lake Michigan... | reverse complement strand
GGGGGGGCACTCACCGCGTCCTTGCCGAGCAATGCATGCACAAGCGCCATCCAGGGGGCGTCATGGGTGACAAACGAGAAGGCGGGCGTCGAGAGCTCGGGCAGTTGCAGATCGTATCTCCCGGCGGAGCGCATCTTGATCTCCATGAAGCCCACCTGATGAGGGTGGCAATCAGGTGCAATGAGGGAGGCAATCAGGCGGAGCGCTTCTTGATCTCCATGAAGCCCACCTGATGAGGGTGGCAATCAGGTGCAATGAGGGAGGCAATCAGGCGGAGCGCTTCTTGATCTCCATGAAGCCCACCTCGCTCAGCCTCTCCTGCAGCTCGAGGGTCTTGACGCAGTGCATGTACTGCTTGTAGCCGCGATCGACGACCATGTCGCACGCGTCCACCTGATCTGCGCTCAACCCGTCTTCGAGCACACAGATCCCTTCGCGGTAGAACTGTTTGACGAGCTCCAAGAGTAGCGGATCCGATGGCGCGCTCTCTCGGTCCGCATCGAGTGCCGCCTTCTCGGCCGCTCGCTTCTCAGCGACGGAAGCTGCGCACTGCTCGGCTGCGGCGCGCGCGGCCGCATTGGCTGCAAGGGCGGCCTGCGGCCATCGCCACTCCTTGTTGAGTTCGTGCATCCCATACTCCTCGATGAAGTCGTCCTCCTCGTCGGGGTTGATCATGAGCCGGAAGGTGGCGCGCGGGAGCACCTTGAGCACGATAGCACGCTTCCACACGGGTGCCCCGCCCTCCGGCTCGGCCACCTCGGCTTCGAGCTCATCTCCTTGCTTGGGCATCGCGAGCGGCGGCGGCAATTTCGCTGAGCAGATGTCGCACGTCCAGTGCGCCTCGTCCGCCTCGTCGGCTGAGACCTTTGGCGGGAAGAAGCACATGAGATGCGTGAGTTGGTCGCACCGGTGGCAGATGAGGCAGTCCCGCCGGTCCGACTCGCGGCAAACGCTGCACGGGCCACCGCCACGCTCGCCGCCACGCCCGCCGCCGCCGCCGCCACGGCGCTCGAGCCCGAGGAGATCATTGGGGAGGGAACCGAGCCGGGAGCGGTACTCGGCATTGGCGCGATCACCGAGGGTGCGAAGGGCGCTCGGCGCGAGCGCGGCGAACGCGTCGGCCGCGGCGGCCGCCTCGCGTGGCGCCACAAAAAGGGTGCGAAGGGCGCTCGGAACGGCGCTCGGAACGGCGCTCGGTACGAACGCGGCGGCTGCGGCGGCTGCCTCGCGCGGCACTACAAGCGTCGCGGCGTCGCCCATGGCATCATTGCCGCCGCCTCCAGCCCGCTGCTCCTTCAGATGCATGAGAAAGGAGCGATAGGCATTGGGCGTGCATGCAGCCTTGGCGGCGGCGAGGGTATCCTCCGAGGCCGCCGCTGGTGGTAACGGTCCGAGGAAGGCCATGAGCTCCGTGAGCAGCGTGCGCAGCGCCTCGGCCGCACAGTGCGCGGGCGCCGTCGTCACGCCCCACTCCGCATGCTCTGCGACACTCAGGGCGCGTCCGAGGACCAAAGCCACCGGCGAGAGCACATGGGCCGGTGCCGGTCGGCGCGAGCACAGCTCCCGCAGCTCGGCGAGCTGCTCGTCCGTCGGGCCGTTCACGTGGCTCGCGCCGGTGCCACCCACGTGCAGTGCCACCGCGGCCACCGCGGCCACCGCGGCCGCCGCGGAAGAGTTCGCCAGGGAGGCGGCGCAGGGGAGGGCGGCGGCGCGACTAGCGGCGGCGGACGCGGAGGCGAGTGTGAGCGGTGCCTCGCCCACTAACCTGAGGCGCACCGCCGCCGGCGCACTGCCCTCCACTCGACTCTCCGACGAGCGATCTCCGGCGATCTCCGGCGAGCCGGCGCGCTTCTTACCTACCGGTAGGCCTACCGCCTTGCCGCCGCTCGTCGCGGTGCCCCCGGCCGCCGCCTTGCCGCGGCCTAGTCTCGCCGCCTTGCCGCCGCTCGCCTGCGCGAGATCCTCGGTCGGCTTGCCTAATATGGCAGCCTCATCAGTGGATGGAGCGTGCGCGGCCTCGGCGGCGGCGGATTGCAAGGCGGCGAGGCGCTTGGCAGTGCCGCGCTTGCCCAGCGTGTTGGCGAAGTCGCTCAGCGGCTTGAGTGCGGCTTTGGCGCGCGCGATGGCCATGTCCGCCGCGGCGCGCGACTCCTCGGCGGCCGTTGACCACTGTGCGAGCGAGGCGCAGCGCGGATGCCGATGCAGCCGCGCGAGGCGCGCGGCGGCGGCGGCGAGCGCACCAAGCGGATGGGACTCGGGCACGCGCAGGCACACGGCGCGCAGCGCCTGCAGGAGCGCCACGCCCGCGGCCAGCGCCGCCGGTGCCGGCTCCGAGACGTACGGCGACGTCGGGCACGCGGCGGCCGCGCTGGCGGCGGCGTCGGCGTGCGAGCGTTGCAGGTCGACGAGTTTGTGGCACGGCGGCAGGATGGGCGATATGCCCTTGCGGGCGGGCTCCGTCTCGACCACGTACTTGCTGATGAGCTTGCGGCTCCAGGCCGTGTCGAGGATCTTGGCGTGCTCCCATGACACGTCCCACTTGGGCTTGCCGAGCCACTGGACGAGGTAGTGCGCCGACGAGTCGCGGCCGACGCGGTCCAGGATGACCTCGGGCACGCCGCGCTTGACGCACGCGCGGCAGAACCACTCGTCGTCTTCTGGCGACCGCGGCAGCGGCGGCTTGTTGATCTTATCGATGCAAGCGAGGTGGTACGCGTCGTTGCACAGCTCGCACAGGACGTTGGCTTCGTCGTCGACCACCTTGCAGACGCGGCAGGGCGGATCCCAATACTCGGAGCCCACTTCCTCGCGTGTCGGTCCAGGCGATTCTGGACGTCGCGGGAAGTCGGCCATGTGCCGAGCGGCGTCGGAGTCTCGCGCCGACAGCCCGATTGGGAACAGTGCGTGAATGTGAGCCGTGTTCTCTTCAGGGACTCGGCCCGGCGCGGGCGCGCGCCGGATCACGCGCTCGGAGTGGGAGCCCCTTCACTTGAGAAAGTCTTCACACATAATTCACAGTACCCTCTCGCGCGGCAAATGTTTCCCTTCGCGGCTACGGCCCCGGGCCTTTTCGGCGCGAGCACTCTGTGCTCGCCCTCGATCTGCGCGGACGTGCACGCGACTGTGCGCTCGCGCCTCGAGGAGGGCGACGTTGACGGCATCGTGCGCTCGCGCTTCTCGAGCGCCAAGTCGGCGGCCTCGGCGCCGGCCGGCCCGGGCAGCCGGCTGCTGCTGCAGATGAGCGAGGTGCGCACAATGACGGGCGAGAGCGACCCGCTCGCCGCGCTCACCTCGCTGCTGCGCGAGGTGGGCGAGCTGCGCGAGCTCCAAAACCGGCTGCTGCAGAGCACCAACCAGATGTCGGTGGAAGCGGCGCTCGACTCAATCGAGGACGCGATGCGCGCGCTCACCGAGCTCAAGGAGGCGGAGAAGGTGATGGGCGCGACGCTCGGTTTGGACGGGTGGCGCGCCGTCGCCGCCGAGGTCGAGGCCGCGCGCCACCTCGAAGCGCGCATTCGTGCCTTCGCGGGTGTGCATTCGAAGGACGGCGGCTCGCTCGAGGCGGCGCTCCGTACGCTGCAGCACCGCGAGCGCGAGCGGCTCTCGCTGATCCAGCTGCGCAACGACGTGCTCGGTGCGGCTGCCCAGATCGCCGCCGACAATGAGGCTAGGGAGGCGGCGGGCGGGGAGGCGGCGCCGGCGGCGGAGGAGGGGCTGAAGACGGAGGCCGGTGAGCCTACGCGCACCTCAGTCAAGCTTGTGCGCGAGCTCGTCGAGCAAGCGGCCTCGATGAAGGCGCTCACGCGCACCGCGTCTCTGACCGACGCGCTCACCTCTCTAAAGCACACCCCCTCCTACGCGCAGCACGAGCTCGAGACGGCGCGAAGGCGGCTGCGTCGGCTGCATGCACTTTTGTTGACCGCCGCGCGTCCCCGCGCCGTGGCCGCCCACCTCGGCGCGCTGGGCACGAGCGGTGCGGCGGGTGGCGGCGACGGGGCGGGCGGCGACGGCGCGAGTGTGCTCGCGTTCGCACCGTCCGCGGCGCCTCCCGCCCCATCCTCGCGCAGCGCTGACGGCGCCTCGACGCGCAATGGCAATGGTGCCGCCGCTTCCACCTCGCGTTCCGCCGACGGCGCGATCACTTCACCATGCGGATCTCCCATCACGAGATCTCCCCGGCCGGAGGCGCGGCCACTCGGCGGCGGCGGCGGCGGCGGCGGCGGCGGCGGCGGCGGCGGCGGCGCGCTCGCGTCGGCGCCCGAAGTGCTTGATGAGGCGGACGACGAGGTGGAGGAGGCCGAGCCCCAGGACGACGAGGAGACGCTCACGTTTGGGCAGCGAGCGTGGCGGCGGGTGGGCCAGCACATGGCCCTCCTGACGGGCGCGGAGGCAGCCAACGCGGGCGGCGACGCCGCGATCGAGATCCGCGCGCGCTCGACGCCAAAGGTACCTCGGCTACCACTGCCGCCCGCTCCCGTCCGCTCCGCATGCAAGTGCTCACCACGGCGCGCCTGCGCACGCCCTCTCCCCACAGGTACCTCGGCTACCACTGCCGCCCGCTCCCGCCAACGCCACGTCCGCGCCCGAGGCCGAAGCGCCATTCGCTTCAGCCAAGTCGTCCAGCAGCAAGGCGCGAGGAACAGAGCTCGGTGTGAACCAACGGCTCGGTGCGCCCGCCGCCTCGGCGCGGCCGGCGAGCCCCCGTACAAAGGACAAGTCGGGCGCCACCTCGCCGCGAGGCTCACCTCAGAAGCCCTTAGCCATCGAGCGGGGACCGAAGCCGCCGCCGTCCAAGCGCCGCCCGCCGCAGCATCCATCGTCTGCCTATGCGCCGTCGGCCACCACCCTTGCGGAAGGCGCCGGCGGTGGCGTGGGCGGCATGCTCGGCGGCATCATCGGCTTCGGCGGCGGCTTCGGCGGCGGCGCGGCGGGCGCGCCCAGCCTGCTGTGCGGCGCGGCGGCGGTCGACTACGTCCCTCAAAGTGTACTGGGGCTCGGTAGTGCGTCCGTCGTGCTCGAGGCGGCGCTCATCGGAACCGACACGACGCACGCGCTGTGCACGATCGAGGTGGGCGAGGCGGCCTGGGACGTGGTGCATGCAGAGCTCAAGGCCCTCGTCGCCCTCGACGGCGCCGTACCGGGCGTCCTCAAGGTCTTTGGCTGGTATGAGCGCCGCCTCTCCGGCGCGCCGCCCGTGCGCCCCTCATCCACCGTCGAGGTCTCTGTCGCGACGGAAATGATGCTCGGAGGCGACCTGCTGCAGCGTGCCTGTGTGGCCAAGTACACGGCAGGCCACGTGTGCGCGCTCGCACGCCAGCTGGTGAGCGCCGTGTCGGCGCTGCAGGCTGCGGGAGTGACGCGCGTGGACCTGGCGCCTTGGAGCTTGCTCTATCGCACGCCGCCCAAAGGGCCGCTCGCCGCCGGACTCGTGATCACCAACGCGGGCTTCGGGGTGCCGCCGGGCGCGCGCAACGCCACCTCGTCCCTTCGGGCTGCCTTTGATCCGCCGGAGCTGCACGGCACGTCGACGAGTGCGCCGCCCGCGGTGCGTTCCGCGGCGTCGGCGGTGTGGCAGCTCGGCACGCTGATGCGGCTCCTACTCACCGGAATGATGGAGACGGACTCGTCGGCCGATGCCCTCACGAGCGTCGCGCCGCGCGAGGCGGTGCCCCTGGAGCCCGATGCGACTGCGCTGCTCCAGGCGCTCTGCGACCCGACGCCCGAGAAAAGGGCCGAGCTCGCGCAGATTAGCACCTACCGGTGGATGCATGCTCACGACGGCAAGCCCGATGACCTGCCGCTGACCGAAGCGCAGGAGGGGCTGAACCGTTGGTACGATGCCTTCCTCTTCGAGGGCATGGCCGCGCGCCTGGCTTGTATGAGCTCCGACTGAGGCGCGTATGCGGCGCTCAATGCGGCGCGCCCATCCTCCCCACAGCGGACAGCATCTAAACGCGCTGGGGGGAGCGTTTAGTGCGAAGTACCGGGAACCCGCGCGGAGAGCAGGGCTGCGCGAGCTCCGCGGGCCGGGCTGTCCGGTGAGTCGTGTCCTCGTGAGGTGGGTGCGTCTCTAAAAAAGGTGGTTCCAAAAATTAGGACGGTGTGGAATTATATTTTACTCGAGTAATTAAGGATCATTTTGCCGTGCACCCGTGCGCCACCCCGGCGAGCGCGCGCTGCTGCTACGCTTTGGGCTCAGCAGCAGGCGCGGTGGACGGCGTGTCCTCGGAAGCCATCTGCGAGACGTACGTCTTGAGCTTCTTGGCGGAGGTGTTGAGCACGCGCGATGTCGTGCGAACGAGCTGCACGCCCGTGTCGACCACCGAGCTCCCTCCTCGCTTGACGCCTTCTTCCACATCCTGGAAGACTTTGGAGGTGGTGCGCGCTAGCTTTCGAACGGATGGCGGCGGTTCGGCCTCGGCGCCCTCGGCGGCCGTCGCGCTCGCGCTCGCTGCCGGCGCGCCGCTCATCGCGGCGCTCATCTCGGCGCTCAGCGCGGCGAGAGCGTCAGCATCGTCCCGGAGCGCTGAGATGAGCGCCGGCCCACCGAGCGGCATCGCAGAGCCAGATGGCGTCTTGCCCAAGGCGCGCGCGGCGCGCTCCTCCTCGCGTTTTTGCGCGAGCGTGATCGAGTTCTGGCGCGCGAGCTTGGCGCCCTCCTCGGTGTTGAACTTGCCGCGCAGTGAGCGACGCCAGTTTGCGAGCTCCGGGTTCTCCGAGATCGCATCTCGCGATTGCAACGCCTCCTCCTTGAGCTTGCGCCCGATCAGCGAGTCCTCCATGGAACCCGAGACCTTGGGCATACGCTCGCGCATCACCTCGTTGAACTCGGTGATGTTGCGCACACCGTAGTACAACTTCGTCAACTGCCAGCCCAGGAAGCACCCGCCTGCCGCGGCGAGCGAGCCAAGAAGCAGCGAGCGCTGGATCATCTTGAGGTTGCGCTCGTTGAGCTCGTCCTGCAGCCGCTCCTTCTCGCTGATCGGTTTGGCGTCTTTGCCGTAATCGAGCTTGACCGGCCCACGGTTGAGGCTCGCCATGAAGTCTCCGATGTACTCAAACTTGCCCCTGGAGATGTCGTGCATGAGCTGCGCCTGGCTCGTGTCGTCGGGTGCCACCTGCTTGCCAAAGGTAGGCGTCGGCTTGCTTTTATCGACCGGTACAGATGAGCGGTGGCGCACAAATGCCGCGGCCGGCACGAAGCGTGCGGCGGTTGCCGACGCGCGCGATTGCCTCGCCAACATGTACAGAGAGAGCGAGTGAAATTCTCCGAGACGTTCCGTTTCGAAATGATTTCGTCAGTGTCGTTCCTGACGAAATACATCCAACCTCAATGCAGTAGGTCTCGCGTTTCATCTCACCATACATGTAACTCTCCACAAAGACGGCTCTTTTGCAACCTCACGCTCGTCTTCGCACGCTCCGGGCGGCCAAGCCGTGAATGCATACTGCGTCTTTGCAAGCGCTCTCGGCACTTCTTACGCACGCGCGCGCGGGAACCATCACCACACCGGCACGAGCCGTCCTCGGCATGGCTACTTCCGCCGCCGCACCGCCGCCGCCGCTGCCAAGTGCACCCAACGCGTCTACGCCACCTTCCGAGGGTGAGGACGTCATCGTCCAGGCGGTTGTGGTGCGGCGCGACTTGTTGAGCACCATGGAGTGGCCCGTCGGCTCTGTGATTGCGCAAGCGTGCCACGCCTGCCTCGCAGTGGCCTGGGAGCATAGAGAGGACGCTTGTGTTGCCGACTACCTCGCCGCAGGCAAAATCAACTCGATGCACAAAGTGATCAAGGAGTGCAAGGGCGAGGCGCAGGTATATTCGCCACGCCTGCGCATGGGGCAGCTTCCCTTTTCATGTGCGGTGCCGCTGCATCGGCGTTCCTCTTGCGTGGTCGTGTGCACTTATGGCTCGGCCGTCGCTGCTGGAGTTGGCAGACATATGTATCTCTCTCACGCACACCATCTCCTGACAGCCCCCTTTGTGTTGCCATTGTGTGCGGGCGGTGCGCAGCTCACCGCGCTCGCCGAGAAGCTCACAGCGGAAGGTGTCGCTCACAAGCTGTGGATCGAACAGCCCGAGGGCATCCCGACGGCGATCGCGCTCAAACCGTACCCAAAGAGCTTTGTGGGGCCATTGCTGAAAAAATACTCGCTCTTCAAGTAGGGTCGCCAGGTACCCTCGATATTTAGCATTTCTTCACACCCTGGGTACATGTTTTGTGCATAGACTTTCTTTTGAGGGGCTGCCCTTCATCTGCGACTCTTGGTCGCTGCAGCGATGGCATCAGCGTTCCGCGATGCCAATCGGCCATCCGCGGCGCCGTCGGGCCTGGTGTGGCCTGGCGTGTCGGCGCTCTTCGCTCAGTCGCCGTCCTCAAGCAACCGCGACGACAGCAAAGGAAAAACGCCCGGCGGCTCACCGAGGGGGGAGAACTTCTCATTTGACTGGAGCCGCGGCAGGACAGGGAGTAGCAAACGCGACCCCGCGACGCCGTTCCTCTCTGCGTGGGGCGGCGGCTTCAGCGATGGCCTGCCGATGCCGTCGCGCCAGGTAGAGGAGGACATGCGCGAACCTTCTGCCACGCTCTCCCAGCCAGGCCGCCTGACATGCGCTGTGTGCTTTCCATGTGCGCGCGCAGAGGTGGAAGCAATTCATCGCTCTGCTGCTGCTGTCCGGGCTTATGTTCGTGCTCGCGGGCGCCTTTTTGCCGCTCGTGCTGCTGCGGCCGCAAAAGTTTTGCCTCTTCTTCTCTCTGGGCTCCATCCTGTCCATGGCGTCCTTCGCTGTGCTGCGTGGCCCAATCGAGCAGCTCAAGCACATGTTCTCGCTGCAGCGGCTGCCCTTCACGAGCACGTACATCGGCTCACTCGTGCTCACGCTCTACGCCGCCTTTGTGCTGCAGAGCTATGTGCTCGTGCTGCTCTTCATGGCAGTGCAAGCGGCTGCGCTCGGTTGGTATCTGCTCTCGTACATCCCTGGTGGCGCGCCGGTGCTCAAAATGGTGACGCGCGCCACATTGAGGGTGCTCTCGGCGGTGTGCTGCAGGAGCTCCAGCAGTGGCTGGGGCAACTCCATTTCAGGGTCGTACTCGTTGCTCCCGATGTAAGGCGCGTCTCCGTGTGTGTGTGGGCAGTGTGGGGTCAGTGCGAGCCCCCGTCCGCGTTCACAGAACCTTTATAAGTGGCGACGGTCTCGCGTGCATGTCGCCCAGATGCGTGCACACAAAAGTTTTTTCTTGTCGCACGACGAAACTCCGTCGTTGAACACGAGCAGTCCATGTCGAAGCTCAAGCGCGTACTGGCACCTTTGTTGAGCCCGGCCGACGGCTCCTCGGACCCCTCCTCGCGGGCGCCCACGAAGCGTGCCTCCTCGCACCGCCCACTGTACAATGCGACCGTCCTCCGTGGCAACGAAAGCGCCCTCATCCACGACTGTCTCGCCGTGCGGCCGTGGTGGAGGGAGACGCCTGAAGGCGAGGCCTTCAACTTGTGGTGGGGCGGCAACGGCCAAGGCTTCGATTTTGCGAGCGGCTTTTCAGACACTGCCACTGCGTCATCGCAACCGGGCACGCGGGTGCAGCGGGCGAGGCAGCTCGTCAACAAATTCGCGCACAACTGCCAGATCTGCGTCAAGGCGCGGCTGGCGCATAACCTCCGAAGGTACGCGCGCGAGGCCAAGCTGGATCTGGGGAGCCTCGTGCCACTTACCTTCGTGGTGCCCGCGGGCGAGCCCGACGATGCCGAGTACTGCCGCTTCAAAGGTGCGGCGGCCGCACTGGCGAGCGAGCGTGGGGAGTCTGTTTGGATCGTCAAGCCGCGGAACATGAACCGCGGAATCGGTATCGAAGTGTGCGAGTCGCCCAAGGCCGTCGATGCTCTCCTGAAGAAGAAGAAGAAGGGCAGCCAGCACGTGGTGCAGAAGTACGTGGAACGGCCTCTGCTCGTGCGCGGGCGTAAGTTTGACATTCGGCTCTACGTGCTTGTCACGTCGGACCTCAAGGTGTTCATGTACCGCGACTCGTACGTGCGCACGTGTAGCACCGCGTACGACGCTGCCAACTGCACCGACAAGTCGATGCACCTGACGAACGACTACGTCCAAAAGTTTCTCGACTCGTACGGAACGCACGAGGACGCGAATAAGTTGAGTTTCGACGAGCTGCAGTCGATCTTCAAAGAGGAGCCGTTGGCCGACGAGCGGGTCCTCAGCGTCGCCGACGACCTGTGGCCGCAGATGCGTCGCTGCGTGCAAGCGACCATCGGATGCGCGCTCCCGCACTATCCTATTATGGCACCGGGCGGCAGCGGCGGCGGTGGCTCGTTTGAGCTATACGGCCTCGACTTCCTTGTGGACGCGGACGGGAAGGTGTTCCTGCTCGAGGTGAACACCTCCCCCGCCCTCTTTCGGCACGGCAAGGTTCTCACAGAGATGCTCCCGCGCATGATCGAGGAGGTCTTCCAAAAGGCGGTCGATCCCCACTTTCCTGCTCCCGAGGGCGCTGCACTGCCGCCGCCGCTCGACCGCTACGAGCAGGTCGATGTCGACCGTAGCGGATGCGGCGGCCCGCCTCCGCCGTCGCATGGAGGCGCCGTCTATGAGAAGAAGGAGCCGAAGACGACGAAGACGAAGACCTCGTTGAAGGTCGCCATCGAGCGCGCCGCGGGTGGGGGCGCGCGAGCGGCGCGGATGCTGCGCGAAGAGTGACCACAAGCGTTGAATTCCAACATTCAAAGAACGTGACCTCTCTGTCTCTGGATAGAAACCAAACCACACCGTCGCATCACATCAGCCAATGGTTATCTGTCGACACCCAAGATCCCGGAAGGGGACCGTCCGAAGAGCGCGTCGTGGCGGCGGCGAGCGCGGTGCGGCCGGCCGCATGCGTCCATTCACACAACCTTGGGCCCGATGCCTTCCTCTCGCACCTTCAGCAGCATGTCGCGCCGCGTGTCCGCCGCAAGAGCCGAGCTTGAGCTCTCTGGCGTCGACGACGATGAGCTCGTAGGCGGGTTGGCTGCCCTGTCAAAGCGCAAGAAGCTCAAGAAAGCCGAGGACCTTGCTGCCAGGGCACGACACGAGCTCAACAAGGCCAGATACGCTCTTCCGAGCGAGGCCTCGCCGGCACGCTGCTCGAGACTGGCGCGCTGCGGCTTTGATCACAGCCAGCTCATCGTGGAGACTCTTCGCAACAGCGTCAAGGGGGCCGACGAGGAGCTCGCGATGAAGTGCTTCCGAGAGGCAGTGAAGTGCAAGAAGCTGGATGACTCAATCGTGCTGGACCAGCATGCGGTCACGCTGATCAAGCAACACCTTGGTCGGGCACGTCCTTGAGGTTCGTGCAGCGCGTACTTGAGGCTGCGGTGTGTGGCCCTGTGGGCGATCTCTCTCTGTGATCCTCGATGGCGTTTTGCCGTTCGGCACTGGGCCGGGCGGGGCGCGCTGCCCCGGCACCTGCGGATCGGGCGGGGCTCGGTTTCCACGCGGCTGACCCCGAACTAGGTACCGTCGCGTGTCCGGACTCCCGCTGTGCGGCACGTGTGACCCCTCACGTGCTGAAAACTCTATCGCGCGAAAATCCCGTCGATCGCCGGTTAATACCTCCGTTACCGGTGATTCGCGTACATACGCGGTGGCGTTTCAAAACTCGCAAATCGAATCCGGGGGCATCGCGGCGGCATCTCTGCGGCACGCCGGTCCGGGACCCTGCTCAGAAGCGTCAGCCGTCACACAATCCGACCACATCGGAACCTGGATCATTCTCACGTGGACGTGCCCGTCTCGGGCGCCGCCACGCCCACGCGATACCGGCGCGGCGGCCGCATGCATCTCCGCGTGGCTCGATGGCCACACGCGCTGTCCCCTTGTGTTGGTTCCGCGCGCAGCCACCGTGGTGGACCATGCCAGCATCGAGCAGCAGAGCGCGCAGCGGCGGCCGCACGCCCGAGCCCTGGCGCAGCACGTTGCGCCCGCCATCGCGCGTAACGGCCGTCGAAAGCACGGGCGTCGTCCTGGGCACGCCATCGCACGTAACGGCCGTCGAAAGCTCGGGCGCTGTCCTGGGCACGGCTGCGGCCGAGTTGTACGTCGCCGTCGAGCCGCCGGGCGCCGTCCTGGGCATGTCGTACGTCGCCGTCGAGCCGCCGGGACGCGGCACTGGCCATGGTGGCTGCGACTCATACGGCTTGGTATCGTTGGTAGCGGAACCGCTTGAGGGCGCCATGGCGGCGGCGGCGGTGGCGGCGGCGACGACGGCGGCGGCGTCGGCGGCGGCATCCCTGAGAGGCGGCAGCGCGGGCGGCGGAATGCGGCGCGGACTCATGGGCGGAGGCGGTCGCCGATGCTCGTGCCCACCATGGCGCTGGTTCCACACATCGAAGAAAGGCTCCGCGTTGGCACTGTTGATGAAGTTGCGCATCAGAGTGATGCTCGGCGTGAGCGCGACGGCGTAATGGAACCAATCAGAGGGCACAAGGATGGTATCTCCCGGCCCGCAGACGGCCACGTACGGTGTCGCCTTGCGCGCACGTGGGAACGCGTCGTACTCGGGCGCGAGGGGATCGAACCACGACTGCGCGCACTTTGCGCGGCAGCGCGGCGAGTCGAGTTGATTCGACGCGATGCCCTCGCCGGCGTGGATCAAGTGCGCCTGCGAGGGCGGGTACAGGATGAACTGTTTCGTGCCGCATACCTGCGAGAGCCACGCGTGCGTGTGGTACGTGTCGGTGTGCATCCATTATGTGTCGGTGTGAATTCATACCTGCGAGAGCCACGCGTGCGTGTGGTACGTGTCGTTATGCAGCCTCGTCACCGTACCCGCCGGTCCGAGGAAGACTTTGGTCAAACTGTGGTCGAGGCGCGCGTGATCGGGCGAGGCCTCGCCCACGGGAATATCGTCGGGCACGAAATAGGGCCGGCTGATGTGCGCGCGCAGCGTCTCGTGGTCGACAAAAGGACACCATGAGTTGCCATAAAATGGCCTGTCGCGCTCCTGCTCGGCTATGTAGTGGTGCGGCTGCTGCATGTAGTCGATGAAGTCACCAAGCGTCGTACGTAGCGTGTGCATGCGAGGGTTGTCCTCCGCGCGCAGCGGCGCGCGGTCGCTCGCGATCAGCGAATCCGACGCGAAGTGCTCCTTGAAGTACTCGAGGCTCCACAGCTTGGCCGCCCTCCATGAAGCCTGCGCGTCCGTCACCACGACTGGCTGGCCCTCGCCCGCAAGGTAGCGGCCCATGGTCTCCTCTGGCGAGAGCGACGAGCGACGGTCGATTTCGATCGCGTTCTCGAGCACCGCCGGCGCGCGGTCTGGCCAGTGCATCCGAGCCGTGTCAGAGCGTGAGTTAGCAGGTGTCCATCGTCGGGGTGCCAACTTTCATTCATACACACCAACACGCAAAGTTCACACAGCAATTCACGAAGCACCACTTGGGATCGTTCAAAGGGATTGACTGAGATGAACCCCCAGAATGTCGTTGCGGAAAATTACTTGACGAAACTCTCCACGTACGACAGGAGCTGGCCCTGTTCGCGATCACCACGCGCGGCGCCATGTCTGACCGATTTCGCCGAGACCGGGACGACGATCGGTACGATCAGCGGCGGCGCGATGATAGATACGACGACCGGGACCGCGGCCGAGACCGCGAGCGCGACCGCGGCGGCGACCGCGACCGCGGCGGCGACCGAGACCGCGGCGACCGCTACGATGACCGCGATCGGGAGCGGCGCCCGCGGCGGAGCGCGTGGGACGACATGGGCTCGGGAGGCTCGGGCATGCCGCTGGGCGTCATGCCGACGGGTCTGCCGCCGGGCATGTGCGGCATGCCACCGGGGATGATGCCTG
>Ga0209550_10004087_pt1 | contig 13846 bp, 8 predicted proteins | sample LauGreSuBDMM15SN_2_FD_187567 | JGI IMG/M metagenome (GOLD analysis project Ga0209550, IMG submission 187567) | Freshwater lake microbial communities from Lake Michigan, USA - Su13.BD.MM15.SN (SPAdes) (version 5) | ecosystem: Environmental > Aquatic > Freshwater > Lake | place: Lake Michigan, USA... | reverse complement strand
GTGACGATCCATCCGTAGGTCAGTAGGTGTTTCTTGATCAAGTGATCACGATCGCTAGCCGTCGCCGAGACGTAGTTGAACGTTGAAGCCGCGTTACCTCCATGCGGAAGGCACGCGGTAGGTAACTTACGTAGTGTTTCGGGGCACGGGGGGGCGAAACGTGAACCGACGTGCGCTAGAGAGACGATATACGTGATCACCGATATACCCCTAGTAGCCACTAGTGAATACGCTGGCGGTCGGGTGTTGTTCCCTGCGCAGAGAGCCTGAGACCGGCAAGCCGGAAGAGTACGGTACAGTACCGGCGCTCTCCGCTCGTCTCACAGAAGGCCGCCGCTGGGCAGCCTCCAGCCGCCGCACTCTGTGTCTTCGAGTACGAGCTCCAGCAGACGCCGCGTCACTTCCCGCTTGGTCGAGAGCCGACTCACCGTGATTGCGACCCCGAGGCTGGCTGCAGGGATTGCGAATCCTACCGTGCCCCCAAGGCCGCGGTGGCCAAGGACGGTGGTCACGCCTGGCGAGGCGACGCCACTGCTGAGCTCGTCACTCATGCTCCTGATCGAACCGACTTGCATGCCCAGACCCCACTGCACAGGCTCGTCATCCATCCAGCCGGCCGTTGGATCAGCGACCAGCCGGCGGCGGAGGGCCTCGTTCTTGCCGAGGGTGCGCCCACTTGCCAAGGCGGCGTAGAAGTTGGCGAGCGCGCGCGCCGAACCGAGCATCGCGCAGCCCGGCACGCCAGCCTCACGCACAGCGGCCGAGTTGAATGTCGCCGGGTTCATGAGCTGGGCAGGGCCTTGGAATCGTTCCCAGTCAATGGAGCCCGCGCTCGCCGCAAACGGATCGTTGGGGTCCGGAGGTCCTGAGCCGCTCGGAGTGCCCGCACTGACAGCGGGCTCGTCGGGTGGCGAGGCGCTGCCCGCAAAGCCTTCCAAATTTGACATGTCGAGTTGAAGTTCCTGCATGAGCGTAGCGATCGAGTGGCGTGCAACCTGCGCGGCCTCCTCTGGCGCCACCTTGAGACGCAGCTCGTGCCCCAGCTCCAGCGGCGTGCAGACGAGATCGGCGAGCAGGGCGTGCACGTCCGATCCACCGCTTGCCGCGCGCAGTAGCCCACTGAGCACCCAGCCCCAAGGGGCGCCTTCAAACTCACCAGTCGGTGCGCGCGCGCCAGCAGCACCGCCGCCAGTAGCGCCGTCGTGAGCAGCTGTAGCCACCGCCGCCGCTGCCGCTGCTGCTGCGCCGTCCAGGCTGGCAGCCGCCACGTACGCTTCCATCGCGGGTAGCTCGAGCAGCTGCCGGAGCCGCGCACGCTTGGGCATGAGCGCCGTCTTCGCGCCAGGGAGGCCGTGGCGAAGGAGCTGGGCGACGGTGAGGGCGCCCTTGCCACCAGCACTGAAGCCCGGCCACGTGGCGCTAATGGTCTCGTCGAGGCTGAGAACGCCACGCTCCACCTGAAGCAACACGAGCGCGGCGAGACACGGCGCGCCCGCCTGAAAGAGTTGAAACAGCGTGTTCGGCACAACGGGGCGCGGGTCGACAGGGCCCATGCGCCCCGCCGCCGCGTCCACGAGCGTGTGGCCGGACCGCACTACGCACACCTGGGCGCCGAGCAGCTCTCCCGAGTCGGAGAGGGCGTGGAGTAGCCTCAGCGTACGCTCGTGCAGGCTCGCCTTGGGCGCCGGGCGCAGAGTCGCCTTCAACGACGATGAGGCCGACCGAAACGACGACGGCTGACCAACATGTAACCACCGTTGGCCAGACGTTGCCGTGGTCGTGAGCGACGTCGTGAGCAGCTGCGACGCCGCGTCCGCGAGGAGCGTTGCAGCGGCATGCTGTGCCATCGGGCGCATGAAAGGTACAGCGACCTCTAGGCGAGTGCATAGGCCTTGCAGCATCTCAAGCGCGCGGACGAAGAAGATGACCACGCCCGGCAGAGCCTCGACCGGCGGCTTCAGCCCCTGCTGCACGTGCTGTTTCGCCTCCTGAGAGTAGACCTTCTGACGTCGCATGTCATCCTCGAGCTTCTGGTTGAACTGATCGCGCGCTTCCTGTGCGTCCGCGCGGCTCTCGCGAAAGAGGAAGAGCAGGTCGCGGAAGACCTCGGTGGGCTCGATCTCCGCGGCGTTCATCACGAAGCCGAGCGCGAGCAGTGCGTGCAGCAGCAAGTCGCCATCGAGCTCCTCAAGCGAGTGGACCATCTGGCATAAGGCAATGCGCTCAGCGTAGTCGAGCCGCTTGCACAGCCCAAAATCAAGGAGCACGGGCACCGGACCGAGCTGCGGATCCAGATGCACGAGGAGGTTGCCCGCATGCGCATCCGCGTTGAAGCAGCCGTCACGGAACATCATAGCCGCCCATGCCTCGCACACGCGCATCACGAGCGTCTCGCAATGGACGCCCAGCCGGCGTAGCTCCGCGCCGTCCTTGAGGCTGTGCCCCTCGCAGAATTCCATCACGAGCACCCGCTCGTTCGTGAGCTCCTCAACCAGCTCGGGCACGGTGACCGGCACGCGCCCACCCTTGCCGAAGTTGCGGCGCACGTCGACGAGATTGGCGCGTTCCTGCCCAAAGTCGAGCTCCTTCTTGTGCTCCACGTTGATCTCCTTGATGATGGGCGCGAAGTCAAAGGTGGGCTCGAGCAGCGCGAGGAAGTAAGCGAGCACCTCCGACTGCGCCAGGTCCTGGAGCATCACCGGCGCGATGTCCCGATGCTGCACCTTCACGGCGACCTTGCGCGGCGGCGCTCCGCCGGGGCTCCTCAGCCAACCGACGTGCACCTGCGCGATCGAGCCGCATGAGAGGCACGTGGGCTCGAGCGCCTCGAGCTGATCGGCTCCCGACGGGCCCCATGCCTCGGTGAGCGTGGCGAGCACCTCGGGGAGAGGCCTGGGTTCGTTCCGATCGAGGAGTGTGCTCAAGTGGCGCACTAGCGCCTCGGGCACGAGGTCGGAGCGGCTGGCAAGGTACTGGCCAAGCTTGAGGTAGAACCCGCCCAGTTTCGAGATGCGCCGGCAGAGGAGCGCCCCCAGCCATTCGTTAAAGGCCGCCATCGTCGCCGCGCGCGCTGCGGCCGACGCCTTGCGGCAGCGCCACAGTGTCACATACTTGTACTGGATCGCGATGTGAGCAAACAGTGCCGCCACGGCTACATAGCGTCGGAGCAGTTGGATGCGCCGCATCAGGGCGGGCGGGATCAGGGCACTGAACAGGGTGATGAGCGCGGTCGACACCACCAGCGCAGCAGCGAGCTGCGCCATGCGGCCCGTCAGCCCCATGCCAAGTGACACAGCGAGTGCTCCGACGCACGCTGCCCACGCGCGTTGGGAGCTTGCTGAGCTCGACTCGAGAGCCACGAGCGCCGACGCCTGTGCCTCGAGCCGCCCACGCAGCAGCAATGTCGAGAACCGTTCGGCGCGCAAGGCGGCGCTGGCAGCGTCGCGTCCGAGGTCGTCGGAGAGCTCTGGTGGCTCCTCCATCCCAAGAGACGAGAGGAGCGACGTTCTTGGTGATGAGAGGCCTGAGATGGAGGTGGTCTTATTGTTCGCGGTGGTCTTGTTGGCGGCGAGTGTGGTTGCCCAGGCCGTGGTGACGGCACTGGCAATAGGCGGTTGGTGCATGGCCGCATCATCGAGAAAGGCGAGCAGGCAGCGCGGACCTAGCCCTGCCTGCGGCGAACACGGCACGCGCTGCAGCACGGCCCGAAGATACTCTTCTATCTGCGCCGGCCGCTTGCGCAGCAGTTCGAGCGAGCCCGACCGTCGCATGTACGCTCGGGGCAACAGGGGCAGTGGGCGTTCATCGCCGCGGAGCAGGTGCTCGGTCTCATGACGGAGGCTGTCTTGCAGCGCACGCAGCTGGCTCCATCGGCGCACGACCATCCACGCAGCCGCCCCCTCGGAGATGCGGAGGGTGTAGACGCCGTGGCCGCCCTCTGGATGGACCGCTGCATGAGTGACCCGCACCTGGACCGCCGACGGTGCTGGGGACGAGCTCTCGAAGCTCCGCAGCCAAGACTCCAGGCTGGTGCCCAGCCGGCGAAACCGGGTGAGGTTTCCGCGCTCCAGCACCACTTTTTTCTGCATGAAGGCCTTCACAACAGCCAGGCGTCCATCGGCAAGGTCGAACAGCGTGCCCATGGAGACGCGGAGGCGTGCTTCTGCTTGGACTCGGGTTGTGGCAGGCGAACTCGCCGAGCGACGGACAAGTCGCTCTGTCACGCCGTCACGTAAATCCACCAAGATTTGGTGCTCCTCAACCGCCTCCGTGTCAGCCACGATGATTTCGATGACCATGGCTGCTTCGCCGAGGGATGGCAATTCTTGAAGGCGGGCTGCCGCAGTGGACAGCCATGCGTCGAGCGAGGCAGAGGTAGCCATGTAAGTTTGCCACGAACTTTCCGAATCACAGCTTCCGAGAACGGAAGGGTAGCTTTTCACAGCCAATGGTAACAATTCGACACCCAAGACACCGGACCGGCGTTTTCACAGCTTCCCTGACTCTTTTGTGATAGTTTTCGACTCATGAATTTCATACATGCTTCACTGTACTGGTTCTGGAACAGTACCCGGTACTAGAGTCATGACTAGAATTTTGCGGTAGCTACGTTCGTAGTACGTTCCTACGAGCTACGTGTAGATGAGTTTTCGTGTACGTACGCAATGTTTTGAGTGCCGATATGACGTTTGAAGCCCGAATGGTCCGCGTCTCTGTTCGTCTCTGACGCCGGTGAGTGAGTAGCTGTAGGACCGGGTAGCTGACTGACTTTTTGACACGAAGGGACTGCGTGGCGTTTTTATCGAGGAGCGTATTTACTGTGGCGCTGCTTCCATGCCTCCTTATATGTTTGACCTGTTGGGCCGATGCGCAACTCCGGGTGCGCCTTGCGAAGCGCGGCGACCAGCTTAGCCTTCTCTTCCTCGGCAGTCAGCTTTTGAGGTGGCTCGAACAAAATGTAGGTCATCGAGGCCCCACCCGGTGGCGGTCGATAGCCATGGTACTTGTCAGGCCGAAACTCGGTGCAGGCCTTGAGGCGCAGCCCGGCTATGTTGGCAATCTCGACGAGTTTCCACGTCGCCGCCTCCGCCGTGTGCGTGGTCACGTGGAGCTCGCCTGTGGCTTCCTTGAGCAACCGGCCGCTCAGCACAGACTTGAAGAGCCCCCGAAGCAGCGACTGATGCACTTCGACGCTGCTGCTGCTGTTGCTGCTGCAGCTGTCCGTGGCGGGAAAGTTGAAGACCACTTTGTCAAACCCCTTCTTACCACCCACCGCGCTCGTATCAAGGGCGGTCGCGTCCACCTTGAATACGAGTTTCCCACCAAAAGCCTTGACCGTCTCGAGGTTGTCCTCTGCCTCCGGGTAGCTCGCGAGTGTACTCGACTCGCTTGCCAGAGAGGTGGCGGTGAGCTTTGGGCACTGCCCCCAACCGAGCGCCAGTGCGGCCGCGAATCCGAAGTCGCCCTCCCCAAGAAGCAGGATGCGCTCGCCGTCGCCGAGGGCGTTGCAGCTGCTTGCTGCCGCTGCACTCTGGATGGGCCGTTGAGTATCCGTCAAGTGCACAGATTGAGGCCTCCGTTTTTTGGCCTTTGTTTTTTGGCGCGATATGCCGCCGTGCGAATGCGCGCCCTTTGCCCGACTCTGCGCGTGCTCGCCGGCCCGGCCAGGGCCTCCGCGGCGGCCCTTCACCATGGATTCGGCTCTTGAACTCCGTGTAGGCTCGGCTTTTTTTTGCCTCGTCGCCACGTGCTCTCTCGCGCGGTCTACCAACGAAACAGTCGACAAGAAGTGTTAAAACTCCACCCCCGGGGAAGCGCTTGCAAGCGCCGCAGTACAGTGTGGTCCTGTTTTAACTTCACACACCTCTCGCCAGGAGTCATCAAACGCGCCCCCTCGGAGACGCGCTTGCAGTCGATGAGCGCCGCTGTACTGTGTGGTCCTGTTTGTACTTAAGACACACACAGTTTCCATCACTCAACACCATTGCCATATCAGGCAAGTCTTCTTGGTGCGAGACGCTCGTGAGGGGAGTCTTTCGTGGGCTCGACACCCTCTTCTGGAACACCCTCCTCACCCTCGGCCTGGTGACGCCCTCGGCTCCCCGATGCGCGTCTCCTCGCGCGAAGCGATTCAGCTCGACGATGGGGATGATAATGACCTGCGTCTCGTGCCGGCGTCGCCGCCATGGATGCGGCGCTTGCGGCTTCTTTCTCCGATCTTAGTCCTTACGGCAGTTATGTTGATGGCATTCCTGGTGATGCAGTTTTCTGTGTCTTCTTCGCCGGGGCCGCTCCAGCCACAACCGGCAGCGCCAGCAGCACCACCGCCGTTGCTGCTCCAGCCACCAACGGCATCACTACCAGCATCACCGGCAAACCCACGGCCACCAGCCCCGCCACGGCCCCCGCTGTCAGCTGTCAACACTTGGGACGACTATGGCGCTCTCATGCCGCTTCTGACTGCCGACGAGCGCCTCTACTTCGTGGAAGCAAATCAGGCGCTCACTATCAATGTGCGTGCGCAGCTTCTCAGCCTGCTTACGGATGAGCCTCGCCTCGCCGCGGCATTGAGTGCTGCCAACTCCGCGGCGCGAAATGTGAGCCAACTTGACGCCATTGCTGCGGAGCTGTGTGAAACGATTGCTGCCGCCATTCCTTTCATCGGCCTCAACGGTATCAGCACCGCCATGGCCTCTGTCATCTGCTGCCCACTCACGGAGAGGTCCCTGGGGATGCCCGTGCTCATCGACGGAGTGGCTTCGTACGATTGGCTCCACGCGGTTGGCGCGTTTGGCACTGCGAACGCTCTGATCCCCGCACCATCATCGGCGACGGCCGCCGCACCGCTCGCCTCGCGGCTGCGGAGCACGCTTGCGATGGCGCTCCGCGCCAATTGGCCTGGATCCGAACAACCGCAGGAGGCTCCCATCCATGCCTACGTGTGGCAATACATGATCACTCGGCTGCGCCAAGGGGCGGTCCAAGGGGCGGTGTGGAATACGACGAAGTTCTGGGACGTCGGCTTCGACGTCTGCGGGACGAGCCTGAACGAGTGGTACTTCGTCCACTGCATGCATGGTTTGAGTCATGCGATGGTCCGGTACGTGATGGTGGCCGACTGGGGCACTGGAGCCGGGGCACCCGGGGCTGGAGCTGGGGTGCCGCTCAGCACGACGACGTCCCCGTCGGGACGTATCCAGTGCCGCAGTGCTCATCGTACAGCACACCTGAGTCGGTCGACACTCGAGCGCGCGCTTGAGTTGTGCTCCAGCGCGCCATCGGTCGGGCTCGCCCTCTACCTCGCGCTCGGCGTGTGGATGGACTACTTCGGTCAGAGGCACTCGCTGCCTGATGCGTACGCTGACGTGGCCGTCGACGCGCCAGCATGGCTTACGATCACAGGCATCTCCATCCTCGGGCCCTACGTGATGCGCGCACCCTGTGATCAGCAGTGGGCCAACTACTCTGGCTCGTGCTTCGCTCGTTTTTTCAACATTCGCGACCAAGTGAACGAAGGCACTACTCAACCGACGGTGTCGACCGAGTGGGAAGACGCCTCGCTCCCGCCGCTGGACGCCTCCCGGTCCAACCTCTCGGCGGCTGCATATCGCCTCCTCACCAGCTCGGATCAGAGGGACATCAGCCGCTGCCTCGCTGAGCCAATGGCCGAAGAGCGCAACCGGCGTGGCTGTATCTTCGGCCTCGCTCTCAACAAGTACCCCGATGGCCAAATCTGGAATGCGCCAGCGTCGATTTTCGAGAGCAGGCGTGCACTCGTCGCCTACTGCGGCATCTTTGTGGACCTACATAGTGCCGTCGACGCCGGCACGCACGAGCGAGAGCGCCAGCGCCTCCTCGCGTGTGTGAGTGGCAGCATGATCGGCATTGGCTACGGCACGGTTGCCGACCGGAGGGTACCTGGCTGGCTCGTCGAGGTGCACTGCGGGCAGCTTGTGGACGCTCCGGAACTCGCCTGGCTCGATGCTGCCGAGCGGCAGCATGCCGGGCACATCTGCTACGAAGCTGGCACGCTGTGCGCTGTCGCGAATTCGTGCTCGGAGCCGGCCGATGTCCTCAGCTTGTATGGCATGACGCTGTAGGAGCCGGGAAGTTGAGGAGGAAGCTTTTTCGGCTGTATCCACAGTTCGTAAGGCACACTCGTCGCATACCGGGACACACGTTGAAAGCAGATAAAGCTGTACACTCGAATCACGAATGCGCGTTCACACGACAGCGTACGCGACTATCACGTGCTCGGCCTAAGTATCTCCGGCCGGGCACGGCACGTCCGGCGCGCGGCGGGCCCCGCGGAAGACGCCCCCGCCGCCTCGTTCGCCCCCCCCGCGGGCACGCTGCCCCCACGGCCCATCGCCCGGACGCGGAGGGGCTCGAGCGCAGCGGGCGAGGGGCCGCACGGGCGGGCGTGTGGGTCGTGGTCGAGCGCGCGGCCGCCGTGTAGCGTGTACCCGGCTTACCCGCGGCTTTCAGAATCGAGACGATATATGCGCACCTCCGAGACTTCGCACGTCTGGACGTCAGTCCCTCGTCCGCCGAAAAAGAACCCGAACGTACGACGTTTATACGACGTACCGACCCGCGACGCGGCGTGTCGTACACGAGACGGTTTTATAGCAGACAGTATGGATATTCGTTACCGTGCTTTATGGATATCGCGCGTCGATGGTGCATCGTCGATGCCAGACGGCGCTCACTGGCTCGCGCAGTCGCGCTCCCCCCAGACTCCCTCTCGCCGCGCGGGCTGCGGCTCCCTCATGTGGGCTGCGCTCAGCATGAGCATCTGCGTCATCATCCGCGGGGGCGTCCTCCGTTTAGCAGCAGCAGCAGCAGCAGCAGTAGCATGAGTATTGTACGTAGCAGTAGTGGTCTCCTCGGGGGCTCTGGGGGCCGGCGCAGGCGAGCGCGCCACTCAGTCGACGGGATCCCACTTGCCACCCTCCGGGCAGTAGAGCACGCCGCTGTGTGCCTCGACGGGCGGCGCGTTCCACACGTCGAAGCCCTCGAGCTTGGCAGCGGCGAGATGTGTCTCCTTTTGGCGCCGCGCCATGCCAGCTGCCGCCGCCGCCGCCGGGCTCGCCCCCGAGCGCTCCGCCTCGTCGACAGCCTCGGCCAGGGCTGCGGCGCCTGCGGCCTGCGCGTCCTCATGGCGCGTCTTCAAAATGTGCTCGATTTCGTGCGCCTTGATATAATCCACCTTGTACGCGCACGTGTTGCCCTCGAAGGCCGCCGAGCGGCCGTGAGCGCGGCTCACATCCTCGCATACGAGATGCAGCTCATCGTTCGGCCGCAGCTGCTGCTGTTCGGCGTGCCGCAGCTTCTTCTCGCTCGTGCGGCCGTCGGGTCGCTTGCGCACGATGCGCGACGGGTTGTGCCCCACCGCGTCGATCTTGGCGAACCCAAGTGACCACGCGTCCTCGGCTGACGTGAACCAGCGCCCGCTGTCGTCGCGTGCGTCTGAGAAGCGCAGCGAAATCTCCGCGTGCCGGCGCGAGACGCGAGGGTCCTGGATGCCCTGCCCATTGTCGACGACGCGCGTGGTGCGCCCGAGCAGCACCGAGCACGGCACCGACATGCGCCCACACGGGCGCACGATGTACACCGGCCGACGCAGCCCCCCCCCCGGCCGCTCGCCCTTGCGCCCCCCCTTCTCCCACGCGTCGATAGCGTTGCGCATCCTCTCTGAGGGCTGCGGCCGCAGCACGAGCCCGCGCCGGCAGCGCTCGAGCTGAACGAGCTGGCGCGTCCATGAGCCCATTTTCTCGCCAAGCGGCACCGTCGGGGGTAGCTCCGCGCCCGTCTGTGCGACTGCCCGGCCGCGCATCGCCTCCTCAATGATCGACCGGCCGCCCTCATGTGTCGGGTAGGGGAAAGCGCGGCAGATGAGGGAGGCGCGGGCGACGGACTCGACGGTCGGCAGTAGTTCGATGATGTGCGCGAGTACGTCCGAAGGAATCTGCAGCAGCCGCGACTCCAGCTGGTTGGGCCCCGCCACTGGCCGCGGCCCCTCCTTGCGTGCCCGCTTTGTAGCGGGGGGGCCCTCCACAGATGTAAAGATGGACGAGACGGGCGAGTCGCGATCCGTCGACTGGCTGGACGAGTACTGGCCGGACATGGTATCCTGCGACGACGAGCCGGCCGCCGCCGCAGCCGCCGCAGCAGCAGCCGAGCGTGTTAGCATGATCGAGCGCGTGGAGAGCAGCAAGAAGGCGCGCTCGACAAAACACTCGTGACCGGACTCCGTGCAGGTCTCGAGTCTCTTCCACGTTTCGCGCGTTGTTAGGCAACGAATCTTTCTTCATTACGGAGTTTCGCTTTGCAGTTCCACCAGGTCGTTGGCAGCGGACGACCTTGCAAAACAGACTTCTCTCACACGACAAACTGAGCCAGAAGTCTCGCGGCTGCCTTGCATCTCAGGGAACCTGTGGAAAGCTGGAAACGATCCGCCCTGACGACGAAACACCTCTCTTTCCCCACTATACGCTGTTTGTCCCTCGGACTGTGCCGCTACATGTGCGCAGCGTTGTGCAGTAGTGAAGATGAGAGTTGAGGATCCGCCGATCCGGATACCGGTACGAGATCCGCCTCGGCTTTTCTGCACCTTGAGCCGGTCCAGCCCTCTTGCCAATGGAGTTGAGCGACGCGCAGATCACCTCGATCAGCGGATCCGTCTCGGGATTCGCGGCCACCTTTGCGAAGCAGCCCATTCAGCGCATCAAGTGGATCCGTCAGGTGGATGCGGGCCCGTCCGTTCCATACATGGAGCTCGTCTACAGGACTGTGCGTGCAGATGGCATGCTCGGCCTCTTCAGAGGCTCCGTAGCGGGCATCATGCGTAACGTGCCGCACTCGGCGCTCGTCTACACGATCTATCCCAAATTCGAGGCCATCGTCCTACAGCAGCAGCAGCAGCTTCAACTACAGCAACAGCCGCCACCGGCACCGGAGAGGCAGCCCACGACGGAAGGTGCTGCATCCTCGTCGATAAAGCCCGCAAGGCAGAAGGTGCAATTCTCGACGCGCTTCTGGGCCGGCTACGCGACGACGTTTTTTGCGACGCTCGTGACTCATCCGCTCGACACGCTGCGCGTGCGCATCTCAGTGATGCACGGTGAGATGAGCACTCCGAGCATGATCCGCTCTGTGCTCGAGAGCGGTGGCCTGCGCACGCTGTACCAAGGCTTTGGCGCCACGCTCATCGGCGCGGGCCCGCGCGGTGCTGTCGGCTTCGGCGTTTTCGAGACGCTCAAGGAGGTGTCGGAGAAGCGCAATCTGCTTGCTGACTTTCCCACCACGCGGAAGCTCCTGATTGGCTACTTCGCGGGCCTGTGCTCCGAGACGGCCATCTACCCTCTCGACACGGTGCGCAGGCGGCAGCAGGCGCTCGGCGACGCCTCGCCCGTCGGGCGGACGAGCAACGTGTTCAGCGCGCTCGCGCTGGTCGTGCGCAGCGAGGGCTTCATGGGGCTCTTCAAAGGACTCAGCCTTAACCTCATTAAGAACCCTATCGCGACCGCCGTCTCTTTTACGGTGAACGACGTCGTCAAGGACCAGCTCAAGAGGCAAGCGAGGCGCAAGGAAGGCATGTAGAGCGCTGTGTAGAGCGCTGACTGGCAAACGAGCTGTGCTCATGCGGGCATTCACCGAGATAACTCCGAGATGACTCCGGTCGAACCGGATGACCATGGTTTGGAACCGTCTGCTGTGCGTGGTCGACAGGTCGTCGTGCGTCGCGCCTCTAGGCCATTGTCGAGCCCAGCTACTCCACTTCAACCGCGCAGCATTACCTGCCCCGGTGCGAGCACAGACGGAGAGAGAGAGAGCGGAGCAGCGCGGAGAGATCCGGCAGCGACGGGCACACCGCACCCCACCGCCGCCGGCCTCCCGGGCGGCCCGCGCACCCCGGGGCACTCCCCGGCCGATGTTACTATGCCACACATACTGATAATACTCCCACTCAAGGCGCGGCACGTGCGGTGGGCCGCGTACCCGTGCGCCCGTGGGGCCGCCTCGCCCTCGGCGGGCGACAAGGTCTACCAGTCACGCGAGAAATTTTTTCGGAGATTACAATTCACGTCGGTCCGATGGAACGCGCTGCTTGAAGCCCCTCGGTCCTCGGCTGCGCGCGGCGGTCGGGCCGCACCGACAGGGGTGTGACATGCGTGTCCGTGTGCGGCGACCCCGATGCACACGGATCGTCCAGCTCGGCGCCCGTGGGACCTCGCGCTACGATACCGCACAGCGTACCAGCTGCGGCAAGCAGGCCGATCGCGCACACGATCGCAGCACCGCCACTTCACGGGCTGAGGATGCCGCATGCCGCGTCGTCCCGCTGCTCAGACCAGAGGGTCTCGCAGGCCTGGTGTGGCTGCTGACCGCGCGGGGGGAGCCGCACCATCTGCGGTTGGCTCCTCATCGATGCCCGCCTGCGCCATCAGCTCGCCGATTGAGTTCTCGAGCTCGTCGATGCGATGACCCATCTCATCGACTGCGCGGCAGGAGTGACACAAAAGCGGTGAGAAAGGGTACCACCCAAAGGCGAGAAAGGAGGCGTTACGCACTGCGTCCGATGATGGCGTCGGACATGGTGGCGAAGCGACCCTGCATCTGCTGGAGCAGGTTTTGCACCTGTGATGGCACGGTGGAAAGGACACGTCGTCTAGGGAAATGAACGATTCACGTCACAGTGTGTATCAGCGGCACGCACGAAGATGGTAAGATCCTGGGTGCTCTGCGGCGCGTCGTCGTCCGCGCCCACTGGCAAGGCTGCACTCCGAGCGGCCTGCGAGAAACGTGGCGTGCGAACACATCCTGAGCGGTAGCGCGCAACGCGCGCGGTCGCAAACGGCCGGAGTTGAAGCGCACCGCCATCCTCCGGGTTCGGTATTCCTGCTCACGGTCTCGTTGTGTGTGAACGTTAACTCGACAGACGCGCGTGTGTGTTTTCATAATGAAAGAGGTAGTGGCTGGTCGGTACCTTGTTTGTCGATTCAAGGCGCCGTCTTGTTTGTGGCGAAACTTGTCTGTTCGTGTTAGCACGGGTTGTATAGTTGTGTCGGCCACACCTCCGTCCATAGCGATAGTGGCTCTCGTGTCTCGTGCTTGGGGGTCCGGAGCGAGTTCGCGTTGTGTTGATCAGCAACAGCAGCACTTGTCTGATAGTTCTGAGGGCTTCTGATAGTCGAGCTGGGGCCTCCTTTGGTCTGTGGCGTGCGTCCCCATCAACGCACCCCAGTGTATACTTTCCCAGGACCCTTTGGTAGATGCTAGATGGGTCGTAGTGTAATGAGCCAGTGACGTCACTGTGCGGGGTACACCGGACTCACCGGCGTCCCAGGTCGGGTGCCCCAGGGTGCCGGGCCGTCCGTTCTCAGAGAAATACCCCCCACCCCGTTTGGTCGCGCTTCACGCTGTTGTGTGTTGAGCTCTGAACGATACGCCCGCGCGCACCTGGCGTAAGGGCTCCCGTCTTTTTGGTTCCGCTCCTCCAACAGGCACCACAGTCCGTGCCTCAGTGCAGAGCTCACCCGGGTCCTGCGCAGGCTGCGCTGCACCCACAGAGCACACACACACTCTCAGACTCTCAGTGCCCTCTCTCTTTCGCATGCTCTAACAGTGTGGAGCGCTCACTGTTCTTCTGCCTCATGTTACTTGCCTCTGCGCAGTGACTGTGAAGCTCTGGAAATCGAACACGGCCACGTCGTCCTGCACGAACCGCACAGGGAACACGCTGAGGTCTTCGATGAAGCCCAGACGCCCAAGGGCCTGAATTAGCGGACTGAATGCACCATCTTCAAATGCCGGATGAGATGTTGTCCCACTGGGTACCCAC
>Ga0209550_10004086_pt1 | contig 13848 bp, 10 predicted proteins | sample LauGreSuBDMM15SN_2_FD_187567 | JGI IMG/M metagenome (GOLD analysis project Ga0209550, IMG submission 187567) | Freshwater lake microbial communities from Lake Michigan, USA - Su13.BD.MM15.SN (SPAdes) (version 5) | ecosystem: Environmental > Aquatic > Freshwater > Lake | place: Lake Michigan... | reverse complement strand
CTAGTCACTAGGCAAGTGAAACGGCTGGTCCTGTCTGGTGTCATTCCAACAATCCAACAACAGAGAGAGCTCTTTCGTGCTTTTCACACATGGCCCGACGAAACCACGTCGGAAATGTTCAAAAGTGGTTCTTACGGGAGGGCGAGCGAAGCGAGCCTGTATGCAAATCTCATGCAAGAAATCAATTATTTTGTGTCTTGTTGGAATGTTGGAACGACGTGCTCCTGGAGCCTTGGAAAGAAAGAGTCCCTGGGTCAGAACGACTAATCTCTAGGCAAGTGAAACGGCTGGTCCTGTCTGGTGTCATTCCAACAATCCAACAACAGAGAGAGCTCTTTCGTGCTTTTCACACACTTTCTATAAAAAAATCTGACAATGTAAAAAAAATTACAATGTGTACATTGATCTGTTGTTGGATTGTTGGAATGACCTGTCCCTGGACCCTTGGAAAGAATGTCCCATTGGAGGGAGGCAGGCCTCGGTCAGTGGACTACAGAGTAGTAGTCCGGTCGTGCTCGTTCCAACAATCCAACAAAAGTCATTTTCAATCGTCGTAAAAAGGCCGGAGACACAGTGTCATCTCCTACAATGGATTTCGGCACACCGGTGGACACACCAGTCGTCGTGGGCATGTTTGCCCTAATTGTGTCGAGTGTCATGGCGTGGGGTGCGCCGTTTGAATTTTTGATGGGTTTCACGTGGTCCATGTCCCTGTGTTCCATATTTTTGCTGGTGGCACTTCATCAAAAAGTGGATGTTTTGATGAAGAATGTGCAATTGTCAAAGTCCGAGCAATTTCTTGGCAAAGAAAAGACAAAGGAGGAGGATGTCTCGTGTGCCGAAGATGACACCACGTTGCCGTGGTTGAAATTCAAGTACGTGTGTGTAAGCGACGAATTGGCAGAGTGGATGGGAATGAACGTGAAACAACAGCAGCAGTTGTTGACCATGGCCTGCACGCACGTGGACGACTACGTTTGGAGATATGTGCGCGCCATGCATCGTGTGGACGCCAAGGATGGACTGGTATACCCGGATGCAGTGTTGGAACAGTTGGTGGGCACGGCCATGCCCATGTCGATGGACGACCTGATGGTGCTCTTGTATCGCAAGCACCTGTTTCAGATTCCTGGGCTATAACATTCCTTGTTATTTTTGGCCAATAGCGAGAGCGAGTCCGTTGGTGTTGATGTAACGTCGTACCTGTAACTACAATAGCGGGGAACGCAACGCAGCACTTCGGTCAACACCTCGTTGATTTTGACAACATGATTTTTCTGACATTGTTTGCGTTGGGCGTCACGTGTTGGTTCGTGGTGCAAAACAATACTACTATGAATGTGTTTACCCAGGAATGTCATCACGCTCATCTGCGACGACGTTTGCAAAACGGGGCGGGGACTCCCACAGATGTCTTCAAGCCCGAGCAATTTTCGGCATTATTGTCCAACAATGATTTTGCGACATGGGTGAAGAAGAAGAGCACGAAGACGAAGAATAAGAACAGTGTTGAAAATGCAAGTAGTACACCGGTGTTGTTGTGGATGGAAACTCGGCAGAAAAATGAAAACCAACATGTGGGAAATATGCTGCGCGCATACGTCCGTCGTGTAGATGTAGTTGGTCCGTAAGAAAATATGTTTTTTAAAAAATGATTACGCAATGGTGCCAAAAATTATATGTGAGTGCAATGATATACTACTACCATGTCTGCCGTATCTGGAATCTTCAAACTGTGCGCCCCCGCGTTCATTTATTTAGTGCTTTCGGTGGTGGTGCTTGTCATGGGCATTTTCTCAGGAATCAGTGCATTGACGTTGATTTTTAAATCGGCATTGATTGTCGTGTGGACATTTTTGTTGAATTGGTTGTGCTCGCGTGGGTTTGCTATTTTGGCCTGGTTAATCCTGCTGTTGCCTGTGCTCCTGATTTTGTTGCTGGCCTCGTGGTCAAATGACGTGGTGTCGAAGAGTGGTGTTGTTCCCGCATGCGGCGGATGCGCGTCGTGCAGTAGCCTCCGCATGGTAGAAGGCATGACACCTGCTTCTGCTTCTGCCCCTGCCCCTGCCCCTGCCAAGGCGCCGCCGCCTGCTTCTTCAAACAGTTATAAAAATGCATTAATCAAGCCGACTTGAAAATAAACGGCGGCAACATAGCTGCTTGAAAATGAACATAAACGCACCTTTGTAAAAGAATGAAACGAGGAACACGAGAGAACCAGAGAACCAGAGAAATGAATTCACCGAGTCCGGAACAACAAGCTGTGATTGACCACGTTCGTGACGGTCACAATGTCATGGTAGAGGCCTGTGCCGGTTCCGGGAAATCCACGACAATCTTGTCCATGGCGAAAGAATTGTCGCATTTGCGCATTTTGCAGTTCACATACAACAAAATGCTGCGTCTTGAAATCAAGGACAAGGTGACGACGTTGAAATTGAACAATCTGGAGGTGCACACCTTTCATAGTTTCGCCGTGAAACATTATACCGACGAAGCTGCGGTGGATACAGGAATTCGGCAGTTGTTGGCATCCAACATGGCATGTCGTCGGCCGATTCCCCGGTATGACATTGTGGTGCTGGACGAGTGTCAAGACATGACCTTGCTCTTTTTCCACTTGGTGCAAAAGGCATTGCGGGACATGATTTGCCATGCCAACGACGTTGCCGCCGAGGAAGAAGGAGAAGGGGGCACCACCACCAATCCTCATAACATACAATTGGTCGTGTTGGGGGATGCCCGCCAAACGCTGTACGAATTCAAAGGAGCGGATGCGCGATTTCTCACCATGGCGGACCAGTTGTGGTCGAGTGCCCATCCTCGGCTCCTGTCGAGTCCCGTCTTTCAACGATGCACGTTGCGTACCTCGTACCGTTTGACCCGCCCTATGGCGACCTTTGTCAACCAGGCCTTGTTGCTCAAAGGCGGTGGCGACGGCGACGGCGGCAACGGCGACACGTCTTCTTTGTCGGCGCCGACGATGCTGGCTGCCCGCGACGGAAACCACGTGACGTATATGCGTCGCTCGAAAGACACGATGCACCGTGTGATTTTGTATCGCATACTTCACTATATCAATATGGGCGATAGCCCGGCGGACATTTTCATTTTGGCACACAGTGTAAAATCGGGGAATTTTAACATTGTGAATCTCGCCAATCGGTTGGTGGAACACGGGATTCCCATTCACATTCCAGCGTTTGAGGCAACCGATGACATGGACGATTGCGTGGTCGAAGGGAAAGTGGTGTTTTCGTCGTATCATCAGGCCAAAGGCCGGGAACGCAAACACGTCTTTTTGGTTGGGTTTGATGCGTCTTATTTTTCATACGTGTCCTCGGCAGAGGACAAGACGCGGTGTCCCAACACGCTGTATGTGGGATGCACGCGGGCGACGCAAAATTTGTTTCTGTGCGAATATGACACGTCGTGCCCGTTGGACTTTTTGGGAATGACGCATCATCAGATGAATGCCTGCGGATTTGTGAATTTTCAGGGGACGCCTCAGACTCAGTTTTTTGTCGACGACTTTTCCAAAGGGTTGGGTTCCGCGGCATCGTCGGCCGAAATTGTCACGCGGGACACGTCTCCGACGAAACTGACCAAATTCGTAAGCGACAAAGTATTGGACGAAGTGACGCCGTTGTTGGAACGACTGTTTGTCGTGGAAGAACCGGGCGCAAAGGAGGGCCCCGTCGATGTTCCCCGGATGATTCGGACCAAGATGGGATTGTACGAAGACGTCAGTGACTTGAATGGGATTGCAATCCCGGCCTACTACTATGACCATTTACGGGCATCCGCAGGGGGAGGTGCTGGCGGTGGGCCGGGGGAACAATCGTTACGTGCCATCCTGTCCAACAAAATGTTGCGATGGAAACAGAAGAATGAACACGGGTTTTTGCTGCGGGCCATTGCAAAACTGCCAGTCCAGTGCGATACCATAAGCGAGTACCTGTTCTTGGCCAATCTCTGTGCTTGCGCGCAAGAGGAATTGTATTTCAAGCTGAAACAAATCGACGACGACGAGTACGTGTGGTTGAACGACGATGTGATGCAGGGGTGCATGGCCACATTGGACCGACATCTCGGTCCGGCATTTCGCGGCGGCGGCGGCGGCGGCGGCAACGTCGAGGTCGAGGCTGTCCTCGTGGACAAGAGCAATGAAATGGATCCGAAACGTGCACGCATTGATGCGGCCTTGTTTCCCTTTTTCGGCCACGAGTTGCGATTCAAATTCATCGCACGGGCGGATGTGGTGACGGCGGACACGTTGTGGGAACTGAAATGTACGAGCAAGTTGACGGTGGACCACATGTTGCAAACGGCCGTGTATGCGTGGATTCAAAGGGTCACGTCGTCCGACGCAGACGTGGTCCCAGGACATGATGACTGGAAGGCGTGCAAACTCTTGAACATTCGATCGGGGGAAGTGCGGCGGTTGGAAGCCACGATGGAAGAGTTGACGCGCATCGTGGTGCTACTCCTTCGAAACAAGTTTGCCAAGGGAGTGCGATTGACGGATGCCGAATTTTTGTCTGCAGTATATAGCCTATTCCAACATTCCCAATCATAGGGCGGATTGCCGAATTCAACTTTAGCAAAAGTCTTTGTACAAGGTAATAATGAACCAATACTTTTCACAACATGTTCCCAATGTAACGAAAGAAAAGTCTTTTATTGAGTTTGTAGAGGTACATGGGAAATGGGTGGTTCTTGTATGGCAAAACTATATTGAATTTTGCCGGTACGAGGGAGCAAAGAATTTGTCAAGACGTGTAGCCATATGTAGTGGTGACCCCACATCGAGAAAATCCAAGTATACATCTACCTATTCGTGCGGTAAATTCAGCCCCGATGGTACACTCTTTGCCGCTGGAACCAATTCGGGCACGGTAGAATTGTTCCATTGTGACAAAGGCGAATGGCTCGAGCAACCGATGCACACCTTTGTGGCTCCCGAGTATACAGACCAGGGTATACGGTGTTTAGATTTTCATCCACATGGCGAGTTTCTTGCTGTTGGATACTCCGATTCCACGAATAAATTCTTGACGTGGAGCTTGAATGATTATAGCGTTGTGCTGGGTGGTCCTGGTTCCAGTAGATCTTTGGATGTGGACCATGGTGTGGAAATTTTGAAATATCACCCCAACGGCAAGGAGATGATGGTTAAAGATTTCAACTCACTCACCATACGAGATTCCACGACGATGAAAAAATTACACACGTTGACCAACATTGAGGACTTTTGTTTTGATGCAGTGTATTCCCCGTCGGGGAACGAAATTGCTATATGTTTGGAAAATGTGGTCAAGTTTTGGAATGTGTCCTCCGCTGGGTTCACAGACATTGTGATTCCATGTCGCTGTTTGAATTTGATGTACGTTGCTGAACATACAGTTGCATACAGTGAATCAACGGGCAAATTAAACTTTCGTTACACAGACACGGGCATTCTCTTTCTGGGGAAAACGGTTCACAAAAGCTTGAACGTCATGTCATTTTGCATGTTAAATAAACACACCGTTCTTTACGCGTTAGTCCGTAGCAATCAACCTCAGCTATTGAATTTACCGTACTATAATTATTCCAAAATGACGAAGAAACGATTAAGCACGGGTATCGTCGAAGATATGATTGCTGCTGCGAGCCATCCCATGGTTACAAATGCCGACTTGGAAACGTCACCGGTTCAAGACAAGGAATATTTCAAAAATGTACTTCGCGCCGTTCGCAGTAATAATGCTCGCCATAAAATTATTGAGACGAAGCGACGACAGAACAAGGGTATTGCCGATGAAATTGCTGCTGCGTCTCGCCATCCGATGGTTACGCAGGCTGCTGACTCGAAAACGTCACCGGTTCAAGACAAGGAATATTTCAAAAATGTGTTTCGCGCCATTCGCAGTAACAATACTCGCGGACAACGTGCCCGAGTCGGACAACCCGGAATTCCAGAATCTCAACGTCGCAGTCCATCACCGAAGACGCGAAAAAAGCGATAGTATCTAGCGGGAAACCCAGGTCGTCAGAATCCACCCGGTGGACCCGGTGGACATAGCTGCCGCCCATCTCATTTTCTCGTCATTCAAATGAATAAAAACGACGAGAAAAATATAACGTAATAAAATAATTATGCCTTCCCACCAGCAGCAGCAGTACCACATCACTGCCTATACGCGTAAACAGGCCAAGCGACTGGGCGTGGACGTGCGGCCGTCGGCCCATCCTGCCAAAAAACTCGACGTGTTTGACAAGCGCACGGGTGAAAAGTTGGCCTCGGTCGGCGGCATGGGATACGCCGACTATCCAACGTATCTGTTGAAAGAGGGCAAGGTCGTGGCAGAGGAACGCCGACGATTGTACCGCATCCGGCATGCCAGGGACTTGGCCGTGGTGGGCAGCAACGGATGGTGGGCCAATGAATTGTTGTGGTAGTTTGAGCGGTAGCGGTAGCGGGGAACCCCCCATCCCTAATAAAAGTCCGGGCCATGGAGAGGGCGTCCGTTAAACCCTTCCGTGTTTCCAACAAAGAATACGTGCAAAAAAATGGCCAACGCCAGCAGCCCCAGCAATATGAGGTATTTCGTCGACTTCATCGACGGCGGCGGATACATTGTCGGGATATAATTTTTTTTTGTGTGACCCTTGTACAAGGGGGAAGAGAGAAAAACATAAACATGTCGGATGCCACGTTGAAACGCAAAACATTGGCCAAGTACAACAACAACAGTGTGGGGATGGCCCAGTTTTCCCTGAATGGCGGGCATCGGAACCAGGGATGGGTGGGCCAAACAAACTTGTCCCGCAGTTTCCCACGCACGTTGATGCGCGACGGCGCGGCTCGGGGTCACGGTGGACGACAGGGAACTTTTTACCAAGCTCCCGCCGTGATATCCTCCATCAACTATCAGGAAAACCCGCAAGTCATCAAGTCGTCCGTTTTAGACAATACGGGCATGTTGGAAATCAAGACGCAGTGGTCCAGACGACCGCCGCTGACGGGGTCCGGCAGTGCTTGGAAACAGGATTCCAACCATCACTTGGGCATCGCTTCGGACCGCACGAGCACGCTGGAAAATTGCGTGACACAGAAGTTGCAATGCGGCGCAACTCCTGCCGCGATTCCGCGCGCGAAAATGTGTTGCACGCGTGTCAACGGCATTCCGCAATTGTCGGGGGGGAGCGTCATCACCAAATCCGTCACGAAAGATTACGGGTCGGCGACACAAGTGCGTCCTGTGGCGATGACCTATGGGGATTACTTGTTAAAAGTGCATGGACAGTACATTGACAAGCAGGGGACGGCAAGTGTGACGAACCCGTGCTCAATGAATACTTCGTTTTTTTAGGAGGATTTTACCGAGGTAATGTGACGCGGTAATCAATTCATTGCATGAGTTCATCGTCAATTCCGTTAATAACTTCGTCATTCAGTGCTTGACTTGTATTTGTTTCTTCAATTCGTATTTTTTCGTTTAATCTCACGTGATGTCGTTTTTGGTGCATTACCTTTCTTCCGCGGGGCCTTCTTCGGGGGCGGTTGAGTTTTTCCCACTTTCTCCTGCTGAGCCTCGTCACCATAGGAAGTTTCGAACATGTGTTCAGAAACATCATCATACACGACCAAATTGTCTGCTCCTACGGCCGCTGCAAATTCGTCTTCGGGGGTCGTGTTGTTTGGGTCCTGAAAGGAGATTTTGGTCAAATCCAACGGGTTTTCTTTCGATGGGGGTGCCTGTTTCAAGAGTTGGGAGACACCGTAATCCACGACTGTGTAATCGCTGAAAGAAAGCGCATTACACATCCACTGGAGAATCTCGGCCTGGTCTCGGACATCGGGCACTTTGTTCAAATATTCGTAGATTTGAGTGCGTTGCGACGAGGAATCGATAAAGTTTTGAATCAAACTGATGGGACAACTCGTTTGCGAAGTAAAGGTGTCTGTCAACTTGGGTACACTGAGCATCCATCCTTGGAACGAAGTGGATGTGTTGGCCGAGATGCGACCGTCCGGGTTGGACCTCTTGCATAGCGAATCAAGTTTCGTTGTGAGCTTTTTTGTTATGTTGTAGTCGAAATCCGAATTTACAGAGTTTTGATACAAGACGTCGAGATCTTTGACGTCGTCGGGATTCTTTTGCAAATAGGCTTCAAGCTTAACCCTGTCGCAGCCTTGAAAGGTCTTATCGGGGGTCTCGGCGATAAAATCTAATATTTCTTGGGACAAGGCTCTCGATTCTTCAAATTTGTCGGGTACCAAAGTTGCAAAAGCTTTGTGAATGGCGGTACTGTCTTTCATGGCTAGGGCACTGCAAAGGACATTTTTGGAGGCGTCGCTCAGGGGTTGAATGTATTCGCTATACCATGTGGTGTCGATTTTGTTCGTAAATAGGTAATCTATGGCTTGTTGGTCACAGTCGGTTTTGGGGGCTGAAGCCGGAGCTGGAGTAGGGGCTGGAGCTGGAGCTGGAGCTGGAGCTGGAGCTGGAGCTGGAGCTGGAGTAGGGGTAGGGGCTGGAGCTGGAGCTGGAGTAGGGGCTGGAGCTGCAGCTGGAGCTGGAGCTGGAGCTGCAGCTGGAGCTGGAGCTGGAGTAGGGGCTGGGCCAGCTGTGGTACTACTCGGGTCGACGACCGCAGCATGTGTTGGTGCAAGAATGGAATTGGCCACGGCAATCATGGCGGGAATGTCGGTATCGATTGCGCCAAAGGGGGTATTTGATTCCAGGAAATTACACATCTGCGTCAACAGTGCATGGGACTGGTGCGGGGGATGATTGAGAACATATTCAGACACCTGTTTCCACATCACGAAATTCTCTGTATAAAGATGTTCCATATACTGATTCCATCGCGGACCGCCACAGTTGTAGGATGGGGGTGGGCGGACCGAGGAATCCAGGAGCGTTTCACCTTCACGAAGTGGCGGTGGTCGTCCAAAATAAACAAAGAGTACGACGCCCAAGACGATTACTAGTATGACTCCCAAGACGAGCACTACTACAGTCTTTTGTTTCTGCATGTAATGTGCATCGAAAATATTCTCGCGAGAAATAGCGTGGACATGACACGGCTGTCATGCCTGAATGGAAATGTCGCAGATGATGCCGATGGACCAGTCATTGTTGTTCAAGTCCACGAGTGTTCCTCGGTCGCTCAACAATTTCAACCCGATGCGACCAATGTTGACTGGACCATAGTATTTCCGATTGTTTTGTTGGAGAGTCCCGCCGAATTCAGTGTAGGATTGACCCACGGTGAGGCCAGTCAGTTTGAGTGGAATGAGGGCAAACATGTCTTTGACGTTGGGCGGGGGTGAGTACGTTTTGGCGACTGCATTTTGTAAGTCGAGGCGTGCCTGGTTTTGTGCCAACGAAGAATACAGTTGCGCCTGCGTCAAGAGACGTGGGACGCGACCTTGAGCGTCTGTATTGGCGGGGTCCGTGTTGATGAATCCGGGAACGGACACTCTTTCGCCATTTATCACGACTGTACAGCGTTTTCCAGCGCGACTGGCGTAGGATTGTAGGGTCGTGTTCACCGACGGTGGGGCCACGGTAATAATCCCGTCATTCATGTGATTGGACGTATAGTCGTCGAGAATAACGTGTAGTTGATTGTACAAGTTGATATTCACCGGAATATCTCCCGCCAATGTGACAATGTCGGTTTTCGGGTCAAAGGTGTACGCATTGGTATTGGCATAGGCAATACTAAAGTTGTCTGACGTGGCCGAGGAATTCAATAAATCATAGGATGTGAGACTCCGGAACCCGAGCAGCCATCCCACCGTTTGGTCCCACCGAATAACCAAGTTTTCCGTGGTAGAATAGCTATTTTGAACCGACGAGAATTTCTCCAAATCCCAAAACATTTGGGAATAGTCTTCTGCGGTATATACCTTGTTGATGTTCCAGTTGATGCGCACATTTTCCAGTTCTTCATTGAGATTGAGGGAGCTGCTGCTGCTGCTGCTGCTGCTCGAGGAGTGTAGTCCACCATTGTACCACATGAATTTTGTTCCGGCTGTGATGGGGTTACTTTGGAGGGCGGCATTCAGGGCACGCACGAGACCGAAACGGCTATAGTATCCGGGCAGAATCGAAAACGTGAGCTGGTCTGCCAACTGCGACAGGGAATCGGCCCCGGCGCGGGGTTGTACGACGATTTCATTGTTCTGCACTTGCTCTTCGTCAATGGTCGCGTCGTGGATGGAGATTCCGGTGGTGGCCACATCATGTAAGGCATAGATGGTGGCCACTGGCGCACCGACAGCCGTCCACTCCGCGAGGACAAACGAAGGACGACTCAACGCGGAGGGGTCGTCCACCTCCTGCTCAAACCCCAAATTGTCGGTCCAACTCTGGCCATCGAGCACGACGGTGTAATCTTGTTCCGTCAGACGGTTAAATATGTTCCACGTCAGGGTACATTCGGCCGTGGTGTCGTTGACTTTGACAAAGGAAATGTCGGTGCCTGCGAGTGTAAGACCATAGAGGGGCTCGATGATGTCGGTCATGTTCCTCGGACTGCCGTAGGTACCCGTGCTGTCGGGAGCGACTTGATACACGGCGGAATCATTCTTGTATTGTTGGAAACCGCTTTTCCCCGTAAAAGCGGCACGCAAGTCGTCGAGGCCATTGTACACATACCATTGTCCATCATGCGGATTTTCTCGTCGGGTACTTGACGTCGGGGGCGCATACGGCAAAAACACGGTTACCTTGGGTTCTCCGTCGGCTGGGTTCAGGCGGCCAATGGTGATTTGACGATTGGTATTGTCGATGCGATACTGATTGTTGAAGGGTATGGCAAATCTAGACGTGTATCTGGTCTGTTGGGACAAATTCATTATAGGGGGCAAATTGAAGGTTTTATGCAATATGGAATTCGTCGCATTGACAGTGTATTCCGATGTCGTAAAATTTCGATTTAGTCCAATGTCGGCATAAATATAACTATCGAATGTGGGATTGGTGCTTGGATTCGAATCGTAATTCTTCCCCGTGCCATAATAGTCGTAGTAAAACGGTGTCGTGGTCTTGAGCGTGAACTTTGGCGGGAGTTGAGTCCGAATCGCCTCATTCACGGCGTACAGGTAGGTCGACAGGGTGTAAAACCCAGGGTCGGTGCCAGTGTTGGGAACGGATACAGTGAATGAATGCGCTTGATTGAACGCATCTGCAATGCCACTGGGCATCCGCGTACACATAAAATGCATTTTGGGGGAATCCTCGACGATGTAATAATGGTAAGCTTTCGTCGAATAACCATCATCCATGTTATCCGTTTCGTTTGAGCTTGTAGTACTTCTAGCCAGCTCTTCGCTACCGATTTCAGCACGGGTAGAATTCATCGTCATGGGGGAGTCATCAAAATACAGTGCCGAATCCGGTCCCGTCCACACAGGATAACGTTCTATTATGGTCGTGCTGGTATCGTCGTTGGATTCTTTGGGAAACACAACCGTTTGTACTTGATTCCTGTGGTTCTTGGTGGTGAAACGGTTCAGTTGGACGCAGAGACGAAACCTTTGCACGAAATCGTCGTCGGGATTGGTAAACGACGTCTTTTCGTAAAAGAGTCCCGAATATTGGTTGTTCAACTGTGGATGGCGTTGCATGGCCGACGTGACATTTTTCACCAAGTCTTGACGATTGTACGATCCGCTTTCCATGTTCAACGAAACTTCAATTTTGTCGTAATACGTTGTGGGGTCGGCAATGTCGAGGCGTCTGGATACATCATGATTGTATATGTAGAACTTGTTATTTGCGTCATCGACGTCAAACAGGGTTAGGGGCGAAGGATACATCATGATGTCACCGTAGGTGTACAAGATGTTCGAGTACACGGACGCCAGGGAATACGTTGGCTGTAAAAATCCCAAAAATCCCGGAATCGACAGGGAGGCGACGGTGCTACTGTTTTTCTCCCCGCCATTCAACGGACTCGGAGTCCAATCCACCGGCGACGTCCAATTCGGGAAATGGAGCTCGTAACTGGAATCGCCAAATCGGTTTTGAATGTCCCAGGTAAACGTGGCCTTGCCAGAACCCGCCGTAGGCGACGTCAAGACGACGGACGAGGTGCCAAACGAAATATCGGTGCGTTTTTGGGCCACGGCTTGGATGGATGCGTTGATGGCATCGACCAGAGCTTGAGAAGTTGTATAGTTGCCCGGATTGATTTCGAATTTCAAGGAATACTTGCTGTTGTTCCCATCACTCTTTGCATCTTGAATTCCAGGAGCCATGCCGTTCAACAGGAAAAAATTGGCGCCGTATTGACTGGACACGGTGTACCAGGTATAGGGCACATTGACGTAATAAAAGTTGAGGGCCAAGACGTTTTTCAACGATTCGGATAGGGTGAGTGTAAAGTCGGTGGATTTGGGATTCGTGTTCCGGTCGCGACAGCGGCTGTCCAAGATGATGACGCGCTGGATGGTATTGTTGAATGTGGGATTGAGATTCTTGGGGTCCTTGATGTAGTCCAAGGCTTTGGTGAACACCGTACTTTGTCGGGCACGGTCTTCCGGTGTCAAACCAGCAATCTTCAAGTTCTCGTTGATTTGTGCTTGGGTCAATTTCTCTGCCTTTTGAACAATGTTCTTCTCAAAGGACTCAATGAGTTCCTTGAGCTTGTCTTGTACATTCGTGGCCTCTCCTGGCTTCTTGTTGCCAGTCGTCGTAGTTGGAGTCGTCATTCCAGTCATCCCTTCTTGAGAGACCAGGGTAGTACCCTCGTCCTCGTCCTCGTCCTTCAGGTCGAACAATCTGCGATAAATGTCTTCAAAAAAGGCGCGGTGATCTGGGAATTGGTGCATCATTTGGATTATCTTGGCCTCCAGTTCACGGTCAGTGGACTGCGGCGTCATGTCCAAAAATTCCATCAATTCGGCGTCCGTGTACAAGTCGGCATTGTAAATGTTTTCGTCGTCCTCTTCTTCCGACATGGGTTACTTGATCCTGGGTTGGCGTAGTTTAAAGTGAAACGTTTATTTTCTTTTTTCGTACACAAGAAAATCAACAACTGGGCTAGTGGGGCTAGCGGCTAGCGGCGGGGGGTGGAACTCGACTCTTTGATTTTTCCGAAACAACGGTTATACGCGTAACGCCGTGTGACGTTCGACCAGGGAGTCGCGATGATGGTCGTACCGACTAAACAAGTACTTCAAACGCGCCTGCAACGATTTGGACAGGCCAAACAGCAACACCGAGATGATGGCCGGGTTACGCACGAGGAGTCCCAGGGAGGAGCCAGCATCATATCCCCCCACGTGTTGGACGGGAGACGGAATGTTTTGCAAGAGCGCACACAGGAAAATGGCGATGAACCCTTGGAGGGCCAGTTGAAGAATGACCTTGACGCCTAAATAAAGCGACGTATCCTGGGATTCGGTGGTCACGTCAAAGGGCGGCAACAAGTAGCCGTCGAGAAAGACGCTGAGCGAAAATGCAGTGACAATGTACACGGAAATGACCCACGTATAATCCACGAGCGATACGGCGATTTGGGACAGTGGGTACGACAATGGACTACTGCGGTCTGCGATAGACGTGGACAGCTTCATTTTACGTCTTTCGCCTTACTATGTTGTGTGATTTTTGCGGTCGTTTATTCAAATAAAAATGTTAGGTGTGTTATATTGATATGCCGAGTGACAACAACGGAAGAATGACGGTGGAACAACAACATCAACAGTCCAACGTTGGCGGCGGCGTTGGTGGCGGGGGAGGAGGGTATTACAGCAGCACGCAAGACTTGTTTTTGCAACCCGACGTCCGCCAACAGGATTCCCACATGGTCATGACCGGCGTGCAGAAACCGCGCAAATGG
>Ga0209550_10004085_pt1 | contig 13853 bp, 10 predicted proteins | sample LauGreSuBDMM15SN_2_FD_187567 | JGI IMG/M metagenome (GOLD analysis project Ga0209550, IMG submission 187567) | Freshwater lake microbial communities from Lake Michigan, USA - Su13.BD.MM15.SN (SPAdes) (version 5) | ecosystem: Environmental > Aquatic > Freshwater > Lake | place: Lake Michigan... | reverse complement strand
AGCGTCCAGGTCAGTTCGACCACACATTGAGAAGTAATATCCATCTGAGAATTGTCGCAGTTTTGAAATCGTTTTTGAATTGAATGTGATGCAAAAAAACACCCCCTTAAACTTGCTCGGCGGATTGAGCCCAGCCCAATTCATGAAGCGCCATTGGCAGAAAAAACCACTGCTGATTCGGCAAGCCATCCCCAATATGAGGCCGCTCATCGACCGGGCGGCTCTGCTGGACATGGTGGAAAGTGAAGAGGTTGAGTCTCGCCTCATTGTTCGCAATGGCGAAAAATGGACCTTGAAAAAGGGACCCCTAAAAAGAAAAAGCTTGCCTAGTCTCAAGACACCCGATTGGACGGTGCTGGTTCAAGGGGTCGATCTGCACAGCCATGCTGTGCACGCTCTGTTGCAGCAGTTTCGGTTTGTGCCCGATGCCAGATTAGACGATTTGATGATCAGTTTTGCCACCGATGGCGGTGGCGTAGGGCCCCACTTCGACAGCTATGACGTGTTCTTGTTGCAAGCCCATGGCCAGCGCAATTGGCGAATTGGTCGGCAAAAGAAATTTGAGTTGCAGGAAGGTGTGCCGCTCAAAATTTTGAAAGACTTCAAGCCTGAATCTGAGTTTTTGCTGAACCCCGGTGACATGTTGTATCTGCCTCCAGGATATGCCCACGATGGCACTGCTGTGGGCGAGTGCATGACCTACTCCATTGGCTTCAAGGCGCCTAAAAAGGCTGAATTGGCCAGCCAGCTCTTGATGGGCCTTGCTGAAGAGTTGTCCGAGAAATCAGGTTCAAGTTTGGATGCCATCTATCAGGATCCCAGACAATCTGCCTCAATTCGGGATGCTTGTGTACCCGCTGCCCTGCAAAAATTTGCCTTTCAATCCGTGACCAAGGCGGTTCAAGATCCCCAAATGTTGAATTGCTTGTTGGGTGAGACCCTGACCGAGCCCAAGCCCAATGTTTGGTTCGATCCGCCCAATCATGAGGATTTGGCTTTGTGGGCCTGGCCTTGTGGCGTTCGGCTCGATCATCGAAGCAAAATGCTCTTTGACGACAAGCATATTTTTGTGAATGGTGAAAGCTTCCGTGCATCTGGCAGGGATGCCAAGTTGCTGCAAAAGCTGGCCAATGAAAAGGCGCTCAGTGCCAAAGAAGCATCCACTTTGAGTTCAACCGCTGCTGAGTTGATGCAGGCTTGGTGGGAAGAAGGATGGTGGCATTCAGAGGCCTGATGGGAGGCGCCACAGAGAAAGGCTCAATAAAGCTATAATCCGAGGCTGGATGGCAAGAGCTCGAGTGCTTGCTATTCTGTCAACAGGGTTTTTATAGGCCTTGATGACAATTTCCCGGAAATTGTTTTTCATTCACTTTAAGGATAATAATCATGAACAAGTCCCTCGTTTTGGCCGCCGTGATCGCTGCTGCTGCTTTGGCCGCTTGCGGTAAAAAAGAAACTCCAGCACCAGCACCAGCACCCGCTCCAGCTGCCGCTCCAGCACCTGCAGCTCCCGCTGCTGATGCCAAGCCAGCTGACGCTGCTGCTCCTGCTGCTGCACCAGCACCTGCTGCTGCGCCAGCTGCTCCTGCTCCTGCAGAAGCTCCTAAGAAGTAATTCTTGGCAGTCAAAGAAAAACCCCGCTCTGCGGGGTTTTTTTTCGCCAGGGTTTTAGAGCCTAAATCATGAGAGCCTAAATCATGAGGGCCTGAATCATGAAGCCCTCTAGACGAAGCCTTTGTTATTTGATTTCGTCGGACAGCAGTTTGATGATTCTTTCTGCATTGGCAGAAGTCTCTGGCATGCCGTCGGCACCTTGAACCTGAACCGTCGAGACATCGCCTTTGCTGGTCACTGCAATGCGATACTTGGCAAGCGTTGGAATGGCCTTGTCGCTGGTGAAAAGCTTGGCAAAGAAACCAGGCTCTTTGCCTGAAGTGCCCGGTGGTGCATAACGAACAAAGAACATGCCTTGTGCACGATCGCGATCTTCGACCGTGAAACCAGTACGGTCAATGGCGACACCCACTCTGCGCCATGCACGGTCAAAACCATCTCTGATTTCAATGGCTGGCAAATTGTTTAACTTGATAACTTTCACATCACTTGGCAAGCTTGCGCTGGGTGCAGCGGCGCTGACACTGATGGCTCCCTTGTTCGTGGATGAGCCAGCTGTTTGGTCCTGACCACCTAGGCGCAACATGAGCCGGCGCAAGAATTCAATTTCCAATTCGGGGTCTGCAGCGCGAGGTGTCCAAGTGGTGGCGTCTTTGGCATTGGTGGTGTAAATCTCAGCCAAGCCTCTGTGTGTGATGGTGATTTCTAGGCCATTGGCTGTTCGTTCAACACGCGTTCTAAAGCGGTCACGTTCACCGGTAGAGTAGAAGGAGTCAAAAACTTTGCCCAAGGACCTGCGAATAAAGTCTTGTGGCAGTTTGGCGCGATTTTCCGCCCAGTCTGTTTCCATGATGCCCAGTTCTGGTTGATCAAGCGATAGCGCAAAGCCATTGTCTTTCCAGAACTCACGCAGAGGTTCCCAAACAGAATCGGCGTTTCTCTGAACGATCAAAAAACGTTGAGAGCCAGACCGTTCGATGCGTGCACTGCCTGCTTGATTGGTGGCGGTTCCTGCATCGTTGGCTGAGCGACCCATAGAGCCTGATGCAGCTGCCATGCCAGAGGCACTGTTTGATGCGGATACTTGATATCGAGAATCGCGTCTTAACTGCGTCAGGTCGGGTGGGACCTCAAGGGTTCTGGCTTGAGTGGCGCGTTTGTAGTCAATTTTGCTTTCTTCGAGTGCTGAGCAGCCAGACAAAAAACAGATGAGCGTGGCAACACAAAGTAAGGGAGTCAGTTGACGAGCAGAATTGGCGAATCGATTCACTGGGTTGTCCTTAAATAAGTCCGCTGGCAAGCAAAGCAGCTTCTACCACTTGATGCTGAGATTTTGACAGATCGGTCATTGGCAGACGCAATGTACCACCGCACAAGCCCATGCGAGCCATGGCCCACTTGACTGGAATGGGGTTGGCTTCGACAAACAAGTTTTTGTGAATGGGCATGAGTTGAAATTGAATTTCCATGGCCTTCTGAACGTTGCCAGACATGGCGGCCATGCAAAGTTCATGCATTAAACGAGGTGCAATGTTGGCAGACACGCTGATATTGCCCTTACCACCACACAACATGAGGGCTACGGCGGTGGGATCGTCGCCAGAGTACACCGAAAATTCTTTGGGCAAATCGCGAATGAGCCACTGCGCACGTTCAATATTACCTGTGGCCTCTTTGATGCCCACAATGCCAGGAACCTTTGCAAGTCTGAGGACAGTTTCATGCTGCATGTCGGCCACTGTACGGCCTGGCACGTTGTACAAAATGATGGGCAAGTTGGGCACCGCTTCTGCGATGGCCTTGAAATGCTGGTAGATGCCTTCTTGGGTTGGCTTGTTGTAATAGGGTACAACTTGCAGCTGACAATCGGCGCCCACGCTTTGGGCAAATTGAGCCAATTCAATGGCTTCGGCTGTGGAGTTTGCGCCGCAACCCGCCATGATGGGTACACGACCTTTGGCTTGTTCAACCGAGACGCGAATGATTTCGCGGTGCTCTTCGACATTGACCGTGGGTGACTCACCCGTGGTACCCACGACACCAATACAGTCGGTGCCTTCGGCAATGTGCCAATCGATCAATTTTCGAAGGCTGGCGTAATCGACGGAACCGTCCTCCAGCATGGGAGTGACCAAAGCGGGGATGCTGCCTGAAATGGGTTGATATGGTTTCGTCATGGCGAGTGAATAGAACGACAAATAAGCATTCTAACGACTGCTAAGGCAAAACTGACCAGCCTGATTGTCGACTTGTTGAACCGCCACTATTCTTTGGATGTATTTGGCGGGTTCATCCCAATATCCGTCTTCATAAGCAATGACGCGAAGTGGGGCGAATGTTCGGAGCAACTCCCCGGGTTGCAGCAAGAAGTCTGGCCTTGAAGGTTTGCCAATTTTTTCGTGCCCCAATGCAAATGTTTCGTAAATCAAAATTCCACCTGGCGCCAGACTTGCCAAAATTTGGGGCATCAATGGCCGCCACAGATAATTGGTAACCACCACCACATCAAAAGTTTGACCGCTCAGGGGCCACGGCCCGCCTTCAATGTCTGCTTCCAACACCCGCCCATGGGCCGCTGCCTCTGCAAGGGCTGCTGCTGAACGGTCAACGCCCGTGCAATGGTGCCCTTGTGACTTTAAATACTGCATGTGTCTGCCAGCACCGCAGGCCAGGTCCAAGACCTGACTTTGAGGTTTGGCCAAGTGCGACCATTTTTGGACCCAAGTGGAAGGGGCTTCTGTGCCATGCATCTTTTCAAACTCCTGCTGAAACTGGTTGGTTTTTAAGCCAGATGGCCTGAATGATGCACGATAGATGCCCTATTTGGCTTGAAGGGAGCTGTAAATTTATCCAGTACTTTGCCTGATTTCACACTACAATCTGCGCCCATGGCTACTACAACCTCAGCAAAATCATCTCCCGAATATGGCGAGGGCTCCATTCGAGTTCTCAAAGGCCTAGAGCCCGTCAAACAGCGACCGGGCATGTACACCCGAACCGACAACCCATTGCACGTCATTCAAGAGGTGCTCGATAACGCGGCCGATGAAGCTTTGGCAGGCCACGGTAAAAAAATCAAAGTGGTTTTGCATGTCGATGGGTCTGTCAGCATCGAAGACGATGGTCGCGGCATTCCATTTGGTTTGCATCCTGAAGAAAAAGCACCGGTGATTGAGCTGGTTTTCACGCGTTTGCATGCGGGTGGCAAGTTCGACAAAGGCAAGGGCGGCGCCTACAGTTTTTCCGGTGGACTGCATGGCGTGGGTGTGAGCGTGACCAATGCATTGGCAAAACGTTTGGAAGCCACCAGTTACCGTGAGGGTCAAGTGGCCTCTTTGACGTTCTCCGGTGGGGATGTCATTGAGCAGCTGGTTACACGCAAAGCGGCAGATGGCGACCGCAAACAGGGCACCACGGTGCGTGTTTGGCCTGATGCCAAATACTTTGAATCCAGTGCGCTGCCAATGACCGAGCTCACCCATTTGCTGCGCAGCAAGGCGGTTCTCATGCCAGGTGTGACGGTCACGTTGTTGAACGAGAAAACCAAGGAAACCCAAACCTGGCAATACAAGGCGGGACTGCGCGATTACCTCATGCAAACTTTGAATGGCGAACCTGTCATTCCTCTGTTTGAAGGCGAAGGCTTTGCCGACGGCAACAACGACAGCTTTGCCGAAGGCGAGGGCGCCAGCTGGGCGGTGGCATTCACTGAAGACGGCCAGCCTGTGCGCGAGAGCTATGTCAACTTGATTCCTACCACTGCAGGCGGCACGCACGACAGTGGTTTGCGCGATGGTTTGTTCACCGCTGTGAAAAGCTTTATTGAGTTGCACAGCTTGTTGCCCAAGGGCGTCAAGCTCATGCCCGAAGACGTGTTTGCACGCGCCAGTTTTGTGTTGTCTGCCAAAGTGCTCGACCCGCAATTTCAAGGCCAAATCAAGGAACGTTTGAACTCGCGCGATGCCGTTCGCTTGGTCTCAAGCTTTGTGCGTCCTAGCTTAGAGCTCTGGCTCAATGAGCATGTGGAGTACGGCAAAAAATTGGCCGAGCTGGCCATCAAGGCGGCGCAGTATCGACAAAAGGCGGGCCAAAAAGTTGAGAAGCGCAAAAGCTCTGGCGTCGCTGTTTTGCCGGGCAAACTTACCGATTGCGAAAGCAAAGACATAGCGCACAACGAAGTGTTTTTGGTGGAGGGCGATTCTGCTGGCGGCAGCGCCAAGATGGGCCGCGACAAAGAATGCCAAGCCATCTTGCCCCTTCGCGGCAAGGTGCTCAACACCTGGGAAGTCGATCGCGATCGACTGTTTGCCAACAACGAAATTCACGACATTTCGGTGGCCATTGGCGTCGACCCGCACGGCCCCAACGACTCGCCCGATTTGTCGGGTTTGCGCTATGGCAAGATTTGCATCTTGAGCGATGCCGATGTCGACGGTTCACACATTCAAGTTTTGCTGCTCACACTGTTCTTCCGTCACTTCCCCAAGTTGATTGAAACCGGCAATGTGTTTGTGGCGCGCCCACCCTTGTTCCGTGTAGATGCCCCCGCGCGCGGCAAAAAACCAGCGGCCAAGATGTACGCATTGGACGAAGCCGAGATGCAAAGCATTTTGGACAAACTGCGCAAAGACGGTGTGCGCGAGGGCGCTTGGAGCATCAGCCGATTCAAAGGCTTGGGCGAGATGAGTGCCGAGCAGTTGTGGGAGACCACGCTCAACCCAGACACACGGCGCTTGTTGCCGGTGCAGCTGGGTACTTTGGATTTTGCGCAAACCGAAAGTTTGATCACGCAGCTGATGGGCAAAGGCGAGGCTGCGGCCCGTCGCGAACTCATGGAATTGCATGGCGATGCCATTGAGGTGGACATTTAATCATGAACGATCAACCAACTTTAGACCTTCAAAACAGCGAGTCAGATGACTCGCTGAATTTGGCCACGTATGCGCAGCGCGCCTACCTTGAATATGCCTTGAGTGTGGTGAAAGGCCGCGCCTTGCCCGATGTGTGCGATGGCCAAAAACCTGTTCAGCGACGCATTTTGTATTCCATGTCCCGCATGGGCTTGGGCTTCTCGGGTGCTACTGGCGCCAAGCCCGTTAAAAGTGCCCGCGTGGTGGGCGATGTGCTGGGTCGCTTTCACCCCCACGGCGACCAAGCGGCCTACGACGCACTGGTGCGCATGGCCCAAGACTTTAGCCAACGTTATCCGCTGATTGATGGCCAAGGCAACTTTGGCAGCCGTGATGGCGATGGTGCTGCGGCCATGCGTTACACAGAAGCGCGCCTCTCCAAAATTACCACTTTGTTGCTGGATGAAATTGACCAAGGCACGGTTGACTTTATTCCCAACTACGACGGCTCTACCGAAGAGCCTCGCCAATTACCAGCGCGCCTGCCGTTCGTATTGATGAATGGCGCCAGCGGTATTGCGGTGGGTTTGGCTACCGAAATCCCGAGCCACAATTTGCGTGAAGTGGCCGATGCATGTGTGGCGCTCATCAAGTCTCCCAAGCTCACCGATGATGAGTTGTTTGCATTGGTGCCAGGCCCCGACTATCCGGGCGGCGGTCAAATTATCAGCCCATCTTCAGACATTGCCGATGCGTATCGCACAGGTCGTGGCTCATTGAAGGTTCGCGCACGCTGGAAGATAGAAGACATGGCGCGCGGTCAGTGGCAATTGGTAGTGACCGAGTTGCCCATAGGTGTGAGCTCGCAAAAAGTTTTGGAAGAAATTGAAGAGCTCACCAATCCCAAAGTGAAGGCTGGCAAAAAAGCCCTGAGTGCAGATCAAATGCAACTCAAGGCCAGCATCTTGTCGGTGCTCGATGTGGTGCGCGATGAGTCTAGCAAAGATGCCGCAGTGCGCTTGGTGTTTGAGCCCAAAACCAGTCGCATTGAACAGCAAGAACTCATCACTGCCTTGCTGGCGCATACCAGCTTGGAAACATCTGCTCCCATCAACATGACTTCGGTGGGCATTGATGGCAAGCCAGTGCAAAAGTCCTTGCGCCAAATGATTTTGGAATGGATTACGTTCCGTCAGCAAACCATTGTGCGCCGCTCCGAGCATCGCTTGGGCAAAGTGATGGACCGTATCCATATTTTGGAAGGTCGTCAGTTGGTGTTGCTTAACATCGACGAAGTGATTGCCATCATTCGCCAAAGCGATGAGCCTAAGCAAGCTTTGATGGATCGCTTTAAATTGAGCGAACGACAAGCCGAAGACATCCTTGATATTCGCCTGCGTCAATTGGCGCGTTTGGAAGGCATCAAGATAGAGCAAGAGCTCAAAGAGTTGCGCACAGAGCAAACTCAGCTCGAAGAAATTTTGGCCAATCCTGCTTCGCTCAAACGCTTGATGGTGAAAGAGATTGAGCAAGACGCCAAAACATTTGCCGATCCACGCCGCACGCTCATTCAAGAAGAGAAGAAGGCAGTGGCCGAAGTGAAGGTGGTGGACGAGCCGGTTACGGTGGTGGTCTCGCAAAAAGGCTGGGTGCGTGCACGTCAAGGTCACGGCCACGATGCCAGCAGCTTTGCTTTTAAAGCCGGTGATGGTTTGTATGGCACCTTTGAATGCCGCACCATTGACACACTGCTGGCCTTTGGTACAGCGCAAAAAGGCAGTGGCCGGGTTTACTCTGTGCCTGTAGCGTCATTGCCTGGTGCAAGGGGCGATGGCCAGCCTGTGACCACTCTCATTGAATTGGAAGCTGGAACTCAAATTGCCCATTTTTTTGCAGGTCCATCACACGCCACGCTTTTGCTGTCCAGTTCGGGGGGCTATGGATTTATGGCCACTGTTGACAATATGATTTCACGTCAAAAAGGCGGCAAAGCTTTTATCACGGTGGGTGAAGGTGAGTCGGTGTGTGCACCTTCGCACGTTTCGGGCTCGAACGCCACGCTTCAGCCTGGCGCCACCAGCATGCCAGCGGCAACGCATGTGGCGTGTGCCTCTACCGGTGGGCGCATTCTGACCTTCGAAATCAGCGAACTCAAGTTGATGGAGAAGGGCGGACGTGGCTTGATGTTGCTCGATTTGGAAGCCAAGGATGCGTTGGCAGGTGCGGCAGCCTACACGCGCAGTGTGAAACTGATCGGCATTGGCCGTGGCGGTAAAGACCGCGAAGAAACTTTGGAGATCAGGAGCCTGAACAACGCCCGCGCTGCCAGAGCACGAAAGGGCAAGGCCGCAGATTTGGGCTTTAAGCCTACTCACATTTTGCGAGTCGAATAACGCTTACTGATGAACTGTCTACTCATTCAAGCACCTGGCAAGGTGCTTGAATTTTGGGAGTGATGATTCTTATCTTTTGGGCGCAAAGTGCATGCGCGGTACAAATTGATAAGTTGATCGCCAGCATGTGGCGAGCAATTCTTCAGTGCCGTGCCTTTTCGTCAGCTTCTTGCGAAGCCTCGACACACAAACTTGCAAACGTTTGTTGTTGTAAAAATCGGAAAGCCCCCAAATTGCAAGCTCCAGTGCGTCGCTGCGAAGCGCTTGTTCTGGTGCCATGGCCAATTGGGTGAGCAGCACAGTTTCCATGGCAGTCAAGTCAATGGCGTTGTTGGAAGGGCCTGTGAGCAATGCCCTGACCGGATCGATGGTCCAACCTGTTTTGAGAGTTCTGGGCATTCTGGCGGCCAGTCTCTCGATGATGGCAATCAATTCACTTGGGTTAAACGGCTTGCTGATGCAAACATCTGCACCTGCAGCAATGGCCGCAATGCGCACTTGTGGTTCGGTTGCTGGGGCAATCATGACAACTCGAACTTCTGGGTTTTTGGCCAGTTTGGCGGTGTAAGTTAAGCGTTGCTCGCCCAAAGTGTGCGCGTCCAAAACCACCACATCGCTGGTGGGATGGCTGCACTGAGCGCTGAGATCGTGGGCATCCATGAAGTGATGCGCCTGCATACCAGCAGTTTGCAGGTGGGCAAGGACTTGTTCCGCCAAAATTGAGTCTTGTTCGACGAAGCTGACACAGAGGGGTTTCATGGCGGTTGTCCTTTATAAATGTTTACTTAAGAATTCATAGTAATTCTTTTTGTATACACTTATTAATAATATTTGATCATTTTTGTAGTTAAAAGTGATTCAAATTCAATGTAATTTTAGATTTCTCCTCTCAAAACTAGCATTATTTGCATTGCCTTTCCTTGAACTTGCAAAGAAAGGCAGTGTGGCAATTTTGTTGAATTAGGCTACTTCAGCGATCAATTCGATCTCTACACAGGCACCCAATGGCAGTTGAGCAACACCAAAGGCACTGCGAGCATGCACGCCAGATGCGCCAAAAACTTGGCCCAACAACTCGCTACAACCATTGGTTACCACATGTTGCTCCGTAAATTCGGAAGTTGAATTCACCAGACTCATGACCTTCACGATGCGCTTGACCTTGTTCAAATCACCGACGGCGGCATGAAGCGTACCGAGTAGATCAATGGCCACTGCGCGGGCAGCGGCTTTGCCTTCCTCTGTTTGAATATTCTTTCCCAGTTGACCCGTCCATGCTTGCCCGTCTTTCTTGGCAATATGGCCGCTGATAAAAACCAAATTGCCTGTTTGAACGAATGGAACATAGGCTGCTGCAGGTGTTGCAACGGGGGGCAAGGTTATTTGAAGTTCTTCTAAGCGTTTGTAGATGGACATGGTGTCAGGCCTTGTGAAAGTTAAATGGATTGCAAAGGATAAGGTTAAGAGGCTGAAGATCTGTGACCTCTTTTCAAAATGCCTGAATTGTACGAACTGCAATGCAAGTCAGCGTAAGAGCGGCTGCATCGACATGGCAGCTTAAGCCTTCTAAACTGTCAAAAGCCAAGCCATGCTGGGCATACTGAAAGGTTTTACATGCTCAAGGCAGCGCCTTGGTGTTTGGCTGGCTGGCTGGTGGGCACGGCATGTCAGTTGCAACAGGCAAGTCTATGGTCGCTTGGTGTTATCTTGGCAGCTTGTGGATTGTCATTGTTACTTGGCCTGATCGCCTGGGTGTTGCACACCCGAATTACTCACATTTCTAAATTTTCTGAAGTTGCCAAATGGCCAATTATTGCTTTGGTCTTTTTCGGACTGGCTTTGTCTTGCGTCAATGCCCGAGCACTTTGGCAGGCTCAACACAGACTGAATCCTCTGCTGGAGGGGCAAGAAATTTTGCTGCTGGGTGTGATTGCATCTTTGCCGCAGCAAACAGACATCAGCGTGCGATTTAGATTTCAAGTTCAATCTGCTTCCAAATTGAATCAAGCTTCAAGTGTTGTGGTGCCTGAATGGATTGATTTGGTCTGGTACGACAGAGAGTCAGCAGAGATGATGAAGGGAAACCTTTGGGCCGATCTCAAAGCAGGAGATACATGGCAGTTCAGCGCTCGTCTCAAAGCCCCTCATGGCACGCTCAATCCGGGTGGCTTTGATGAAGCTTTGTGGCGGTGGGAGCAGGGTGTTATGGCCACAGGCGCTGTGACTACAAGTAAACGCGCGGCAGTGCCACAAAAAATAAAGTCTTCATGGCTGTATCCCATTGCACAGGCGCGCCAATACGTTCGATCTGAAATTGAGAGAAAGCTATTGCAAGGTGATGCGCAGAGTCGTTCTTTGGCGGGCGTGATCGCCGCCTTAGTCATGGGCGATCAGGCGGCCATTCAAGCTGCTGATTGGGACCTTTTCAGGGCGACTGGTGTTGCCCATTTGATGAGTATTTCTGGTTTGCACATTACTTTGTTTGCTTGGGTCATGGCAGCTGCAATTCGAAGCATGTGGCGTGCGTCTGCCCTTGGCGGAAGTCGCCTTTGTTTGCGTTGGCCAGCCCCACATGTGGCCCTCTTAGCAGGGACCTTGATGGCCACACTTTATGCCTTGTTCAGTGGCTGGGGCTTGCCATCTCAGCGCACAGTCATCATGCTTTGGGTGGTTTGCTTGCTTCGGCTCGTGGGCACAAGATGGCCCATTTTTTGGAGTCTGGGTTTGGCTTTGTGGGTAGTTGTTGCGTTGGACCCTTGGGCAATGCTTCAGCCAGGTTTTTGGTTGAGCTTTGTGGCGGTGGGTGTCTTGATGCTCAATGAATCAGTGCAATCTCCAGATCGCACCCAATTGGAGGATGGGGGCTCCGGCATGTTGATCAAGATGGTGGGCCAGGCATTTCGGACCTTGAGGAACTTGTTGCGAGAACAATGGGTGATTACGCTGGCTCTAACGCCGCTGGCAGTTTTATTCTTTGGGCAGCTCTCTTGGGTGGGCTTGTTGGCCAATTTGGTCGCCATTCCATGGGTTACATGGCTGGTCACTCCGCTAGCTCTTTTGGGCGTGTTAGCCCCGCCGCTTTGGCTTGTGGCATCTTGGGCTTTGCAGCCTCTTATGACCCTGTTGACGTGGATGGCCAGTTTGCCAGGCAGTGTCTGGTTTTTGCCAACCCCGCCACTTGTTCTGGCGCTATTGGCAATGGGGGGTGGCTTGTTGCTCTTGCAGCAATGGCCTTGGATCCTGCGAAGCTGGGGGCTATTGTTTATGTTGCCCATCTTCCTATGGCAAGTGCCTAAACCTCCGCCAGGTCAGTTCGATCTTTGGTTTGCCGATGTGGGACAAGGCAATTCAGTGTTAATCAGAACCACCCACCATGCTTTGCTTTATGACGCTGGGCCACTCTACTCAGAAACTTCAGATGCTGGTCAAAGGATTTTGGTGCCGCTGCTTCGCCGCTTGGGGGTGAAGTTGGACAGAGTCATGTTGAGCCACCGCGATGCCGATCACACAGGGGGAGCGCCAGCAGTGTTGCGCGCTCACCCTCAAGCAGACTTATGGAGCTCCCTGGAAGAAGGGCACCCCTTGTCGACCCTTCGGCCTGTCAAGGTTTGTATGGCTGGTCAAAAATGGGAATGGGATGGTGTGCAATTTGAATTGCTCCACCCTTTAGCTTCTGATTACGCCAAGTTGGCTGGCTCCAATGCTTTGAGCTGTGTTTTGAGAGTGGATGCAAGCCAACAGGCCTCTTCAAAGAAGAGCCATGAGAGCCAAAAAGCCAGCGCCTTGTTGGTGGGTGACATCGAGGCAGCACAAGAATTGGCCATGCTTCAACGGCTGGCATTGCAGCCTGTTGGCGTCTTGTTGGTGCCGCACCATGGCAGTCAAACGTCGTCTACCAATGGTTTCATTGAGGCTCTTAAACCACATTGGGCGGTGGTTCAGGCGGGTTATCTAAATCGGTATGGTCACCCGTCCACTCGCGTTGTTCAGCGCTATGAAACTCAAGACGTGCCCTTGTCGATCTCCTCGGAATGTGGCGCTGCCTACTGGCAAAGTACGCAACCGCAGGAGCTCAGTTGTGAACGTGAAGTACGCCGACGATATTGGCATACACCCAAAAGAAAGGAGTCCAGAAGCCCCGAGTAGCCAACTGTGCAGGTATGGGCAGAGCCACTAAGCGTCTCCTGACGTTCTATCGCTCTATAGCTCTATAGCTCAGTAAATACCCTCTGTGTTTTTTTCCTTGAAAATGATTCAATCATTTTGTTATTTTTCGTACCAATGATTAACTCAAGGAATATTCAAACATGACCACACGTCGCCAATTGATGCAAGGTGCTGCAGTTAGCTTGCTGGGACTGTCCCACTTACCCAACTTTGCGCAAGCACGCGTAGAAAATTTGCGCATCATTGTGGGTTTCCCACCCGGTGGCACCACCGATGCTTTTTCCCGCCGCATTGCTGAAAAAATGCGTGGCACTTACGCCACTAACGTCATTGTGGACAACAAGCCAGGCGCAGGTGGCCAGATCGGTGTGACCACGCTCAAGGCTGCTCCAGCTGATGGGGCTCACATTTTGTATTCGCCCGCATCGATGTTGACCATTTACCCTCACTCGTACTCTAAGCTGAGTTATGCCCAGTCCGACGTCACTCCTATTGGCATTGGACATTCCACTGACCACGCTTTCGTGGTGGGGCCAGCTGTTCCCGAGTCGGTTAAAAACATCAGGGACTTTGTCGAATGGGCCAAGGCCAATCCAGGCAAAGCCAGCATTGGCAATCCCGCAGCGGGCTCCATGCCGCACTTGCTGGCAGGCCGCTTGGCCATGTTGGGTGGATTTCAAATTACCAATGTTCCTTTTGCGGGATCTGGCCCTGCCATTCCTCAAGTCATGGGTGGCCAACTTGCGGGCATGTCATCACCTTTGGGCGATTGGGTGCAGCACCACAAATCTGGCAAGATTCGAATTCTGGCCACCTCCGGCCCCGATCG
>Ga0209550_10004082_pt1 | contig 13858 bp, 14 predicted proteins | sample LauGreSuBDMM15SN_2_FD_187567 | JGI IMG/M metagenome (GOLD analysis project Ga0209550, IMG submission 187567) | Freshwater lake microbial communities from Lake Michigan, USA - Su13.BD.MM15.SN (SPAdes) (version 5) | ecosystem: Environmental > Aquatic > Freshwater > Lake | place: Lake Michigan... | reverse complement strand
ATGATCCACTCCATTTTCATGTCCTTTATAATGATTACAGAGCCTCTGTTGACATTCGAACCTTTAACGTTATCGTTGGATCACTCCCCGCAAATGTTCGCGGGCTTGTTGTGGAATGGGCTGAACTGCACAAGGACGAGTTGTTGGGCATGTGGAATTCTAAAGATTTTCACAAGATTGAACCCTTGGAATAGAAACTATGAATTGTGTTTACATAGAAGAAGCAAAATATTTAAGAGATCACAGTGTCTTTCTCCGATTCAATGATGGCTTGTGCGGAAATGTGGATCTGAAAGAGACAATCAACAGCCATCCCATAGCTGATCCCTTGAAAGATCCTTCGGAGTTTTCAAATTTTTTCTTGGATTCCTGGCCGACGCTGGCATGGAAATGCGGATTTGATATTGCACCAGAATCCCTTTACAGAAAATGCGAACAAAACGCTCGAGGCAACGCGCTGCCATCAAGCCTCAGGGACGTTTGACAAATAGTCGCGCGTTATTTCTATGCCACAACTTCCATCCGGCCTCCACTTCGCGGTAGATACGTTGCCACTTGAACAGGTGCTTGACGACGCTTATGGCGGTCGCTGCGTCCATACGCTCATGGCGATTACAGATTTACAGCAGTTGTTCGCGCATGTCAGGGTACTTTACTTCCGCCCTAGGGCACCACTGGCACCACAGGCGGCAGCGGTGCAGTGCAGTCGTCACTCGGACACGATGCCCGAGGATTTGGAGCTATTTCCATCAGGCTACGACCTCGTAACCATCAAAGACGAGTACACAAAATGGAGTCGCGAGGACCAAGACGCCTTTATTGCATTCCTAAATTCTCCACGCATGGATGCCTATTTCACTGAGGCACTAGATACGGTTCGACAGCATCAGCAAAACCTTCTCGGCCAACCTTGGACGCTTCCCGGCTTGCTGGCAACATGGTGGAAGCTCGGTTGTCACCCTTTACAGGAACCACTTAATGACTGAACGAAATGCGCCTACAATGAGATCCACCGCGTCACGCCCGAGGCTTAGTCGCTTCGCTCTTGGCATCGGTCGCGCCACAGTCAGCCATCGAGTCTCGCGGACGTTCGACAAAAAAACTAAATAAAATGCCATCTATCTACACCATTACGGTTACATGTGTTTGTGGAATATCTCTTGAGTCTGAGTGGGTCCGCATAATTGAGGTGGAGTCCTCGTTCTCGCTGGAAGATCTGCATTTTGAGATTCTCCATTCGGTCGGGTTTGACAACGACCATCTTTACGATTTTTTTCTCGCGAACTCTCCCCGTGGCGGAAGAGCGGTTATCGTAGAACAGGACCACTATGGTGATTCGGACTATTCGACTGTATTGCTTGAATCGGTGTTTCCGACTGGTCGAAAGCGCTTATATTACTTGTTTGACTATGGAGATAACTGGTTGTTTGAGGTCCGAAAGGCGCGAGGTGAAAAAGAGAAAGATTCAAAGGTTACTTATCCTCGGGTCGTGGATAAGCGTGGCCCTAATCCGGAACAGTATCCAGAAAGCGAATTCTAGTAAGGTTTTAGCACAAAGGCGGTGCCTACGGATCGGAGAGACACGCTGCGCTCCTCTACTAAAATCCAAAAGCAAGATGCTTTTTGTATCACGCTCTCACTACGATGGAATCCATCCTGTTTTTCAAGGGTTTCATAAAATGAGCAAAAAATACTTGCCTGTTCGAAAGTGGCACTCTAGTATCACTGCATGCGAACGGAACTCGTGACAACGCTCAAGCGGAAGGCGACCGACGTCATTTCTCAGCTTAATGTTGACCAAGAGCCGGTTTTGATTACCCAGCACGGTCTTCCTGCGGCATATCTCATTGATGTTCAGATGTATGAAGGAATGCTAAGTAGATTAACTCTCCTTGAGGGCATTGCTCGCGGTGAGAAAGCCATTCTCGAGAAACGAGTTCTTTCCCATAAAAATGCAAAACTGAGGATGGCTCGGTGGCTCGCATAGTCTGGACTGAACCCGCTCTACTAGAGCTTGATGAGATCGCGGACTACATTTCACTCGATAAGCCGGAAGCGGCGAGGCGGTTTGTCCAGCGAGTATTTGAGCGAATCGAACAACTTGCGACCCACCCAAAGAGCGGTTCAGTGCCAACCGAGCTCAAAGGCACACAGTATCGCCAACTTGTCATTGCACCAGTTCGTATCTTCTATCGCACGAAGGACGATGCTGTTTACATCGTTTACGTCATGCGAGGAGAAAGGCTGTTTCGGAATGACGACTTGCTCGAAAGGGAAATAGGCTAACGAGACGATGCTCGCGCCAGCCCATGAACGAAAGCCAAGAAACCAACGATGGAGAGATCAAGCGAGTTCTGGTCCATATTTTTCCATACGCCGCCCTTTGAGGTAAAAAAGTAAAAGGTAAAAGGTTGAGAACGATGTTCATTACAGTATTGCGGTTATGCCCAGCAATAGAGAACTGGGTTAATGGAGAGGACCCTAATGCCAACAAATGTGATCCGCCGAATGGCTTGCCTCGTCACGCCACCTTCTGCGACTCCGGTTCCCTCCGTTTTGGTGCGATTCACGCCATGGCCAGCCATCGGTGAGCTTTGACGTGGGCTAAGAAATAATGCATACTAAAAAATATGAAAAAACTCGCACTTCTCTTTTCAGGTCAAGGTGCTCAGTCCGTCGGTATGGGCAAGGATCTCGCTGCGGAATTTCCCGTTGCTGCCGCTCTCTTCAAGCGGGCTGATGAGATTCTTGGGTATTCGCTCAGCCAAATCATGTTTGAGGGGCCAGCCGAGGAGTTGACAAAAACCTCTGTGTGCCAGCCTGCGCTTTATGTTCATGGCTTAGCTTGTCTTGCCGTGCTCAAAGAAAAATTCCCAGCTCTTGAGTTCGATGCTACGGCCGGGCTTTCGCTCGGGGAATTCACGGCCCATGCGGCGGCTGGGACTTTTGATTTTGAGACGGGTCTTCGTCTTGTGGACAAGCGTGCAAGGGCTATGCAGGCCGCTTGCGAGTCTTCTCAGGGTGGTATGGCGGCTATCATTGGTGGGGAAGAGGATCGGGTACGCGAACTTGCGGCGGCTACCGATGTGGATGTCGCCAATATCAATGCCCCTGGCCAGATCGTGCTTTCAGGCGAGTCGGCTAAAATTGTGTTGGCGGTCGGGTTGGCGAAGGACTACAGCGCGCGCAAAGCCGTCGAGCTCACTGTTGCTGGGGCCTTCCACTCGCGCCTCATGGAGCCTGCGTATCAATCGCTTTCCATCGCCCTAGCTGAAACTTCGATGGATTCGCCCCGTGTTCCTGTCGTCTGCAATGTCGATGCGGTTGCTGTTCACGACGCCGAGACGATCCGTCGCACATTAGCGGATCAAGTCACGGGAAGCGTTTGCTGGTCGCAGAGTGTGGAATACCTCATCGACCAACTGCACATTTCGCGATTTTTGGAACTCGGCCCTGGAGGAGTTTTAGCAGGTTTGTTGGGACGAATCCGCAAAGGAACGCCGATCGCATCGATTTCTAATGCGGCTACGCTCGAGCAGGCATTGGCTTTCCTCGCAGAGGAATAATCTCACGGCCTTTTAGGGCTTGGGCTCAGCGGATACTTCTTGGGCCTTCGTGGTGCTGACGGTTTTACCCAATCCGCTGAAATCAATCAGATCCGAGATGATGCGAACGGCCTCGTTGCGGATCGGGTCGGGTTCTGGTTTTTTTGGTTCTGCCTTTTTGCTGTCTTCTGGTTCTTCGGAATCTTCGTCGTTGTGTTTTTTGTCTCGGTTGCGCTCGTAGGCAACAACCTCCAGATCCACGCGGTTGCTCTTCACATCATCAAGGGTGACTTGCCAGACCTTCGCGTTAATGATCGGTCCACGCGCGAGACGCTCCTCATCGCGAGATTCTTTACGAGACTTTTCATCTGCGATTTCCTGACGGCGAAATTTCTCGTTTGTGCTGATCGTGTTTTTTTCAATACGTTCGCGAAGGCGTCGCATATCTTCATTCACATAGGCAAATTCAGGGTCTTCGTTGACGCGTGATTGGGATCTGTTGCGCATTTCCTCGAGAAATAAATTCGCTCCATTTGTATTGCTGGCAAGGATCACGGGAGCCACCTCGTCATAGGGAAGGTGGTTCTTGAGCGAGTCTTCGCCGATCTCGGGGTTGTCGGTGCGGGAGGGGAGGACGATGTCGGATTTCACTCCTTGGGATTGGGTCGAGCCGCCGCGGATGCGGTAAAACTTTTGGATTGTTAGTTTCAGTGCGCCTGCTTGCGGGCGTTCCGTATTGAAAAACGGAAGCGCGGCAGCAGATTTGTCGAGTTCCACGACGGTCTGGACAGTGCCTTTGCCGAAGCTTTGTTCGTCACCGACGATGACGGCGCGACCGTAGTCCTGCAATGCGGCTGCAAAAATCTCACTGGCCGAAGCGCTGAGGCGGTTCATCAGGACGATCATTGGACCGGTGTAAGAAATCTCGGGATTTTTATCACTGCTGACCGTGATTTTTCCACTCGGATCTTTGGCTTGAACGACGGGGCCCTTGCGAATGAAAAGACCGGTGAGGTTAATGGCTTCTTCGAGTGAGCCACCGCCATCTCTCCGCAGATCCATCACCAGACCTTCGATGCCTTCTTTTTTGAGGCGTTCCAGGAGAGTATCGACGTCTGCTGTCGTGCTCTTGGGAGTGCCATCGCCGCTCATGTTGGAGTAAAACGTAGGTAGGGTGATCCAGCCGATGCGCGAGATTTTGCCGTCGGGGGCAGTGACATCGAGCACTTCGGCTTTGGCTTCTGAATCCTTGAGTTTCACTTCCTCGCGAGTGATATCCACGATGGAGCGTTTCGAGGGATCATCGGCGTCGGAGGGGATGACCTGCAAACGAACGATGGTTCCTTTTTTGCCACGGATTTTTTCGACCACCTTGTCGAGCTTCATATCCACGACATCGACAAAGTCCTCTTGGTCCTGAGCGACAGCAACGATGCGGTCGTTGACCTTTAAGCGCGCGTCCCTGTCTGCTGGGCCACCGGGGACGACCTCGCGGATTTTGACATATCCGTCCTCGGAGGTAAGTACGGCGCCGATTCCAATGAGGGATAACTTCATCGAGATCTGGAAATTTTCCATATCACTTGGGCTGAGGTAGTCGGAGTGGGGATCATAGCTTTGAGCTAGTGAGTTGAGGAAAACTTTGTGTACATCATCGCCCTCCATCTCACGGACATTGCGGAGGGCCTGATCGTAGCGACGAATGACGGTTTCCTTTGGCGGGCGGAGCTTGAATTCATTCAAGTGCTCTTGGAGAAGTTCAGCTTCGACACGGTCTGCCCAGATTTTATCAGCCTCCGCGAGGTCAATAGGCCAAGGGGACTTCTGGCGGTTCAACTCCACATTTTGGTTCCCCTTAAAATCGTAATCTTTCTCAGCGAGTTTTTTGTTGATCTCGACACGGCTTTCCACGCGCATTTTGAAACGAGCAAAGATCTCGTGAGGGGGTTCCATATTTCCCCGCAAAATAGATTGGTCCAGAGTGGCGGCGTATTTTTTCGAGAACTCATCCACGTCCGTTTGCGTGAAGTAGAGTTTGTTGTAATCCAGTTGCTCGAGAAAGGTGGTAAGCAACTTTGCAGACATTTCTTTGTCGAGTGGTTGGCGGGTGTAGTGAGCCTGTTGAAGCCAATTCGCAACGGCTAAGGCGACTTGGCCTTGATCCGCAGCGTCAGACTTTTTGGCTGCACGAAGCGGCAAAGTGACTGTGGCCATCGCGAGTAGAAGGGTCACGACGGCAGATTTTGTGATATTCGACATGGTAATTAATAGGACTTTGCAGAGAATCTGGAAAAAATCAAACTTCCATCGCCATCTTTCTGACCATCATGACCTCAATTCAGTTCAAAGTTTTCACGGGCGGCGCACTTGCGACCAATGCCTATTTCCTTGAAACGCCTTCTGGCAATATTCTTTTCGATGCACCACCAGAGGCTGATGACCACTTCGCCCTTCAAAAAATCGACTGGCTTGTTCTCACTCACGGTCACTTTGATCATGTGATGGATGCGGGCAAAATCCAAGCTAGGCACGGTTGTAAGGTCGTCTGTCATCCAGATACCGTTCCTATGATTACGGATGGGGGCTTTTTTCAGCGCCATGGATTTGACATCCAGTATGATCCGGTCACACCCGATATTCTTCTCGAAGAAGGTGAGACCAACTCCATCGCAGGGCAGCGCATCATCGCCCTGCATGTGCCTGGTCATTGCCCTGGCAGCCTTTGTTTTTATTTTCCTGAATCCGGCGACCTTGTTGGCGGAGACGTTTTGTTTTGCGAGGGAGTTGGTCGCTGGGATCTGCCTGCCGGAGATGGACCGCTTCTTTTCGAAGGTATTCGCAAAAAAATCTTCACCCTTGATCCTGCTACGGTGGTTTTTCCTGGCCATGGGCCTGCGACTACTGTTGGACACGAGTTGGCGAATAACCCCTATGTCACAATCTAGGAAAAACTCCGCTATCGACAGTCTTTGACTAAATCGGTAATGAACTATATTTAACAATTTATCCCTCGAACTATGCCTCGATATAACTACGTTGCTCTTGACTCACGCGGACAGGAATCTGCTGGCGCCATTGATGCCGAATCCCAATCCGACGCTGTCTCGCAGTTGAGGCAGGCAGGCTTCTTTCCAAAAAGCATTACAGAGGAAGGCAAGGGCCCCAAAACCAAGGCGGCCAAAAGCTCCGTGGCCGGAAAATCTGTTGCTCGCAAGGAAATCAATATCAATATTCCCTTCCTTCAAAGGAAGACTATCAAGCCCCGGGTGTTGATGATTTTCACCCGCCAGTTGGCAACGCTCATCGATGCCGGGTTGCCATTGTTGCGCGGACTCACTGTGCTTTCCAAGCAGGAACCTGATCTCGTTCTGAAGGGTGTGATCACCAGTATTGCCGAGTCTGTTCAAGGCGGCGGCACGTTTTCCGAGAGCCTCGGCGGACACCCCCGCATCTTCAATAAGCTATACGTGAATATGGTGAAGGCTGGAGAACTCGGTGGCGTACTTGAGGTTGTTCTCATGCGTCTGGCAGAGTTTCAGGAAAAGGCTCAAAAAATCAAAAACAAGGTTGTTGCAGCCATGTTCTACCCAGTGATCGTGCTGGTCATCGCGATTGTGATTATGGGTTTCCTCCTCGTTTTCATCGTGCCTAAATTTGAAGCGATTTTTGCTGACATGTTGGGTGGCAAACCGCTTCCAGGGCTCACTCAGTTCGTCATTGCAACCAGCAACATAGTCAAAAACAACGTTCTCATCATCATAGGCGCGATTGTTGGGCTGGCTTTTGTCTATAAATTCGCAGCAAAAACGCCGAAGGGTAGTGCGTTCATCGACGCTTTCATGCTGCGGGCTCCTATTTTTGGTGATCTCACTCGCAAAAGCGCCATTTCCCGTTTCACAAGAACGTTGGGAACGCTTGTGACCAGCGGTGTTCCGATCCTTCAAGCGCTCAATATCACGCGCGAAACGGCCGGTAACGCTGTGATTGCTGAGGCGATCAACCGTGTGCACGACAGCGTCAAGGAGGGTGAATCTATTGTCACTCCGCTGGAAGCCAGCAATGTATTTCCGCCTATGGTGATCAGCATGATCGATGTGGGCGAGGAAACTGGGCAGCTCCCCGAAATGCTTCTGAAGATCGCGGAGGTCTATGATGACGAGGTTGATAATGCCGTTTCGGGACTCACCTCGCTTCTTGAGCCAGTGATGATTGTTTTCCTAGCTGTCGTCGTAGGAACGATCGTTATTGCCCTATTCATGCCGCTCATCAGCATCATCAGCGGTATGCAGGAGTAGGATCGACTAATATCTCTAATCGGTCCCAGACTTGAGTGCGGTTGACATGGCTTTAAAGGCTAAGTGAAAGGGTGCGTCAGCGGACAGGTAACTTTCACCAATCCGCTGAGCATGTCCCTCTGATGATCAGAATTTCAGTTCTACTCCGCCGTAGAATCCGATGGGGAGTGCAGGAACTTTCGTTGAATACTCGTAGTCCGTATTAGTGACATTTTCTACACGTCCAAAAATCGCGAAATGATCATTATGTTCGTAACGAGAATAAACTCTCGCAGTGAAGAAATCCTCGATATCTAGACCTGACGTAAACTGGTCTTCCCGATCAGCGACGATGGTGACTCCGCATCCGATCGTCCATTTGTCAAACAAACAATAATTGGTATCAAGTCCAAACTGTTGCCGCGGAACGAGGCCTCTTCGTTGGGAGCCAGATTCGGTCGTGGATGTGGATTCCGTGTATGTGTAAGCAAGTCGAGTGATCCAGTCTTCCATCAAGGTGGCCTTTAACTCCAACTCCACACCATTATTTTTGGCTTTTTGACGGTTAACGAAGGTCCCATACCCGTTGATGGGATCGGTGCTCTTGAAATCAATGAGATTAGTGATGTCATTTTGGAAATACGTGCCTGAGAAAACCATTTTTCGTGAGAGGAGATATTGATCAAAGCCGACATCCCAACCTTGAGATGTTTCCGGTTTCAGGTCCGAGTTCCCTAGTGAATAAGGATCAGGTGAATATAGCCTTTGCAAAGATGGGGCTTTAAAGGCTGTTCCATAGCTGGAGCGGATTTTTGTATCGGTCTTGGTGAACAAATAGGCGCCAGTAAACCGATACGTCCAAGCGCCACCCGCATGGCTGTAGCTATCGTATCTAGCCCCAGAAGTGATATTGAAATTTTCAATCACTTCCCATTCGTCTTGGATGTAGGCCGCCCAGTTGGAACTCTCCTTATATAATGGAAGCGAGGTCTGAGTTGTCTGATAATTGAATTCTACACCAGCAGTTCCTATATTGGTTTCCGAAAGTTGAATGCTGTGCATCCAGTCGGCGCTGTAATTAGCTGATTCTTCGAGTGATTTCCAAGTTGGAGACTGATAATCGTATCGATCAAAATAAGATCCGAGGGTGAGTTTTTGAGTCCATATATCGGAAACCTTCCAGTTGGTTATTAAGCTCACCAGATTCGACTCAACTTTTTCCAAGCCCAAATAAGTTGGGTCTTCGTAATCGGAGGTATGGCCTCGAAAATTCAGACGCAAGCTGAGATCTTGGCTGAGATCCGTATCGAGGCGCAGGGCATATCGATTGCTCCCGAAATCATTATGGGGGCGATTATTGGCTGTATCTTCCCGTTCATACGAAAGAGAGTAAGCCAGTTTATCAATTTCTCCTTGGCTGCCCATCCGTTCGCGAAATGTGGAAAAACTACCGAATTCGCTGGATAGGACGAGGCTAGGCTTACCTTTGCCTCGTTCGGATTCCATGGAAATAACACCACCAATTCCATCAGCCCCATAGAGAGAACTTTGAGGTCCACGGGCAACCTCAATGGTGCCCAGACCGCTTGCGCCTGCATAGGAGAGAAATGTTTTGGCGTCTGCAGACGAGTCGGTATTGATTCGAATACCATCAAGGAGATAGAGGGTATGTCCTGCGGTATTTCCTCGAAGGCTGAACTGCGAGTAGCTTCCTCTGCCGCCATATTCCTGCGCCATCAACCCTGGAATTGTGCTTAGCGCTTGTGTGAGCGAGACGCTCTGGGAGCACTGAATTTCTTCGGAGTCAATTCGAGAGAAGGCGCTTCCTACCATGCTGGCGAGTTTGGCGCGCTTGGTTACCACGACGACGACATCGTCATCGAGGTTGTATTCCTGAGCATGAGTGGAAACGGCGCTGAGTTGAATGCAAGCTGCGAGAGCAGCTGAATATATCTTTTTCATCTAATTGTCCTTTTTTAAAAACACGGGAATGTCTAAGGACAATCCCTTCTCCCGTATTTGAAAGGACTACCCCCAGCACGGACAGTCATGCGCTGCCGTTGTCCATTTCAGGACGGTGCGGTTTTCTCCGCCGGTTCGTAACCGGACTTTGACCTTTGCGCGACAGTGAGGGAATTTCACCCATGCTTTCCTAGGCCGACGGATTGGTTGTATTACTGAAAAGATCGATGCGGGTAGAACCCGAGAGCCGATGAAATTGGGGGTTCCTTCTCCAGTTGTCAATTTTTTTAGCTCAAAATCTGTTCCAACTTTTTTTGGCGGCGTTGGTGCTCCTCGTTACTGATCACAGGAACGCGGGCGATGGCGTTCATTGCTGGGATATCCAGCCAGGACCGGCAACCTCCGTAGCTTTTTGAGTCGGGGAGGCGTTGAGGAGCTGCGAGACTAAATACGCGAACGAATCCGACGTGGATGCCTTGGTGATCGTCATAGCAGAAGCGTTCGTTCACGACGTCATCATGGAGGATGTGGAACTCGCGAAGGCCTGGCAACAAGGCGGCATCTGTGACAAGGCGGCTCCACTCGAGTGTGGCTGCGTAGCGGATTTCGATTTCGCCATCGAGTTGGGTTGGGATATCCGATTTAGGCGGCAGGGTGGTTCGCCCGAGTTGCTCGTGAAACCAGGTGGGGAATAGGAAAAAATCGGGATGCTTGAAGGCGAAGCCGTCACGTCCCTCGGCGATGCCGCCTTTACGAAGGATGAGACTCTGCCTGCCATTACCAAGGGCCTCACAAACGAGGGCCCATTCTTTAAATGCCACGCTCATAAATTGGAGTTCATTCTTTACACGACTTCGTTCAACAAGGGAAATAGTCTCAGTTATGATTCATCGCTTCGATCTCCACGTGCATTCGTTTTTTTCCAAGGATGCCTGCAACTCGCCTGAGGAGTTGATCGCGAGGGCGCAAGAGCGTGGGTTGAGCGGAATTGCCATTACGGATCATGACTCCTGCGGAGCTCACGAATATTTGCAGGGGAAGAAACTGCCAGCAGATTTCCTTCTCATTCCTGGTGTGGAGGTCAGCACGGCCGAGGGCCATTTGCTCTGCATTGGAGCGACGCTGCCTTACATGAAAGGGTGTCCAGCCTTGGAGGTACTTGAAGTAATCAAAAAAGCGGGAGGGGTTGCCGTGCCGGCGCACCCCTTTGATCGTTGGCGGGCGGGCATACGTGCGGAGATTTTAGATAAACTCGATATCGAAGTGCTGGAAGTTTTCAACGCGGCTGTCAGTGCGCGTCGAGCGAATGAGCGGGCGTTGGCATATGCAAAAAAACGTGGTCTCTCCATGACCGCTGCCAGTGACGCCCATCATGAATCAGCGGTGGGGGTTAGCACGACTGTCTTTGATCTTGATGAACTCACGCTTCCAGCCCTCCTAAAGGCCCTTCGATGCGGGGGGACTCCAGATGGGAATTACCTCAGTTTCGGTGAGGCCATGAAAAAAAACTTCGGAAATTGGTTCCGGTTTCTGAATCGGCGATCGATCCCCAAAGCTTCTCCCACACTCTGAAATCGGCTCACGTTCGCGAACGGAGCTTCAATATTTCATCGGAGTGAAATTCTTCTGCTCCATGAGAAATTCTTCATCAGCGCCAGAGTAAAGACCTCCGAAGGTTGGGGTGGGAATGCTCTGTGTGGCGTAAATTTTTGTCGAAATCGTAAATGTGCGCCGTTCACGAATGGCATTGCAGGCATTTTTCCAAAGAGTCGATTGCAGGCATTGGTCTGGCAGGCGATCGATAATCTGGTTGGCCTCATCCCAACGATCTTCGCTACTCAGGAGCATGGCTGTATTCATGAGGGGGGCATCATCTTCAGGCCATTTATCTGCACAGGCCTTCCAATGTTCGATGGCCGCTGCTGTATTGCCGAGTCCGTATTGCATGCAGCCAAGGGCAAGTTGGGCGTAACCAGAATCGTGATTGATCACCGGCATTTCCGAGTGGACGTCGCGAATAAAGTTCTCGGGATCGCGTTTGCATTGCCAAGAAATGAGGTAGCGGAATGCCTCGGGGCATTCGGCGTATTGCTCACGAAACTCGCTTACTAACGGACGTAGGCCTTCTATATCGGGGAGACTTTCGAGGGTTGCTTCGGGCGAATGTTCGAGGTGGCAAACAAGATGGTTACGCGCACAGGCAATGCGACCACGGGAGGCTTGGAATTGAGCAAAGTGGATTTGCTGCCCGATGACGATGGCTCGTACTCGGTCGCGCAAGGCACGGAACGCTTCGAGGCGGGGTTGGACGAGTGATTCTTGCCAGCGAACGTAATCCCTGTAAATGCGGGGATGACGGGCCTCCATGCGGGGGTTGACTTCGAAGCAGGTGTTGAAGGCCGGTTGGAGGAGTTTTTTGAAGCGGGGGGGCATCACCAGCAAGTCCAGGTGATCGACTGCCCGCAGGGGGAAGGTATCCGCATTGTGCTCCAAGATTTCGTCGAAGGGAAGATTGCAATAGCGAATGGCCTGACGGAGGTTGATGGGCAAGGTGGGTAGTTTTTCCCAAAGTGTAGCCACTTCGCTATCGAGAAAAATCTTCCGGTGAGCATCCCAACTTCCGATATTGTGGTAGCGAAAGCACGATAGGAGGCAACTCAGGGACTCGGTATGGCGATCCAGTCGGGCTGCTTTGCATGCGAGGCCATAGAGGCGAACTACGCTGGCATCATTGGAGTGCGCCGTGGTGATTTTTTCTAAATCGTAGGAATCTTGGAGGCGACCGGCATAGTTGTAGGCAAGGGCAATGCGGAAAATTTCATCCTGCGAGCAGTCAGCTCCCTTCAGAAGGGCGTCACCGATTTGGGCGGCGCGATCGAAAATCCCGAGGCGGGTAAAAACCTCTAATGCCGTTGCCAGTACATGTCTATCCAAGGGGCCTGCAAGCACGCGCTCAACCAGCAAAAGAGCCTCCGCATTCAGCCCTAGATCCAAGAGAGCGGTGGCTTCCTCCCAATGGGGATTGATGTTTTTTTCGGTCATTTTTTAAAGGAATGAATTCGTTCCGGCTGGCTTCGAGCTCGAACGGAATTTCTATGCTCTAACCACAGCAATTTCCGCGCCGAGTTTTTTTCTACTCTGCAAACGGATTTTGCGTGGGTTTTTGCCAATCGTTCGGGGTAAAAAATACCGCTTTTGGTCGACTTTCCAAAGGCGGGGGATCGTTTTTGCCGAGTGGGGACTCAGTCCCAGGAGAGAGATGGGTTTGTTTCCCAAGTGATCGGCCTTCAAATGATGGCCTACAGGGAGCAAATTGGATCTGCTTACGATGGAAACGAGTCATTTTTGCAGTAAGTGCTGACCCGTGACTTTCACGTGTCCAATATGGCCACGCTCATTAGGCCCGATTCTCTTTCCTAAAAATTCAATGGGCGATACGCCTCGCTCGGTTGTCAGGATGGGGGAAAATATTACCTTGATTGATTTGGGGCACTTGTCCTTTTGGTGAGAGTCTCGAGTTATTATGCGATCCTCAGCCTCCTGCCGTTTGCGGAAATTGGAAACGGCGGTTCTTCTATTCCAGCGGCGTTTGGTTGGGTCCGCATTTCTTGTCTTTACTAAAAAGGCCGATCGGCTAGGATTCGCACCCTTCTTATGTCCATACTTTTGCCCGTCTTAATTATTTTGCACGTCCTCATCTGCTTGCTGATGGTATTCGTGGTTCTCATGCAGCGTCCACGCAGTGAGGGATTGGGTGCAGCCTTCGGTGGCGGGCTTACTGACAATGTCTTTGGATCCCAAACAACCAACGTGCTGGCGAAATTCACGACGTGGCTTGCGATTGCTTTTTTCGTTATAACTCTCTTGCTCTCGATCATCACTGCGAAATCGTCCAACAGCAAATCGGAGATTCAGAAAAAACTCCTCAGCTCACCCGTGCCTCAAGCTACTGCCACGCCAGCGCCAGTTGCCACGCCAGCGCCGGTTGCCACGCCAGCGTCGGTTGCCACGCCAGCGCCGGTTGCCACGCCAGCGCCGGTTGCTACGCCAGCGCCAGTTGCCACACCAGCGCCAGTT
>Ga0209550_10004081_pt1 | contig 13858 bp, 8 predicted proteins | sample LauGreSuBDMM15SN_2_FD_187567 | JGI IMG/M metagenome (GOLD analysis project Ga0209550, IMG submission 187567) | Freshwater lake microbial communities from Lake Michigan, USA - Su13.BD.MM15.SN (SPAdes) (version 5) | ecosystem: Environmental > Aquatic > Freshwater > Lake | place: Lake Michigan, USA... | reverse complement strand
TAAAGGTAAACAAGGTCGTTTCCGTCAAAATTTATTGGGTAAAAGGGTGGATTATTCTGGTCGATCTGTTATCGTAGTAGGTCCAACGCTCAAATTGCATGAGTGTGGTATTCCTAAGGCTATGGCGGCAGAATTATTCAAGCCTTTTGTTATTCGTAAGTTAATTGAAAGGGGAATAGTTAAAACAGTTAAATCTGCTAAGAAATTAGTGGATAGAAAAGACCCGGTTATTTGGGAAATTCTTGAAAATATTCTTAAAGGTCACCCGGTTTTACTTAACCGTGCGCCAACTCTGCACCGTCTCTCTATTCAGTCGTTCCAACCCCGATTAATCGAAGGTAAGGCCATTCAGCTGCACCCCTTAGTTTGTGGTTCGTTCAATGCTGACTTTGACGGTGATCAGATGGCCGTGCACGTGCCATTAAGTCATGCTTCCATCTTAGAAGCTCAAATGTTGATGCTTTCGTCACATAATATGTTGAATCCGCAAAACGGAACGCCGGTAACTTTGCCTTCGCAAGACATGGTACTTGGTTTATATTATATAACAAAAGAAAGGAAATCAACCCCTGAAATAAAGGTTAAAGGGGAAGGTATGAAGTTTTACTCTGCCGAAGAAGTTATTATTGCACTAAATGAAGGTGTAATTGATCTTCATGCAGCCATAAAAGTTAGGGTAAAAACAGAAATGCCAAATGGTGAATGGGTTTATAAACTAACAGATACAACAACGGGTAGAGTAATTTTTAATCAACATGTTCCCGAAGGTGTTCCCTTTGTGAATGACCTGATGACTAAGAAAAATATCAAAAAGGTTATTAGTGATGTTATCGAAAGAACTAATCTTGCGATAACCGCTGGTTTCCTCGATGATGTCAAGGATATGGGCTTTACCTGGGCGTTCAAAGGTGGTTTGTCGTTTAACTTAGGTGATCTGATTAATCCCACGATTAAGGAAGATACCCTTGCAGAAGCTCAGGAAGAGGTAGATGAAGTTTGGGAAAATTACAATATGGGCCTTATTACAAATAATGAGCGCTATAACCAGATTATTGATAAATGGACCTACGCAGATAATAAAATTACAGAGGCTTTAATGCGTGAACTTGCTTCTCATAAGCAAGGTTTCAACTCTGTATTCATGATGCTTGACTCCGGAGCAAGGGGATCTAAACAGCAGATTAAACAGCTTTGTGGTCTTAGAGGCCTTATGGCAAAACCAAGGAAATCAGGTGATACTGGAGGTGCGGTTATCGAGAATCCAATTCTTGCCAATTTTGTTGACGGACTTTCGGTTTTGGAGTATTTCATCTCTACCCACGGTGCCAGAAAAGGTTTGGCTGATACGGCACTTAAAACGGCCGATGCTGGTTACCTTACCAGACGTTTGGTTGACGTTTCACAAGATGTAATCATTTCAGAAGTAGATTGTGCTACCTTAAGAGGCATAGAAACGTCGGCGCTAAAGGATAATGAAAAGGTTATTGAGCAGCTTTCATCTCGTATTGAAGGTCGTTATACGCTGTATGACATCACCTTGCCAGGTTCAGATGAGGTATTGCTTTATGCCGGTGATTATATAGATGCCAGAATGGCTATTCATATTGAAAAGATTGGTATAGAATCAATTACCATTCGTTCCGTACTGACCTGTGAATCTAAAAAAGGTGTTTGTGCCAAATGTTATGGCAAAAATCTGGCTTCTGGTAGAATTACTGAAAATGGAGATGCAGTAGGCATTATCGCGGCTCAGTCCATCGGTGAACCGGGTACGCAGCTTACTTTACGTACTTTCCACGTAGGTGGTGTGGCCTCTTTGTCTAAAACTGAATCGGAAATAGTTTCTCGTTTCAATGCTAAAGTTGAATACGATGGCATTAAAACAACAGAAGCTACAGATGGCTCAAAAAATACCATCGTCCTATCGAGAACGGGTGAATTGAGATTACATGATATAGAAACAAATAAATTATTCGTTTCTCTACATATTCCTTACGGTTCAAACTTATATTTTAAAGACGGTGAAAAAGTGGTAAAAGGTCAAACTATTTGCGATTGGGATCCATTCAACGCTGTCATCATTTCTGAGTTTTCGGGTATTGTTCAATTCGATGCTATCGAAGAAGGCGTAACTTATCGTCTTGAAAGAGATGATCAAACGGGCTATTCTGAAAAGGTAATCATTGAATCAAAAAATAAAAAGAAAATCCCTTATATAACTATCTCTTCTAAAGATGGTGAGGTGCTCAAAAACTATTCTCTGCCAGTAGGTTCTTACCTTTCTGTGGAAGATAACAGTTCTGTGGTCGCTGGTGATAAGGTTGCTAAGATTCCTAGAAGTTTAGGAAAAATCCAGGATATAACAGGTGGTTTGCCAAGGGTAACTGAATTGTTTGAAGCAAGGAATCCTTCTAATCCTGCCGTGGTTTCTGAAATTGACGGAGTAGTAAGTTTCGGTAAAATCAAAAGGGGAAATAGAGAAATTGTAGTTACTTCAAGGGATGATCAAAATCATAAATATTTGATTGGTCTTTCAAAACACGTGTTAGTTCAAGACGGCGATTTTGTAAGAGCGGGAACGCCTCTTTCTGACGGTGCTATCGCTCCAAGAGATATCCTAAATATTAAAGGTCCTTTTGCAGTGCAACAATATTTAGTGAATGGTGTGCAAGAGGTTTACAGATCTCAGGGTATTACCATTAACAATAAGCACATTGAAGTTATCGTGAGACAAATGATGCGTAGATTCCTCATCGAGGATTCTGGTGATACCACTTTCCTTGAAGGAGAAACCGTTGAAAGAGGTGAATTTATCGAACAAAATGATATCATTTTTGACAAAAAATTCATCACCGATCCAGGGGAGTCTAATAAGCTAAAGGCAGGTCAGCTTGTTTCATTAAGACAAATAAGAGAGGAAAATTCTTTCTTAAAAAGAAATGACCGCAAATTAGTAGTCTTCCGTGATGCTGTACCCGCAACGGCCAGTCCGCAGTTAATGGGTATCACTAAAGCTTCATTGGGCACCAATAGCTGGATTTCAGCAGCTTCCTTCCAAGAAACAACAAAAGTTTTAAGTACTGCTGCCATAGCAGCTCAAAAAGATGATTTGAGCGGTCTTAAAGAAAATGTAATTGTTGGAAAGAGAATTCCTGCCGGAACGGGTGCAAGAGAATTTGAACAAATTATTGTTGCTCATAAAGATAAAAGTTCTGACCTGGTAACGCAGGCACAGTTTATTGATATGGAATAACTAAGGTTGAGTTTTCTATTTTAATTTATTATATTGGCAAACCGGGATGTATTCATTTCCCGGTTTGCTTATTTTTATACCTCGATATGTTCGTTCCTTATCCTTTTATTTATAATTATGAATGAATACCTGATTGATTTAATAAACCAAATAGAACTTCCAGTCAGGAATCCTGTACTCATTTTATCCTTATTGTTTTTTGTTATCCTTTTGGTTCCCTTACTTTTTAGAAGACTTCATATTCCGGGTATTCTCGGTCTTATTCTTTCCGGTGTACTCATTGGTCCAAATGGACTTAATATTTTAGAGAAATCGGAAGCTATAAATCTTTTTTCTACTATTGGTTTGTTATATATCATGTTTATGGCGGGGCTTGAACTCGACACGAATGAATTCAAAAAGTATAAATACAAAAGTTTACTTTTCGGTCTCTTTACTTTTGCGATTCCACTACTTGTAGGTTTCCCGATATGCTTCTACCTGCTTAAATTTGATTTTCAAGCGAGTTTCCTTGTGGCAAGTATGTTCTCAACCCACACCTTGATTTCATATCCCATTGTTAGCCGGTGGGGTATAGTATCACAACAGGCCGTTGCGATTACTGTAGGCGGTACCATTTTAACAGATACAGCTGTATTAATTATGTTAGCGGTTATATTAAAAACTAACAGCGAGGGAGTTAGTAATGCTTTTTGGCTGCAACTCACCGTTTCTTTGGTTCTTTTTTCTATTGTAATGTTTAAAGTTATTCCGCCTGTTTCCAGGTGGTTTTTTAGAAAAGTTGAAAGTGAAAAGCATTCGCATTATATTTTTGTACTTTCTGTGATTTTTTTCGCTGCTTTCTTGTCTGAAATAGCTGGGGTAGAACCAATTATAGGTGCCTTTATGGCTGGATTGGCCTTGAATTCCTTAATATCGCATACCTCTGCCTTATTCAATAGAATTGAGTTTATTGGTAACGCCTTATTTATTCCGTTCTTTTTAATTAGCGTGGGGATGCTGGTCGATTTATCCGTACTTTTTAATGGTAAACATGCTATAATTATTGCTATTGTTTTAACTTCGGTCGCTTTGTTGGTGAAATGGTTAGCCGCCTGGCTTACCCAAATCGTTTTTTCCTTTCAAGGTGTACATAGACGATTAATTTTTGGATTGAGTAGTTCCCATGCTGCGGCTACACTCGCTATCATTTTAGTTGGTTTTGAAGCTGGGATTCTTGATGAAAACACTTTGAATGCAACCATTATACTCATTTTATTTACTTGCGTAATTTCCTCCATTGTTACGGAACGTGCTGCCAGGGAATTACTTCTTAAAGAAGGATTAATTGATCAGAATTTAAACCGTATTGATCAAAATGATGTGTCTGAAAAATACTTATTGCCTATTTCGAATCAATGGAGTCTGGATAGATTTTTAGAACTGTCGGTTATCTTTAGAAAAAATGTTAAACAAGTACCTCTCCGTGTTTTACAGGTAGTTCCCGCTGATTATCCTGAAAATGAATTGGTTCTTGAGGATAGTTTTACCCGCAGTTTACGTAAAACAGCCGCTGAACTAGATACAAAAATTGTTTTTCAGCGTGAACCTGACTTTCACATTGCCAGTGGTATAACCAGGGTGGCTAATCAGATGGATGCTAATTATATTCTATTAGGTTGGCCTCAAAAATCAGGCTTATTAGATAGAGTTTTTGGAGAAATACTGGATAATATTTTAGATACTGCGCCGCAACATATACTCGTATGTAAATTACAGCTCCCGCTGGTTGCTCACCAAAAGTTAATCATTGGATTGCCTCCTTTAGCGTTTACAGAGCCAGGATTTACTGACTGTTTCAAAAAATGGATGCAACTATCGTTAGAACTACACATGGATGTCATCATTTTTTGTTCGGAAGAAACGAAAGGGTATATTAAAAAATTGAACTCAAAAAATTATAATTTTAGAAACTGGAAATTCAGAGTGACTGATTTAAATCAAAATTGGTTTAAAAGTATTGATAATTATAAAATTAATAAGGCCGATTTGTTGGTGTTCATGCCAGGAAGACCGGCAAGTGCTTCATTTTTGATGGAGCAAAATGAAATTCCTTCCTATATTGAGCAACGCTTTCCCGACAACAGCGTTATTTTATTTTATTCCGGAGCGGCTATTTGACCTGCTTGATTCAAGTCCTGAATAACCTCTCCGGAATAAATAATGGCAGTTATTATTCAAACATATTTTTTGCGTCAATCAAAACTTTTTCAAGTCCGGCGTTATTTTTTCCGCCTGCGGTAGCAAAAAAGGGCTGACCTCCTCCACCACCATCGATATTTTTAGCCAGTGTTCTGACAATATTGCCAGCATTTAATTCTTTATCGTTGCAGATTGATTTACTTATTGAGACTAGAATTTGAGGCTTTTCCTGAATAGAGGCCGTTAAAACAAGAATAACCTTTTCAATGGTATTGTCAATTTGGAAGGCCAACTCTTTCAATAACGAGGCATCATTTAGTTCTACATGCTGGATGATAAGGGTGTAATTTTCTTTTTTATCAGCACCTAGTATGAGTTGTTCCCGTAGATGGACAACCTGTAATTGTTGAAAATTCTCAAGCAACTTTTTTTGAGCTTTTCCTTCTTCTTGTAATTGATGAATAGCTTTAGCAGGCGAAGGATTACCCTTGAAAATTTGACGGATGTCTTCCAGTTCATTCATTTCCTGTTGAATAAACCTTAAGGCTTCAAATCCACATACGGCTTCAATACGCCTTATTCCTGCGGCTATGGCGCTTTCAGAAATAATCTTAAATAAGCCAATTTCACCCGTTGAAGAAACATGCGTTCCGCCACAAAGCTCCACAGAATAGTCTTTATCAAAAGTTATAATTCTAACCGATTCACCATATTTCTCACCAAAGAGCATCATGGCACCTGATTCCTTTGCTTCGGCCATAGGGACATTTCTTTTTTCGTCGAGAGAAATATTAGCCTGAATTTTTTCATTTACTAATTTTTCAATCGCTAAGATTTCCTCCGCACTCACTTTTTGAAAATGTGAGAAGTCAAATCTTAATTTTAATTCATCAACATCCTGACCTTTCTGAAGCGCATGTTTTCCTATGATGTTATGAAATGCTGCGTGCATAAGGTGAGCAGCAGTATGGTTTTTTGAAATGGCTATTCTTCTGTTTTTATTTATCATTCCACGAACGATAGCAGCGGGATTATCAGGTAATTGATCCACAATATGAAGAATAAGATCATTTTCTTTTTGAGTATCTATTACTTGAATAGGCTGTTCTCCTATAAATAATATACCCTGATCTCCTGCTTGCCCGCCACTTTGACCATAAAAAGGTGATTTATCAAGAACAATTTGATGTTGCAAAACTTTTTTTATAGAAACCGATCTGTATTTAATAATTTTTGCATCATGGATTTCATTTTCCGTGTAACCTGTAAACTCAACAGGCTGATCAGGAAGCAGGTTAACCCAGTCGCCAACTTCTTTTTGAGCATCGGCACGAGATCTTGATTTTTGTTCCAATAAAGCGGCTTCGAAAGCCAATTCATCGATTTTCCAACCTTTTTCTTCGGCAATGAGACGTGTCAAATCAATGGGGAATCCAAAAGTATCGTATAGTTCAAAGGCATCTATACCTGAAATTACACCTTGATTAACTTTAATATTTTCAAATCTTTTTAAGCCATTTTCCAACGTGTTAAGGAATGAAATTTCTTCCATTTCTATAATTTTTGCTACCTGAGCTGATTGAGCCATCAGTTCGGGAAAAACATCGTCAAATGATTTGGCTAATGGGGAGACTAAGGTATGGAGAAAGGGAGTTTTAATATTTAAAAAGGAATAATAGTACCTTACGGCGCGACGTAAAATTCTCCTTATAACATAGCCGGCACCAGAATTAGCGGGTAATTGACCATCGGCTATGGTAAAGCAAATAGCTCTGATATGGTCAGAAATAACCCTCATAGCTATGTCTTGTTTGGCATCGCGGTCATAACTTCCCTTATAAGTGAAACCAGATGTTTTTTCTATAATAGAAATGAATGGAGTGAAAATATCGGTGTCATAAGTAGCCGTTTTACCTTGTAAAACCATACACAAACGCTCAAAACCCATGCCAGTGTCAACATGCATAGCAGGTAATTCAGCTAGGCTACTATCTGCTTTTCGGTTGAATTGAATAAATACATTATTCCAGATTTCAACCACGCCCGGATGGTCCTTATTAACGAGATGGCTACCGTGTAATTGCGCAATTTCTTCGTCTGTTCTTAAATCTACATGAATTTCAGAACATGGACCACAAGGTCCTGTGTCGCCCATTTCCCAAAAATTATCTTTTTTATTGCCAAATAAAATATGATTTTCAGGAAGGTATTTTAGCCATAAATTTTTGGCTTCCATATCAGCGGGAATATTCTCACCTGCATCACCTTCGAAAACAGTGGCATATAATTTGGTAGGATCCATACCATACACCTTGGTCAATAATTCCCAGGACCAGTCAATGGCCTCTTTTTTAAAATAATCACCAATAGACCAGTTTCCCAACATTTCAAACATGGTGTGATGCGTTCCATCATATCCAACATCTTCTAAATCGTTGTGTTTACCGGAGACTCTTAAACATTTTTGAGTATCGGCAATTCTTGGATTATCAGGAATTTTATTACCCAGAAAGAAATCTTTAAATTGATTCATTCCCGCATTGGTAAACATCAAAGTGGGATCTTCCCGATTTACAATGGGAGCAGAACCCACAATTTTGTGTTGCTTAGACGCAAAAAAGGTTAAAAAGTGACTCCTTATTTGTCGTGCGGTCATCATATTTTTAAATTTTTAAGGGAAAAAGGTTGATTATTTACGGAATGGTCTTATATTGTGAAGGAACGGTAATAATATACTTTTTACCGGTCGAGTTCAGGTATAAAAACAATCAAATATTGCTCAAAGTTATCATTTTTGAGATTATTAACGGTAGTAAATACCGGTAAGATTTAAAAAAATCCTAAGAAAATTAGGGCTTTTCAATTAGGATAGCTATTTTAGAGCCGAGCAATTTTTGAGAGACATCCGTTGAATCTAATACCCCCCATTAGGTGTTATGTGCCTGTATAGTTAATCAGGTACGATTTAACAACATACCAAATTATGAAAAAGGAAAAATTCTTCTTTGATGCCAATTTACTTCGTTATGAACGAATAGAGGAGTCTTTAAAGAGTAAGTTTGTGCGCTTCTTCTCTGTAGTAAGTGCTGTCTTAACAACGGCGTTGTTGTTGACCGTTTTTTTACATAAATATTTGCCCTCTCCTCAAGAGAAATCTCTCCTTTCTGAAATCGATGTTATGGAGGTTGAATATCAACGTTTAGTTGATGAAATGGAGCGTATGGAAAAGGTTTTAGGTAATGTACAAAAAAGAGATTCTTATACCTATAGAAGTTTATTTGGTCTTGATCCTATAGATAATAATGTTTGGAGAGGAGGTATTGGAGGTCACAATGAATATGAAAATTTCGAACAGTATAAAAAAGTAGGAGGGACTATTATTGAAACTCAAAAGCGTTTGAGAAGATTAAAACATTCCTTGGTTATTCAATCGAAATCGTTGGATACTATCATGAATTATGCTAAAAAAGAAGAGAAATTTCTTGCTTCCCGTCCATCCATAAAACCTGTCAGATCTGATAAACTATCAAAAGGGGTTAATTTTTTATCGGGCTTCGGCTATAGAATTCATCCAATATTTAAAGTTAAAAAGATGCATTATGGTATTGATTTTACCGCACCCAAAGGTACTGCTATTCAGGCTACTGGTTCTGGCAGAGTGGTAAAAGCAACCAGAAATGCAGGTTTTGGAAATCATATTGTTATAGATCATGGATTTGGGTACCAAACTATTTATGCCCATTTGTCCAAAATAAATATAAGACAGGGTGACCAGGTTGTGAGAGGACAGTTGATTGGTACGGTTGGCAGTAGCGGTATTTCAACAGCGCCTCATTGCCATTATGAGGTTCATGTAAATGGAAAACCAGTAAATCCTATTTCTTATTGTCTGGATGGTTTATCTGTTCAGGAATATAAAGAATTGGTTACTTTAGCTGGGCAGGTCGTTCAATCCTTAGATTAAAATATCTTCTTTAATGCTTTTATGAATAGCAATAAGGTTGTTGATTGTCCAAACTGCGGAGTATCATTTAGTCCTGAAGATAAATTTTGTACAAATTGTGGTCAAAAGGCATCCTTACCCGGTTTATCATTAATATATCTTATTAAAGAATATATAGACATTGTGTTCAATTTTGAATACAGGTTGTAGATATCATTTTTACACTTATTTATTCCTGGTAAGCTTTCCACCCAATTCTTTGCAGGAAAGAGACAAAAGTATTTAAGCCCTCTCAGAATTTTCCTCATTTCCGGATTAATCCATTTTGCTTTATTTGGCCATTGGGTGAATAATAAATTTGATAAACAACTTTCATCTTTTGAAAATTACATACAAGTAAATGCCTTTAGGGAGCAATTTATAAGTAATATTGATTCTCTTCCAAATAATATCTTCACAATAGAAGGACTTGACACCACGCAGGCTTTCGCTATTAAGGAAAAAATAATTCAAAGGCTAAAATTTAAATCAGCGCCTTCAGATTCTCTTTTTAATAAATTTAATGAGGACGAACCCATTTCAATTTCATCGGAATGGAAAGATAGCCTTTCCGTAGATTCCTTAGCAGGTTATTTTCAGATTTTCGTTATAGAAAATATTCAGGGTAAATGGACAATAAAATCTATGCCATTAAGCTTTACAGAGGTCTATAATCCTGATCCTGAAAATATTATTAAAAAGGCAAATATTAGTACAGACTTTGGAGAATGGCAAGTCAGACAAGAAATGAAGTTACAGAAAGAAATCAAAAATTTCACCTTTTTTGTAACGAGCCAATTAATATGGATGGTTATCTTTTCGATGCTGGTTATATCCTTATTTCAGCAAATAATATATTTCAGATTGCCCTTTTATTATGCTCACCATCTGATCCATAATTTACATTTTCATGCTTTTTCTTTTCTCGTTATCAGCTTGTTTATGTTAGGGCAGGAATATAAATTTATGGCAGAAGGTTTTAACTTATTTATCATAGTAATTATTATATATCAATTTTTAGCGCTAAAGAGAATCTTTAATCAAGGGTGGTTTAAAACAATATGTAAAGCACTCCTTATTGATTTAACTTATTTGATAATTTCAACGAGTATTTTACTTATTACTGTAATAATAAGTATGTTAACGTTTTAATAAAAAGGGTAATCAAAAAATTGATTACCCCCCACACTATGAAACACTAAAAAAAACTAATTTCGAAATTAATATAGCAAATTTAATGTGTTTGTTGCTATAATTCAACTATTTAAATAAAAAAAATCAAAAATCCTTGCTTTTATTAAAAAAAACTTTACAGTTCCACCAGTTTTTCTCTAAAATAGCATTATTACGCGTATAAAATTGAATGGCCGGTTCGTTCCAATCTAAAACCTGCCATTTTGCTAAATTACAGTTTTTAGCCTTTGCCTCTTGAATAAATGCGTCATAAAGTAATTTACCGATGCCCCTACCTCGGAATTGTTCATTAACAACAAAATCTTCTAAATACATCATTTTACCCTTCCAGGTGGAATAAGTCAAATAATAGAGAACCATTCCAACAATTTCTCCATGTACATCGGCTACAATAGACTGAAATACATTTTCCGCAAAATCATTTTCGTACATTGCTAGACTCGCCGTAAATTCATTTTCTTCCTTTTCATAAATAGCCAATTCCCTGACAAGGTTATGAATAAATGGAAGATCTTTTAGGGTTGCCGTTCTAATAATTACAGACATAGTGTTTTTTTTTATACATTAGCTAATCTAATTTATTTTCCTGGTTTTAATCTGTTTATTATTCTATTAATTTTCCTAAAATGAGTGTTATGCGGACATTAATCCATTTTTCGGTTTTTATATTTTTTTTCGCGTTCCTTTGGAGTTGTAAAAAAGAAAGTATTCATGCCGATGTTATTTTTATCAATGGTAATATTTATACCGTTGATTCTTTGAAGCCATCAGCCTCGGTTCTTGCTGTAAGCAATCATAGAATTATTGGTTTGGGGGACAATGACATAATAGAAAAATTTAAAAATGCTGAAACAAAGATAATCGATTTGGAAAATTCTTTTGTTATGCCTGGCTTTATTGAGGGACATGGTCATTTTGGAGGATTTGGAGAGGGGCTTCAAAATCTTAATTTCTTACATTCCAAATCATGGGACGATGTTATTAAACAGGTAGAGGAAAAAGTGAAAACAGCTAAGCCGGGAGAATGGATTGTTGGACGTGGTTGGCATCAGGAAAAATGGGATAAAATTCCATTGAATAATGTTCTTGGTTATCCTTTTCATGATGAGTTAAGTGCTATATCTCCAAATAATCCTGTTCTTTTGAGACATGCGAGCGGGCACGCGGTTTTCGCCAATGAAAGAGCAATGAAAGAAGCCGGTATTTCAAAGGAATCACCGAATCCTTTAGGCGGAGAGATTGTAAGGGATATGGAGGGTGAAGCTATTGGTGTTTTCGAAGAAAGGGCTATGAATCTGGTTTCTGGTTCTTACCAGGATTATTTAAAGTCTTTAGAACCCGAACGTCAAAAGAAAATTTGGTTTGAAGGGCTGGAATTAGCGCAAAAAGAATGTTTAAAAAATGGGATTACTTCCTTTCAAGACGCTGGAACAAAATTTAAAGAGCTTCAATGGTTGAGAGAATGGGCAGAATCAGGAAATATGGATATTCGACTCTGGGCCATGATAAGAGAGAGTTATGATGACATGGATGGAAAATTAAATGATTTTCCCTGGTTAAACTTAGGTGATTATCATTTTACCGTTAGGGCCATTAAATCGGAAGTTGATGGCGCTTTAGGTGCTTTTGGTGCTTGGCTACTTAAACCTTACGCTGATAAGTACGGTTTCTCAGGGCAGAATACCACACCATTAGAAGAAGTAGATAAAATAGCCAATCTAGCCGCTAAACACCAATTACAATTTTGTGTTCACGCCATTGGAGATAGAGCAAATAAGGAAGTATTAGATATTTTTGAACAGAAAATTATTCAAATGAAGGGTAAAGAATCGCCCCGATGGAGAATGGAACACGCTCAGCATCTGGATACATTAGATATACCACGATTTAAAAAATGGGGAATTATTGCTTCTATGCAAGGTATTCATTGTACCTCTGATGCCCCCTTTGTAGTAAAACGTCTCGGCGTAGAGCGTTCTCGGACCGGTGCATATCCTTGGAGGTCCCTCATTGATAATGGCGCATTAATTGCAAATGGTACCGATGTGCCCGTTGAGGAGATTGACCCTATTGCTTGTTTTTATGCCTCAGTTACCCGGAAAAGAGCTGATACTGGATTTGAATTCTTTCCGGAACAGCGCATGACCAGAAAAGAAGCTATTTCCTCCTACACCCTTTGGAATGCTTTTGCCGCTTTTGAGGAAAATGACAAAGGTTCTTTAGCTATTGGAAAATTAGCTGATATGGTGGTGCTTTCAAATAATTTACTAACCTGTTCAGATGAAGATATTCTTAACACTAAGGTTTTAATGACTATTGTTGGTGGCGAAATAAAATATCGTAAATAAATGGAAATGATTGATATTCTTGCTTTTGGTGTTCATCCCGATGATGTCGAACTCGGTTGTAGCGGGACTTTATTGAAACATATTGCCATGGGTTTCAAAGTTGGTCTTGTTGATCTTACCCGTGGAGAACTCGGGACAAGAGGAACGGCTGAAATCAGAACAGGGGAGGCGCTCAATGCTATGAAAAAAATGGGAGCGCAATTTAGATATAACCTGGATATGGCCGATGGATTTTTTCAGGATAATAAAGACAATCAGCTTAAGTTGATTGAAGTTATTCGACGCTTCAGACCCAAAATGGTTTTACTAAATGCTGTCCATGATCGACATCCAGATCATGGTAGGGCCGCAAAAATGGTGGCCGATGCTTGTTATTATGCAGGATTGGCTAAAATATCTACCACCTTTGATGCTAAAGAACAATTGGCCTGGAGACCTGCAAATGTTTATCACTATATCCAGGATCGTAATCTTACCGCCGACTTTGTTGTGGATATAAGTGATTTTATGGAGGAGAAATTAAATCTGGTGAAGACTTTTACCTCTCAGTTTTATTTGCCCGCATCGCTAGAATACAAAAAGGAATTGGAAACCCCCATTTCCGGTCCTGATTTTCTGGAGTTTTTAACAGCTAAAGCCAGAAGCTATGGTCGTGAAGCTGGTTTCACCTTTGCTGAGGGCTTTACCTGTGTTAGAACCCCTGGAATTCAAAATCTATTTGATCTTAGATGATTCGCAGAACCCTGCAAACACCGCGTCAAAACCGTCCCTGTTTGAACATCCCTTGTAGTACATACCTGCTAGACCATCCCTGCTCGCCCCTGCGCAACACTGCGCAGAACCCTGCAAACACTGCGTCAAAACCGTCCCTGTTTGAACATCCCTTGTAGACCATCCCTG
>Ga0209550_10004079_pt1 | contig 13860 bp, 15 predicted proteins | sample LauGreSuBDMM15SN_2_FD_187567 | JGI IMG/M metagenome (GOLD analysis project Ga0209550, IMG submission 187567) | Freshwater lake microbial communities from Lake Michigan, USA - Su13.BD.MM15.SN (SPAdes) (version 5) | ecosystem: Environmental > Aquatic > Freshwater > Lake | place: Lake Michigan... | reverse complement strand
TTTGCTTGATCAACCAGACTTTCAGACAATTTGACGTTGACGGACACGGCGTTCTCCATTGAGTCCCAAATGATAGCACAAAGGTTCCAAAAGGGAACCATTGTGCAGTATCAGCAGGTGTAATTACCCGCCCTAACTCCCTCAGAGACTAACTTTATAAGTCGGTACCCGACCCTCCACCACTACAGCACATACCAACCTTTCTGGCTACTCAAGCAGCGTCACGACGGCGACGGCAGGCTCTGCCTTTGTGCAGGTGGGGCTGTATGGCACGGTCAAGGTTGCTGATAACGCTTATGCCTATGCGGGTGTGTCGGGTGAGGCCAGAACGGGGCAGACCCTGTACGGTGGCAGCGTGGGCTTGCGCATGGCGTTTTGATGCGCAGCCAACGGCTCAGTCTTCGATACGTTTCAAATCGCGATAAAAATTCTCGTGAGAGCCAAGCGTGAGTAGTTTTAGGCTGTCTGATTCTAAGAAAGCTAAGTGCTTTGACCGTGAATATACGCTTCTAAAAATTTAATTTGACGACCTTGAAGTTCAATCGTACTTTTTACTAAATCTCCAATAGAAATCACCCCCATTATTTTAGTTTTTTCTACCACGGGTAGATGTCTGATATGTTTGTGAACCATGATTTCCATACACTCGTCTAACGAGTTAGACAACGTAACGCTGAGTGGCTTTACCGTCATGATTTCTGAAACAGCGATCTGTTTTGGATTGTTATTTGGCAACAACACTTTTATCGCGCAATCTCCCTGCGAAACGATCCCGACTAGAGCTTCGTCATCGACAACTAATATGGCCCTTACACGATGCTCGCGCATTAGCATCAGGACGTCCTCTACAGTATCGGATGATCGCACAGAAAATATTGTCTTAGCTTTTTGTTCGATAACTTGTTTTACTAATGTCATAAAAATCTACCTGAAAATTTAAAAAAATAAATTGAGTTTTTGATATTCAATCTTAGTGCATTAAGTTTTATACGGAAAAGTTAAACAAATGCGACCAGTGGCCGATAGCGATAAAACTGTAACCCTATCATACTAATATTACCTCTTAATGCACTGTTGAGCGGCTAAGCAGAATGACGAAGTTGAAACTTTACGTTCGTAAAGTTATTCACAAAACCGGATAGTTAGTGCTTCGGCTAGCCCTGTTTCGAAGTAACCACCGCGTCCGGGGATTTAGAAGATGTTGATCTTCACACTGGAATAATAGTCAGGCAGCGAGTCTACAACTTCAGGGCAGGTCGCCCCGACAAAGCGCAGCACTTTATTTAACGTGCAACCGTTACAATAGAGGCATTAATTAGTGAAACTGGTGACTTAGTCATGACGCTACAAGCATTTATTGAGCTGCAGGCAATCAAAATAGATACAAAGATTGGAACCTATGCACTAGGCGCAGCACAACCCAAAGAACACTTACTAAGCATCGCACTCTGCATAGATCCGCACCTTGTTTTGATCGATGAAGACTCGATGCAAAATGTATTGGACTACGATCCTCTCTTACTTGAAATTCAACGACTTGCGGCAGATAAACATTACGAAACGCAGGAGCGACTCATCACACGTATCGTCAAAGCATGTGCCGCATATGCGGAAGTCATATCGCTAGAAATCATCCTAAAAAAACAACCGGTTCTAAACGACTCTGGGTCTCTTGGAGTGCGGTTATGCATGGACAGAGCCGCACTAAACCGCGTTTAGCAGACTCAATCAAGATAACTCTCATTTAGGACAACCACAGTGAACAAACAACTAAAAGATCTAGACCAACTAGGAAATGTCTGCGTTGGTATATTCCACAGAATTGCCCTTTTCGCCATCGGGGTCGCCACAGTGTGGGCAGCTGGTTGGACGTTTATTGAACTTTTTCAAAAACACCATGCCTCAATTCAAGATCTTTTGCTCTTATTTATATATTTAGAAATCGGCGCGATGGTTGGCATTTATTTCAAGACCAACCACATGCCCGTTAGATTCTTGTTGTACATCGCTATCACTGCACTCACCCGACACATGGTTGATATCATGAGCCACGCTCCTATCAATATTAACGAGATGCTAGCGGTCGGCGCCACAACCCTAGCAATAGCAGTCGCTATTTTTATTATCCGCTATACAAGCACAAAGTTTTCTAGCGATAAGCAGAACGATATTAGCTGACTATTTTTTAGCTGATATTCAATGGTGACGATCACGACCAAAATAGCTTTTCGGTTTAGCAAGATCGAGCTTGGCTGAGCGAGCAATCGCCTGACCTTCGCGGCTGTGATCTTGTTGCTGCATTCGCTTCTCGACAGTGATGCCGCATAGCTTAATCCAGTTGTATAAGCTATGCGGAGATACGAACGTCAATCGATCGTGATGAATCGGATTTTTTTATTCGCGACTCGCCTTCGCGACGTATTCGGATAATATTTTCATTTGTTCGGGCGTTAAGTTTGCGTAAGCAGGCATTTGACCAATACCGTTTTTAAGGGCGTTCATGACACGCGCAGCATCGGGTTGGAGCTCGTTCATTGACGGTCCCACTGCGCCCACCGCCTCAGCCGCCTCAAGGGCGTGACATATCGCACAGGCTGGCGCAGCACCTTTTAAAAATAAAAGCTTACCTGCTTCATCATTTGCCGAGGCCGCTGGGGTGAATGCTGGAGCACATACAAGTGCAGCCGCAGTGATGGCTCCAGCAAAACGTGTAGGAATTAATTTTTGCATTTTATTGAAAAGGCCCTGGTGAGGGCACTGCCAGTGTGTTGCTTAACTTGGTTTAATCGGAGGCGCACAAACCCTCCCCCTTGCGCGGGGGGGCGTGAGAACGACGATTAAGCCACGTTAATTTTTACAGTATGTGCCACCCAGCCGCTATTTAAATAGCCTGCGGCATTCTCAGTCGATTGCGCAACCTGCTCAACGCCTGATTTTGTTGTGACACGGCATGAAACATCGTACTGACCGGCTTTGAGGTTTGTTGCCAAAACAAACTGGCGCCAAGCATACTTGCCCAAATCTGGGCCCACCAAGCGCGCAATCTGCCATGTTTTACCGCCGTCAAGCGAGACATCGACTTTGGCAATCTCTTCTGAGGCACCCATGGCCACGCCAGTAATTTGCAAGGCACCTGCTTTGACAGGGCCGTTGTCAGGTGAGGGGGACGTCACCCAGGATTTAGCATCCATCGCCCAAACGGCGGGCTGACTGGGATCGCCCTTTTGACCGACGGGCGACATGCGGTATCCGGTTTTTTGAATGGCGGCTTGCGTCTGCTCTTTTGTGAAAGCCAAGCGCTTGATGTACTTAATATTGTTGACACCGCTATAGCCAGGAACAATCAAGCGCAAAGGGCCACCGTGCGCTAAAGGCATAGGTTCGCCATTCATTTCCCAGGCCAGCATGGCATCTTGCATTGCGGCGAGAGGCACCGAACGCTCGACAACCACGGCATTTGGATCAATGCCCGCAGGAAGCTTTTCACCACCTGTGCCTGTCATGTAGACCATTCCAGCAGAAACGCCTCCTAACGCTTGAATCACTTCGCGAACAGGTATGCCCGCCCACATGACACAGCCTGCGGCACCCGTCTGCCATCTTGTGCCACTGGGTTTGCCCGGGAATAAGCCGCGACCGTTGCCTGAACATTGCAACACTGTCGCCATCGTTTCAAATCCCATTCGCTTGAGATCGGAGATTGACAGGGTCTGTGGTTTTCCAACGCCTTCGATGTTGACTTGCCAGGCATTGACATCGCCAATATCAGCCGCTGAGGGTGCTGGCAGATTATTACGGATAAACAGACGATCACTCGGCGTGATGATGCTTGAGCCGATTGCTGAACGTTTGGTTTCAATCGTTGTCGGGGTATGGACAATCATGCTGTCGGCATGTTTCCAGTTGACATAGCTTGGCAACGGCTTTGCTGTGGATCCCGCAGGGGCAACAGGGTTAACAGCAGGGGTGCCTGTTTGTGCGTTGGCAGACCTTGGATTGAGCCCGGCGGCAGCCACTAAACCAACAGTAGCCCCTAGCAGATTTCGGCGTGTGATTTTGATCGAATTTGTCATGATAGCCTCTTGGGATGTGAGCGCGGTGGTCGTTATCGGCAGGGAAGCAAACCTTAGGACGCTTGGTGCAAACAATTGACGGGATAAAGAAAAGCCATCCGGACCAAGCTGTTTGTCAGCCTAACAGGCCTCCAGCAGCTCGACAACATAATTTGCCGGGTCGATTATATACCTAACATCTTCTCAAAATTTACCTAATACCCACTTAAAAACAAGTGCGTTGATAAAAGCAGTTATTACGATACCTAAAAATATCATTCCTAACGTGGTCATGGCGAACTCATCAGTTAGACGCTAAACGGCTATGGAGAGATCCACCACATTTGCGTCAGTTAAAGAAAATGTAAGGTTAGCACTGCCAGTCAAATGGTGTTAACAAAGCATTGCCAGTCATATGGCATTCACAACTTGGGGGGGATGTATCAATTACTTGTTTAGCTCTTTAACCTTTGCGTCTCTTTCATCATCAGTCATTTCATCGCAACGACTGCTTCGATCTGGACTGCGCAGCCAATCTTGTGTTCCGGCTCTCGGCCCATAAATGCGAGTAGATTGCTTAAATACAGCCCATGTGATGAATGCCATGCTGATAATCGCTATGTGCCCGACCATGTTGTATGGGATAGAGAGTGGATCGCCTATATAAAGACCGAACGCTAAACACCAAAAACAAAATAAAAGAATGCTGGCGACGTACCGGACATAGACAGGTGCGTGCCGCAGAGGGTTGAGATTTGGATCTAGGAGTCGGCGTGCATTTTGGAACAAAAAGTAAAAAAGCTTGAAGATACCGAACATACTTAGACCTCTATCGAATTAGGTTTTTAGCGCTTTCAAAACGTCATGCTAAGTGGGGCTACTCTTTTCTTATTTTAAAGCTTAACATTTGTAAGCTATCCCAAAGATTAATACCCATAAAATTCTTAGATGTTTTTTATCAGTAACGCGTCTTAAGTTTCGCTTATGGCAGATGTTGATTGATTCAATCTACACAAGTACGGAAAACAAAAAAAATTAAAGCAGGTAGGACGCACATTGACCCCTTCGGTGAATGCAACACTTTGACAGGTAAAAATAACTGAGGGAGCCTAAGGGTATATCGCTCGGTAACGATTTGCTTGAGCTAAACTTTGAAAAGTATTGGAAGCTTGTTGTTAGCATTTTTAATCCCAATATTCTCTTTATTTTTTGCTTAACCGGTCAGTCGTTCTTAATGAATCTTAATTCCAATACAGCCACCAAGCGATCTTTACTCGAAAACTACTGCCGTGTGATGACCCGAGTGGGCAATGCGCTTACCCTGATTGGCGGCCTGAGCTTGCTTTTAGGTATGTTGGGTGCCTTTGATATGGAAATTTTTTCGCTTGGACTTTCCTCAGGGGTGCGCATTATCGGCACGGTGGCGATTGCAGGCTGTTTGCTCAGCGCAATTGGCTACGGCATCTCTGACTACTCGAACAAATAACTCACCACAGGAGCAATACATGTTTAAACGTTCTGACTATTTCATCATTAGTGCCGTCATGCTTTCATTCTTTATTTCAGCCTATCTTTGGTTTGTGATTAAAGATCAAGAGCAAGCAATTTTTACTGCCATTTGGATTCCCTCGATTTTCACGTTTGGCATTTACTTTAAGTTATGTGCTTTGATGGGGCAAAGACGATGAGTTCGGATATTTTGTTATACCCCGCGATTTTTATTTTCTCTTTACTCGTGATTGGTTTAGTTTATACAGTCATAGAGTTTTCGAAGATGGAAAAAGATGCAAAAAAATCAAAAGATGTAGACAGAGACTAAGTACCTACGCAAGGCACTGCACAGATGACATTGTGAAACTCACCATCGCGGAAAACTTCCGTGGCCTCTTTTATGTCCCCTTCTATGTACTGCGTGAGCGCGCCCTCGCTAGGGAGCTAGGCCTCGATATTGATTGGTTACCACCCGGCGCACCAGGGGGTGCCATTGACGATGTGAAGTCTGGAAGGATCGACCTTACCTGGGGTGGGCCGATGCGTGTCATGATCGACCACGACACCACGCCAGATGATGCGCATCGACTGCTCAGCCTGTCAGAAGCAGTGGGTCGAGATCCCTTTTGCTTAATCGCCCGCGAACCAAATCTTTCGCTGACCGAGTTACCCGCTTTGCGGCTATCGATCGTAAAGGAGGTTCCGACCCCTTGGCTATGCCTGCAAGCCGACCTGAAAGACCAAGGTATTAGCGTTCCGCAACAGCTCATCACAAATTGGAGCATGCAGGAGCAACTCAACGCGCTAGCCAATAATCAGGTAGATGTCATTCAATCCTTTGAGCCCTTTGTGACCCAAGCGCTTCTGGATGGCGGCCACCTTCTTTATGAAGCCAGCCTGCGCGGCCCGACGGTGTACACCGGTTTTATTACGTCTCGTGCGACACTCGAAGCGCGCCACAAAGAAGTGGCCGCACTCGATACCGCGCTTGCACAGGCGCTCAGCTGGATGCATGAGGCCGGCGCCGAGTCGACTGCCGAATTGGTCAAAGGATATTTTCCAGAGTTAACCTCTAACACCCTGACAAGTGCTGCGAACCGCTACCTTGCGCGCGGGGTTTGGTCTAACAGTACAACTATCAACCGGGCTGGCTTTGAGCGGTTGAGTGAAAGTTTTTTTAGAGCGAGCGCCATCCGGGCATCCGCACATTATGAAAGTTGCGTATTCAACTTTGGAGATCACTGATATGTCACACTCTACTCAATCCTGGGGACAGATCAACACACTACGGCGACTCACCCTCGCCGTGGCCGGCGCCGCACTAGCGTCAGTCACCTGCCTAAGCGCACATGCTCAGACCACAGAGAATTACCCTAGCCGCCCGATCAAGATGGTGGTTCCGTTCCCGGCGGGTGGCCCTGCCGATATCGTTGGGCGTCTGTATGCGCTGCATCTCAACAAGCTGTCTGGCCAACCTATCGTCGTGGAGAACGTTGTGGGTGCCGCCGGCTCGATCGGTACGAATAACGTCGCGCGGGCTGAGCCCAACGGCTACACCATTCTTTTTGGCACAACCAGCACGATGGCGATCAACGAGGTTCTCATGAAGAACCTGCCTTATAACTTTCAAAGAGACTTCGCGCAGATCGGGCTAATCGCCAACGCCCCGCATGTCATGGTGGTCAGCCCAAAGGTTCAAGCAAAAAACTTTGCTGAATTCGTTGCCTTGGCTAAGGCTAAGCCTGGCACACTCACATTCGGATCAGCAGGAATGGGATCGATCGTGCAAATGGGGTCTGAGATCGTTAAGGTTGGCGCGAATATCGATGTCATGCATGTGCCCTATAAAGGTGGTGGTCCTGCGACGCTGGCGTTGCTCTCAGGTGAAATCGACATGACCGTCAATGACCTCACGACGCTCAAGGGCAACATCGATGGCGGGAAAGTGCGTGCGATTGCTGTGGCCAACAAGACGCGTCTCAAACCATTGCCTGATGTCCCAACTTTTGCCGAACTAGGTTATCCACAAATTATGTCGAGCACCTGGTGGGGCATTGCCGTCCCCGTCAAGACACCTAGCGACATTCAAAAGAAGCTGCAGGGCTGGAATGACCAAATTATCCGGAATCCAGAATACGTGAGCAAGCTCGCAGAGATGGCGATTGATCCGATCCTCATGACGCCAGCCGAAGCTGCGGCTTTCATCGTCGCCGAAACCGCGAAGTGGCGCGACATCGCGACCAAAGCCAAGATCGAGCTGAACTGATGCGCGTCCTGATCGCAGGCGGGCAAGGCTTTGTGGGACTGAACATCGCCGAGCAACTGCTTGCAAAAGGGCAAGCCGTTGCACTCTTTGGTCCTGACAGTGCACCGACCTCCTTTAAGGAGACATTAAAGGCGTTGCCCGGTGAGCTCATCATCATGGATGGCGATGTTTCTCGTGCGGATGACCTCGAGCACGCCTTCGCAGCATTCACGCCTGATCGTGTCGTGAATGCTGCGGCTATTACAGCGGGCCTTGATCGCGAAAAAACAGCAGCGCGTCGAATCTTCGAGGTGAACTTGTTCGGCACGATCGAGGTGCTTGAAGCCTGCATTCGGCATAAGATTCCCAGATTAGTACAACTTAGTACGGGTTCGGTATTTGGCGAGCAAGGTCGCAGTAGCGCTTGGCTCGACGAGGGCACGAGTCCTGCTCTACCCGAATCCCTGTACGGCATCAGCAAGTTCGCTGCCGAGCGCACATGCATTCGCTATGCAACAAAGCGAGGGGTGGACGTAACCGCTCTGAGACTAGGAACAGTCTTCGGACGTTGGGAATACGATACCGGCTTGCGCGATACGCTTAGTATCCCCTTACAACTGCTTAGATCTGCGCAAGCAGGCCAAGCGGCAGTGCTGCAAAGAGAGTGTGCGGATGACTGGGTCTACTCGATAGATGTGGCGCTTGGCATCTTGGCTGTGCTGAGCAGCCAATTCAGACCCAAGCCCCTCTACCATTTGTCAGCAGGACTACGTTGGGACGTCGCCGATTGGTGCGAACGGATGTGCGCAGCGTTTCCAGGGTTTACTTATGCACTCGTCGACGATCCTGCGCTGTGCACTATTGGACGGACCTCTAGCCCCAGCCGCTCTCCCATGAGTATTGAGCGCATCCAATCTGACTTTGGTTACAAGCCAGAATACCTGACTGAGGCTGCATGGATCGACTTCCTTCGGTGGAGGGAGAATTACATTTGATCGGACGTCATCCCTTTAATTTGTGCAAAAGGCTCCTTCCATGAGTAAGCTCTGGCAACTCACAGCAAGCGATATCGCTGCACAAACAAACAACAAAACGGTTAGCGCAACAGAAGTTGCACGTAGCGCGTTAGAGCGACTCCATCAGATCAACCCAAAGTTAAATGCGGTCGTACAACACAACGATCAATGGACGCTTGAGCAAGCGCAGATTATTGATCAGCGTATCGCGGGCGGAGAGAAGCTCCCGTTGGCTGGCGTACCAATCACAGTCAAGGACAACATCTGGGTAAAAGGACAGACGATTACCCAAGGATCTCTTCTATTCAAAGATTTTGTCGCGCCTCAGGATGCATGGGCCGTGGCGAGACTCAAAGAACTCGGTGCCGTGATAATCGGCATCACAAACTGTTCAGAGTTTGCATGTAAGGGGATCTCTAACAATTTGGTGTACGGTAAAACTCGCTCGCCATGGGATCTGGAGCGCACGCCGGGTGGATCCTCGGGCGGCGCTGTCAGTGCCGTGGCGGCCGGCATCGGCGCACTCGCTCTGGGTACCGATGCCGGCGGCTCGATTCGTCGCCCTGCCGCACACTGCGGGCTCGTAGGAATGAAGCCCACATTCGGTCTCGTACCTTGCGGTCCCGGGTTCGATGAACCGAACTTCGGGCTGTCGGTCAACGGACAAATTGCGAGAACCGTTGATGATGCAGCCCTCATGTGGAGGCACCTCGTGCAGTTCAAGCATGGCGACTGGGGCTCACACCTGCACAACAACGCCGATGCTCAGAACACTCTCAGCCAAGCCCCTTCAAGAAAATTACGAATAGCTTATAGCCATGATCTAGGGTGCAATTTTGCGATCGACGAGGATGTCAGAGCAGTCGTAGAGCGCGCAGTCAACGCCCTTGAAAAGGACGGTTATCAAGTGGAATTGGCAGCCCCAGTGTGGCCACAAGGCGTGTATACCTACCCGTTACTCAAACTGCAGCAAGCAGGCTTAGCTGCGCTACACGGCAAAGCCTATGACGCAGATCCTTCACAAATCGATCCAGACATTGCCGCACAAATCGTCTTAGGCAGAACCTACTCAGCCGTCGAGATTGCCGACGTACTGACTCTGCGTGAGCATATCTATGCAGCGTATGCGAAATTTTTTGAACAATTTGATGTGCTACTTTGCCCCACTACACCCACAGTCTCCTGGTCCGTCAATGAGCTTGGGCCAAAGATCATTGGCGGACGCGAAGCAGGCCCGCGGGGGCATGCGGTCTACACCCCCTTGTTTAATTACTCCCAAGCTCCGGCTTGCACCGTCCCGGTTGGGCTGGCACGCGGGCTTCCGGTGGGACTGCAAATCGTCGGGCCAAGGTATCAGGACCCGCTCGTGTTACAGATGGCCAAGCACTTTGAACGCATAGGGGAAGTCCAATCTAAACCTGCGCTCTGGGAGGAATGAGAGGAGTTGATACAAAAATTCTCGCAAATGTGCACAAACGTTGCGTTTAAGCAAAGTTTGTCCACACGGCCTGCCTACAATAATGGCAATACTATTTAATTTCTTAGCCCAACGCTAGATTGGAGTCCCTATGAGCGACAACACCTCTATCAAGGTGGATACGAATAAATGGGCGCAGGATGGTTACCTGCACTTACCCAAATTTTATTCGCACGAATTTATCGACACCATTATCGAAAATATCGATCGATTTCGTGCTGAGGCGGGTGCCGAAGCCTACGATCCATCAGGACGTCCCAATCGAGTGCTACATGTGCATGCCGGAAGTGCTGGCATTCAAAAAGCCTTACTCAATCCTAGACTAAATAGCGTACTAACACAGTTGTTTTCAGCGAAACCGGTGCTGTGGGGAAGCCTCCTATTTGATCAAGGTAGCGAGCAGATCGCCCACACTGACGCGCCATGGTTTTTTGTAGAGCCCTACGGTTCGATGGCAGGCGTTTGGACCGCATTAGAAGATGTACATGAAGATTCAGGCCCACTTTTCTTAGTTCCTGGTAGCCATCAGACAGCGTTAGATGTTGAGGCTGCACTGAAGAAAAATCCTGAGCTTCACGCTGAAGTGTTAGCGTTTCGTGCAAAGAATCTCTCTGCCAGTACTGATCCGGCATGCTGGGACTTGTCCAAGCGCGTGGCCGAGCAGTGTCAACTTGAGTGGACTAACCGAGAAGGTCGTCAAAAGTTTTGCATTAAAAAAGGCGATGTCGTCATTTGGCATCAATGGATGGTCCATGGCGGAAGCCCAGTAAATGATCCAGTGCGCACACGTCAAAGTTTGATTTCGCATTGGACTGCGAACAACAGTGTCGCATTCGATCAACACAATTACTTCCTAAATTACGGACGCTTAGACGACAAACTTGCGATGCCATTACCCGTTCAAGACACGACAGACGGTTGTTATCTCAAACAGAAAAGTCACATTATCAGTTGGGTACCACCAGAGACTTTCATCAATACCGTCGAAACTGCTTAGTCATATCAAACAGTATTATTTCAAAGTAAGAAAAACGGAGCCTACGCTCCGTTTTTTTTATTTCAACTTACTTTGTAACAACTGTGCAATTTCCTTTGATGCCTCAGGATCCGCCATCTTCCCGTGTTCTACATCCATATCAACCGTGACCAAAGACCCACGCGTATAGCGCGACCAGTCAAACGCATCCTTGAATTCAGAAACTGGCTCTCTGGCTGCCCTTAACAACAAAATCGATGCCGAACAAGCTTGAATCGTGTGTAGCACGATCAAGTTTTGACGTATAGCAACTTGCTCTAAAGCTTCCTCGAACCAAGCAACGCTCGCCGTGGATGGTATCTCGTTATTGTCGAGCATCCACTGATGAACAACCTGCAGATGACTGTCGTAATCGTCGGGGACTTTAGACAAATCAATACGGCTATCCTTTGCCATACACAACACTTGACCATGTTTGCCCACTAAAGAGCGATCAGTCCATGTACTTGGAGGGCGGATTTGAGTATCCAGAATGACCAAGTGACGAACCTCTTGGCCTCGTAACTCCAAACGCCTGCAGATTTCCTGAACAATCCACCCCCCGAAAGACCAGCCCAATAGATGATAGGGCCCCTGCGGTTGAACGCGGATAATACCTGCGATGTAACACTCAACGATCTCGTCTATCGTCTTATGCGGCGACTCACCGGGCTCCTGCCCTTTAGCGTGTAATGCCCAGACCGGTTGATCATTACCAAGCGCCTCAGTCAACGGGCGAAACACCGTTCCACTGCCGCTTCCGGCATGCACACAGAAGAGCGGTGGCTTCGATCCCGTCGTTCTTAACGGCAACATAGGATCGTAATTATCAGTTGTATCTGCTGACGAATAAGTGACCGGCAATGGGTTATTCAAGCAGTGCTCCACCAACTCAGCCAAGCTCTGCTCAAACGCTTTGATAAGCGCCTCGATACTCTGCGCGTCATGTGCCAAGTCACAATACTCAATCTGAAACTGGAACATCCCATTTGCATCAAGCATCGAGTTAATCTCGAGCAAGTGCTGGCGACTGCGCGTGACGTCGTCTTGGCCCACCGCAAGACTATTGGGTGCCATCCGCCACGTCGCGCGATCCGCTTGTACACCGCGCTCAAAGCGCCCATGGTAGTTAAATACGACCTGGGGGTCTGTTAACCCACTCGTATCTGCGTCAATGTGTATCGCACTTGACGTATCTAGGTAACGAAGCACTCCATAGCCCAATCCCTTATCCGGTAACGCACGCAAGCTCTCCTTGACCGACAATACCGCATGGCCGCTACGCTGCGCATCATCCAAGGCAACAGCACCCAGACGCAGGCGCAGCGGGAACATACTCGTAAACCACCCAATCGTGCGCGTTAGGTCAGCGTCCATCTCACGCCCATGGCCTTCGAGCGCTATTAAAGGATCTTGCAGATCTTGTTGATAAACCGTGCGGCTCCAGTCGCGTAAGGCCAGACCTAAGGCAGCAAGCAATACGTCATCAATGCGTGCGTGATACACCCCGGGCGCACGTAACAACTGTTGTGTGCGCACGGCGTCAAGCGAGCCTGTTGCGTGTGCCGCATGCGCTTGAGTATTCTGTGCAGGCGTGACCGGGTGATCCAGTGGCAAAGACGGCGCACCGTCAAGCTGCGATAACCACAGATCCTGCTCAACACGGCGAGCACCAGAGCTTGCTTGCCCCTGTAACGCCTCACCCCATGCCCGCAAGGACTGAGTTCGCGCGGGAAGTGCTTGCGCAACAGGTTGCGTCAGCGCGATGAGATCCTCAATCAGGATCCGCCACGATACGCCGTCGATTGCAAAGTGATGGATCACCAACAACAACAGCGGACCTTGTTGCTTGTCACGCTCAACCCAAAGGGCGGCAACCATACCGCCACTGACGCTTGGATCTAAGCGCGCCGACATTTGCATAAACGCCTCCCGTACCGTCTGCTCGGCTTGCGCTGTGGGTAGCGTACTAACATCTAACGTGGGCAGCACCAGCGCCTCTAATGTGACGGCTGGCTCAATCATGAATTGCGTTTGAGTGCCCTGGCCTTGCGTACGTAAGCGCAGTGCGCCATGGTGCGCGCGCAATGTGTTGAGAGCTTGAACGACGCGCTCCTGCTTCATATATTCAGGTGCATCGAGCCACACTGCTTGGTGAAACCGCTTGATCGAGCCACTCCCCCTTAACAACTGATGATAGATTGGCAACGCGGGTACCACGCCGTCCTCTATCCACGTCGTCACAATTTGGGACCCCTCCAGCAGGCTTGTGACGCTTGAAAGCGACTCGGGTGTCTGATGTAAAAAGATGGTACGCGTGTTGATCTTTAAACCCAAGGATCGCGCTCGACTCACCAAACGAATCGCCGAAATACTATCGCCGCCGATCGCAAAGAAGTTATCGTCGAGCCCGACCTGGGTGTTGTTGGTCACCTCAGCGAACAGCTGACATAGAATCTTCTCGATCTCGGTGCGTGGGGCCCGATGCTCGGCTAAGTTGCTCACGAGGCCCGGCTCGGGCAGACGGCGCCGATCAAGCTTGCCGTTAGGCGTGAGCGGCAAAC
>Ga0209550_10004078_pt1 | contig 13862 bp, 19 predicted proteins | sample LauGreSuBDMM15SN_2_FD_187567 | JGI IMG/M metagenome (GOLD analysis project Ga0209550, IMG submission 187567) | Freshwater lake microbial communities from Lake Michigan, USA - Su13.BD.MM15.SN (SPAdes) (version 5) | ecosystem: Environmental > Aquatic > Freshwater > Lake | place: Lake Michigan... | reverse complement strand
AGTCGATGCTGAAGTGGTCGATGCAGAGTTTGAAGAAGTTAAATCTGATAAAAAATAATCTTTTTTGTTAGTTAAGATTAAGCACATCCTCGTCAAAAACTTGGATGTGCTTTCTTGCATTTATAGCCCAACCTGATAAGCGACAACATTATGGCAAAACGAGATTATTACGAAGTACTTGGCATCAACCGAGATGCTTCTGAAGAAGAGATTAAAAAGGCTTATCGCAAGCTTGCGATGAAGCATCACCCTGACCGCAACCCAGACAATCCAAAAGCGGAAGAGCAATTCAAAGAAGCGAAAGAAGCTTACGAGATGCTTTCTGATGACCAAAAACGTGGCGCTTATGACCAATACGGCCATGCTGGCGTAGACTCAAGTGCAGGGCCTGGGCCTGGTGGCGCTGGCTTTGGTAATTTTAGTGATGCCTTCGGTGATATTTTCGGCGATATCTTTGGTGGGGCTAGCGGGGGTGGCGGTCGCCGCGCTAATGTCTATCGTGGCGCTGATTTACGATACAACATGGAAATCTCGCTTGAAGATGCAGCCCGTGGCACAGAGACCAAAATTCGCATTCCAGTCATGTCTAAATGCTCACCTTGTAATGGCTCGGGTGCTAAAGCGGGGACATCTCCAGTGACATGTACCACCTGCCAAGGACATGGCCAAGTACGTATGCAACAAGGCTTCTTCTCGGTTCAACAAACCTGCCCAAAGTGTCATGGTAGCGGTCGCATGGTCAAAGACCCTTGCCCAAGCTGTCATGGAGATGGTCGAATTAAAGAGCACAAGACCTTATCCGTGAAGATCCCATCAGGAGTGGATGAGGGAGATCGTATTCGCTTAACAGGCGAGGGGGAAGTTGGCGTGAATGGTGGACCAACTGGAGATCTATATGTTGTTGTCCACTTAAAACAACACGAGATATTCCAGCGTGAAGGCGGTGATTTACATTGTGAAATGCCAATTAGCTTCACAACTGCGGCACTTGGCGGTGAGATTGAAATCCCGACGCTCGATGGCCATGCAAAAATGAAGATTCCTGCAGAAACACAAACAGGCGCAACATTCAGACTTCGTGGCAAAGGTATCAAACCGCTTCGTAGCAATCAAAACGGCGATTTAATGTGTCATGTTGTAGTTGAAACACCAGTGAAACTCAATGAGAAACAGCGTGAGTTGTTAAGTGAATTGGAAGCGATTAACCAGCAAGACACAGGTAAGCATAGTCCGCGTGCTAAAGGCTGGTTAGATAAAGTGAAAGATTTTTTTGAGTAGCACTCATTAATTAGATTTAATTGGTATGATTGCATCAGTCTTTATTAACGTGGCTGATGCTTTTTTGCCCAAACCTATACGGACTCTAGAAGTGAACCGCCATATTAAAAAATATTATTTTTATCTTTTAGGAGTTTTATACGACTATCTAAATAGATATGACGATGCCATTGACGCCTATTCAAAAGTACTGAGATATCGATATTTTTTCGCCAACACCTCAGAAAGATTTGAAAAGGCTTACATTCGACGTAATAAGAAAAGCTCACTGATGATTTGTGGGGGGGTTGGAGACTTCCTACAGCATCTCCCTTATATGTTAGATAACAAATCTAATAGCTACACTATCATCACTTATTTCCCAAAAGCTAAAGATTTTTTCGAAAAAATAGGTGTAAAAGTAGAAAAAATCTACCTATTTTCTGACAGATCGGAGGAAAAAGAGATTGTCGCCTCAATATCAAAAGAAATGAATGTCTATCGATGCCCAAGAGCTTTGTTTATGGACAAGCCTCCGTTCTCAGGAGAAGCAAGATTATTCACCAATCACTCCCCTGTTTTAGGCATTCATGCTGGCGGTAGCAGCTACGCAGTAACTAAGGGAATAAAAAGCGGCAATATTCCAAAAACGTTACCAAAAAGTTACATAGATGAATTGCTGAAAGAGCTAGAGAAACTAAATGTGAATGTCATCTTTTTTGGGATGAAAAATGAAATTGAAACGTTCGATATCGTTGAAAGCAGGAAGCTAAAATTTTCATGCCATGAAGATATCACGAAGAGTTTATCTGTTGTAAGCCAATGCGATGCTTTCATTGGAAGTGACAGCGCGTTCAAGACAATGTCATCAATGCTAAAAATCCCAACAATCCTTTTATGCTCTGCGCCAAAAAATAATTTTAGAGACAGGATGTTTATTGACCCATATATCAAACATCATGTCATGTCTGCTTTCAATTACAGGGACTTTTCCGATAAAGAAATAATAGAAGCAGTCACATATACAAAAAATACCTTAGTAAAGATGCTTAATTAATAAGTCCCTTTTTGGATGAACTCCACCTTGTAGCCATCAGGATCTTCAACGAAAGCAATCACTGTCGTGCCATGCATCATTGGACCGGCTTCACGCACCACTTTTCCGCCCGCTTTTTTCACTTGTTCACAGGTTGCATAGGCATCATCCACTTCAATTGCTACATGGCCATAGGCCTTGCCCATATCGTAGCTTTCCACGCCGTAGTTGTAGGTAAGCTCTAACACTGTGTGGTCTTTTTCATCGCCGTAACCTAAGAAGGCCAGCGTGAATTTGCCATCAGGAAAGTCATGCTGACGCAGCACCTGCATGCCCAAAATTTCAGTATAGAACTTGATGGACTTTTCTAAGTGACCAACACGTAACATGGTATGCAGCATGCGCATGGTTACCTCCTCTTAAATGAAAACTATTTGGCCGCCATCAGGCGTTGGTATTTTGCTTGTAACTGATCTTTGGTTTCAACCATCTCTGGGTTAAAAGGGATGCAGTCGATCGGGCAAACTTTTTGGCACTGCGGCTTATCAAAATGCCCAACACATTCAGTACATAAATTAGGGTCGATCTCGTAGATAGACTCGCCTTGATAAATGGCATCATTCGGGCACTCTGGCTCACACACATCGCAGTTGATGCATTCATCAGTAATCATTAACGCCATACGCTAAACCTAATAACTTTCTTTTACTTTTTCAACTTGGTATTAATGCCTGCCTGGATATAAGGTGAAACGAATTGCGTCACATCCCCACCCAACATCGCCACTTCACGCACCAAGCTTGAGGAGATAAATAAATACTGCTCAGATGGCGTTAAAAACACAGACTCAACTTGAGGAAATAGTTTTCGATTCATGCCTGCCAACTGAAACTCATATTCAAAATCAGATGCGGCACGCAGCCCACGAATCACTACCCGCGCCCCTTGGTCTTGCACAAACTGCATCAACAAACCTGAAAATCCAATGACTTTGACGTTAGGGCAATCTTTGAGCACATGACTTGCCATTTCAACGCGTTCATTCAAATCAAAAAATGGTTTTTTACCTGGGTTGCTCGCTACCGCTACAATCACTTCAGAAAATAAGCTTGCGGCACGTCGCACGATGTCTTCATGCCCCATAGTAATCGGGTCAAAAGTACCTGGATAAACGACTTTTAGATTGTTTTGCATGGTGTCAGCCAAATTGCGACCCGCGCTTGCTAGGTCAATAGCCCAATTCTAACAGGCTCTGCAGGTTTTACTAAATGGCGAGTTTTAATAAATGATAGAAAACGTTGCCCGCTTTGCCTGATTTATAGACTTGCCAGTCTGCGGAATCTTCAAAAGAAAACTCCGCCTCAACATAAACCAACCCATCTTCGGATAAGGCCGTTTTGATTAAGGACAATGCTTGATCTATTAATCCTTGATGATAAGGCGGATCTAAAAAAATCACGTCAAACACCTGTTGGTTTTGTTTGAGAAACAGCATAGCATCTAGATTAAGTACTTGGGCGCTCGTCGCTTTTAGCGCTGTTTTGTTATTCACTAGCGCTTGATAAGCGGCACGAGATTTCTCTATCAGCACCACTTGAGAAGAACCGCGCGATAGCGCTTCAAAACCCATCACGCCGGTTCCTGCAAATAGGTCCAAACAGCTTAAGCCATGCAGCTCTTGCCCCAGCCAATTAAACACGGTTTGGCGCACACGGTCAGGCGTTGGGCGTAAGCCGTCCTCATCGGGAAACTTGAGCAAGCGACTACGCCACTCACCCGCGCTAATCCGAACGGTATTATTTGCTTTGTGTGTCGCCACCTACCACCACCGTCACCATATTGTTAGGCTTGATGCGGCGGGTAAATGCATCTTTAATTTGTGCCGTTGTAACCTTGTTTAGATTTTCATTAAAGTCATCCAAATACGTGACCGGCAAATGATAAAAACCAATCAAAGCTAGATAGTCCAAAATCTTGCCATTGCTATCAATCCGCATCGGGAAACCGCCGATGAGGTTCTGTTTAGCCGCTTTTAACTCGGCATCCGTCACCCCATCTTTGATAAATTTATCCAAGGTTTCACGCACCAAAGCCAAAGCAGCATCTGCTTGCTCACGCTTGGTTTGCAGACCAATCTGAAATTGACCCACCTCTGCCATTGGCATGAAGTAGCTGTAAACACTATAAACTAAACCACGTTTCTCACGCACTTCTTCAGTCAAGCGCGAAACAAAACCACCGCCCCCCAATACATAATTCCCAACATAAAGCGGGAAAAAGTCTGCATCACCGCGCTTCATCCCAGGGTAGCCTAACAAAATATGTGCTTGCGTTGCGGGATGAGCAATACGTTGCTCATTGGCAGCTTCAGGATAAGCCACACTAGCCAATGGCGCAGGTTTGTCTGCCTTGGGTAAATCTAAAGAGATTTTTTCTGCGATTTGTGCCGCCTGTTCGCGACTCATGTCACCAATCAAGGCTATCACCGCCCCCTGAGCGCCGTAATAGGTGCGATAAAATTTCTGCACATCATCGCGCGTAACTTGTTCAACTTGCTCAGGCTCTGAATTGAAACCATAAGGATGCGTTCCAAATAGCGCCTTACTAAATGCTTTATCTGCAATGGTTTCTGGTTGCGTTGCACCCTCTTTTAGCCCCGCAATCACGCGCGCTTTTTCACGCGCTAAGACGTCGACAGGAAAGTCAGGTTTTTGCAAAATTTTAATATACAAATCTAGCGCCTTATCTCGCTCAAGCGCACTGCTTAACGTTCTTATCTTTAAGCTAGATTTGTCATCATCAACACCCCCGCCCAACTGCGCTCCAACATCGGCAAACTGTTTAGAGATTTTTTCATCTGACAGTCCTGCTGCGCCCAGAGTGATTAAATGACGAGTGATACCGGCTACACCGAGTTTAGCCTTATCATCACGCGCACTCCCCGCATAAAAATTGGTGCTGATATCAATAATTGGCAAATCATGATTTTCTACAAAATATACCTCAGCACCATGACTCGTTTGCCATTGCTGAATTTTCAAGCCTGCCTGTGCTTGCAAAGAAGCCAAGAGGCCAATTAGGGTAATGCCTAAGCCACGAATAAGAGATTTAGTGAACATGTGGCTTTCCTTTCGGGGTGTTATCATTAGGATCGATAGGCTGAGGATCCAGCGTCGCCACCGTTAAATTATCTTTGTTAAAATACTTCTTTGCGACCGCTTGTACTTGCTCTGCAGTGACTGCTTGGAGTTTTGCAGGGTAGCCTTTCAAAATGCGCCAAGAGAATCCAGCGGTTTCTAAGTTACCAATTTGCATGGCTTGGTAGAACATCGAATCACGTTGATAAACATCCGCCGCAATGACTTGCGCTTTGACGCGTTGCAACTCTTCTTCGGTCACGCCGCCTGTTTTAATCTTCTCAATTTCATTTAAAATCGCAGCTTCTAGCTCGACTACAGACTTGCCTTCTGAAGGCGTAGCATCCAGCACAAAGATAGACTGACGACCACGTTGTACCATGTCATAAGCCGCATCCACGTCTACCGCAATTTGGCTTTGACGTACGAGGTTTTGATTTAAGCGTGCTGATGCGTTGCCATTCAAAACCCCAGCTAATATTTCCAGCGCAAAGGGCTCAATGTCTTTATCTGCATCTTGCAAAGATGGCACATGAAAGCCCATCAACACATATGGCAATTTTGCTTGCGCTTTTACGACCACGCGGCGCTCGCCTTTTTGCTCAGGCTCTACTTGCGGTTTACGTGCGGGAAGCGCATGCGACTTTAATGGACCAAAATACTGCTTGGCAAGCTTGAGCACATCTTGTGCATTGACATCGCCCACCACTACTAAAGTCGCATTATTTGGCGCATACCAAGTTTTATACCATTCGCGCGCATCCGCTGCCGTCATGTTTTCCAAATCGTTCATCCATCCCACCACAGGTCGGCCATAAGGATGCACATGGTAGATCGTCGAGTTGAACTGCTCGTTCACTTTGGATTGCGGTTTATCTTCCGTGCGCCAGCGGCGCTCTTCCATCACCACCTTAATCTCTTTTGCGAACTCTTCATCCGTTAAAATTAAGTTGGCCATACGGTCGGCTTCAAGCTTCATTGAAAGCGGCAAGTTCGACTTTTCAAGTTGCTGAAAGTAAGTCGTTTGGTCTTGCGCAGTAAAGGCATTTTCTTTGCCCCCTGCAGCCGCAATTAAACGTGAGAATTTTCCAGCAGGAACCGCTTTAGTGCCCTTAAACATCATGTGTTCCAGCACATGTGCAACGCCAGTTTTGCCGTTCACCTCATCAAGCGCACCAGCCCGATACCAGACTTGAGACACCACCACAGGTGCCCGATGGTCTTCTTGAACCACAATCTTAAGACCGTTATCTAATTTAAATTCTTGAACCTCGGCTGATAGTGCCAAAGATGAGAAACACAAGCTTGCCAATACACCCCATCGCAAGCTTCTTATTGTTAACATCTGCATGTTTTTATTCTCCTGTAATGCACCACATTATAGCTGGCATCGCGCCATTTATTGAAGTGCTGATAGCTACCCATTACAGACCAAAACTTTGCTTATTAAGTTCTGCATCACCCCATATATTCTTTTTAAACTTTTTAATAGTTAAAAATATCGCCGCAAGCCATGGCGTATATAGCTTAGAGCACAATTGGGTTCGTTTTGGAGATTAGGGGTACTTAATACAATAGTCTGTTAAAAAAATACTAATTTTTTGTATAAGCCATTGTTAACCCTTGAAATTTTTTATGGAAACCCCAATCTAATGGTTATCAATAACCAAACTAGAAGGAACACCCTATGACCAGCATCGCACAAGCCAAAGCTAACCAAAATAACGCCAGAAAATCCACTGGCCCCAAGACGCCGGCAGGTAAAGCAAAGTCAAGCCAAAATGCTTTGACTCACGGCATCTATGCCGCGATTCCTTTGCTGCCAGGTGAGAACCAAGACAAACTCAGCCAGTTGGCAGATGATATCAACGCAGCCTTCGCGCCCACGGACGCGATGGAGGTGAGTATCGTTGAGCGGATTATCATCGGCACCATCCGCCAGATTAGGCTTCGTGAGGCTGAGGCGGCTAAACTGAGAATTTCTATGTCAGACCATGTGATCGCCGAGCGCATAGGCACATTTTTTCGACACCCCCTGGCAGCCAGAAGCAAGTCCGAACACGTCTCTGAGGCCTTCGAGCAAAGCTACCATTACTTTGAGGCGGTGATCAATGAACATGAAAGCTACATCAAGAAGCATAAGCCCGTTACCTTGCTAAACATCGAAGAGAATGCACCACACATTTATCAACTGATGACTGACAAAGCCGAAGCGTATGGTCTGAGTTGGCAAGACTTTTCAAAGGATACAAAATATATTTCACGAGCACTTGAAGAAATTAAGGAAACTGCTAGAAATTTCATTGCCACTAATAGTCACTTCCATCAGGCCTACCAATTTAAAGCTGACATGAAAATTGCAAGCCGCATCCCCCAAGGCGAAGACATGGCGCTCTTTAGCAAGTACCAAATCCAGCTGGATACTGACATTTACCGCGCGATGGATGCCCTCAGAAAATATAGGGAGAGTAAGGCCAAGATCATCGAGGCTGAGGTCATTAACGAATAGCCTCCTAATTGTTGGGCTTGATGAGGAAATACTGCATAAAAAGTTTATAATTTAACATTAAAGTAGATAGACATTACTTGGCTACTCTGGAGAGCACTTGAGCACTACCGCAGAACGCGTAAAGCACATGATGGAGGCAATGAACATAAAAGAACAAACTGAGTTTGGGCTTTTATGTGGTGCATCTCGAAGTGTTGTATACCAGTGGCTAACTGGAAAAATTAAAAGTATTGATGCTAGGTATGCATTCAAACTTGAAGACAACACACCCTTTTCTGTGCGATGGATTATGCTCGGCGAAGGCCATCCTAAAAAGTAATTAAATAAATTTACATCGTCTAAAAGCCACGCCAGTCGTGGTTTTTTCATTTTAACTCCCTAAATTTATAACTTCTTCAAGTATTCTAGTGTAGAATACTTGACTTTATATTGTGTAGAGTTCTATACTAAGTCCATCCATTAATTCCACAACAAAAGGAGAACGAGATGGGTAATAGTCGAGCAAGGAATTACGAGTGGGCAACGGTGGGGCTAGATGGGGGTTCTTATGATGTGTGTATCTGTATGACCTTTGATTATGTGGATGAAGTCAGACCTGTGGATAGTGAAATCAATATCATTGAGCTCATGAGTCAAGCTAACGTTGCTTGGATGTATGAACAAGCGATGGAAGAGATCAATGCGAATTTAAATGCACCCCACTTCAAGGACATGTCACGGATGGCGTATTTGATTGATGAGGGTATTGAAGGTCCTGTGATGGATGATAAGGCAGCTTGAGGCGGAGGGAAATAATGATGCATTACACAGAGCTTCGTAAAATTAATGTGAATGACTATATCGAGCGTAAGAACGGGCTCGCTTATCTGTCGTGGTCTTGGGCGGTGGATCAGTTATTGCAACTTGATGAGAGTGCTTCATGGGAGTATACAGAGCCTCGAGCCTTTGGAGAGACCATGATGGTGTTTTGTACCGTCTATGCCTTTGGTAAATCTAGAACAGCGCAGTTACCAGTGATGGACTTTAGGAATAAAGCTATTCATAACCCAGATGCGTTCTCAGTCAATACTGCGATGCAAAGATGCTTAGCTAAAGCTATCTCACTTCATGGACTCGGGATGTATATCTATGCGGGCGAAGATCTGCCCATGGTGGAGATGAAAGAGACTAAGGAAGAGAAAGAAACCATAGAGGCCAAACCAATAAAAGCCACAGAAATAAAAGTAGAGGTCAAAGCACCCAAGCAATCGATTACGCCCACAGCAGGCGCACTAGAAGCATTTAATACCGATGAGAAAGATCTCCTTTTAAGAATCGCAGACGAAGTAACAGAGCTCGTTCAACTAGAAGAGCTGAGGCTCGCACATGAGCGCTGCGAGATGCTGGAGAACGATGAGAAGGTCGCGCTATGGAGCTTGCTGGATAGCAGGACAAGGAGCGCGCTGAAGAAGTATAAGAAAAATTAATGCCCAGCTTTTTCTTCTGCAAACGCCTTTAGCATGTCCGCAATCTCCCACTCGCAGCCACCGCAACCCGAGAGGGCACCCGTTCGCCGAGAGATAGCCTCATCAGTAATAATGGGGGGGGTTGACCGCTATTTTTTTATTTAATACTGCTTTCATTAACTTGGAGGCGTTATCCGACAATTTCTGTATTTGATTTTCGACATTACCATATGCCTGCTGAAATCACGGAAGCCCAAGACAGCTAAAAAAATTAGTAATATGTTGAACAAAAGAAGTTTATTCTTTGTCAGATTAAAACTTTGCAACGTTTACATTAATCGGTAATGAAGTGATTATTGCTGAAGGATTATAAATACCTATTTAAGGAGTCGTCATTATGTTAAGTCGCATGGTACTAGCAGCAGCAATTTTAGGTCTAAGTGCCTCTGCACAGGCAGACTGTAAGTTTACATCAACTAAAGATGGCAGTCCCGTAGCTATCGCTAAAGTTGAAACAGATACACCGGAGGCTAGAGAGTTTCTGGCTACATGTATCAATCCCTATACTAAAAAGTATGCATCAGATCCAGATGCAGCCAAAGCTGGCAGGAAAATTATGACCTATAACGGATGTACTGGATGTCATGGCGGTAACTTAGGTGGCCTAATGGCACCATCATTGGTCAAGCTGGGTGGTACTGGCGCATATGATACAAAATGGGTATATGCGAAAAATGCCACAGATAAAGGTATGTTTGAATCCATTGCCAATGGCACCCCTGGTACTAGTGGTGGAAATATGTATATCTGGCATAATCAATTGGAAGGTCATACAGGCGACGGTTTATCAACTGATGAATTACTCAAAGCTATTGCTTACATCAGAACTGTCTATCAAGGCTCAGAAGAAAAGACTTGGTTAAAATAAGATGAATAGTTTTTTAAAAAACTATTGGAAGATCTTGCCTGACTTTTATTGGAGTCAGATCTTAATAAGATTACCTTTAGCCATAGTGTTCATTACATCGGGCGCGGGTAAATTGCCCTATCATGCTGCGGATGGTGCGGCTTTTGGTCTTTCTGCTCTAGTATGGTTGTTGGTCATCTCAAGTGAAATTGGATCGGGTGTTGGGCTAATAGTTGGAGGCTTGTGTACTTTACCCCGTTTAAGAGACGTCGCCCTGTTAGGTGAACTAGGAGATATGTTGACTAGATTCAGTGGCATCGTCATGTGCTGTGTCATTACTGGGGTAATTTGGACTGTGTTAAAACCAGAAAGCCTCTGGCTCTTTATCTCCACCGACTATCTCCACTTTAGTCTTTGGGTTGGCGGCTTGTATTTTGCCCTGCGTGGTAATTGGGCAGTGCGGGGCTCAAGAATTTAGGCAATGAAGCGCAATCCTATCTCCAGTCCTTGTATAGCTGTATGTCAGTTTGAAGAGGAGGTATGTACTGCCTGCTTTCGAACTAGAGATGAAGCATATATGTGGTACGAACTCAGTGATGAAGCTAGGGACATCGCCTGGGACCGGTTTATTCAAAAATATAATCAAAATGAAGAAACTCAATGTTAGAAACAGCATGCGATAAAGAGCTCAAGGCCCATAAGGGCAGATTTCTGTATATCTAACTACTGGTGTTTGGACTTCTCCGATTTCAGTAGACATCAGACAATGTCAAAAATGAAACGGAGAGGTTTAGCCTTTCCAAGTACCACCGTATCTGTATTCAGGTAATTTTTTTGCAACTAGACAACATTCTTCGCAAACAAAAACCCAAACTTTTCCTTTTCTTATTTGTATACGGTACATTACCGTGAATTCTCTTGTGCAGGTATGGCATATTTTAGTTTTCATTTTTACTAATACAGACTCGTTTAACTAGCGTTAATCATAAAATATTATTTAATTTGGCAAAACAAACTTATGAATGGACGAATTAAAAAAAAGCAAATAGCTCATCAGATTTACTCTGATTTAGACAAAGGGGAAACGGTTTGCCAACTATGCATGAGGTCAATTCCAAAAATTCAAAGAGACGCACATCATCTCATCCCTAAGTCCCGAGGTGGAGTTGAAACAATCATTCTTCATAGACTTTGTCATAGGCAAATCCATGCCTTGTTAACCGAAAATCAACTGGCACGTAATTATTCAACCATTGAGGCTTTGAGAAGTCACCCTGAAATTGCAAAGTTTATTGAATGGATAGGTAATAAACCTACCCACATTCGAGCTGCAATTAAGCGAAGCCGAGATAAGGGATTTTTATAAACAATTTAAAAAATTATACTCAAGGAACAATTGATTTTTAAAGAAAGAAAATTTTGTTTTAAGATGGATTAAAAAAGTCAGTGATTAAATTTATCAATGATTGAATTTATAGACAGCAACCTGCTCATATTAACTATGAAATTAAAAAAACATTACCTCATATTCTTTTGTTTAATCCTAACTGCTATAACCAGTAAATGGTCGATTGCAGAGTCGCAAAGTAATGCTACCTCACGCTATGAATTTTATACGCCTAGTATCGATGCAACTGGCAAAGTCTTCATGGGACGCGAAATAGCCAATGTGATGGGTTTTCAAGGTGCGGCATGGTTGGAGCGCCAAAATCGAGTCAGCGAAGAGCGCACGGATATTTTAGTCAAGTCACTAGATTTAGCAGTGGGTATGCATATTGCAGATATTGGCGCAGGGACCGGGTTTTTATCACGCGAAATCGTAAAATTAGTGGGTGAACGAGGCCAAGTGTTTGCGGTGGATGTTCAGCCTGAAATGATAGGGAAACTTAAAAACTTACAAAAAAATTATCGCAATATCACACCAATTTTAGCCAGTAATCATAAAACTAATCTAGCGCAAAGCACTGTAGACTTAGCCATTATGGTAGATGTATATCATGAGTTAGCGTATCCGTTTGAAGTGATTCAAGACACCATGCAGGCGCTCAAGAAAAATGGACGATTAGTCCTAGTAGAGTACCGCGGCGAGGATGATAGTGTGCCTATTAAATCAAGCCATAAAATGACTGAAGCACAAATTATCAAAGAAATGCGCGTGCACGGTTTGCAGCACGAAAAGACCATCAAAAGCCTGCCCTGGCAACATGTTGTGATATTTACAAAGCCTTAGCGCTGGATATGTTCAATATTTTGTGCACTTGCACACAAATCTAGAAAACTTTTTCTTTGGGTTCAAGAGATGGCCAGTTTGAAAGCTGACCATCTTTTGAAGTTAAGCTTGAAATAAAATTACTTCTTTTTTCCCGCTTTCTTTTTGCTGTCAGTCCCTTGTGTTAATACCGTATCTATCATGTGTATTACGCCGTTATCAGCTTTAATATCACGACCAGGCGCTAACGTAATGCCATTAACTTTAATCCCATCCGTTACAGACAGACTTAGGTCATGACCCTCTACCGACTTTACTTTACCAGCCTTCACATCTGCCGCGCTAATTTCTCCCGCCACTACATGATAAGTCAGTACTTTCGTAAGGGCTTCTTTATCCTTCAGCAATGCGTCTAACTTTTCTTGTGGCAGTTTGGCAAAGGCTGCATCATTAGGAGCAAATACAGTAAATGGACCTGCGCCTTTTAATGTGTCGACCAAACCCGCCGCTTTTAATGCTGTCACTAAAGTCTTATAAGAACCATCAGCAATCGCTGAGTCTACAATGTCATCAGCAAATGCAATATTTGATATGCCAAGTGCCAACAAAGAAAGCAGTAATACTTTTTTCATAAATTTTCCTAATTTAAATTGAGAACTGTCATTTTAAAAATTAATGACAAAAATCAGGCAATAAACACGAAGAAAAGTTGCGCAATTTGCTGATAAATACGGCGATGTTAAATTGCATCAAAATTTGACCCACGAATTGCATTTAGGCTTGACCCACATAATATTGCAACAAGCTGAGTCTGATATAGGTTTATACTTAATGTAATGAATCAATACTTTATGCAGTTTTTATACTAATTTTTTTCAAACTTTTATGCATTTCTACACACAGTCTCCTATTGCTGAATAATATCTCTGCCAACATTCATTATCGTACTGTTTACATACAAAGATATTTTCATCTTTGTTTTCTAGCACTTTTGCATTTTTTACACTTGCTTCCTTTTCTAAAACTTTAGATATTTCGATCTGATCTTTTGATTTCATTTTCCTATCCTCATAAAGTGTGTTTCTATGAGTAAAGTTTATGTCTCTAGTTCATTTAAGTCTAATGAGTTGTTTGTATGAATGTAATAAGTATTACAAATCAGTATTGGCTTGAATTTACTCACAGCCAGCTACTGTTGAAGATTCACGGGGTCGCGCCTCTATCATCTACATTTACAATTAAAACGCGCTTTTTCAATTCATCAAATAGATAAATTTTGCAGACTCCCCAAAATCACCAGGGTTGAAAGCATCAGAAACGCTAGAGCAACTGTCCCAGCAATCATAACCCCTCCAAAATACA
>Ga0209550_10004077_pt1 | contig 13865 bp, 12 predicted proteins | sample LauGreSuBDMM15SN_2_FD_187567 | JGI IMG/M metagenome (GOLD analysis project Ga0209550, IMG submission 187567) | Freshwater lake microbial communities from Lake Michigan, USA - Su13.BD.MM15.SN (SPAdes) (version 5) | ecosystem: Environmental > Aquatic > Freshwater > Lake | place: Lake Michigan... | reverse complement strand
GAATTAAAGGACGGTCACGCAGTTGGAATGGTGTCTTTGACTGGCATAGACAGCATTAATAAGCACGGCGAATCAGGTCGCTTCCTGATTGGCGATGAGAATGCCGTCAAGGGCGCGCCAGTAGCAGTTGAAGCCATGAAGCTGATTTACGAATTAGCGTTCGACCAACTCGGTTTGATTCGTATCTGCGGTACCGTCGCTGTTGAAAATCACCTGATGATCAAGTGGCAAAAGTATTTGGGCATGAAAGAAGAGGGCCGTCTTCGTAATCATCTTTACTTAGACGGCCAATTTCAGGACGCGATTTTTCTCGGCTTATTGGTCGATGAATATCGAAAAATAACCCTGCCCCGTATGAACTTTCTTATCGCCACAGGACGAGTAAAGAATTAACTTAAATCAACTCCACAAGGTTATTGAATGCTATCCAAAGACGAAGTGCACACTATTATTTTTCAAGCATTATCAAATGTGAATGACGAGCGTGGCCCGGACGAACAACTCGACATTGGGCCTACCACGATTTTGTTTGGTACCCATGCTGTGTTGGACTCCCTTTCACTAGTCTCTGTAATAGTCGATGTTGAGGCTGCTGTCTCTGAAGTCAGTGGCCGCGATGTGGTGCTTACCGATGACCGTGCCATGAGCCAGGATCTTTCTCCTTTCTCGGATGTAAGTTCTCTAACCGCCTATATTTTGCTTTTATTGTCGGAGCCTGCTTTATGACATCCCCTTTGAAATACGCTGGCAAATTTGCTTTGGTTACTGGCAGCCGTCGTGGCGTGGGGCGGTTGATTACAGAACATTTATTAGAGCATGGTGCCAACGTAGCTGGATTTGCACGTGGAGAAGCAACTTTTGAATATCCAAATTATGTTCATTTTCAAGTCGATGTCAGCGACCCAGCCTCTGTTCAAAAAGGTTTTGCTGCTCTCAAAAAAATCACTGAGGTTGTGCATATAGTGGTTAACAACGCAGCTGTATTAACTTCTCAATACGCAATGATTATGCCGCCTGCTGCAGCTCAAGCCATGGTTAACACCAACCTGTTAGGGACCTTCATGGTCTCGCGGGAAGCCTCCAAGATGATGCGCAAGTTAAAATGGGGGCGCATAATCAATATTGGCTCCATGGCAGCCAGTTTAGAGCCAATTGGCGACTCGGTTTACGCTGCTTGCAAAGCCGGGGTGTCGACTTTGGCCAATGTCATGGCGCGAGAACTAGCCCCCTTGAATGTGACCTGCAATACCTTGGGCGTGAGCGGCATCCAAACCGACATGCTGGCCCAACTTCCCAAAGACAAGATTGCTGCTGTTATCGCGGGCCTGCCGCTTCCACGTTTCGCCGAGCCCGATGACATTTTGAATGTGATTGATTTCTTTGCTTCAGATCGCAGTTCCTACATCACGGCACAAACCGTTTTCCTCGGTGGAGTAAACTAAACGTGGCAAACGTGGTGGGCCAATGGGGTGGTGGGGCAATTTGGCGTATTACCAGCGGTGAGTTTCCTTCTAATGCCTATTTTTGCGAGGCCAGTGTGCCGGGTGGTGGCATATTGATTGATGCCGGGCTTGATGGTGCAGCAATAGATGAACAAATGAGTGTGCATGGATTACGTCCGCACCAAGTTTTTTGTACACACGGCCATTTTGATCATATCGGTAGTGCTGTTTATTTTCAGAAGAAGTATGGATGCCAGGTTTTCTTGCATAAGGGTGACTTACGAACAATGAAATCTGGAAATTTCCTATTGATGGCGCTGAAGGTTGATACAAAGATTGCCTTACCTCAAGTGACTTTTGTAGAGGATCAATTTTCATTTGACGTTGATGGCCATGCACTTAAGTTCAGACTGACACCAGGCCATACGCCCGGTTCCTGTGTCATAGAATTTGGTAGCGCATTGTTTACCGGTGACACGCTTTACAGTCGAGGTGTCGGACTGTCAAATTTGCCAGGGGAAGATGCAGAACTGCTAAAACAAAGTATTCGCGGTATTTGGCCCAGCCTTACCCGAGCCACCACCATTTATCCCGGCCACGGCAATGCTGCTGATGGCGAGACAATACGCACCCAAAACCTTGCCCTTCAACAATTTTTAAACGCAAAATCAACGTGAGCAACATATCTTATTCAGGCATCACCATTTCGGGCGTTGGCCATCATTTGCCAGATCATGCTGAAGATAACGTAACACTCTGTCTTGAGCTTGATGTTACCCCCGAGTGGATTCTGGAAAAGACCGGTATTGAGAAACGCTTTATAGCCTCCCCCGATGACAGTGCCGCTGACTACGCTACTATGGCGGGTCAAAGAGCCTTGGACATGGCCGCAGTGCCGCCTGAACAAGTTGACTTGATTGTGGTTTGCACCTTTTCTGGCGATTACCTCTTTCCCCCTGTATCTGCCAAGGTTCAACAACAACTTAAATCCATAAATGCACAAATCTTTGATGTGCAAGTAAACTGCACCGGCTTTGTTACCGGTCTTACGATTGCCTCTGATCGCATGAAAGTTGATCCTAGCGTGCGACATGCATTGGTCGTTGCAGTCGAGTTCATGACACGCTACATTGACCGCACAGATGTCAACACCGCCATATATCTCAGTGATGGCGCAGGAGCTGCCGTGCTAAGCCGGGTTGATCCCGATCTGGGCATACAAGGGTCGGCTTTTCACACCGATAGCTCAAACTTTGAGGCCGTGCGAATGCGTGGTGGTGGCTCCAGCTTTCAACGCCATGGCAAAGTTTTGGATCCTGCGATTGATTACATGGAAATGAACGGCATAGCTACATGGAAACAGGCTGTAACGCATCTACCCAAAGTAATCCGTAAGGCGTGTGAAAAAAGTAATGTTGAACTTGCTTCGATTGATTTTTTTCTATTTCACCAAGCTAATTTGAGGATGATTGAGTACATCGTTAAAAAGATGGGGTTTGACTTGTCCAAAACGTACACCAATGTGCAACATGTGGGTAATTCTGGTGCTGCATCCTTGGCCATCGTGCTAAGCGAGGCCGTATCCAAGGGCTGTCTCAAAAACGGTGACGTATTGGTGTTGGCCGCCGTCGGTGCCGGTTTCAATTTTGGAGCCAGTGTTTGGCGCTGGTATTTGCCTATTAAAGAGTTGAACTAAGTATGTTTAATAATTTCGAAGCCATCCGGGTTGGCGACACCCAGTCGCTAGTTAAGACGATTACCGAATCTGACGTGCGCAAGTTTGTCGATATGACAGGCGACGTCAACCCGCTTCATGTTAACCGCGCTTATGCTGAGACAACCGCTTTCAAAGACATTGTGGTTCATGGCATGTTGGGTGCATCGTTTATATCCACCGTGATTGGCACCAAATTGCCAGGCACGGGTGCGTTATGGGTGTCGCAAAACATCGAGTTTTTATTGCCAGTGCGTTTGGGTGATGTGCTCACCGTCAGCTGCACCGTATTGACGAAACACGAGCGCGAACGCTTGCTTGAGCTTGATACACGCATCCTTAACCAGAACCAGCAAGTGGTGCTTACAGGTCAAGGCAAGGTCAAACTGCTCACCACCGCAGTCCCGGCAGTACAAGACAGGCCTGCTGAAATACCTCGCGTTGCAATTGTCACAGGCGGTGCTGGTGGCATTGGCAAAGCCATTTGCCTGCGGCTAGCGGCGGATGGTTTTGACGTTCTGGTTAACTACCGAGGACAGGGCGATCGCGCAGCTCAGATTGCCTACGAAATCAATGCGGTAGCGGGAGAGGGGAGAGGCCGTGCGCTGGCGGTGCAGGCAGACATTTCCACTGAGGCTGGCGCTAGCGAACTATTCCAGGCAGCGCTGAGGGCTTTTGGCGGCGTTAGCGTGCTGGTAAACAACGCCTCGCCACGCATTAATCCTAAGCCGTTAAGCGCGACCAACTGGGAAGACGTCCAACAGCAGATGAACGTACAGGTCAAGGGCGCTCTCTTAATGACGGCGGCAGTGGTGCCTGATATGGGCGCGCGAAAATGGGGCCGCATCGTTAACATCACATCCCAAGCTCTGGATGGTCCGCCGTCGGTGACGTGGACCGGCTATGCGATGGCCAAGGGGGCGCTACAGGTTTTCTCCAACTACATGGCCGCAGAGCTTGGGGTGCAGGGCATCACCGTCAACTGCGTCTCCCCGGGAATGTGCGAGACCACTCTGATCGGTGACATTCCAGAGAAGGTGCAGCTGATGATTGCTCGCCAGACTCCGCTTCGCCGTTTAGCCACGCCGGCGGATGTGGCGGCGGCGGTGGCTTTCCTAGTATCTGATGATGCGGGCTTCATAACAGGTGATACCGTGGCCGTTAACGGTGGTATTGCGATGAGATAAATTTAAAAGTTGTAGCCTTCTTGGCTGTTTAAATTTTTCTTCATAAACTTAGAAAGTTAATATGAATAAGTACTCAAATGAAATAATTTCAATTGATCGGTTTCTTGAATTAGAAGACGATGGGCTTTTCTATATGGGGCATGCTTCTGTAATAACAAGAATAAATGGAAATAACTTCTTATTTGATTATGTTGTGGATAGCTTGCCTTATGGTGATAAATGGAGATTCTTTCCTTCATTAATTGGAGAAATCCCAATAGATAAAATCAATGGGATATTCGTATCACACGTACACCAAGATCATTTCGATCCGATTTATCTCTCAAGAAATAATATTAATTGCCCTATTTATATTATAGAGGGGCGATCGTCCTTTGAAGATGCTCTAAATCGTCACGGCATTAAATATATAAATATACCGGCTGGTAAAAAAATCGAAATCGCTGCTGATGTATATGTATATGGATTTATGCATCATGATAACGGAGTTGATGCGTCATGCTGTATTGGAAATAGTAACTTTTCTGTATATCATGGCAATGATAATTACCTAAACACTGAAATTTTGCAATCAATAGATCCTGAATTTTCTGATATTGATGTGGCTTGCTTGCCATTTGCATATATTAACTGGTATCCCCAGTTGCTTGATAATATTTCGCTTGAGGAAAAATTTAATGAATCTGAACGATTATGTAATTATTATTTTGAATATGCAATTGAACAGGCTAATCAATTAAATGCCAGTCAAGTTATTCCGTTTGGTGCTAATTTAATATATAAAGACGCGGCGAGATCTCCATTAAACATGGAATGCAAAACCCCTTTAGATTTTGAATCATATGTTCGTAGGACTAGAGGTAGCGATCAAGCACTAAGGTTTAAAGCCCTTTTTGGAGGCGATGCCATCGTTAAACGTCAAGATTCCATATTAATTAAATCCAGAAATCTTTACAATGAGCATACATACAGGGATAAGATGCAAGAATTTTTAGATTCATTAAATAATGATGAAAATTTGCATATAGAAAATAATTTAAACCAACAGACTTCGGTGCTTCCAAATGTTAAAATCAAAACGCCTACAACGTACGATCACTTTATTTGTGTTCGTAACGAAGAGTCCAAAAGTGGAGTTATGATTAATACAAAAAATTTACAGATTTTAGAACTTGATCTAATTCATTTAAATTCAAATAATTATAATTATCACTTAATAAATATTAAGACTCCAATACTTTTTTACAAATGGATGGCGGGACTTGTAACTATCGAAGAAGTTATTGGTACAAGAGAATTTACATTGGTACGCATACCTAATATTTATAATAAAGATGTGCTAAAGATTATAACTACTCAAATATGATAATCTAGATTGGATCAATAAAATTCATGATTCAAATTATCGATAAAAATTCTTCATTAGACGAGGCAATTAAGTCTATTACAAAGACTGACTGCTCATTGGCTGAACTGACTCGTGCAGTTGAGCTTTTAGAGGGCGAAAGTTATTCGCGCACTTTAAGAGTTGGTGTATCTGCCTCAATAACTGCAGATCTTTTTGATATTTTCTTACGCAAGCATGGATTGCTAAACGGGGCTAAAGTAAATATCACCAAAGGGAATTACGCCGATCCTATAGGCGATATCGACTTGTTTACACAAGTCGGCGTCGAGCAGATCGTGCTTCTGCCTTTCTTCGACAACCTTCTGCCATCGTTTGAAACACAACTAGAAAGCGTCGATCCCTCAATCATTGATGCGAAGGAAGCAGAGATGCGGCAGCTTTACCGCATGGTGTTCGAGAAGGCGCGCTCCGTGTCAGCGATTTACCTCGGTACCTTCCACCGCCTCGGCGTCCCTTTCGATAATAGCGGGCTGGATACGGTGGCAATCGTGCTTGAACGCTTCAACGCAGCGCTGCGTGAAGAAGCTGCAGCATTCGCGAACGTGAGCTTGTTGAATACGGAAGACATCGTGCGAGTGGTCGGCCACAACGCAGCGTTCGACATGCGCTTTTACTTCCGCAGCAAAGCGCCGTACACCGGCACTTACATGAACGAATTGGCTCGCCGCATTGCCGCCGCTGCACGTGGCTTTGGTGCGCACTTCTACAAAGTGCTTGCGCTCGATTGCGATAACACTCTGTGGGGCGGCGTGATTGGCGAGGATCTTCTGAACGGCATCAAGCTGGACGCCCACGACTACCCCGGCAACATCTTCTGGCGCATGCAGCAGGAATTTGCCTCGCTGGAACGGCAAGGCATCTTGCTGGTGCTGGTGACCAAGAACAACCTGGCCGACGTTGAAGAAGTCTTTCGCAAGCATCAGAATATGGTGCTAAAAGAATCACAGATCGTCGCTATGAAAGTGAACTGGCAAGACAAGCCATCCAACCTGCGCGCGCTAGCCAAAGAGCTGAACCTGGGTCTGGACAGCTTCGTTTTCCTCGACGACTCTTCGTTCGAATGCGAAGCCGTGCGCCAGCAGCTGCCGATGGTGAAAACCGTGCAGGTGCCAGCAGCTCTGTCCGATTACCCTCGCGTCGTGGGCGAGATCAAATCGCTGTTCCTAGCAGGCGGCATCGCGGCCGATAGCAAAGGTAAAACCGAACAATACCGTCAACGCGCCGGCGCTGAATATTTTAAAGCGCAATTTGATACGCAGGAAGAATATTTGGCATCGCTGAAACTAAAAGTTGAACTGACTCGTAACGCCCGCATAAGCTCTGGCCGCATCAGCGAGCTGTCGCAGAAGTCGAATCAATTCAACCTCACCACCACGCGCTACAGCGTGGCCGAAATTGAGAATATGATGAGTAGCGATACCCACGCCGTCTATTCGCTTGTGGTCAGTGACAAATTCGGTAACGCCGGACTCACTGGCGTGATAGTGATGCGCTACGAAGGCACGGCAGCCATCGTCGAGAACTTCTTCATGAGCTGCCGCGTCATCGGCCGTGGCGTCGAGACCAGCATCTGGCCCCGCGTCGTGGCCGACGCCATGCAGCGTGGTTGTACCGAACTGCGCGCGGCATATCTGCCGAGCGCAAAAAATGCCCAAGTGGGTGATTTCTACAACCGTCTGGGCATGCCAATGACCAAAGAGAGTGAGTGTGTGCAGCAATATGTAATGGCTGCCACCGATATCTCCGCCCCCCCTAATCCCTGGATCGAGATGACTTATGTTGAATGAAACCGTCCTGAAACAAGTAATGGCCACCATGTTGAACGTGAATGCATCAATCATCAACGAAGATTCCAGCATGGACAACGTGCCAAGCTGGGATTCGCTCCGCCATATGAACCTGGTGCTTGCGCTGGAGGAAGAATTCAAGGTGACTATTCCTGACGAAGACGCTGGCAATATTACTTCCTACAAATTGATCAAATTGGTACTCAACGATCTGGGGGCCTGAACATGGAATGGCTGATTGAACGGTTCCGGACCGCGCCTGAGCGCATCGCCTTCATCCACGCGGGCCGCGAGGTCAGGTACTGCGACATGGTCGCATCGATTGATGATTTCTACAAGCGCGTGCTGGACGCTGGCATCCAGCGCGGCGACACCGTGGTGGTGTTGGGTGATTATTCGCCGGAAGTGTTCTGCATGATCATCGCGCTTGTCCGCAACAGCAGCATAGTGATCCCATTGACGCGAACTTCAGTCGTGGAGGAATCGGTGGCGCTGGAGGTGTCCGGATGCGAGTGGTATGTGGAGTTTGACTTGGCTGGCCGCCACGCGACCATCACGCATCGCGGTTTGAAGAGCGATAACTCGCTACTTAACGAATTCCGTCAGCGCGTTACGCCGGGCATGGTGTTGTTCTCATCCGGTTCGACCGGCAAGCCGAAAGGCATACTGCATGACTTCAATCAACTGGCAGAAAAATTTCGTAAGCAACGTACGCCGGTTGTCGCGATACCATTTCTGATGATAGATCACTTTGGTGGGATAAACACCATTTTAGTGATTACCTCAAGCCTTGGCACGGTAGTTACGGTGGCGGATAGATCGGTAGTCAGTATTTGTGCCGCGATAGAGAATTACAAAGTTGAGCTGCTGCCGGCAACGCCCTCATTCCTAACGTTGATGCTAGCATCCAACCTGCATAACCAATTTGATCTAACATCAATAAATAGAATTACATACGGCACGGAAGTAATGCCACAATCTACATTAAATCGAATGAGTAAAGAATTTCCAAATGTAATCTTGCAGCAAACGTACGGACTTTCTGAAGTTGGAGTAATGAGATCTCAGTCGCGAGATAATGGATCACTGTGGATGCGCATAGGTGGGGAGGGTTTTCAAACAAAAATAGTGAACAATATACTTTGGATCAAATCCCAATATGCAATGGTGGGTTATCTGAATTCCCCTTCAGAATTTGATGCTGATGGCTGGTTCAACACACAAGATCAGGTTGAAGCGGATGGCGATTACTTTCGAATTCTTGGTCGTGTGACGGATTTGATAAATGTAGGCGGACAAAAAGTTTATCCGGCCGAAGTGGAGAATATTATTCTCGAAATTGAAAATATACAAGATGTCGCGGTTTTTGGAGAAAGACATGCACTGCTAGGTCAAATTGTCGTCGCCAAAGTTGTTTTAGAGAGTCCAGAAGTCGTAGACAGTGTTAAGAAAAGGATTCGAATTGCTTGCTTGGGAAAATTAGCTTCGTTTAAGGTGCCGACAAAAATTATTCTAGTTGAAGGCGCGTTGCATAGTGCGCGGCAAAAGAAAATTCGTCGATGAAAATTATAGTCCGATGTTATTTTTTTAGGATCATTACAGTACTTACGAGAATTTTTCTTTGCCATGGGCTTTGGCCGCTTCCACTCTGTGGTTATCCTCGCCAGACGACGTAGTAACGATAACATTCCATAAACATATGGTTGCTGAAGAAATTAAGCTCAACCCACGTTTAGGTCATTGTACTGAGTCTCAGTTTGAAACATACTTACTCCGATTTTTAAAATTTTAAGGTAGTTGTTATTGTAAAAGTCTTGGAAAATAAAATTCCAATTTTTCTTTTAAAATCCATGTATAGATGTGAATTAAAACAAAATGAGCATGGTATTTGATGCATTTTAAAGTTGCCTGCCAACCTTCATTACGCAACTATTGTTTTGGCCGATGGCCACCTCAATTCTTAGCTATTAGAAAAATAGCTTTAAGGGCGTACGTCAAAGTGAAGCAGTGCCTTATGAAGTTAAAAAACATCTTTTCCCTCGTAGACGCCGATGGACGACTTTAAATCATGAGCAGTTATTAAAAGCTGTTAAGTGTGCTAACCCGGGCGCCCAAAACTTTATTTGTCATGGTTGGACCAGCATTTAATGGAGGTAACTTGCTCCAAACCCAACTTAAGTTAGAACAGTGCAAAATTGGTTTGGACAACATTGCCATCGGGTATGATAAGGATTTTGACGAAGTTCATTTCTATTCACTCAAGCTTAATGAACAAATTTCAGCACATTAAAGTAGATATTCTCGAACTCTCCGATCGTGATAAAGCCTGATATGACAATGATTACTTTCTACGTCAAGCAGGCTTAATTAACGTGCCTATCAGCTTGGGTGATACCAAGGCTGCGGATGCCCTCAAGGCTCGCAGCCACTTGGCCTTATAACTGCCCACGAAGATGTTTGTGGTGGAAGTCCCGCCCCGCGCGGCCCGCTAAAACAAGAGCCGAAAGGTCAAACAGGATCGAAAGGTTACAACATGCCACTTTCAGACTGCCAGCTAATCTCACTGCCGAAGATTCAAGACCCGCGAGGCAACCTGACCTTCATAGAAGGCAGCTCGCACTTAGGCTTCGATATTCGCCGCGTCTACTACCTCTACGACGTGCCCGGCGGTGCCGCCCGCGGCGGCCACGCGCACAAGGAACTTCGCCAGCTCATCATTTCAATGTCCGGTAGCTTCGACGTTAAGCTGGATGATGGCCAAGAGAAGAAGACATTTCATCTCAACCGTCCTTACTTTGGTCTTTATGTCTGCCCCATGATCTGGCGTGAGCTCGACAACTTCTCGTCTGGCTCCGTCTGCATGGTGCTGGCCTCGAACATCTACGACGAAGCCGATTACTATCGCGACTACGACCAGTTCCTGCGCGAAAGGCCCCGCAGATGATCGACTTTCTGAACCTTCGCGAGATTAACGACCTCCACGCCGAGGAGATCCGTAATTCCATCGAACGTGTGCTGCGCTCCGGATGGTACATCCTTTCCACCGAGTGCGAAGGCTTCGAGAGCGAGTTTGCGAAGTTCTGCGGCACCCGGCACGCCATCGGCGTTGCCAATGGGCTTGACGCGCTTACGCTCAGCCTTCGCGCGTTGGACATCGGTCCGGGTGACGAAGTGCTGGTTCCTTCAAATACGTTTGTGGCCACTTGGCTGGCCGTGAGCCAAGTCGGCGCCAAGCCGGTCCCAGTGGAGCCAGTCGAGGCCACATTCAACATGGACCCGTCGCGGATCGAGGCGGCCATAACGACGCGCACGCGGGCAATCATTCCTGTACACCTTTACGGACAGTCGGCCGATCTTGACCCTATCCTCGAGATCGCACGCCGGCGGGGCTTGCGCGTGATTGAAGACGCGGCCCAGGCCCACGGTGCGCGTTACAAGTGTAGACGCATTGGCGCGCATGGCGACGCGGTCTGCTGGAGCTTCTACCCGGGTAAGAACCTCGGAGCGCTCGGCGATGGCGGTGCGGTGACGACCGACGACGACGCTGTCGCGACCCGGCTGCGCTTACTGCGCAACTACGGCTCTAAGGTCAAGTACCAACACGAGGAGCTCGGGGTAAACTCCCGGCTCGACGAGATCCAGGCCGCGGTCCTGCGCGTGAAGCTGCCGGCTCTTGAAGCCGGCAACCGGCATCGTGCCGAAATTGCCCACGCTTATTCGCAGGGCCTAGCCGGCATTGGACTGGGGATCCCGCAGGTTCCCGACTTCGCGGTGCCCGTCTGGCACCTCTACGTGGTGCGCCATCTTCGGCGCGACGACCTGTCGCGCCTTCTGGGCGAGCTTGGCGTAAGCACTGTGATCCATTATCCGGTGTCGCCTCACCTGCAGCCGGCCTATGCCTCGCTCGGCCACGCGCGCGGTAGCCTGCCGTTGGCCGAGGCGCTCCAGTCCGAAGTCCTGAGCCTTCCGATAGGCCCGACGCAGACGACCAGCGATACGAAGGCGGTAATCCGCTTCGTGCAGAGCGTTTGCGCCGCGCTCTAAAGCTATCGTTGAATCCGATGGGGACGAGATACAGGATCCAATCCTTCGTCTTTGGGCTGACATGAACCTGGTTAAGACCTCATTACTCAGCCTAGCTTCTACGGCAATGAAGATGTTGACCGCCTTGGCGATCAGCAAGGCGCTCGCTATCTACGTAGGGCCTTCGGGACTGGCAGTAGTCGGACAGTTCCATAACTTCGTCCAGCTCATGCTAACTGCGGCCAAATTTGGACTAGACACTGGCGTAACGAAGTACACGGCTGAATACAGCCAGGACGCAGATCGGCGGACACGGCTTTTCAGCACTGCGCTGCGCCTCTGTGCGGGGTCCTGCCTAATTGTTGCACTCACGTTGGTTGCCGGGGCTAAATCGCTTTCACTGTACTTCCTGCAAACCGTTGACTTCGCCTACGTGATGCGACTTTTCGGCGTCACGATCGGTCTCTTCGTGATGAACAGCATGCTGCTCTCTATTCTCAATGGACTGCAGGAAATCCGCACTTACATCGTTGTCAACATTCTGCAGAGCGCCCTGACCTTGGTTCTAACTGTCATCCTTATCGTATCGTTAAACCTGGAGGGTGCGCTAATCGCGCTGGTTACAAACCAGTCTCTGGCTTTGTTCGTCGTGCTGTGGAAGCTGCGCGGTCACCTGATTATCCGCTTTACATCGTTCCGCGCCGCTTTTGACCGCGTAGAGGCGTTACGGTTGTCGAAGTTCGCACTGATGGGATCTGTGAGTGCCATCGCCGCGCCACTGACAAACATTCTCGTGCGTGATCATATAACCCGCACCATCGGTCAGGCTGAGGCCGGCTACTGGCAGGCTATCTGGTACATTTCTTCCGTATACCTGACAGTGGTAACAATGACGCTATCGGTCTACTTCCTGCCCAAGCTGTCGGCCACTATCGAAAAGGGTAAGCTTCGTCGGGAATTACTCGCTGGGTACGCGATCATAATGCCTACTGTCATGGTGTTTGCATTTGGCGTTTATCTGTCACGAGATTTGCTGATCCGGATTGTATTTACAGAGGAGTTCGCCCCCATGGTGGAGCTGTTTAGATGGATGCTCGTCGGCGATGTTATCAAACTTGCATCGTGGCTGGTAGCCTACCTAATGCTGGCCAAGGCCATGACTAAGTCATTCATCGTGACTGAGGTGTTCTTTTCGGCAAGCTTCGTTCTTCTGAGCATAGTGTTGACAGATAACTACGGCCTTGTAGGAGTCACATATGCTCACGCGTTGAACTACTCAATGTATTTATTTGCTGTGGCAATCTTGACGCAACAGTTTTGGCGCTAGTGTTTCTGATTCCTGATGATGATCTGCTTTAGTCCAATTTTCAGGCCGATATCATGTGGAAGTACTTGATCTCCTTAGTTAACAATTTTTATAAAAACGAGTTATTCAGATATTCTTTAAGTCTTTCTCTATAAAGTGAGAGATTCATTAAGACTAGTGTTCAAATATTTAAAAATTAAATATACAGCTTTAACTTAAATATAAAATGATTAATAATAATCCACTCGTCTCTGTGCTAATGACAACATTCAATCATCAAGAATTTGTTTTAGATGCGCTATTAAGCGTAATTGATCAAAGCTATTTAAATATAGAAATCATAATAGCAGATGATTGCTCAACCGATGAAACAATTGCTGTAATTAAACCGCTACTTACAAAGTATAAAAATAAAATTACGCTTGTAAGGCAAGTAAAAAATGTTGGCTTATCAAAAAATTTCAATTCAGGATTAAGTAAATGTAAAGGAGATTATGTAACGTTCATTTCTGGTGATGACTTATTTTTACCAGAAAAAATACTCACACAAGTAAACTACTTAGAGAATAACTTGTCCACAATAATTTGTTATGGTGACGCTGAAGTTTTCGACAGCAAAACAAATAGTCGGTTATTTTTATGGTCAGAAAAGAATAAACCTAGATCCGGAAATGGTGAATTATTAATTAAATATTTATCTTTCATGTGTGGACTGGGATCATGCATGGTGAGATATAAAGATGTTAAAGACATACGATTTAATGAGGACATTAGGAACTGCGGAGAATTACTTTTTCTATTTGAGCTTGTAGAGAAAAATGGAGGGAAAATAAATTTTATTGAACACGAGTGCTATAAATACAGGCGACATGAAAGTAATATGACTAATTCAAATGACCATTTTTTTCCGGAGATGGAAAAAACTTTATTACTAATGAAATCACATAATAAATATTACTTCGAATGTTGCCAAATGATTTCTCAGATGAATTTTATAT
>Ga0209550_10004076_pt1 | contig 13867 bp, 11 predicted proteins | sample LauGreSuBDMM15SN_2_FD_187567 | JGI IMG/M metagenome (GOLD analysis project Ga0209550, IMG submission 187567) | Freshwater lake microbial communities from Lake Michigan, USA - Su13.BD.MM15.SN (SPAdes) (version 5) | ecosystem: Environmental > Aquatic > Freshwater > Lake | place: Lake Michigan... | reverse complement strand
TTTCTGGGTTTCCTCATTGAATCCTGGTGAATTTGCAATTCGTCATTATGTCGGACTTATTCGCCATAAAATGTGGCAGCTTGGATGGAAACATATATTTAAATCATAATCATAATATGTCTATTGAAAGAATTGTATCTGGTACAAAAGAGTGAGATTTATTTTATGCAAATCAGATATGCAGTTACAAATTTGCTAAAGATAAAATTGAAAGCTGGAATGCTCTAAAAATTTTAGATGGTGCATGTGGTGTAGGTTATGGGAGTTATTTTCTAGCTCAGAATTTCAGTCCAAATATTACCGCAATTAATCGTTCAAAAGGAGCGATTGATACTGTGTCGAAGCTTTTTACCTACGAGAATACAAGTTTCATTGCAGATGATTACCATACATTTGCTGATGCATCTTCCCTTGGGCTATTTGATACCATAAATAGTTTTGAAACTTTAGAGCATCTTCCATTTCCAAATAAATTCATTAATAATTCTTTTAATTCACTAAAGACCGGAAGTGATTTTATAGTTAGTACACCAAATCAATTAGTTTCTAGCCCTAGTTGTAATTTAACATGGGAGTTTCATGAATAAGAATATTTTCCTTACGAATTTATAGATATTCTTTCTTCAGCAGGATTTAAAATTATTAAGCTTTTTGGACAACAAATGACAGAAATTTGGACTTTACGAGGTCAAATTCGATTTGAAATAAATAGGTTAAACAGTAACTCTTTTATGCGTTTTGGAAAACATATTCAAAAAGTTTTAAGAGGTCATAAATTTTCGTCTGTTCTTTGTGAGCAAACGGGGGATTTTAAAATCGAAAAATATACTAAACCAGAGGAGTTAATTGAGCTTGGTTTAAATGAACCATTTGTTCTTATTGCAACTTATAAAAAACCATGAGAGTCCTGCACGTACTAAATCATTTTCTGCCAAATAAAACAGCGGGGACTGAAGTTTATACTTGGGCGTTATGCAAACAATTACAGTTACAAGGTGTTAATGTTAAAATTGTAATACCGCATTATGCCGAAAAAGAGTCAGCTAATTATGAATATGATGGCCTGTTTGTTCATAAATATGGCGAGCCATCGGTGGTAGATCGTTCATTGATTATGGGCTTTAGGGAACCTGATGGATTAATTCATTTTGAAAAATATATTCTTGACCAGCGACCTGACATCATTCATTTCCACGAATTAGCAGGAAGCAACGGCATCACTTTAAAACATGTGCAAGCTGCCAAAAAGATAGGCGCTAAGGTTTTAATGACCTTTCACCTGGCTGGTTACTCTTGTAAAACAGGTACTTTGGTTCAACTAGGAAGAACAACTTGTGTTGGTGTTATTGATTTACAAAAGTGCAGTAACTGTTACCTTCAATCAACAGGCAACGGCAAAATTGCCACAACATTAACTACTGCATCTTCATTCCTTCATAAGTTTTCAATCAATACCACTCTCTGGCATAACAAAGTTGGAACTGCTCTTGCAACAGTTTCAATTATTTCAAAGTTGAAAAAAGATTTAACCTTTCTCGTTTCACAATGTGATTATGTTGTTTCTTTAACTCATTGGTATGAGAAAATATTGATTGCAAATGGTGTTAATCAAAGTAAAATAAAAGTTATAAAACAAGGTCTTCCTTTTGAACCAATAAATTATATTTCAACAAGAAAGATTCATGAGGGTCCATTGAAGCTTATTTTTCTTGGACGTATTAATAAATTCAAGGGCTTACATCTTCTGATTGAAGCGATAAGAAATATTGATCCTCTTTCAATACAACTTTCCATTTTTGGAAACTCTGATGATGCTCTTTATGAATCTTCCCTCAAGTCTGAAACAGCTTCAAATAAAAATATTTCATGGAAAGGGAAATTGAATCAAGAAGATGTTGTTAGAACTTTACAACAGCATGATGTGTTGTGTTTGTGCTCTACATTTTCTGAAATGAGTCCATTGGTAATACAAGAGGCTTTTTCCGCAGGTATTCCCGTTATTGCGAGTAATGTATATGGCAATGCGGAACAAATTAGTCATAACTACAATGGGTTATTATTTGAATTTAACAATGTAAATGATTTACAAGAGCAAATTATAAGATGCATAAATGAACCTTTGTTGCTTGTAGATTTAACAAAGAATATAAAGCCTCCTAGATCCTTCAAAGAAGTTGGAAGAGAATATCTTGATTTATATAAAAATTTATTGAATTGAAAATTTTGATTGTAATGGACCCAGGTATTCTTGTGCCTCCAAAAGGATATGGGGGTCACGAACGTCTTGTTTATATGTTTGCTAGAGAATATGCAAGACTTGGTCATGAAGTTCATTTATTAGTAACAAATGGATCTGTGGTTGAAGGCTGTACTGTTCATGGTTATGGCAAAGAAGGTTTTCCTCCAAAAAAAATGGATGCTTTTATGGCTATTCCAAAAGCATGGTGGTTTTTATGGAAGAACAGAAATAAGTTTGATTTGATTCACAATTTTGGAAGACTAGCTTATTTACTACCTGTATTAAATCATTCTGTTAAAAAAATCATGACTTATGGAAGAATAATTACAGGACGAAACATTAAATGGATAAATCATTTGCCTAATAAAAATATCGTATTTACAGCTCCAAGTGACTGGTGTGTATCAACTGGGAATGTTTCTGGTAATTGGCACACCATTTATAATGCTATTGATTTTTCAAAATATACTTTGGTTGAAAATTTACCTGAAGATGCTCCTTTAATATTTTTAAGTAGAATAGAAAGATTAAAAGGAGCACATGAAGCAATTCAAATTGCCCTAGAGACTGAAAATCGGCTTATTCTAGCTGGAAATATTTCAGGGTTATCAGAAGAGAAAGAATATTTCAGGAAAGAAATAGAACCTTATATTGATGGTGAGAGAATAATATATGTGGGTACATTAGATGACGAGGGTAAAAATAAGTACTTAGGTATGTCTAAAGCGATGTTATTCCCAGCAAAAACTGAGGAAGCATTTGGTATGGTAATGGTTGAAGCAATGGCTTGTGGTACTCCTGTTTTAGCATACGGGAATGCTGCAATTCCTGAAGTTATTGATGAAGGATGTACAGGTTATATCTGTAACACATTTGAAGAATTAAAAAATAAATTAAATGATATTAATTTAATAGACAGGAGAAAGTGTCAAACCTATTCATTTTCAAAATATGACGTGTCTTTTATTGCAAGAAAATATATTTCTTTATTTGAAAAATGATAAATGTTGCTTTATTAACCTCAGCCCAACCTTCTGCCAATCCTCGCTTGTTAAAGGAAGCCAAGTCTTTGTTTTATAATGGATATAAAGTCACTGTAATTTGGTGCCCTATATCCCCTTGGGCGGATGAATTCGATCAAAAACTGTTCAATGAATATCCCTTTATAATATGGATAAAAGCAGGATATCATTCTAAACATCAGCAGTTGGGTTATTGGTATGCTAGAATCAGACAAAAAATCTGGAAAGTGATTTATAACTTGATTGGCAATTATTTTGATGCTGCTATAAAGTCTTTGGTCTTATATAGCCAAGAATTAAATTCAATTGCGTGTCAAAAAAAGGCTGATTTATACGTTGGTCATAATTTAGGAGCATTGCCTGCAGTTGTCAAGGCAGCAAAAAAACATAAAGTAAAATCTATTTTTGATTTTGAAGACTTTCACAGAGGAGAGTCAGCAGAGAGTTCATTACAAACAAAGATGGTTAAGGAAATAGAAAATTTTTACATTTCATTTGTTGACAGAATTTCAACTGCCAGTTTCTCAATCACAGAAGCGTATCAAACAATATTTAAGAAAAAGAACATTACTACTATCAACAATTGTTTTCCGTTATCTTATGCAGTCGATTGTCTGCAAAAACTACCTAATAGACCGCTTAAATTATTTTGGTTTTCACAATATGTTGGTAAGCAGAGAGGACTGCAAACAGTCATTAAAGCAATGTCGAATTTCGCAACAGATGAAATAACGCTGACTTTGTTGGGTACGGCAACAGATGAATTAAAAGAATATTTTTATGAATTGATGGATGATGTTGGTTTAAACAAATCTCAAGTAGTATTTTTAGACCCCAGGCAAGAATCTGAGATTGTTCAAATAGCTGCAAAGCATCATATTGGATTAGCTGTTGAGTATGTCCATATTGCGAATAGGGATTTATGTTTAACTAATAAGTTATTCATGTACATGCTTGCTGGGAATTCATTGTTAATGACTGATACTAAATCTCAACAATATTTTTTCCAAGAGAATTCTAATATCGGTTTAGTATATGAGCAGGAAAATGTAACTTCTATGGTAAATGCATTAAAATACTACCTAGATAACCCGGCTATTTTGGAGGAGCATCGGAAACAATCATTCCAATTAGCCAAGGAAAAATACAATTGGGAAATGGAGCAGCATATCTTTCTAAACAATGTTAAAAGTGTGTTGGCTTCGTGAGAAAGATTTTACTCATCACCCCCCATTACCCTCCCTCCAACCTTGCAGCCGTGCATCGCTCTCGCCTATTTGCACAACACCTACCTTCATTGGGGTGGGAACCAATCATCCTGACTGTTCACGAAGATTTCTATGAAGAACAACTTGATTGGGACTTGTTTGATTTAATTCCCCACGATCAAAGGATAGAGAAAGTAAAGGCATTTAAGGTATCCCAACCAAGGATTATAGGAGATATCGGATTAAGGGGTTTCTTCCAGTTGCGCAGGCGCGTATTAGAGCTCATTAAAACAGAGAAAATAGATTTCGTCTACATACCAATTCCTTCATTTTACACGGCCCTCATCGGGCCTTATCTTTTTAAAAAGACAGGCGTTAAATATGGCATCGACTACATAGATCCTTGGGTGCATCAATTCCCTGGGTCTAATAAATTATTTTCTCGTCATTGGTTCAGTACCCAGCTTGCTAAATTCTTAGAACCAATTGCAGTGAAACACGCTTCTTTGATTACTGGTGTAAGTGAAGGTTATTACAAAGCAGTGCTGGAAAGGAATCCGCACCTTAGAAATCAAGCCATTACTGTGGCGATGCCCTATGGTGGGGAGGAAAGCGATCATTTGTTAATACAGCTAGGGACAAGGGACGAGGGACAGGGGACAAGGGAACAGCCGGCGGAGCATCAAAATAGCAATATTTTGCTTCCTCTTAAAAAGGATAATATTTTTCGCTTTGTTTATGCAGGCGCAATGTTGCCGAAAGCATATAAACCTCTTGAAGAAATCTTCAAAACCCTACATTCACTTCAACCCCTTCAACAAGACCAATCCCCTCAACCTTCTAAACCTTCTCAACTCTCTCAACAAACTCAATTTCATTTCATCGGCACCCAGGGTACCATTAAACCTATAGCTGAAAAATATGGATTGTGGAATAGTGTTGTGTTTGAACACCCTGTTCGTATTCCTTACTTGGATGTATTGAAAAACTTAGCCGCAGCTGATGGCGTTTTTATTTTGGGAAGTACAGAACCTCACTATACCCCTTCGAAAGTATATCAAGGTGTTCTATCTCAAAAACCCATTTTAGCAGTGTTGCACCAAGATTCCACAGCAGTGAAAGTGTTGAATGATTCGAACGCTGGTCAATGCTTTTTGATGGATGGAGAAAATGACCTAGATACACTTGGGGAGCGTTTTATAAATCAATTAAATTTTTATTTAAACTGGGCCAAAACATTTGATCCACAATCAGTGAATAGAGAAATCTTTGATCATTATTCTGCAAAGGCCGTTACAAAAATATTGGTAGAGGCTTTGAATAAACTTGTTTTATAATCATCTAATTCTGAGTAAAATACATTCATATATGTTGATTACACTTGGGCATGATACAAAATAAAAAATATTTTTGTGTCAAATTCAATTAATTCAAATGTATCGATTTCAAATAAAAGTTATAACAAATGTTATAACTTTGTAAGATGGTAACAAAAAACCAAATAAAAAGTAACCAATCTAAAAAAGTGAGTACACCTTCTAATATAACTGTTGAAAATTTTTTGCAAGTTAAATCTGTATTTAGGGATATTGGCAATTCTAAAGGGGTTATCATATCACGAAAGATGATGGATCTTGCGGGTATAAATACCAATAATGTTGTTATTGAAGCTAGCAAAGGTGAGATCAGGATCCGCCCGATCGATGAAAAAACAGTAAATACGGATCTGTCATCTTGGGGAAAACAATTTAAGGATGCCTTGAAATTAGGTCAGGTGCCTGATTCAGATCTTTTTGATGGAATGAAAAACAAATTTGATGAGGAAGAATGGTAAAGATGTGGAACAGTTTATGGTTTATTCAGTTGAATTGGCCCCTACAAAAGGTAATGAAATAAAAAAAATAAGACCCTTTGTAGTAATATCGCCTGATTCAATGAATATACACCTGCAAACTGTTATTGTTGCACCTCTAACTCATACAATCAAATCATTTCCAACCCGTGTAAACAGCATGGTAAATGGAGACTTGGGTCAAGTTGTATTGGAACAAATCAGGGCTGTAGATAAAAACAGGTTAAAAAAGAAATTTGGAAAGATAGATACCTTAACAGCAGAGAATATCAAGCTTGTCATGCAGACTATGTTTTCTTAAACAAGTAAAATTTGTTTATGGTTTCTAGTTTAAAGTTGATTTAGTTTATCAATAGCCTGGGGTTTAAACCCCAGGCTATTGATAAATACATTCCATATTCATGACCCACTCATACGACAGACCATCATGGAAATCCTCTTCAACCTCTTAAAATTAACCTCAACCCTCTAAACATTCTCAACCCTCTAAACCCCTAAACGCATCCACCAAGTCGCCATCATATCAACCCACCCCATCCAATACAACGCGCCGTTGTTTAAATTCCTTGCAGAATCAGGGAAATTTACAATAAAGGTTTTTTATACCTGGGGAGAAAATTCTCTCAATGTATATGATCCGGGTTTTGGGAAAGAACGGTCGTGGGATATTGACTTACTGAGTGGCTACAGCTATACATTTGTTCGAAATACCTCAACAGAGCCTGGCTCTCACCACCACAATGGAATCATAAACCCCGACATCATTGAACAAATCAACGAATTTAAGCCGGATGCAATAATTATATATGGATGGAATTTTGATTCGCATCTAAAAATAATGAGGCATTTCAAAGGAAAAATACCCATTCTCTTCCGTGGAGATTCCACATTGTTAGACGAAAAAAAGGGATTTAGTGTTAAAGGTTTTTTACGCCAACAATATCTACGATGGGTTTATAGCCATGTTGATGTAGCCTTAAGTCCAGGTACAGCCTCAGATGCGTATTTCAAATTTGTTGGACTTAACCCTAATCAAATCGTAAGAGCTGCCCATGCTGTAGAGAATAACAGATTTTCCCTGTCATTCCGAGCAACGCGAGGAACCTCAGAGCGAGGAACCTCGCAGCGAGGAACCCCAATTACTTTCCTATTTGCTGGAAAATTTGAATCAAAGAAAAACCCTTTGTTGCTCATCCGCGCCTTCAAAAAACTGTACGAAACGAATAAAAACATTCATCTAGTTTTGGTTGGAGCTGGAGTTCTCAAAGATGAAATAATAAATGAACTAAAACAACTTTCAACCTTAAACCAGCAACTATTTTCCTTACTTCCATTTCAAAATCAAAGTCAAATGCCTTCTATATATCAAAAAGGCGACATCTTTGTATTGCCATCACAAGGTCCGGGTGAAACATGGGGATTGGCCATCAATGAAGCCATGGCTTCAGGCTGCGCTGTGATTGCTAGTGACAAATGTGGAGGTGCTGCAGACCTCATTGAAGATGGAAAAAACGGTTATATCTTCAAGTCAGGTGATGAAAATGACTTAGTTGATAAAATGCAAAATATGTTAAACCAAGATCGCTACATAACAATGGGGGAATATGACACAGAGAAAATCAAGCATTTTACATACCACCATTTTCTTGATGCACTAAGTAACGTTATGAGAGTTAAACTTTAAACTTTAAACTATGTATTTTACATACCACCATTTTCTTGATGCATTAAGTAACGTTATGAGAGTTAAACTTTAAACCTTAAACTTTAAACTATGTATTTTACATACCACCATTTTCTTGATGCATTAAGTAACGTTATGAGGGTTAAACTTTAAACCTTAAACTTTAAACTAAAATAGACCTTAAACTCAAACAGAAACCTTAAACTTTCAACTTTAAACTAAAAAGAACCTTGTAAATATAAACAATGGCTTTAAATTTGCAAGGATGATTTACCGAAAAGTAAAAAACGAAATTGATTTTTTATTGGAAATTTTCCCAGCAGTGGGGATACTAGGTCCTCGTCAGGTGGGTAAAACAACCTTGGCTAAAGAAATAGCAAAAGATCGTCCCAATGCAACTGTTTATATAGATCTTGAACTTCCCTCTAACATCATAAAGCTCTCCGATCCTGAGGCATTTTTCAACATCAACGCAGATAAATTGGTCATATTGGATGAAATTCAACGGATTCCTGAATTATTCCAAGTTTTGCGAGGAGTGATTGATCAAAGGCGCGAGAATGATAAAAGAGCATGTCAATTTTTAGTATTGGGTTCAGCTTCCCTCGAATTAATTAAGCAATCATCCGAATCACTTGCAGGAAGAATAGCTTACAAGCAGATGGCAGGAATTCTCCTTTCTGAATTGGAAAATCCACAACAGGAAATGAATGAACTTTGGTTGAGGGGTGGCTTTCCTGATAGTTTTACAGCAAAATCAGACATCATCAGTTTTGAGTGGCGTCAACAATTTATTGTAACCTACTTAGAGCGTGATGTACCTCAATTCGGTCCACGTATACCAGCCAATCAGTTGAATAGGTTATGGACTATGCTTGCGCACAACAATGGAGGAATTCTGAATACAGCACAATTGGCTGCAGGCTTAGGTATTTCCAACCCCACTGCTAGAAAATATGTTGATCTGCTTGAAGACTTGCTCCTGGTAAGGTCTTTGTACCCTTGGAGTGGAAATATAGGCAAGCGATTGATAAAGACTCCTAAAGTTTACATTCGAGATAGTGGACTGACGCATGCGTTACTCGGAATCTCAACCTTGAACGAGCTGCTAGGACACCCAGTATGTGGTGCAAGTTGGGAAGGCTTTGTATTAGAAAATGTGATGGCCTACTTACCTCAAAATGCAAATGCTTATTTTTACAGAAGTTCAGCAGGTGCAGAAATTGACTTATTGGTTGAAATAGGAAATAAAAGAATAGCCATAGAAATCAAAAGATCTTTATCACCTGTTGTATCAAAGGGGTTTCACATTGCTTGCAACGATGTGAATGCCACCATGAAATTGTTGATTTATCCAGGTAATGAATCCTACCCAATTGCGGGAGGCATTCAGGTAATGGGCATTAAAGATATTGTGAAGCTATTTGAAGAAAATCGAAACTCTATTAAATGAAACAGTTCATTTCTATGTTAAACTACGTTTAAAAAACAATGTATAAATCCATCAGTTACTGGTTTTCATTCCTCTATGCCATCTTATTATTGATGACATTTGTATCTGATAGCTATGGTACAATATCAATTGTATTGTTTGTATTGATAGTATTGTCGATTTTGTATAAAATGGGACAAGGCATTGTAATGTTAGAGGCAATTTCATTATTTTATGTATTCACTTGTTTGGTAATGCCTGTTGTTGGATATAAATATTATAACTACGAAAATGCGATGGCCAAACTTTTCAGGCGTTTTATGCAGGTTCCTGAACAAGATTATTTCGGTTATGCATTGCCTGCATTGATTTTGTTTAGTTTTATTTTATCTTTTCCTTTAAACAGCAGGAAATACGAGGATTCCGGAGCATTTCTTTTTCAACATATAGACAAGATTAAAGCATACTTAAAGAAAAATCCAAATGTTGGTGCAACCATCATGATAGTTGGTGCCGCTGAACTTTTATTCGGAGGTATATTTCCGGGTAGTTTACGTTTCTTTTTTGATATTTTTTTCTTCTCATCCTTTTCTGGATTGTTGATGGTTTACTTGGGAAACAATAAAACTTATAAAACATTCTTGATACCAGCGTTCGCTTTGTTGTTGTTGATTAAAGCGCTTGGATCTTCTATGTTTACCGTAATCGCTTACATGAGCATCGCAATGGCATCCTTCTTTTTGATTGGAAATAAAACGGGGATAATCAAGAAGATTGTTTTTTTTATTGTGGGCTGCTTTTTCTTGCTTGTACTGCAGAACAGTAAAGTTGCATACCGAAAAGTGATAAGAACCTCTGGAAATAGCACAGCTCAGCTCAGTACATTTTTTAATATTGTGCGGCAACAATTTTTTATCTCAGAAAACTTTTTTCAAGTCAATGAATTTTATCCAGTTTTCATTCGTTTGAATCAGGGTTTTAATGTTTCTCAGGTGATGAAAAGAATACCATCATCACAAGATTTTGACGGGGGCACCATGATTCAGAAAAGTATCTTGGCTTCAGTTACCCCCAGATTTCTATGGCCTGATAAACCAATGGCTGGAGGGCATTTTAACATGAAATATTATGCGGGATTAACCATCATTTTTGGATCATATTCCACCAATGTTGGACCGCTAGGCGAGTTTTATGGCGCTTATGGTGTTTTAGGGGGTATCCTAGGGATGTGTATCCTTGCTTTTTATATTCGTTTTGCTTACTTCAAGGTTTGGAGTATTTCTCTGAAGTACCCAATCATGATTTTATGGCTTCCTGTTATTTTTTACCAAACAACCTATTCTGCAGAAAATGATATTCTTCAAATTCTAAACTCAACGATAAAATCTTCTGTTTTTCTTTGGTTGGTTTCTAAGGTTCAGCCGAGGTGGTTTGGGATAATGAAAAGTGAAGAATGAAGAATGAAAAATAAAACAGCCTTTGAGTTGATTACTAAAAAATAAATTGATAGAAAATTAAGAACATAGCTTTTATATATCGGAAAAAAAACCCTGCTTTTTTTAGCATAGAAAAGGTATTTGATACTATTGAAAAAGAACTGGTAGGTGATAACAATTTCGAAATAAAGAAAATTGAACTGCCATATCAAAGCAGTGGTTTTTTTTCGATCAGTATCAATTTATTTTATTTGTTGAGGTTTAAAAATAGATTCTTTCACATCACAGGAGATATACATTATGCAATTTTAGTATTGCCGAAAAATCAATCAATTTTAACAGTCCACGATTTGGTTTTTCTGCATACTTATAAAGGAATTAAGCGATTCTTTTTAAAATGGATATTCCTTGATTTACCTGTTAAAAAAGCTAAATACATAACAACGATTTCTGAAAAATCAAAAGATGAAATCATCACTTACACCGGTTGCAATCCGGATAAAATTCAAGTAATCCCTAATCCAGTTGATACTGGGATAACTTACATCAAAAAAGAATTTAATTTTTCTAGGCCTGTATTGCTTTTTTTAGGGACCAAAGATAATAAAAACCTCGAAGCATCTATAGCTGCTTTGTACAAATTGTCTGTGCACCTTCGCATCGTTGGTGAACTTTCTCCCACACAAATCGAATTACTCAATAAATTTTCTGTTGAATATTCTAATGTTTACAGCATCTCTCAAAAGGACTTGCATAAGGAGTATCAAAACTGCGACATCGTCTTTTTCCCTTCAACTTACGAAGGGTTTGGATTGCCTGTAATAGAAGGCTTTCAAGCCGGTCGTCCTGTACTAACCAGCAATATTTCTCCAATGAAAGAAGTTTCTGCAGACGCTGCAATGCTCATCAATCCAACATCTATTTCATCAATTAGAAATGGATTGATTAAATTGATTAACGAACCTATATTACGTGAAATAATGGTAAACAGTGGATTTGAGGTGGTTAAGGATTATGCACCTTCTGCCATTGCCTTGAGGTACGCACAATTATGGGGTGTTCTAGTTTAAAGTTTTATGTTTAAAGTTTCTTTTCGTAAATCACTCTTTTAAACTTTAAACTTTCAAACAAAACCTATAAACCAAAACCTTTCAACTACCAAGCTAAACTTTAAACCAAAAACTTTCAACTAGAAAGCTGAACTTTAAACCAAAAACTCTAAACCAACATGTGCGGTATTACGGGCATTCTTCATTTTTCTTCATTACCTGACGCGGATAATCGCGTTAGGAACATGACCAATGCCATGGCTCATCGTGGTCCAGATGCGGAAGGTTTTTATAACGACAATTGCATTTCGTTTGGGCATCGTCGATTATCAATCATTGATTTAAGTGATGCTGCAAATCAACCCTTCGTTGATGCCACAGGTAATTATGTTTTGGTGTTCAACGGAGAAATTTACAATTATCTCCAAATAAAAGCAGAAATATCAGATTATAATTTTACCACAACGAGTGATACAGAAGTTTTATTGGCAGCATTCTGCAAATGGGGAATCGATTGTATAAAAAAAATGGAGGGCATGTTCGCTTTTGCTTTGTGGGATAAAAAGGCAGAAACATTATGGTTGGCACGTGACAGAATGGGTGTTAAGCCATTGTATTTTTTTCATCAAGAAAATATTTTTGCATTCTCATCTGAAAAAAGAGCGTTGTTGTCCTCAGATTTAATTTCTAGAAAAATTGATCATCAATCTCTTTTTGAATACCTTTCATATCAATCAACCGGATACTCTAACACCATCGTAGAACATATCCACGAGTTAAAAGCAGGCAGTTATTTTAAATTAACGCAAACATCAACTAAACATGTAGCATACTGGAAAATGACTTCCATCCAACCAATTGATAAAATTGATCCAGTAACTGTACGAAAAACAATTTTTGATAAACTTCAGTCCGCTGTAAGCAAACGAATGATTTCTGATGTGCCAATGGGTGCCTTTCTTTCAGGCGGTATAGATTCATCTGCAGTCGTGGCCTTGATGAGTTTGAACAGCACAGAAAAAATAAATACATTCAACCTCGCTTTCGGTGAAAAAGAATATGATGAGTCAGGCTATGCTGAAATCATTGCAAGAAAATACGGAACAAATCACACAAAGTATTTATTGCGTCCTGAAGATTTTTTATCACAAGTTGAGAGTGGATTAGAGGCAATGGACTCTCCATCTGCTGATGGCATAAATACTTATGTATTGTCAGGCGCTATTAGAAAAGCTGGATTAAAAGTAGCTTTAACAGGCATAGGTGGCGATGAATTATTTGCAGGATATCCTGGGTTTATGCAATATTATAATTTGAATAAACTATACGGAAGTTATAAGATTACCGGACCAATAAGAATGTTAGCAGCCAATGCATTGACTTTTTCCAAATCAAACAAAATGATGCGGATAGCTTCAATGTTGCGTGTAGGAGATGCTTCTATAGATGAAGTATATCCAATTATCAGGCAAATACTTTCTCCTTCTTATATTCAAAAATTTATAAATACAGATTTAAATTTTACATCTTTAAAATCTCAATTAAAAAGCTCAAAATTTGAGATGAATAAATTCGGATTTTTCAGTCAGTTCTCAATGGCCGAATACATGGGCTACACGCAACACACCTTGTTAAAAGATGCTGATCAAATGAGCATGGCAGTGGGATTAGAAATTCGTGAACCCTTTTTTGACCATGATTTGATTGAATATGTTTTGACATTGCCAGACAGTATAAAATTTCCAACATATCCAAAGAAATTACTGGTAGAATCGCTAATGCCACTATTGCCAGATGAAATCGTACACAGAAAAAAGCAAGGATTTGTTTTACCTTGGGAGCACTGGATGAGAAATGAATTGTTTACATTTTGTGATAGCCAAATTAAAAATTTATCACAACGAGAATTCATCAAAGAAGATGAACTACTTCAGTATTGGAATAG
>Ga0209550_10004075_pt1 | contig 13868 bp, 15 predicted proteins | sample LauGreSuBDMM15SN_2_FD_187567 | JGI IMG/M metagenome (GOLD analysis project Ga0209550, IMG submission 187567) | Freshwater lake microbial communities from Lake Michigan, USA - Su13.BD.MM15.SN (SPAdes) (version 5) | ecosystem: Environmental > Aquatic > Freshwater > Lake | place: Lake Michigan... | reverse complement strand
TTGTTCCACAAGGCCGTTGAATTGGAATATCGCTACGCCGAAGACACCATGCCACGTGGCGTGCTGGGCATGAATGCGTCCATGTTCAAAGGGTATTTGCGCTATATCGCCAATCGCCGGGCCACCCAAATTGGCCTCGAACCCTTGTTCCCGCACGAGGAAAACCCATTTCCCTGGATGAGCGAGATGATCGACCTCAAAAAAGAACGTAACTTCTTTGAGACGCGCGTCATTGAATACCAATCGGGTGGCGCCCTGTCTTGGGACTGAGCCACTTGCCGCAACACATGTACCCCATTTGCAAATCACTCTGCTCACTAAACCCGCTGGGTTGCATAGGATTTGCGTTTCGAGTTCATGGCGCTGGACCCGGGTCCAACGCCATGGATCGCTTGGTGTGCCCCCAAAGGCGCACAAAGTGTTTTCCACCCAACGATCTGTTCACTTGATCTAGGAGAACTATATGGCAACTGCAAAAAAATCGGCCACAAAAACCAAGGCCCCCGCAAAGAAAGCTGCAGCTGAAAAGCCGGCAGCAAAGAAAGTAGCCGTGAAGAAGCCGGCCGCTAAAAAGAAACCGGCCGCTAAAAAACCGGTCGCTAAGAAAGTAGCAGCGAAGAAGCCTGTGGCTAAAAAAGCAGCGGCCAAAAAGCCGGTTGCTAAAAAAGCTGCGGCCAAAAAGCCAGCGGCCAAAAAAGTAGCAGCCAAGAAACCTGCTGCCAAAAAGGCTGTCAAGAAGGCTGCGAAAAAAGCCGTCGCCAAGAAAAAGCCGGCCGCGAAAAAGCCTGCTGCTAAAAAAGCTGCCAAAAAGCCGGCAGCGAAGAAAGCCGCGAAAAAGCCTGCTGCCAAAGCGGCGCCAGCCCCTGCGGCGCCTGCAGCTCAGACCACTCTGAACCCGCAAGCCGCTTGGCCGTTTCCGACGGCACATAAGCCCTGATCTGTAAAGATCTGGCCAGCGGTTCGCCGCTGCTCAAGCCCGGTGCCTTCAAGCATCGGGCTTTTTATTTTCCCCATACCCATGCCCGATGAGTTCTCGCCCCACATGGCCTTTCCTGCATTGGCAAGCCAATGGGGATTGCCACATCGACGTCCATGTGGTGCCCCATGCGGCGCGCACCCACAGCGAAGGCTTGTTTGATGGCGCACTGAAGGTGCGCCTGCATGCGCGTCCTATCGAGGGCCAGGCCAATGCCGCCTTGTTGGCTTGGTTGGCCTCCAGCCTGGGCATCGCCAAAGGACACGTTCAATGGGTGCGCGGACAAAACGCCCGGCGCAAACGTTTTTGCATTGGCGCGGCAGCCGCAGCCAGCGCGCAGTGGACCGCCTTGCTGCCTTGATCAGGCCAAGACAGATGCCACCAAGCCCGCGGGGATTTGGTAGTTTTGGGGACCGCGCTGGGCAATTTTCATGGCACCCACATGGTTGCCCAATGCTGCGCAGCGCGCCAGCGGCCAGCCTTGTTCTAAGCCAAACAGCAAGGCCCCGCGCCAAGCGTCACCACAACCTGTGGGGTCGACCACCGCTTGGGCCTTGACCGGCGCGACCACAGTTTTTTGCCCGCCCTCCCACACCTCGCAACCTTGGGCGCCCAAAGTGACCACCAAGCCACGGACATGGCGCGAAATATCCGCATGGCCCATGCCGGTGCGGTCACTGAGCATCTTGCCTTCGTAATCATTGACGGTAACCCAGTCAGCATCTTGAATGAATCGGGTCAACTCTTCGCCGTTGAACATCGGCAATCCCTGGCCGGGATCAAATACAAAAGGAATGCCCGCTGCTTTGAACTGTTGCGCATGCTGCAGCATGGCGTCACGCCCATCGGGAGAGATGATGCCCAAGCGCACCCCTTCGACCGCGCCGACTTGAATTTGGTGGGCCAAGCCCATGGCTCCCGGGTGAAAGGCGGTGATTTGGTTGTTGTCACGATCGGTCATGATCATTGCCTGGGCGGTATAGGTGTCGGGCATGGTGCGCACCCAGCGGGTGTCAATGCCCAGGCTTTGCAAGCGCTCAAGGTAGGTGCCGCCGTCATTGCCCAAAGCGGCCACCGGGTAGGCCTGGCCGCCCAGTTGGTGCAAGCTGTAAGCGATATTGCCCGCGCACCCGCCAAAGTCACGTCGCAAAGCCGGCACCAAAAAAGACACATTCAAAATGTGCAATTGGTCGGGCAAGATTTGTTCGGCAAAGCGCCCTTCAAAATCCATGATGGTGTCAAAAGCTAAAGAACCACAAATCAACGAAGCCATGTTTTTTCTTTCTTCAAGGGTAAAAAATCTCTGCCCGGTAGCCGCTCAACCGGTCTTCCACATCGGAGTCCACCCGCCAGTGCACGCTGGAAACCGCTTCGGCCCCAGGTGTCAAATAGCGAGGCAAACCCATCTCTTCTGGCGCCAGGGCACGGCGAATAACCACCCGATCATCGCCATCGGTGAGTGAAAGGTCCACCCACGGCGTGGCCACAGGATGGCTGGCGCGGTTGGACAACTGAATTTCCAAGCGATGGTGGCCTTCGCCATCAGGCTCAAAATGGGCGCGCTCAATCATCACAGAGCCCAGGCCCTGGGGCCAATCCATTTGGCAATGCCACTGGGCGCACTGGGATTGGACCCACTCGTGCACTGCGGGCCATGGGGCCAGCAGCGGGCTTTTGGCCCACCAGACCCATTGGCTGAGCAATGCCAAGCCCAGCATCAGGTTCAACACATGCCACACCCGTCGCGGTCGCGTCGGCGCGCGATGCAGCACATCTTGCGTCAAGTCCAATTCAGTGAAATCGTCCTTGTCTGGAGCTGCATCGTTTGCCTGCGCGAGACCATTGAGCGCCGGGTCCAAGGCGGGTTGTGCAGGCGGGGCTGAGGTGGGCGGGTGTGGCGCAGATGGGTCGACAGCCAAAGCCACATCGCTGTTGCCCAATGCCAACCAGTGGGAGCGGGCATCAAAAACTTGTTCGCATCGACCACACCTGACCCAACCGTGCGCCAGCTTGAGTTGGTCTTGCACCACCTTGAAAGCGGTTAGGCATTGGGGGCACTGCACAGCCAAAGTCATGATGGCCGCATTGTAGGTGGCGCTGTGTGCAGCCACGAGGTGTGGCACCACAGGGGGCTCAGCACCAACTCAATCGAAGCGCGCGGTCATCAAGGCCCAACCGTCTTCGCTGTCATGCACACCCAAGTCACACCACGGCGCATAGGCTTGTTGCAACAACTCGACTTGGCGCACCAAGATACCGGCCAACACCAAGTGACCGCTGCCGACTTGCACCAAACCACACAACAAAGGGGCCAGCACTTGCAAGGGCGAGGCCAAAATATTGGCCAACACACATTGGTAAGGGCCTTGCACCTGGTCTGGCAATCCCGCTTGCAACACCACGCCGTTGGCTTGGGCATTGAGCTTGGTGGCGTGCACCGCCTCGGGGTCGATGTCGACCGCGTCGACCCGGACTGCGCCAAACAAGGCCGCGCCCATGGCCAAAATGCCCGAGCCACAACCATAGTCCAGCACCGACGCACCACGCACATCGTGGCTGGCCAACCAGCGCAAACACATGCGCGTGGTCGGGTGGGTTCCGGTGCCAAAGGCCAAGCCGGGATCGAGGCGCAATACACGCTGGGCCTGGGCTGGAGGCTCATGCCAGGTCGGCACAATCCAAAATTCTGGGGTGATCTCCACCGGCGCAAACTGCGACTGCGTCAATCGCACCCAGTCTTGTTGGACCACCGCTTCGATGTCGAGCACTTGGCAGACCTCAAATGGGGTTTGCAAAAGCAACAAGTCGCAAGCCGCTTGGGCCTGGGCGAGTTCGGCAAACAAGGCCGTCACCTGAGAGCGATCCCATCCCGGCTGGGGTGGGGGCATGCCCGGCTCGCCAAACAGCGGAGATTCGCTGTCGCTGTGGGCATCGGCGTCTTGCACCGAAACACTCAGCGCATCCAAGGCTTCCAAGGCTTCGCTCAACCACTCCACGCGGTCTTGCGGCGCGAGCAAGCGCAGTTCATGCATCAGCGTTTGCGCGCAGCGATCCACGCTTCCAAGTAGTGGATGTTGGTGCCACCGGACATGAACTTGGCGTCCACCATCAGTTCTCGGTGCAAGGGAATATTGGTGGAGATGCCCTCGACCAAGGTCTCGGACAAGGCGGTTCGCATGCGCGCAATCGCTTGATCACGGGTGTCGCCGTACACAATGATTTTGCCCACCATGGAGTCGTAGTTGGGTGGCACAAAGTAATTGGTATAGACGTGCGAGTCCACCCGCACACCCGGGCCGCCCGGTGCATGCCACATGGTGATGCGCCCGGGTGAGGGCATAAAATTGAACGGGTCTTCGGCATTGATGCGGCACTCAATGGCATGGCCTTTGACCGTGATCTGGCGCTGGGTGAAGGGCAGCTTTTCACCGGCAGCCACCATGATTTGGGTTTTGACAATGTCCACCCCGGTGATCAACTCAGTGACCGGGTGCTCCACTTGCACCCGGGTGTTCATCTCGATGAAGTAAAACTCACCGTTTTCATACAAAAACTCAAAGGTACCAGCGCCCCGGTAACCCATGCGTTTGCACGCCGCCGCGCAACGTTCGCCAATTTTGTCGATCAACTTGCGCGGTATGCCTGGGGCCGGCCCTTCTTCGATGATTTTTTGGTGCCGTCGCTGCATGGAGCAATCGCGCTCGCCCAGGTACACCGCGTTCTTGAACTGATCGGCCATGACCTGGATTTCAATGTGGCGCGGGTTTTGGAGAAACTTCTCCATGTACACCGCCGGGTTGCCAAAAGCCGCGCCGGCTTCGGCCTTGGTGGTTTGCACCGCATGGATCAGCGCTGCTTCGGTGTGCACCACGCGCATACCGCGCCCGCCGCCGCCGCCCGCCGCCTTGATGATGACGGGGTAGCCCACCGTTTTGGCGATGCGCCGCACTAGCACCGGGTCGTCAGGCAGCTCGCCTTCAGAACCGGGCACACAGGGCACACCGGCCTTGATCATGGCTTGCTTGGCCGACACCTTGTCGCCCATCATGCGGATGGACTCCGGCGAGGGGCCTATGAATTTAAAACCGCTTTTTTCCACCCGCTCGGCGAAATCAGCGTTTTCGCTCAAAAAGCCATAGCCGGGGTGAATGGCCTCGGCATCGGTCACCTCGGCGGCCGAAATGATGGCCGGCATGTGCAAATAGCTTTGCGCCGACGCCGCCGGCCCAATGCACACCGCCTCTTCGGCCAGCTTGACATATTTGGCCTCGCGGTCGGCCTCGGAATACACCACCACGGCTTGAATGCCCATTTCGCGGCAGGCGCGTTGAATGCGAAGCGCTATCTCGCCCCGGTTGGCGATCAGGATTTTCTTGAACATGGGCTTGGGACTTAGGCGATCACAAACATGGGCTGGCCGAACTCCACCGCCTGGCCGTTGTCCACCAAAATTTGGGTGATGGTGCCGCTGGCGTCAGCCTCGATCTCGTTGAGGATCTTCATCGCTTCAATGATGCAAATGGGCTCACCCTCTTTGACCACCGACCCGATTTCAACAAACGACTTGGCCCCGGGGCTGGAGGCGCGGTAAAAAGTACCCACCATGGGTGACTTGACCACATGGCCGACCACTTCGTCCGGGGCCGCTGCCGGTGGGGGTGCCACTGGCACCGCAGCAACCGGGGCTGAAGCGGCCACCATGGCCACGGAGGCCGCAATGGGGGCCGCCGCCACAGGGTGGTTGACCGCCTTGACAATGCGCACCGTGCCCTCGGCCTCGGTGATTTCCAACTCAGACACATTGGACTCGGAGACCAAGTCAATGAGCGTCTTAAGTTTTCTCAAGTCCATAATTAAATTCCACCCTGAGCTGCAAGAGTGCCGAATTTACACCAAAAACATGCACACCCCCCAAAAACCTGTCTCAAACGGCCAAAGAAGACCAAGATTTGATTTGATCTTCTTTTAATTTGCCCAAATATTGCCCGATCATGTCGCCTTTGGCATTCAACACGACGGTAAAGGGCAATCCGCCTTGGGCGTTACCCATGGCCTTGCCCCATTCGGTGCCTTGCATCCCCCCCAGGGCAATGGGGTAGGACACCGGGTACTGCGCCAAAAAGCGCCGCACAGAAGAGGGCTGGTCGATCGCGATACCGAGCATTTGCCAACTTTTAGATTGGTTTTGACGGTAAAAGGCATCCAATAAAGGCATCTCCTCCACACATGGGGCACACCAGGTGGCCCAAAAATTGATCACCAAAGGTCTGCCTTTGAAGGCGGTCAGAACCACGGGCTCACCCTGGGGGCCGTCCCACTGCGTGTCCCACCAGCCTGGCGGCAGCGGCGCGGCAGGCCCCGCGAAAAGCCCGCCTCGCCATGCGGCCAAACCCAGGCCCGCTGCTGCTGCGGTGGCCGCCACACCCCAAAGCAGTCCGCGCCGCGTGGGCGGCGGTGTTTCGTTGTCGGGCTGGCTCGGTCGGGTCGTCATGGTTGCACCCGCTCAGGGGCCTCAAGCAAAACGCGCAAAGCTTTCAAGTCGCCGCGCCCGCGCCGGCCTTGGCGGTCAGGTTGCAAGGCGCCACGCAAATCATCGTGATCGTGCACCATCAAATGGACGCCCACCTCTTCGCCCAAACCAGGGCAGGGGCATGAAAAACTCAGGGCATCGACCACCTCGCCTTGAAAGCCGGTGACGGCGCTGGGCTGAAACCGCACGCCTTGGTCTATCAGCGCCAATTCGGCCGACTTGGGGTCATCGCAAAAAAGTTGCATATAAATGTCATTCAATCGGGTGGCCGTGCCACGCCACACTGCCCCTGCCAAATGGGGGCGGAAATCTTGCAAGCGCTCCATCCATTGGCAGGCCAGGGCCCGCAAAGCCGCCAGCTCCTGGGCTTGGCTGTCGGCGCAAAACACCGCAATGTATTCGCGCACCGCTTGCTCCACCATGTCGTTGTCGGGCCAGGCCGAGCGCCGCCCGGCACCCAACTCGCGCGCGGCGCGGCTCTTGGCGGGCCCGTACTCCAAGCCCTCCTCCACCACCCAGCGGGCAGCGGCAGCGGCGATTTCATCTTGCAAGCGCGTCATCATGGGGCAGATTGTGCCTGGGCTGACAAGCCCCCGCTCCTACAATCTGCGGCCATGCATATTCACATATTAGGTGTCTGCGGCACCTTCATGGGCGGTTTGGCTGCCCTGGCCCGCGAAGCCGGCCACCGTGTCACCGGCTGCGACAGCGGCGTCTACCCCCCCATGAGCGATCAACTGCGTGCTTTGGGCATCGAGCTGATCGAGGGCTACAGCGCCGACCAACTGGCCTTGAAGCCCGATATGTTCGTCGTGGGCAATGTGGTCTCGCGCGCCCGCTTGGCCGACGGTACTGCCCGCTACCCGCTGATGGAAGCGATTTTGGAGGCCGGCCTGCCCTACACCAGCGGCCCGCAGTGGCTGAGCGACCATGTGCTGCACGCTGCTTCACAGCCTCGCCATGTGCTGGCCATCGCCGGCACCCACGGCAAAACCACCACCACCGCCATGCTCAGCTGGGTGCTCGAGCACGCTGGCTTGAAACCCGGTTTTTTGATCGGTGGCGTGCCGCTGAACTTTGGCGTGTCCGCCCGCTTGGGGGCTTTGGCCCAAGGGCAAAGCCGCCCACTCTTTGTCATCGAAGCCGACGAGTACGACACCGCATTCTTTGACAAACGCAGCAAGTTTGTGCACTACCGCCCCCGAACCGCGGTGCTCAACAACCTCGAGTTTGACCACGCCGACATCTTCCCCGACTTGGCCGCCATCGAGCGCCAATTTCACCACCTGGTGCGCACCGTACCAGCCGGCGGTCGCTTGGTGGTGAACGCCGAGCAAGACAGTTTGCAAAGGGTGCTGGCCATGGGCCAGTGGAGCGAGGTGGCGGGTTTTGGCGCTTCGCCGCATGCCGCGTGGCAGATGCGCGGCGACCCCTCCGACTTTGAAGTCTTGCACCAAGGCGCGGTGAAAGGCCGGGTGCAATGGGCTTTGGGTGGGGTGCACAACCAAATGAACGCCTTGGCCGCCGTCATCGCCGCCGAGCATGTGGGTGTGGCGGTGGCAGACGCGTGCCACGCTTTGTCCTCATTCGAGAATGTGCGCCGGCGCATGGAAGTGCGTGGCAGCGTGGGCTCGGGCGCACAAGCCATCACGGTGTACGACGACTTTGCGCATCACCCCACCGCCATTCGCACCACGGTCGATGGCCTGCGCCGCCAAGTGGGCAAGGCGCGCATCTTGGCGGTGTTCGAGCCGCGCAGCAACACCATGAAGCTGGGTGCGATGAAGTCGCAACTGCCATGGAGTTTGGCGCAAGTTGACTTGGCGTTTTGCCACACCGCTGGGCTGGACTGGGACGCCGCCGAGGCTTTGTCACCCATGGGTGAACGGGCGCGCACCTCGGGCGACATTGACAGCTTGGTGGCACAGGTGAAAGCGGCTGCCCGCCCCGGCGACCATGTGCTGTGCATGAGCAATGGCGGCTTTGGCGGGGTGCACAGCAAGTTGCTGCAGGCCTTGAAGGCCTGAGCCTGCGACGGTACTGCGCAAACCTTTGCCCCAGGCTGTCCAAAGACACCAGCGCCAATTTCTGTGCAACAAGCGCCTTAGAAAAGCCCGCTTTGCGGGATGGAACGGGTCATTGGACGGCAGCGGTGCTCCGGTCCGTCCACTCCAGTTTGGCATCCGACTGGGGACAACTCAAACCGCTTCAAACGGGTTGATGACTTGCACACCACAACCCATGAAGTCGCGCACGTTGCGGGTGGCCAACACCAGTTGGTGCTCTATCGCGGTGGCGGCGATCAGCATATCGGGCGCGCTGCGCGTGATGCCTTGGGCCTGAAATTGACCCCGCAATGCGCCCCCTCGCTGCGCAATAGAAGGGCTGATGGCGTACACGGCGTGCATCTTCTCCACCAAGCCGTTGAACAACGCCAGCTTGCGGGTATTGGGTTGCCAAGCCAGCCCAAAGTGGGCTTCTTCCATCGTGACGGCTGAGATGGCCAAGCGCTGTACCGACGTCAGCCAACGCATCACCTGCACGTCTGGGTTGCTTTTCACAAACTCACTGATCACATTGGTGTCTGCCAAAACAATGGAGGCGCTCATCTGGGCGAGGCCTGGTTGGGTGCAGCAAAAGCGTTGTCGCGCTGCCACGCCGCTGGCCGCCCGGCGGGGTCGGCTTCACCCAAGCCCGTGTCATCATGCGGCGGGTAGGTTTCGCGCAGTTGCAACAACTGGCTGTAAAAACTCTCGGCCACCGGTTTGACCGCGACCTCGCTTCTGGCGAAGTAGTCGGCCGACACCAGCACTGCCACCGGCTTGTTGCGGTTGGTGATGACCTGGGGTTGCAACTGGGCCGCCGCGATCAGGGCGGACAGATGCTGCCGAGATTCGGCGATTGAAATAGACATAAAAAATCCTTTATGTACTTTTGAAATGTACATTATAGGCGCCTCATGCCCGATTGCGTTCGCTGGATGGCGTGTGCGTCGCAGCCGATGAGGGCGGCCGTCGGGCCCACTGCCGTCCTTGACTGCGCCCCCCAGGTCGGCGTGGCTTTACTTTTTGCCGCGCCGCGCCTTCACGCCAGCAGACAGCGCCTCCAAGGCTTGCAGAGAATCGTCCCAAGCCAAGCAAGCATCGGTGATGCTTTGGCCGTAAACCAAATCCTCGACTTTGTCCTTGCCAGGGGTGAACTTTTGCGCCCCTGCTTTGAGGTGGCTTTCGATCATCACGCCAAACACGCTGTGTGAACCGCCGGCCATTTGGTCGGCGATGTCTTTGGCCACCACCAGTTGGCGTTCGTGCTGCTTGCTGCTGTTGGCATGGCTGCAGTCGACCATCAGGCTGGCCGGCAATTTGGCAGATTCCAGTTCTTTGCATGCGGCGGCCACGCTGGCAGCGTCGTAATTGGGCGCTTTACCGCCGCGCAAAATCACGTGGCAGTCTTGGTTGCCTTGGGTTTGCACAATTGCCACTTGCCCGTTTTTGTGCACCGACAAGAAGTGGTGGCCTCGGGCAGCGGCTTGGATGGCGTCGGTGGCGATCTTGATATTGCCGTCCGTGCCGTTTTTAAAGCCAATCGGCGCCGACAAGCCCGAGGCGAGTTCGCGGTGCACCTGGCTCTCGGTGGTGCGCGCACCAATCGCGCCCCAGCTGATCAGGTCGCCAATGTACTGGGGTGAAATCACATCCAAAAATTCACTGCCCGCAGGCACACCGGCGCGGTTGATCTCGATGAGCAACTGCCGGGCAATGCGCAAACCCTCGTCGATGCGAAAGCTCTCGTCCAAGTAAGGGTCGTTGATCAAGCCCTTCCAGCCCACCGTGGTGCGGGGTTTTTCAAAATAAACGCGCATCACGATTTCCAAGGTGTCAGCGTATTTTTCGCGCTCGACCTTCAAGCGGCGGGCGTAATCCAAGGCAGCTGCAGGGTCGTGGATGGAGCAGGGGCCCATCACCACCAACAAGCGGTCGTCTTTGCCCGCCATGATTTTGTGGATGCGCTGGCGGATTTTGGCAATCAAGCTCTCGACAGCGGTGCCGGCAATGGGGAAGAAACGGATCAAATGTTCAGGGGGCGGCAACACGGTGATGTCCTTGATGCGTTGGTCATCGGTCTGGCTGGTTTGGTCGTCGTGCGCCACATAAGGCACCTCAGCGCGTTGGGTTTTCATGATCACTTCCTTCAAAAATGTTGTCGAATGTCAAAGGTCTGAAAGGCAAAAAAAAACCGCCGATGCCCGGCGGTTGGTTCAGGGGTTCAGCGCGCTTTTGCGTTTAAACCTCTCGACCGCCGGTGCAGCGTGAGAAGAAAAAGTAAGCAAAATAAAAGTGCGTCGAGACCATGGACGAAATGTAGCACACAGCCCAAACAGGGGTCAGGCCGTACCGCCCACCGTCAAGCCATCGATGCGCAAAGTGGGCTGGCCCACGCCCACGGGCACACTTTGACCTTCTTTGCCACAAGTGCCCACGCCACTGTCCAAGGCCAAGTCGTTGCCGATCATGGTCACGCGCGTGAGGGCATCGGGGCCATTGCCGACCAAGGTCGCGCCCTTGACGGGGTATTGAATTTTTCCGTTTTCCACCCAGTACGCCTGGCTGGCGGAGAACACAAACTTGCCCGAGGTGATGTCCACCTGACCCCCACCAAAATTGGTGGCATATAAGCCTTTTTTCATGCTGGCGACAATTTCTTGCGGGGCTTTGCCCCCTGCCAACATATAGGTATTGGTCATGCGCGGCATGGGAATGTGGGCATAGCTTTCACGGCGCCCATTGCCAGTGGGCTTCACGCCCATCAAGCGGGCATTGAGCGTGTCTTGGATATAGCCGACCAACACACCATCTTCAATCAACACATTGCGCTGGGTGGGGTGGCCCTCGTCATCCACATTCAGCGAACCCCGCCGATCGGCCATGGTGCCGTCGTCGAGAACGGTGACGCCCTTGGCCGCCACGCGCTGGCCAATCTTGCCGCTGAAGGCGCTCGACCCCTTGCGATTGAAGTCGCCCTCCAAACCATGACCAATGGCTTCATGCAACAACACCCCCGGCCAGCCTGGGCCGAGAACCACGGTCATCTCGCCGGCAGGGGCGGCACGCGCCTCCAAATTGGTCAAAGCAGCGTCCACCGCTTCTTGCACGTAAGCGGCTATCAAGGCCTCGTCAAAATAAGCCAAACCAAAGCGGCCGCCGCCTCCCGCCGAGCCGGTTTCGCGTCGGCCGTTTTGCTCGGCGATCACGCTCAGCGACAAACGCACCAATGGCCGCACATCAGCGGCCATCGTGCCGTCGGCGCGCGCCACCAGCACCACGTCGTGTTCGCAGGCCAAACCCGCCATGACTTGCACCACGCGCGGGTCGCGGGCGCGGGCCAGTTGTTCGGTGTGCTCGAGCAAGGCCACCTTGGCCGCGCTGTCCAGGCTGCCAATCGGGTCTTGCCCGCCGTACAGGCTGCGGCTGTGGGCCACCCGTTTGGCCGGTACCTTGGTGCGCACCTGCCGACCCGCCGCGGCAATGCTGCGCACCGTGTGCGCCGCGTCCATCAACGAGGCCAGAGAAATATCGTCGGAATAGGCAAAGGCGGTTTTTTCGCCGCTGACCGCGCGCACGCCCACGCCTTGGTCGATGCTGAACGAGCCGGTTTTGACAATGCCCTCTTCCAAGCTCCAACCCTCGGAGCGGGTGTACTGAAAGTACAAGTCCGCGTCATCCACCTGGTGGGCACGGATGGCCGACAAAGCTTGGTTGAGGTGGGATTCGTCCAGGCCATAAGGCGTGAGGAGCAGGTTTTGCGCGATGGTCAATCGCTCGAGGGTGGGTTCGCGTGAAATCATGGCTGGATTGTAGGAGCGCCACCGCCCTGGCCCGAGGGAGGGCCCAAGATGCCCTTTGTGCGCGCTGACAGCCCCGGCTTGCGGCCTAAGACCGCCCGCGCAGGTAGGTCAACACCGCGGCATCGTCCAAATCGGCCAAACCCGCGGCACTGGCCTTGGCAAAAACCTGCGCGGCCACAGGCCCCAAGGGGCCGGCAAAACCCGCTGATTCGGCCGCTTGCAGCGCCAGCGCGGTGTCTTTTTCCAGCAAAGTCATGTGGGCGCGCGGCGCAAAGTCGCCGCCCAAGGCGCGGGGCAGGCGATCGCTGGCGATCCAGCTTTGGGCGCTGGACGCCGCCATGACCTGCAAGGTGCGCTCAGCATCCAGCCCCAAACGCTCGGCCAAAGCCAGCGCTTCGGCGGCCCCCACCAGGTTGATGCCCGCCAGCAAGTTGTTGACCAGTTTGGTGCGTGCGCCGTCGCCCACGCGCTGTGAAATGCGAAAAACCGGTTGCGCCAAAACATGCAAGATGTCTTGGTGGCGCTCAAACACCGCATCCGCACCCGCCACCATCAAACTCATGGTGCCAAGCTCTGCCCTTTGGGGGCCGCCAGACATGGGTGCATCCAAGGTGGCCACGCCTTGCTCGGCCAAGTGTGCGGCCACGGCCTCGGTGTCTTGGGGGGCGATGGTGGGACACAGCATGACGGTGTCGCCGGCTTGGAGTTGGGCGGCCAAACCCTGTTCGCCCCACAACACGTCGTTGACCTGCGCGGCGGTGACCACACAAACGATAAAGAAGTGGGCCACGCCACCCAAATGGGCTGGGCAGGCGGCAACTCGGGCACCCAATGCTTGCAAAGCCTGGGTTTTGTCGGCATCGATGTCACACACCTGTACGGCCACGCCTTGGGCCAACAACCGACGCGCCATGCCACCCCCCATATTGCCCACCCCGACGATGGCGACGGGGGGCCAGACTTGGGTCACGACTGCACCAACTGCTTGGAGCGCGCGATCGACATCAAAATACCCACCCCCAGCCCCAGGGTGACCATGGCCGTGCCGCCATAGCTGATGAACGGCAAAGGCACACCCACCACCGGCAAGATCCCACTGACCATGCCCATGTTGACAAAGGCATAGGTGAAAAAGATCAGGGTGACGCTGCCCGCCAACAAACGTGCAAACAAGGTGGGGCCCTCTAAGGCAATGGCCAAACCGCGCAATACCAGCACGAGAAACCCACCTAACAACAATAAGTTGCCCAAAAAACCAAACTCTTCACCATAAGCGGCAAAAATAAAGTCGGTGGTGCGCTCAGGGATGAAATCCAAATGGGTTTGCGTGCCCTGCATAAAACCCTTGCCAAAAATACCGCCCGAGCCAATCGCAATCATGCCCTGAATGATGTGAAAACCTTTGCCGAGAGGGTCGCGCCCAGGGTCCAGCAGGGTGCACACGCGCTGCTGTTGGTATTCACGCAGCAAGGGCCAGCGAAACCCGTCGGCGCACAGCGTGGGCTCAAACCAGACCA
>Ga0209550_10004074_pt1 | contig 13870 bp, 17 predicted proteins | sample LauGreSuBDMM15SN_2_FD_187567 | JGI IMG/M metagenome (GOLD analysis project Ga0209550, IMG submission 187567) | Freshwater lake microbial communities from Lake Michigan, USA - Su13.BD.MM15.SN (SPAdes) (version 5) | ecosystem: Environmental > Aquatic > Freshwater > Lake | place: Lake Michigan... | reverse complement strand
ATAGAAGTCCTTGTCAGTTTGTTCGTGAATCCATTGTGTGCGTTCGTGATTGTTGCCATAAACAACAATATCCAAGTCATCCAATATCTGTAGTTTCATATCTAACTCCTTTCATAAGTTATTATACATTAATGGTCTTGCTAACGCAAGCCCATTGATATATGAAAACATCCAACTCGTAAACTCGTTGTCTTTTTTTCATATACCAACTTGGAACTACATACAAAAGACATCTGATGAAGCAGTCAAGAGGACGGCTATAGGATTCGCCAATAAAAAAATATTGACTGGTCCCAGCCGTCTCCTCAACTACATCAAATGTCTTTTGAATATAGCCCCTTGCGGGGAGGACTTATCTACCGTCTTTAACTAGATGATTGGTTATGTGCAACTAGACCCTTGCGGGCGACTTGGGCTTGTCCGTATTGCGTTAGCAACCTGTATTCTAGATAAGTGAATACCGGTTTACGGGGGAACAATTAGCCGTCATATACGTTCCCCATTTTCTACCTTTTGCAGGTTATTGTTTTCTAAGTGCCTTGATTTGTTGAATTGCGTGATTTTTTGCTTTGGCCTTGAGATTGCGTATGTGATTTAGGTTTTCACCTATTCTTAATAGTGCCTTGAGATATTTTATTTTAAGTGGTTTGCGTTTATTATAACAGGAGTTCCACATCATATAAACTTCAACTCTTTGCTTGGCCTTAAATTCTTTTTGATATTCTTTTATAAATTTGACCAATAGTATTACATCATCAATTTGTGGATGTGTGTCTAAATCTTTATTATGAATGCCTAAGGTTCTACACCAGTAATTAGTTAAATCTAAAACGGTGACTGGACGATTTGAGTTTGTTGACATTTGTTCTCCGTTGCTGTTTACTTAGTATACAGGATTCTGCGTGAGAATAAAAGTGGCACGACACTCAAAAGAAAAGCCCGAGAATGTCACGACTCGGGCTTCCCAGTAATTCCCCATCACGAGAATCACAGCAACTCCCCATCTTAGGAACGGGGTTAACGGAGTACTAATATGAGTATAATGGCAGTAATACTCAAGTCAGTGCTGAATTGCTTCAGCAAGTTATTTACCACAGAATGATTTTCCCACAGTGATTTGTGGTTCTTGCCACTTGAGTTGGCAGGCCTTACAGGTCCACTGCCAACCCGTTTCAAGTGCATATTTTATGCGGCGTATCACCAGATGGTTGTGCTCACACAAAGGGCAGGCTCGACTGCCTAGTGAAACATACTCACGATAAAAGTGATCCCTAGGCAAATTGACACTATCAAGAAAATGCCCACTATTATATTTTGAGTTTTCTTGATTTCCTCGGTCAACTTCAGTTCCAGTGATTTCGTGCATTCTAATTGTGCCTTTGCAAGTTCTAGTAATTCGTATTCAAATGTGGGTTTCATCTGATACTTATCTGGTCTAGAATGCCAAGTTTTGAATCTTGGCTGCAAAAACATTCATGTTGACGCCGCAAAACTAGGCCTTTTGACTTGTTTGACATAGTTTTTCTAAACATACACCAACACATACATAGACCACTGATTTACTCTTATCCTGGCATTTAAGACCCATCTAGGTCAAGTTGCGGATATCTGTGCGCCCAAGGTGATGCGAAACCATTCAGTGCCATTTGAGTCTGTGGTGCCATTGCACACGGCAATACAGGGCTGTCCTGTGGCACCATTTGAACAGTAGGCAATGTCCCCGGCATTGGCAGCCAAGGCTGACAGTTGATTCACTGTGCGTGGAGTCAGTGCAATGATGTTTTGGAACACCGTTCTCAGAGTGGCAGGTGCTATGGTTAGATCCAAACCACCGTCACTGGTAATGGTGTTGGGCAGATAGACTGCATCAATCTTGCTGGAGCCATTCAAGGGTGCCACACCACTGGCAGTGGCTCTGCCCGAAATAACTGCCTGCAATTCTATCAGTGCATTGTATAATTCTGCTCTGGCCAAACTTGGATCATCACTGGCTGAATCCAAATTCACTGTGGTTACGTTTGCTAATGTTGCCCATCCCATAAGTTTCTCCTTAAACTATTTCGACACCCGTAGGTCCCAATGCTATCTGTGGCAGTCCCTGGATCAAGACATCCACCACTGCATCTATTGATTCACCATTCAAATCAAAACAACGAATGGTCTTGTTGGTCTTGCTCACTATGTTGACCTGTATGCTGTTTTCTTGAAACACATAGTCATCTGGTATGGCATAGACTCTGTCTCTCAAAAGCCCACTTGAATAGGTGGTGCCTGCTTCTCGAGCAGTCACAAAGATACCTGTCACAGCACCTATACTGGTAGTTAATGGTCTGGCATCTATGGTGCCACCCAATGTGGCAGTGCTGACTTCTTCTTGTAGGTCCGTGATGCGGTCATCACTGAAATTAATACTGGGTGTCTGCAACTGCGGCACAGTCCCAGCACTGTCCGTGCTAATGGTCAAAGTGTATTCGTAGTATCTGCCTTTGACAGGCGAAAATTCTGTGTTGGCAGTCAACGTGGTTATGGTGGGACTTACCAGAGTGTTGGTGCTGTCCACAGTGTTGGCTATCTTGAGTGTGACAGCCAATGCACCATCATAGATCAAGGAGATCAAGGGCAGCCTGGTGGCAATTGAACCTGCGTCTTCCTGCACCTTGACCGTGATGTTTTTGGGGCTGTAATTCCATCTTGTCCAATTAGCCCAATCTCCACTCACAGTGGTGCCCAAGGTGGTCCAGGTCAAGTTGCCGGTGGCCACAATTCTGTTGTTGTTGGTGTTGACTGCGTTGGTTAAGGTTATGCTCATTGTGTGTATTTAAAAAGGTGCCGATGAGGCTCCTGTGGCCTTTTTGTAAGTTATTCTGCTGGCGTTTTTCGTAAGAATGTGAATTCCATTGTCGCCTGCTCTCAAACGATCTAGGTTCATGGTCTGTGTGGCCAGGGTGATGGCAATGCCACGTGTGTCCACCACAAAGTATTTCAAAGTGATCAAGGCACTGGTGCTGTTCTCGGCATGCCCTTGTTTTTGTTGCCAAACATTGGCAGGAATCAACCATGGTCTTGCAATGCCTGGTGGGTCATTAAAAGCAAGGGCTCGAAGTGAACCGCCTCCTATAAGTTGAACTTCGCCATACCAGCCTTGCTCCTGTGCATAATTCAGTCTGGGACAACCAAACATGCTTTCAGGCTGTGGCACATTGGTCTCAAGGCATTGCAACAGATGAAATCTGCTAGTGACGTCTCCTCGAACTCTTCTTACTGGGACATCGCCTAGGTCAGGATTAAAATAATGAAATTCACTGGTATTGCTAGTGCCTGCGGCTTTGCTGTGCCATCCAAATGCTTGGTCAGGCTCTGTCCCCACTTGATACACATAGTAGATCTTGGGATAGATTGAGCCATTGCTGACCACAGCACCTTCTTGTCTAAGGTTGGCAAGATCTCGTGGTCTCAAAGTGATGTAGGGTGTGTAGTTGTAATAATACCATGTTATTGGCTTATTATTTACTGTGGCATTTTGTGCTACTACTTTTACGTTAATGCCATAGTTGTTGGCTGTGCTATTGGTGCTAAACGATGTGTCCGTATCCAACAAATAGTTTTCATTGTCAAACTCCACTAGATTGGTTTTAGCCATTTTAAATGGACCACGATAAAAATCGTCGCCTCTTACACCTGTCAAAGTGGGATGACTGGTTTTGAACATTGTGCCAGCAGTGGGCAGTGCGGGTCTTTCAATTTTGGGCGCAGGTTCAGGTGTAGGCACAATAATTCTAGGCTTGGTCCAAATGTCTCCCAACACATAAGGTGGATAAAATGCGTTGAGGTGTGTCACTGCCTTGATCTGGAATGTAAAATCATCATTCAAGGTCATTTCAATAATTCTCAGTGTGGTAGTTGCACCTTCACTGGTAGGGTCAAAAACAACCACATCACCCACTGTGTATTTCAAACTAGTTTTGTCTGCTTGAAAACTATATGTGCTTTGACCACGACTCTTGCGTAGCACAGTCTCTGCGTGAAATCTTGCCAAATAAGGATTGGTTAACACAGTGAGATTGAGACTGATGTCCAGCAGTTTGCCATCTGCCGTTTGTGCAATGGCATCTTCATAATATTCTTGTGTTTCATTGAAGTCTGATTCTTCATTGAACAAGTTCACCTGCACCTTGTTGTATTTCACACTGAGATCTGGAATGTCTTGTGAATAGCCGCCAATGATATTTGATTTGTTAAAGGTGCCACTGTTGCTACTGGTAGAATACTCACTGGTAAATCTATAGACTCCATTGGCCAATGTGAGTATGATACCAAATTGTCTGCACAACTCATTCACATTGCTCAACACAGTTTCACTGGTGTTCATGACCCAATTGACCTGACCTCTCTTGATCACTGCGGCATTCACATAGGGTTGCAGGGTGGTTTCAAAACTGCTACGCAATGCAGTTAGACTGGTGGCATCTATCTTTGAGTCTGCAAGTCCTCGACCATATCTAGTATTGGTCAGTAGATCCAATAAGACATCTGCAGGATTGGCATTCTGCAACACATTGCCGGCACTGGGGTAAGGTTTTGAAGCACTGCTTCTCAGTTTGCGTCCCTGCACATCAACACTGACCTTGGGCACATCTTTATAGGGTCCGCCTTCATTAAAGGTCATTTTTAACACCACCACGAACATGCCTTGTATACTGGTAATAAATTCTTCTTGATCTTGTTCTCGTCCTGTGACTTCAGTGATCAAGGTACTGCGAATGTTAAGGCTTGTGACTTGTAAGAATTCCACAGTGAGCACACCGCCATAGGTTCCAGAACCAACCGATATAAATCCTAACGAGGGCTGATTCAAGACCACTTCATCATTGAACAAGAGATTTTTGACACCAGTGATTGGGCCTTCTGAAAGAGCAATGGCCATGACCAAAATTCTACTGTTGTTGCTGTGCAGACTGGTATACACTCTGGGACCTGTCACTCGTCTCAGTCCATACACCACAGGTATACAGGTTAGTTCGCCACCTTCATTGACTTCAACTCCGGAGAATTTTACATCTTCGGCACTGACCTGTCTATCTGTAGGTGCTTGGCTACGCAGCCAATCATTGATTTCTTGTGGGTAAATTGGCATATTATTCTAAGTAAAAACTTCCCCAATAGACTTTTTTATTCTGCATGGCACCTTTGATGCTGGCAGTGGTTCTACCACGTATGCGATCATAGTCTCCAAAATCACTTGTGCATCTTAGTGTGTACACATTGGTTTCTAATGAATTGGTTATGTTCATGCCACTGATGGTGCCATCAAAGATCTGTATGAGACCATCAGTGGTATCGGGAACTGCGGTAGAAGTAGTACGGAATAATTTATATAACACCAGTCTTTTGTTGATCACTGTGAGATTGAGATTGTTCAACAAGAGGTCATAGGTTTCACTTACACCTCGACTCAATTGTATATCTAGACTATTTGGTTGTGCTTGAAATGTTTCTGTAATACTGCCAACTTGTGAAATAAAACTCTGTGGGGTAAATGTCTGTGCTCCAGCAGTGGCAGTGGTGACTGCAATGCTGTGAGGTCCTGAGGTGTAGAAAAAATTGCTGGTAAGATACAATTCCAACAGATATTCCACACGGAAATCTTTCTGTGCAAGAATGGTATTTTGACCTGCTGATAAACCACGGGTCATGTCAAGACCTCAATGAACTCAATTGAGAAACTGGGGAATTGATCTGCACCCATTGAAAACTCTTGATTGTCAGTGGCATATCTCACTGATATGGAAAGACTACGGTGTGTGATCAAACTTGATGTTGTCACAGCAGTTCTCAAAGGAGGTGTAAAGGTCAATGAAGTAGATGCTGATGTAATGTCTGCGGCCACAACATACAATTTGTCATGGCTGGCAAATTTTATTAGATCACCTGCTTTCAACACTGGTCCTGCAGTTATGCTTACCGTGCTGACACCAATTGCGGCATTGGCAGTCACAGTGACTGTGCCTGAATAACCGCCAGTGGAGTTGCCCAAATAACTAGGCAATGCAAATGTGAAACTGGTGAGTGGTCCACTGACAGAATGTATGTGATTGAATATCAATCTTTGATTGGCCTGTTCAAGATTGTCAAACTGTGCAGTCAATCTAAAATATTGACCTGTGCTTGACTGCCTTTGGTCAATGCCATTCAAGGTGGTTGTGATCCTAGTGGGATTGACTGACACTAGGCTAAGACTGTTGGGAGTTATGGTTGGAAATGGCATTTTTTATCCTTAGTAAAGAACCTTGCCACGATCTGCCACACTACTTCTAATCATGTTGGTTATAAATTGTTTGCGTTCAATCAGCAATTGATCAATGCCTTGTGCATCCACTGCGGTGATGTTGAAGTTGACATTGATTGTGCCCATGCCGTTGGCATTGACACCAAGTTCACCATTTGAACCTCGGTTCAAAGGCAGCACTGCTTCAGCACCTGCTTCACCTGCCAACACATTGGTGCCAAGCATTGTGGGACCATCAAGTATGCCACCTTTGGCCAACTTCAACAGGTCTTGAGGTATTGGCAATTTGCTGTAATCAACCTGCAACAGGCCATTGGTGCTGCCTACAGACACTGCCTGTGGATACTTGCCTTGAACCTGTTGTGCCAGAACACCAGTCTTGGTATCAGTGCCTAGGTTGTATTTGCTTTTGTAATTGAAGTCATACAGATTGATACCATTGGCCAATGTGGTGTTAAATTTCACATTCTCTTTCATTCGTTCATCTGAGAAGAATGAGAATATGGCTGAACCAATTGAGATAGCAGTGTCAATCCAACCGCCACCACTACTGCCACTACTGCCACCTGTTACCACTCGAGCCAATGCACTAACGGCATTGGCTGCACCGCCAATGATGTCACCCAACACATCCAACACATTGGTTTTGAGGAAACTGGAAACTGTGCCAAATACACTACTGAGGTTGCTTCCTAGTCCACCAAAGATGCTGCCAAGTGAACTAACCATGGTTGAAAATATGCCCCCTGCACCTGAGGATAGATTTCTAAATATATCTAACACTCCTGAGGTCCAACCTGACACTGTGGAAAACAGGCTGCCACCTCCACTGAAGATGGTTGAGATAAAACTGCCAATGCCACTAAAGATGTATTCTGCACCGCCCTTCATGGCCGTGAACACTGTGCCTGCCATGCTGGCAAATCCTGTGACATTGCCTTCGCCTGTGCCACCTTTGCCAAACACACCATTCAGCACACCACCAATACCATTTAGGTCTCCAGTGGCTGATGTTCTAAAGCCCAGAACATACTGTATGGCACCAGCAAAGAACTGTTTCAGCATGGTTTCAACATCAACACCAAATACCAATTTGAATGTGTCTTTGACAATGCCGTATTCTTTTTGGCTTAGGCCTGACCATTGCAGAACTTTTTCTTGTAGCAATCCATAAAGGTTACCATAGTCTTTGACTGTGGTGTCCACAAAGTCCTTGTTGGCTTTCTTGAGCAGGTCATTGTAGTCTTTGTTGCTGATGATGCCTTGTTCATAGTAGGCATAATTTAGTTCTTCAACGGCTTTCAAATACTTTTGGCTGCCAGTCAATTCTGTGTTTCTAAAGTCTTCTGCTGCCTTCTTGAAGTCCGCACCGTATTTGGCCTGTAGACCTTGAATGGCTGTTTGATATTTTTCATACACAGCAGTTTGTTCTGCAAAGGTCTGATTGTTCTTGTCCAGTTGTGCAATTCTATAGGCTTCTTCAATCTTGGCACGTTCACTGGTAAATTGTTCTGCTTTGGTCTGTGTGGTTTCTGTGTATTTTTTGTAATCGTTGAAAAGATCGTTGAGTCCTCGTTGATGGATACCTTTCATGGCAGCCTGATAGTCTGTTTCAATCTGTTTCATTTCAGCAGTGGTCTTGCCCTTGCTGTTGATCAAGGCTGCTTCATAGGCCTTGTTGATGTCTGTGAGGTCTTTGTTGAACTTGCCTGTTTCAGTCAATGTGGTATTCTGTTGCTTGCGGCTTTCATCAGCAAAACGACTCAGTAGGTCCACTGATTCTTTGAAAACCCTCTTGCGATTTTCTAATTCTTCATTGGCCTTGCTGATCTTGACCATGGCACTGTCCACAGTCATTATGACATCTTTCTTTTGTGCGTCGGTTAGATCTTCTACAGATTTCTTAAGGTCTTTGGCTTTGGCACTGAGTCCTTCATTCACCAAGGCCTGTCTTTGTTTGGCTTCACTGTCAAGTCCTGCCAACAAGATCTGTTCTTTGAGTTTCTCATTGAACTTCATGGTTTCTATACCTGCCAATGCCTTGGCCAAACCATTTTCTTTCATGAGTTGATTCATCTTGTCACTGGGGCCGGCACCATTCTTTTGATCAGTGGTTAGGTCCTGTGTGCTCTTGCTGAGTGCATCAGTCTTGCTCTTGCTCTTGTCTGCTTCTGTCTGATACTCTTTCATTGACTTTTGGTAGGCTTCAAATGGATCTTTAAAATTGATCAATGCCTTGAGTGCGGCTCCCATACTGCCAATCTTGGGCACCACATAGTCAATGGCCTTGCCAAATGTATCTAAAATCAATCTGGCTATGGGTGCAATTTCTTTTGCAAATTTCACCACAACCACTGTGACTGCAATCACTGCCGCAGTCGGTGTGGCAAACACCACAGCCAATGCGGCAAGGCCTACGCCCAACAATTTAATAATTGGTATGAGATCTTCTGCGTTCTCAGTGATGTGATCAATGGCCTTGACCAATGCATCACTGGTGCCACTGCTGTCTAAGAAACTTCTGCCCAACTTGGTAAATTCGTTGGTCATATTGGTTATGGCACCACGAACTGTCTTGTTGGTTCTGTCCATTTCTTTTTGTAGATCGTCCAAACCTTCAGACAAGGCCTGTGCCACAATCTTGGCATTGAGGAAACCTTTACTGGCCAATTCTTTTAGTTCTTCACGAGCAATGCCAGTCTTATCTGACAGAACTTGTAGCACTTTGGGCACTGCTTCTGCAATTGAACGGAATTCGTCACCTTGCAATTTACCACTCTGCATGGCCTGTGCAAATTGAGTGATAGCACCACTGGCCGCATTGCCTGTGGTGCCACTGATGGCCAAAGACAAATTGAATGCTTCAACTACTTTGGTTATTTCTGCGCCTGTCTTGCCTACAACACTTTGGTTCTGTGCCAACTTGCTGTAAAGGTCAACAGTTTCTGCGATAGGGGCTCGGGTTCTTTGTGCAACATCAAAAAGTTCATTGAAACGAATGTTGACATCACCTTGGCTTTTTTCAACAAGTTTTAATTTGTTGTCCATGGTCTGCACACTGTCAATGAAGTCAATGATCTTGCCACTGGCCAAGGCAGCAACGAATCCTGCGGCAGCAGTTTTTAAACCATCCATTGTTCTTGTCAATGTTTTGGAACTGCTGTCTACAGAGGCGAGATTTCTTTGTATGTCATTGAAACCTGTTCTGGTTTCATCAATCAGTCTTACGACAATACTTGCATCCATTTTATTTCGCCCTCATTCTTTGCTTGTCTTGTTTACCTTGTAGTTGATAGTAGGCTGCCCAAAGTGTAAATTCCAATGTGCTGATATCCAATATCTCTTCCAAGGTCTTACCAAGTTCTTTGGCCAGAAACAGCATAAACCAAAGATCCCGGTCCCTAATTAGTTTTTTTCTGCATCCTCCACAGAAGGTAAATCACTGCCGTTTAACACACGACTGAGATCTAGGATCACCTGTGGATCTGCTTCATTCATCAACACTGACTTGTCACTCATATGAAACAATGGCTTGCCATCTTCTCCCAGTGCCTTGGAGAGTATGCCTTCAACCAATGCCTCAACTGTTTTGCCTTGTGTAGACAATTCTACAATTTTGGCTTCTTGTCTAAGACTGGTAATTGTTCTGTAGTAAACATCAAAGCCCCATGGTTCCACATGATACTTGTTTAGGGCACCTGCTATGCGACCTTGAAAGTGTTTCTTTACTAGATCAATTGCGGGTTTCTTTTTTGCTTGTTCAACGGTATCTGTCATTTGATTCTTCCTTTAGTTTTAATAATTGTGGCTGTCATTGCCTGTTTTACAAAACCATTGCTGGCCTGTTTGCTTCTACCTCGTTCCAATTGTTCAATGTAAGGAACTCGATTTTCGATAACTTGAGTCATGCCTTCTTGTCGTTGTTGCCAACCACTTCGAGCACGACCTTTGTCTATGGGCGTTCTTGGAACCACTTCGGATTTGAAAGTGTCAGACACCAGCCCTCGGAACCGTTTAACTTCTTGTTCCAGGTAGGCCAGTGCCTTGTCTTGATCCTTAAAATCCAAAGTGAATTTCAATTAGTATACCCAACCAGCCACTGTTGGTGCACCAGTTCCTGTGAAACTCACACTGGCAGTCATTAGACCGTCATATGAAGCAGTCACTGCAAAACTGTTCACAATAACTTCACCCACAAACTTGGTGCCGTCTACGGCATCACCGTAGAACTCTACTGTGACTGCGGCATCTGTGTCTGGATTCATTGAAGTGGCCACCACAGCAGTTTCACTGTCGTTGTAAACAATGTCCATGCTGCCTGTGAAACTGCCTGTGCCCTTTAGATATTTTCTAAAGTCATCACCCATGGCAGTATTTTCAACTACTTCACGTGTGACTGTGACACTCCAAGAACGGACATCTGCGACTGCGGTCAACGAGTCACTTCCACTCTTGATTTTTACTTGACCATTATTACCTTGATAATTTGCCATAATATTCTCCTATTGGTTATTGGTTGGCATTTTCGTTGCCTTGATCTTCTGGCTTTTGATGGATAGAAGGTGAAGGCATTGATACGAGAGGTGCTTCCCATTGGTCATCCCAATCAGGATCGTCCTTCTCTATTACATCAGCAGTTGCCTTGACCTTGGCCTTGGAACCACTGACTATTTTTGGCGCAGGTTCAGCAGTCAAATGCCACCCTTGTTCCAAAAATCTCTGCAGGCGGTCCTCTTTCACTGACTGAGTTTCACCTGCTTTTGTTATTTCAATTCTCATGTTGTTCCCCTTGCGTACTTGTATTCTACTTGAACTGTGATCACTACTTCACCTAATGGTGCCAATCTATCTATTGGTAAAATGCTCACCACCTGTGTTCTCATTGAAAAATTTGTGGTGCCACGCAGACGATCTGTGTCCAGTGTTTCTTCAATGCGTTCTATGATTAGGTTTTTCTTTTTGTCTAGTTCGTTGCCACGCACAAAGGCACGAACCACATAATTGATCTGTCCTGTTCTGGCACGCATAGAAGTATCTACACGAGTCTCAGGACCACTCTGCACCAGGATGGCTGGATATTGGCTTATTGCAAGTTTCTCAACATCAAAGGGTTCACGACTGACCAAAATGGGTTTGGGGTCATTCATGTCCTTGAGAACATCAATGATGTTTTCTATAACAGTTTCACGGATGCTCATACTTTACCTCTTTAGGCGGAGGAAGTATTGTGGAGTTTTTTCTGCGTCAGTGACGATGCCATTGCTGTCCAGATCGTATTCAACTCCATCACGGATCACCATGTCAATTTCTTCCGCATACATTTTTTTGTAGTAGTCCAATTTCATTTGGAACACATCCATGGTTGGTTCGAACTTGGATAGACGAGGATATATGTAATAGCCCAAGGCGCAATAGACTGCGGCTCTGGTAAATTGGCTATCAGTTAGTTTGATTGTGTCCATTTCTACATTGATGCCCACAATGGTGATGTCGAATCTACCAATTTGTTGTGAGGGCCACCAATTCACACGGAGATATCGTTCGACATCGGCCTGCGCCTTGGTTATGGCATCAGCAAAGGATGGAATACCAAAATTCAAAACATCAGGTTCGTATTCCGTGATGTCGGTTATAGTTGCAAAAGCCATTTGGGCTCTCCTGTCAGTCCTACTCTAGGGATAATGTATGGGAAGTCCTTCTTCCTCGATGTATTTAGTCAGTCAAAGAAAAGCCACTCTTTTACAAGTGGCTTTTCAATGCTCCCGGGACAAGTTGACAGCCTAACCCCAATGGAAAATCAACATGGCAGTTGATATAGACTTTGCAATCTACCAAATATTTAGTCAAACAAAAAGGGCCCCTAAGGACCCTTCTTGAACTAATCACAGATTAGTTTGTGATGGCAGCATCAGTTGTTACTAATACACCATGTAAGTCGAACAATTCGCCAACTGCATATGTCATTGAAGCAACGATTTCTGTTGCACGTAGACTTGCGTCACGTTGTGTTTCAATTGTGATGTCTTTCTTCAAGCAGAATGCCAATGCATCTTGATGCATGATTGCACCATTGAACGCACCTGCTGATGTGCCTGTAACCACTGCGGATTCAAAAATATCTACACCGAAGATTCTACCAATGTAGCCACTGCGTAGAACATCATTGCCTAGATCACTCAATGCTGGTGTGTTAGCACTTCCTGCGTTAGCAAGAACATTGCGTAGATTGTAGGTTTGGTATGGGTGGAATATGCCAACATATGGTCCCATTACACTGTTGCCACGTAGGATTGCAACGGCTTTGAGAATGTCATCTGGTGTCAATTCTGTCTTGGCCATACCTGATGCTGGCACACTGGAGAATCCACTGAACAAGGCAGCAATGTCTTCGTCTACTTTCTTGGCCAATGTTTCGCCAAGAATACGACCAATTGCGGCAGCACTGTCGTCAGCAGTTGAATCACGTGCCAAGTCAGTTAAGGTGGCCATGATAGCCACTTCAGTTGCAGTAAATGTTTTGTCTGTGGCTGTGATTGTGGTTGCACTTGCATCACTGTTCTCACCAGAGGTGATTGAACTTGTTGCAATACTTGGGTAGATACCCACGTGTGCAGCCTTGCCTGGTTGGTTAACCAAGTTGTAGTTGCGGACTAGAGGACGCATGAATGCTTTCTCTTGCATTGTGAACAATGCGGTTTGCTGGATTGTGGTAAACAGACCAGCCAGGGTTGTTGTTGTTGAATTTGCCATAATGGGCTCCTTTAAATGTTAAATTCTAATACCTTTAGACTTCATGTGCTCTTTAAAAATAGCCCTTTGTGAAGGATCATTCATATTGAGTTTATCGATATCAACATTACCCATTCTTCCATTTGCCTGTGCTACTGAACTTTGACTGCCAGTGCCACTAGGGCCTGCGGAGACAAAGTGTGGATTCTCAGATAAAAAACTATCTACTAGTTCATCTGCAGTCATTGAGGCACCAGAGTCATTGTATCTTATAGATCCAGTTTCATCTAGTATTTCAACCTGACCTGCGTCATTTAGACGGATCTGGTCTTTCAATAACCTTACCACCTGTTGAGGATTCACTGCCTTGCGACTTGAAGCCGCATTTAGCACTGCACCATCAACCTTGATAGCCTGCAATTCTTTCTGTAGTTGTTGTATGGCTTGATCTTTCTTGCCCACGGTGCTTTTTAGAATTTCTTCAAATTGCCCACGTTTGGCCTGTTCCTCAGTCTGCTTTTTTTCTTCGGCATCCATGAGTGATCTATACTTGTCAACATCTACTCCCTCATATTGTTTTAGAATCTTTTGTCTTTCACGACTCAGTCTTTCTTTGACAATACGGTCAATTTCGTCTTGGGTAAAACTTGATTTCTTTTCCTGGTTTTCTGCTGTGAAGTCTGTTTCAACAGTAGGTTCGCCAGTTACCTGTTCTTCGTTCATTTAAGAGCCTCCTTGTTAGGTGAAGTGAGTAACACCAATCCAGATCTAATCTGTTTGATAAACTATTTATGGTTTATTTAATATTTCTTTTTGTTTCTCTTGTTGGTGGCCGTTCTTTGGCCTCTCTTGGGT
>Ga0209550_10004071_pt1 | contig 13872 bp, 10 predicted proteins | sample LauGreSuBDMM15SN_2_FD_187567 | JGI IMG/M metagenome (GOLD analysis project Ga0209550, IMG submission 187567) | Freshwater lake microbial communities from Lake Michigan, USA - Su13.BD.MM15.SN (SPAdes) (version 5) | ecosystem: Environmental > Aquatic > Freshwater > Lake | place: Lake Michigan... | reverse complement strand
TACATGAATACTTCATATGAGCGCACGCTCTGCTCTCGAGGGCGCGGCATCGGGAATCGCCAGCATCTCAGCCTCACCGCCGGGGCACCGCCGCCATCCGGGGTCCATCCGGGGTCCATGCGGCGCGCAGGCCGCAGGGCTGCCCCAGTTCGCATCACTCCTTCTTGGGCTTCATTTCGCGGCTCACCGTGCAGCGCTTTGCAAACTTGAGCGCGTTCGAAGACGCCTGCGAGATGTCCAAATGATCGAGGTCGATGCCCAGATACGTCCTGACGAGGGGCTGGACCCATTGCCGGTTAAAGTGTTTGGCGGAGAAAAGGACGTCCTGTGGGCCGATCCAGTACACGACCCCCGCCACGATCGCGAGCTCGTCGTACAGTCCGGGCAGGTTGAGCAAGAGCATCGAGAGCCACGCGGGCAGCATCAGGTGGCGCCAGAAGAGCAGCGCGAGCACGCAGACGATCTTGAGGACGACGGCGATGTAGATGATGGCGGCCTTGGCCTGCGCGGCCGCCTGGTCGCGCTCCTCGATCAGCTTCTGGATCTTGACGTCCACTCCCTCGAAGGGCATCAGGCGGGACGTGTCGAGCTCGTCCGCGCTCGCCACAAACTGCCAAAGCTGCTCGACGCCGCTCGACTCGTCCTGCGAGGGCGGCGCGGGCTCGATCTCACCACCGCCGAGCACGAGGACGGGCAGGTCGACGTCGCAATTCGGAACCTTGGCCTTGATCGCCTCGCGCAGCGCCTTACGCTTCGCCTCGAGCCCCGCGCGCCAAGTGGTCTCGTGCGCGTTGCACTTGGAGTAGCCCACGACCACGTGGCGCCACACGGAGGTGCCCGCCTTGCTAAACTTCTCGTCGACCATCTTGAGGATCTGGTACGTCGCCGGGTTGAGTCGGTTCGAGACCACGTCGTTGTGCAGCACCAAGATCGCATGCACGTGCCCGAGGGCCTTGAGCTTATTGTGCAGGTCCGCCGCAAGCTTGGCGAGCGTGTCGCGCCCCTCCTGGTCCTCGAGGTTGCAGCCGGCCGAGTCATCGTGGCCGGGCGTGTCGACGACTATGAGCTCGCGCTCGGGGTCTCCGCACATGTGCACGTTCGCGAACGAGGTGATCTTTGTCACCGACTCACTGCTCGCCACGGACTCAAACAGGGGCGGGAGCGGCGGCTCATCGCTCCCCTCGGGCGCGGGCTTGTGCTGCCACTGGTACAAGTAGTCGTTATCCTTCGTCTGCACGAAGCGCCAGCCGGAAAGCACGTTGAGCAACGTCGACTTGCCCGCGCCCGTGCACCCAATCACGACGAGGCGCCTGCGCCCCGGATCGGTGCGAGCAAAGTCCTCGAGCGTGCTGTACAGGTGGTCGAACTTGTTGCGGCGTGCGGTATTGATGTACTTGGCGACCGCCTGCTTGGCCGTCGCCGCGAACTTGGACGCGACGAGAGAGGGCTCATTATGAGAGGGCTCATTATGCGGCGGAGACATTCGAGAGGACGGAAGAGGTACCTTCGCCGAACTCGCGCCCTTATTCGGTCAACTTTCCCGGCTCGACGGCCTTGTGATCCGGCTCGACGGCCTTGTTGGGGTATCCGGTGTGAAAAGGACGTTCGCGTCTTTGACTGACGACAACGAAAGTCCGACTACAACGCGGAGTCGCCGGAATGCGTGTTCCCATCCGTCGGCGCACCTGTTACCACCTCGTTTCGGGCGCGCGGCGTCGCATTCACGATGATGGACAGCACCGCCGCGCTCGACGGCGGCGCCTCCTCCTATTTCGAGTCTGATACGCTCTCCGCGGCGCCGGCCGCTGGGACTGACAACTTGTCGGCTGCACTACCTGCGCCACCGCTGCCTGCGCCGCGCGCCGCCATCGTCCCCGCCGCCGCCGCCGCTGCGAGCAAGACTGCGAGCTCGTTCCAAGACCTCGACCTCTCGTCGGGCAGCGTGGGCGGAGCGGCGCTCGGCAACGGAGGCCACCCAGCGTCGGGGGCGCGCTTCGACGCAACCGCGAGCCTGCCGCCCGCCGCGGGCGGCGCCTCCCCCGACCTGGCCGTCGTGGTGGGCAGCCCGTCCAAGGTGGGCGAGGGCATGTCGGCTTTCTTCACGTACGAGGTGCGCACGAAGACGTCGCTGCCGCAGTACGTGAATTCCGAGTTCGCCGTCACGCGCCGCTTCCGCGACTTTGACTGGCTCCACACGCAGCTCGTGGCCACGTTTCCGGGCGCCATCGTGCCGCCGCTGCCCGAGAAGCACGCCGCGCAGGTCGCGACGTACAAGGTGACCGCGCAGCAGCAGAGCGCGGCCTTCCTCGAGGAGCGGCGCTCGCAGCTGCAGCGCTTCCTGCAGCGGCTGGTGGCGCATCCGATGATCCACACCGCCCCCGACCTGCAAGCCTTCCTCGAGAAGCCGGACGATGAGCTCGAGCAGTGGCGCGAGAAGGCTAAAGGGGGGGCGCTTGGCACGAAAGCATACTCGCTTCAGGACGTGAAATCGGGGCTGCTCAAGATGGCCAACAGCTCGCTGTCGATGACCGAGATGCCGCCCGCGAGCTTTCTGCCCCTCGCCGACGTGCCGTGCCAGCAGATGGGCAACTACGCGGCGGCGGTGCAGGCGCAGGTGGCCTCGGTCCACAAGCACGCGCGCGGCTACATTGAGCGTCACAAGGCGCTCGGCACGGCGCTGACGGGCTTCGGGCTCACGCTCACCCAGCTCGCCGACTGCCAGCGAACGATCAACGAGTCGCTCGCCAACGGCATCTCGTCGATGGGGCTGTGCGTGGGCCGGCTCTCCGCCACGTATCACGAGCTCGCCGAGCGCGAGAAGCTCGCCTTCGACGAGCCGATGAAGGAGTACGTGCGCATCCTCTCCTCCGCAAAGGCGGCGATCGCGTGCCGAGACGCGGCGGTCAAAAAGTACAATGAGGCACAGTTGACGATGCTTCTCAAAAAGGAGCGGCTCGAGAAGCATCGCGCCGCCGGCGGCAAGGAGGAGAAGGCGGCCGTGCTCTCAGGCGAGCTCGCCGTGGCGGAGGAGTCGACCAACCTCGCCAAGGCCGAATACGAGGCGATCGCCGCGCGTGTGGATGCGGAGATGGCGCGCTTCCAAGCCGAGAAACTGGCCGACTTGAAGCGCATCGTCATCAACTTCATCTCCCTCCAGATCGAGTACTCGGTGCGCGTGCAGCAGGCGTGGCGCGAGCTTCTCCCGCGGCTCCAGGCGATCGAGGTGGGAAGCGACGTGATCCCCTCCGGCGCGCCGCCGCCCCGCCCGATCGTGTCCAACTTCGCACCTCTTGAATGAGGCCGCATCCCTCTCATGCACACCCCTCTTGTGGGCCGCCGCCAAGCGCCTAGCCAAGCTCGCGAGGCCGTCCTAAGAGCGACCCTCCATGCCAACGCTCATCGCGCGGCAGGCGGCGCAGTCAGCGAAGGAGAGAAGACTAAGGGTCTAGGGTGCGTGTGCGCGAGCAGATGCGATCACACAGATGCTGTGCGCGGTGCGACACGTCGAGCTGCCCTCAGGTTCGACGCGACGGGCGCATCCAGAGTATTAGAGAGTGTGTGCGTGCAGCGTGGTGTGCGTGGTTTCGCCTTTTTGCATTCCGGCCTACCATGCGGCCTACTAACCTTCGCGAAAAACACAAAACAGGGCTTCGCTCAACAGCTCACTTCCGTCTTCAATTCACGGCGCGGCTCTCGTTGAGCGCGGTTGACTGGGTGTGCCGAACGCGTCCGAATTGTGTTCGACATCGCTCTCGACGTGCTGCTGCGTCCAGCCTCAGAGCGTGTCCAAGCCACTTGTTGCGCGGCTCACATCAAGTGCTTCATGTGAGGATCCGAGATGAAGCCCAGCCCTTTGACCTGTGGTACTGCCGTGCCGCCGGACTTGATGACACTGCCAAGCATCTGCCGCATGCAGCGGTGCTGAATCTCGGCGAAGAACGAAAAGTTGACGTTCTTCTCGTTCGCTGCGTCCGCGCGCAGCGAGGGGTGATCTTCGGCTTTCATGGCAGAGAGGTGATTCTCGACAGAGTCCTTGCCAAACCGGGAGTACAGAAGAGTGATGCACTCGTCCATATCCACCGAGCCCGAGTGGTTCTTGTCGAGCATCAAGAAGTCGACAAGGTTGAAGAGCCGCCGTGGCTCGCAATTGGACTCGTCATCCCGCACTCGGAAGAATGTTGTGCGAAACTCGTCCCAGTCCACCTTGCCGTCATTGTCATCATCGACCTCCCAAACCGTCAGCGCCGCCTCCTTTTCGCTCACCTTGTGACCGAGGAACTCAAACTCCTGCACAAGATCCGAAGCGCTCAGCTTGCCATCGCCACACTTGTTGATGCGCTTGAACGTGCGCCGTAGACTCTCAAGCTCCTGCGCGGCCTTGAATTCCTGGCGCTCCTTTTCGCGCCGCTTTTTCTCCTCCGCCTCCTCGCGTTTACTGGCCATGCTTTTGCGGTCCACTTCGGGTGCTCGCCCAGGCAGGGAGGGCGAGTCCAACAGGCGTCCGCTGCTGCGTTCAACCGACTTCTCGTGAATGTGAATGGAGGTCGGTTGGTAAACGCATCACTACCCTAAGCGAAACCATGACATGAAGCGCTCCATGTGTTCGCGCTGCACGGTCCCACGGTCAGAACATCGGCAATCACACAAGATTTGCCCACCCGCGCGCACACGGTGGAAGCAGAGTGACTGGGTTGCTGGGCGGACATCGCGCATCAGGAAAGCCATGAACTCCTCCGAGTGCAGCCCATTCGCGCGCCCTTGCGAAGTGCCTTTCACGTATGTATCGGCCTGACTAAACCGCCGCGTCGCCCATGTCTTTGCGTGCTGGTACGTACCATAGAAAAGACGGTCGTTCATGTAGGAGCCCAGTGTGTTTCGAAGTGGCACGTTGGCGTGTGCGCCGCTCGCGATGTCGATCTTGTCCACGTACAACACATCCAGACGAAAGAGCCCCACGCGCTGGTACACTTTACGCGTGGCGACCATGTGGCTCTTCATCAGGTGCCAAACACGTTCAATGCTGTGCCACTGCTTGATCATGTTGTCCATTGAAGTCGGGTAGACCCAGGTGCGTTCCTTGTGCGGGAAGAGCTTGCGATAGTGTGCCACGTTGCGCGCGCGCCTGAAGTCATCCTCCGTGTCCATGACGACGTTGCTGGTGAGATCAAACACCTCTGACACGTTGAGCTTCTGGTGTGCCTCACTGTTGCGCGGGTTTGACGTCTCACTCACGTTGTACGTGTGCGCGAAGACGTCACAGCCACGGTTGTGCGCGAGAATGTGCTCGCGGATCGACGGCAGCACAGTTTTACGAAATTCTTTTGCCAAGCCGAAAAAGAGCAGAGCGCATGCGGGGCGATTCGGCATCCGACATCGCCGCGACCTTCACACCAGCACGTTCAAAAAATAACGTGTGAACATGCACTTCTGTGAACATTCACTTCTGAAAGACTCCACTAGTGCCACATGGGTCCGTTGCAAGGGGCATTTGCGTATCAACCCCGGGCCTGATGCCATTGGAGCCCATTGAGCATTGTGAGTGCCTATTTGCGCATGGCTCCGCGGCTGTGCATGTACTCGTACATGTAGCAGTAGTGGTTTCGCACCGTCACACTCATGCACACGTGCACAGGCCTCGACGGGCGGCGGCGATCGCGCGGGGCTCAGTGGGTCGACTCAGTGGATCGACTCAGTGGAGAGCATCCTCAAGCGCGGCAACCGCCCGCCACACGTCCGTGAAGGTGTTGTACAGAGGCGTGGGCGCGAGGCGCACGGTGTCCGGCTCGCGCGCGTCGCCCACCACGCCGCGCTCGCGAAGCGCTTCCTCAAGAGCACGCATCGTGACGGGTGGCTTTCCGGCTGCGCAGCCTGAGGGGGCGGGGATCACGCGCAGGCTGAGCTGGCATCCACGCTGCTTAGGATCCGCGGGCGTCACCAGCCGCAGCGTCGCGCCTCCCGATCGGCCCTTTGAGTTCGCCTTGCCTTCGGCTGTCTTGATCGCTGTCTCGAGCAGCCCTCGTGCGTGGAGCAATGCCTCGAGGTAGCCGGTGAGCAGGACGGACTTACGCCGAAGGGAGCGCACGCCGCCCGCCTTGCCAAAAGCTTGCAGCGAGCCGTACACCGACGCGACCAGCAGCGGATTCACATTGGACACGCCGAAGCCGCGCGCGCCAGCCGCCTCGTCGTATTGCTGCGCCATCGCGAAGCGCTTGGCGATGGGCACACCCCACCAGCCCGCGAGCCGAGGGTACAGGTCGCCATCGGACGCGTGGCGCTCGTGCACAAAGAGCCCCGCCAGGCATCCCGCGCCCGAGTTGAGGTACTTGTACGAGCACCACGCGGCGAAGTCGACTTGCCATTCGTGGAGCGAGAGTGGTACGTTACCCACCGCGTGGGCGAGGTCGAGACCAAATGGGATGATGGGGCGGCCGTCGGCGCGCGCGGCGAGGTTACGCGCGTGCATGTGCGCGCTGAGCGCCGCCATGTCGAGCACCTGCCCCGTCAGGTAGTTGACGCCCCCAAGCAACACGAGAGCGAGCCGCCCCGCGTTGGCCTCGATGGCCGAGAGGATGTCCTCGGTGTGCAGCAGCCCGTCGGAGGCGCGTGGATGCACTTCGATGAGCCACTGGGCGGGATCGCGTCCATGGTGCCGGATCTGCGAACCCACCGCGTATCGGTCCGACGGGAACGCGCCCGCCTCGATTAGAATCGCCGCGCGCCCCTCAGTTGGCCGGTAAAAGGCACACATCAGCAGGTGCAGGTTGACCGTTAGTGAGTTCATGGCTCCAACCTCGAGCGACGCGAGCTCGGGCGGGACGCCGATGATATCGGCGAGCGGTGCGGCGAGCGCGTCCTCGCACGTCGCCCACGGCAGCAGCCCCTCGAAGTGGCCCATGACGCCGCGCCCCGCCCACTTGGCCAGCTCTGCCTTGATGACCGCAGCCGTGCCCTTGGGCTGCAGCCCGAGCGAGTTGCCGGCAAAGTAGGCCTGCTCGCCGCCGGTAGCCTCATCGGGTGGGATGTGGAAATCCCCGCGGTGTGTCACCGTCGCGGCGTCCATCACGGCCGCAAACTCGGCCGACGTGAGCTCGCAGCCTGCAGCCTCCTCGAGTCGACCGAGCCACGAGACGTCCTCGTCGCCCGAGGCTTCGTAAGCCTGAAGTGCAGCGACTAACGCGGCGGGTGGCGTGCGCCGGCGCCGGCGCACCATGTAGTAGCAGGCGGCCGCCGCAGCGGCGGCCGCGAGAACCACGTGGGGCGGAAGAGTCACGCTGGACTGGACCATGTTTAGCGTGTGAACGTTAACACGACCAGACGCGACAACCAGTGCTACGGCACTGTTACTGCCCGCTCAGAATACACACGTGTGTGGTCGAAATTCCGCAAAACAAACAAAGCCACGGTCTTCGTTCGTTGACCGCCCACGCGTGTAGGTTCGTCTTGCGAACCCGTGTGCCGTGTCCCGTGTGTGTCGCGGCTCCCCCCGGTGTTTGGGGGGTTCAAAAACTGCGGGTACCGAACCGTCTCACCGACGCAGTGGTGGGGCGCAGCGCAGGGTGGGGCGATACTCGAGGGCGATACTTCCTGGGGGTCCTGGCAAACGATACCCAAGTCGATTCGCCATACGGCATACCGTTTTCCAAGGCGTATCCTATTGCACGTGCGTAACAACAATGCTGCGTGCTTTGAACTTGTGGCCGCCGCTGGAGGTCGTATTCAGCACGAACAGCTGAACTCCACACGCCTGCTGCTGGGCATGCCCATGCTGCCGAATGGATCCACACGCCTGCCGAATGGACACATTGGTCTCGACAAAGACTGACAGCGTGTGCCCGTGGCTGCCTCTGTAGTGCGCGTCGATGACAGTGGGCACGCACCTGCAGCGGCCGAAGCATGTCAACCGCACGGTCCCCATGCCACCCGCGTATGACTTGAGGTAGCGGATTCGGGCCACAATCGCACCGTCGCCGAGCTCAGTCGAGCGATTGACAAGACTGCCATGGGTGTGGCGCTCGGTGCACTGCTGCATCTTGAATTGGCTGACGGGAATCCACGTGCGCAGCACGGCCCCAGGCACTACCGCCACGACCCCTGGCGAGAGCTTACGCGACTTGGGCGAAAGGGAGAGGCCGCAGTACACCCAGACCCTAGGGGGGGTGCGCATGAAGCTCTCGTAGGCGGCGTCCTCCCGTACGTCGGGGCACGATTGGACCAGCGGAGCGGTGCACGGCTCGGGGAGGGCGGAGGCTTGGGGTGGCTCATCGCGACACCACGCGCTGCGCCACCGCAAGGGTGCGTACATCTGGTCAAGCTCACGGCCGAAATCGCCCACGTTTGCATGGCCCGAGCCGTGCGCTTTGCCAGTGGGATTGAAGGCGAAGCAGGACGCGGCGGACTGCTTCGCGGCTTTCGTCAGGAGAGCCGGCGGCAGCGACGCACCTGCAGCAGACGACATGGGCGCTGCAGCTTGTGCAGCCATCGGCCGCCACCCCTGCCGCCATTCCGCATGGCTCGATGCCAGTAGATGCTCGAGAGCTTGGGTGATGTACTTCCATCCGTGGTTCGAGTTGATTGGATGGAGGCCATCCGTCCCGACAACGTCCGCGAGACGAAACCCCGGCCGTCGGCCGAGGACGAGAGGAAGCAGCATGCGGTGCACAGAGAGGCATGCGATGCCATAATGGCGGCACACTCGCATGGTCGACTCCTCCACCACGAGCCAGGAATTATCCTCATCCAGCGGCCACGGCACGAAGTTGCGGCTCGCGAGGGTGGTGGCCGCCGCGTGCCACTTGCGTACCGAGAGGAGGACCACTGCGGGCTTGGACGGTAGGGCAAGCAGAGCCCGGACGATGATCTCGATGGCATCGACCTCGAGCAGCGGTGCCATGGATCCGAACTCAAGGATGGCGAGGTTGACCGACGGCGGGATGTGCGAGAACAGGCACGGGGCAGTGTGCTGCATAGCCGTCGCATCGGTGGCACCATTCGCCAACACGTGCTCCGGGTGGGGCCAGCTCTGGTTGAGCCAATCGAACAGGCCGACGGCCCATCCCAGCTTCTGTCCTGGTTGCCTTCCAGCATACGCCATGCACCGCTTGCCTGGTTGCGAGAGGCAGCCGCCGTTTTGAGCCACCGAGGCGCCCAGCACGCCCACGGTCACCGGTCGACCCGCCTCGAGGCGGGAGAAGAGCCCGTGCCACGCACTGGACGTGCCTGCATACGTGAGGGACCGATTGAGCGCCTCAGCATCGAGCCGACCTTGAGGAGGACGTGCCAGAGCGGCCCCGTAGTCCCGACATGCCGGCAGGCTTCCAGGCAGTGCCGGTGGCCTGCTCGTGCCTCGCTCGCTCGCTCGCACTTGGAGGCGGTGAGTGACGAAGTCCGTGCTCGCATTCCCTTTCAGCCACTGACGATCAGCGTGCAAGCCCGGGCAGGTTGAAAACCAGCTGCAGTCGCCGTCATTGACGCTGACGCTGACGAAACGGCAGTTAGCGCACGTCTCGCACTGGCGCAGGCACCACGCCGAGGCCCACTCTCGCAGCCTTCCGTCGTCTGGAAGTTGACGAAGCTCCTCCAAGGGCAGAAGCCACGCACCATTCTGCGTACACTCGCAGGCACGATCATGCCAGTACTCCCCATGGAACTCGGTCGCCTCGCAGTAGCCGGGAGCACCGGCCGAAACCTTCCCGAGGAACGAGCCGAAAGCCTCATGGTCCGCAGCAGCTCGCTTGGACGGTGCTGGCGACGGTGACGAGACTGCCACGAACGCTGAACGGCTCTGGCCGCCTTTCACCACACGAATGGTGCTGAACCCATTGACGTCGGTTTTCAGGCGGCCGCACGAGGCAAACCACGAGCACTCCTGAGCACGAAGAGAATAAGATATGTAGTGGCAGTTGGCACACTGCGCACACATCGTACTGCATGCTAGTTCTGCGGCTGCATTAGTGCTGCTCGCAAGAGGTGGCAGCGGCCATGATCCTTTATCATCATCACGGCAGGATGATGGGATGCTGGAGGTCAATGCGCAGTAGCCGAGGCCCACGAATTGATACATTCCATCGGCTGAGGATGGTAGGGAAACTCGGGCACGCATCTTTTACGCGCCTTGGTCTTTTCTCTCCTCGCCGAGAGCTCCCTGTGGTCAAAGTGGAGACGAGAACTGAAGCGAAAACCCGCATGGTCCCTCAGCGTGAGTGTGAACGTTAACACGACACACTCTCGCGTGTGTCGTGTTACATGCACATGCATGCACGTTCACACACTTGGAACGAAGTTGTCCTTTTTTGTTCTGGTCTTGTCATTCATGTAAACCCGGTTCCCAGTACGCGAGCAAATGGCGGTAAGGATGGCGACGAAGGCAAGCCGCGCGCTGCGCGCGCACGCGCCGTGCGGCATCTACCGCCACTGCTCGCACCTCGCCATGCGCCGAGAACGCCGCGAGCGCCGCGCCAAAAGGGAGGCTCGCTCGAATCGGCAGCACCTCAAGGAGATGCCGCCGCTCCCGAACGGCAAGGCCCTAAGCATCCGTTCTCGCGGCCTCAAGAATGCCGATAGTGTAGGGCTGGGAGGCAAGCTGTGGCCTGCGGCGGCCAAGGTTTGCCGCTGGCTGCGCGGCCAATCGCTCGCAGGTAAATCTGTGTACGAGCTGGGTAGTGGCACGGGTGCGGTTGGCCTTTACGCCGCGGCACTCGGCGCTGCCGACGTGACCCTCACAGATGGTGGCGGCCAAGGCGTCCTGAGCGCGGCCAAGGAGAATTTGGAGAGGAATCGAGCGCTAATCGCAAGTGCGGCGCGCGTACACGTCATCGAGCACCGATGGGGCGAGGGCCTCGAGGCGAAGATCGCGCCTCGTGTCGACCTAGTGCTCGCCTGCGACTGCACCTACTCTCGCGGAGCCCATCGCGCGCTCTGCAAGTCGATACGATGGCTCCTGGATCCGTCGCCGGGCACCCCGCGGTCCCTGCCTCACGTCGTCGTCGCTCATCAGCGCCGCACATTCTTTGCCAGCGGCGACATGAGGGACGATCTGGTGCACTTTTGCTCCGTCGCAAGCGCCAGCGGTCTGCGAGTGGCGCCACTAAACTGGGGGGACGATTCGGCGGCGCAAGGCTCGAATGACGAAGTCATCCTGCTGGACGTGAAAAGAGCATGAAAGTGACCGCGTTACGCGGCGTCGAGGCGAGAAGCTTTCCTGACCAAGCTCCATCGGCCATGCTCGCGAGGTGAAAATCGTAAATCCCGAGTCGGACCCGAGGCGTCACATCTCAAAGTGCCCCGAGACTCCTTTTACGTTGATGTTATTACTCTGTCATGAAAACCGAGACCTATCTGGGTCCGTACAGCGACTGTAGTCACTGTAACAAGGATGATCCCATACCCATTGCCCATACCGGTGATCTACTCGACTACAACATACATGACAACATATCAATTACGATCATTTGTTCATACTGATACTCTTCGGTTCTAGAACCGTTTTGTCTCGGTTTTTTCTGGCGCACTCGTAGTAAACAGCGCCATTGTACCAGCTCGGCCCGATGGGTCACACTTTTTATGAGGGTTTTGCTCAAGAGCGCCTCTGCACCACGTGGCCCTGCGGTCAACGATCTGGTTGTGCAGCTCGTGGCTTACGCACAGCGCGGCGTTGCGCTGTGCGGATGCTGCCTGTGCAGCTGCTAAGCCGCCTGTCGAATCTTCCGGCTCCGCCATCAGCATCCGGAGGGCAGCAAGCCCCGCCGCATCCGCCGCCTGCTGCGGCACGTGAAAGGTTTCGCTGTAATTATGTTCGTGCCAGCCGGCGGCCGCATCGAGCGCCATCACGTCGAGCAGCTCGATGCACATCTGGGCAGCGACGCGCCGCACGATGGCATCCATTCGAAAGAGCGACTCGAGCTGACGGTCCGCAACCGTGAGTCCATAGCGGCGTAGGTCCCGCGTCCCTGCGTGACAACTGCGCAGCACGAGCCTGCCCTTGAAGCTTGCGCGCAGCTTCAGCATTGCTGCACGCAATTTCGCTTCAAAGCCCGCATAGATCGCGTCATCGGAGAGGCGGTTGCTATCCGGGACGCAGGGGACGCCCATTACCTTGACCGTCCTGTTGCCTTTCAAGTAGGTTCCGTTGCGAAGTTCCTCCAGGTAGACGAATGCACGCTCGGCCGGCGGAGAGTGGCAGTGCTCTGGGCTCGAGAAGCCAAAGTAGTACTCACTTTTGTTGATGTGCGGCAAATCCCATGCACACGCATTGAAGATGATGACGGCCGGCGCGCTCCGATTCTCAAAATGGCGACGCGTCACGGGGTGTGCGTCAAAGGCATCGCTCGACAGGAGCATGAGTGTCGGGTTTTTTGGAGAGCGTTGGCGCCACTCGGGGTAATGGAACCGTTGGCGAAAGTTGGCGAGCACGTGATCGAGCTTGTGCAAGTCGAGACCTCGCATGAAGCGAAACGAGAGCAGCAGCGGACTCAAAGTTGCGTTTGGATCACGCATGACGGAGCGGCACCGATGGTTGGGTAGCCACTCGAAGACGGTGTCTTTGTCCTTCTGCAAGTCGCGGTCCCGCACGCCTATTCCATCGACGTGCGGACGGACGACGGAGAGGTTGAAGCCGCGATGCCCGATCACGCGCCATGCGCCCTCATATACGTGCCGATGCGTGCTGTCACCCATGAACAGCACCCATTGCCCAGCGAGGTGCTGCAACATCTCGCACTGGCAAAACCCAGGCTCCAAGATCGCGCGCACGAGGCCACGGGCACGGGACAGCTCGAGCTGATGGCGTGTCACGTCGGGGTAGCGGATGCTGCAATGCCCGCAAGCAGCAAACGTTACTGGGCTACAATTGGCGCAGCTGGGCAGGCAACTCAGCTGGCTCACGTTCACGTCGTAAGTTCGCCCTCCTCTCGGCATGCCACGACCCAAATGGACTCCCTCGTGTGATGTGCTTTGGTCCGGGGGTTACCAAATTAGGATGACGGATACTTGAGTCTCGGCGGCACGCAGATGTACACTTTCGATGATTGCATCGTCCAGCCGGCGTCGGCGCCGAGGCCAGCGATGGACCACGGATCGCCATATGTGTACCACCTCACTGTCTATACTGTTGGAACTGTACACTGTTTGCTAACTATGGCGTATTCCTACGAGTACACCTACTCCAAGCATGAATGACGGGCGTCTTCTTTGTGCTTCTCACACCTCGCGGTCCCCCCAGCGCTCACCACACCGCAGTCTCAACGGACGGCTTCCCACACAAAACTAAAGCTTACGCGCGTCGTCATCGAGTACCTGGATGACGATCTTCTTATCCGAGATTATTTGAATCAGAAAGGGACCCGCCATCTTCTTGTCCATGAGCGAGGGGACGATGAAGAAGGGGAAGCCCTCCTCGCAGCCGTTCTTCTTCACCTCAAATAGGGCGTCGAGAGTTACGTCGAACGCGATCTCCGGCGCCATTCCGTCGGAGAAGCCCACGTGCATGTCGGTCTTGCCCACCATCCTTTGGTACCGATCCGCCAGAATCTCGATTTTCTCATTATAAAACTCTGCGAACGCCGGGCATCGAGCGTGGCGTATTGAGTGAGCAGTCGGCAAGCGGGAACAAGGCATACGCAGTCCAGGCATGTGCAGGCGTATGCAGGCGCAAGGCGTGCCAGGGCCCCAACGGCGGCGGGCTCGAGTGCTGGCGGCGTACGGCAGTATGCGTTGCGCATGATGTGCAAGCCCATCTCTGCGCCCTCGATCGGAGTTGAGAGTACAATGGAGAGCGTCGCCGAGTCGAGCGCCGCGCCCGTGTCCGGGTCCTTGAGCCACACGCGGTACTGCGGATTCTTGTTCCACGTCTTCTCGGGGGCGAACTTGGCGCCCGTC